>Ga0182018_10001105_pt1 | contig 32353 bp, 23 predicted proteins | sample 812P2MmetaG_FD_120490 | JGI IMG/M metagenome (GOLD analysis project Ga0182018, IMG submission 120490) | Permafrost microbial communities from Stordalen Mire, Sweden - 812P2M metaG | ecosystem: Environmental > Terrestrial > Soil > Wetlands > Permafrost | place: Sweden: Stordalen | collected...
AGGAGAATGTCCAGCTTTTTCTCGCGGGGGAATCACTGGGATGACTCAGCGCCTTACGGTTTGCTTCACACCATCACCGCAAGTTGCTGTTAACACACAACTTCACCCCGGTAGACAAATACGCGGTTTTAGGTTCAAAGCCGTCAAGCAAGCGGTTCAGTACAAGGCGCTGCCGGCCGTTGATCGCGACGCCGGCGACAGCCTGCCAGAATCGCGCCTTGGTGAGTATCATGGCCAGAGTAGTTTGCGCACCGTCAATGGCGCGGCCCAGACAGCCGAGGAACCATTCCATCCAGGGCGTAATGTCCAATGTCCCCTTCTGCGTTTCCTCAAGAATGTCATAGTAGGCCCCCCGTTCCTGCCGGACCTGCGCCGACATGCTGTAGAACCGTTGCGGGCTGTTTTCGGAGCGCGCCAAAGCCATGTCGGCAATGGCGCGCGCAATGCGGCCGTTGCCGTCATCGAAGGGGTGGATGGTCACGAACCAGAGATGGGCCAGCCCAGCTTTCAAGACCGGGTCAATGCCGACGTTGGCACTAAACCAGTCCAGGAATGCCTGCATTTCACCATCAAGCCGTCTTGCCGGGGGTGCTTGATAATGGACACGCTCTTTGCCGACCGGGCCAGAGACGACTGCCATCGGGCCGGTGCTGTCGTCACGCCAGGCCCCTGCCCCGATTTTGGTCATGCCGCTGCGCCCGGTGGGAAACAGAGAAGCGTGCCACGAAAAGAGCCTCTCGTCAGTGAGTTGGCTGGTCGTAGCGGCGCGTGGCGTCGAGCATCATTTCAACGATGCCCTCGACATTGCGGTCCGCAGGCTTAAGCGCGCCGATGTCCATGCCGAGACGGCGGGCAATCGAGGACCGGACTTGTTCAGCATCCAACGTCTCGCCCTCGATTTCACTGCTCTGGAGCACATCGGCGGTCAGGGTTTGCAGAACGGCTTCCTGGCGGAGATTGAATCCGAGGGCTTCCATATGGCCTATCAGCCTGCCCTGCCGGTGACGGACGGCGGCCAGAGGTTCGGCGAGCTGCTCGCGGTTCCAGTTGAACCGGGGCCAGTCCTTAAGCTCATGAATATACATTCTCCGCACCTTCTGCGGAGATTATAGCTCGGAATCCCCGCAAGGAGCAAGTATTCACCGCATATGTTGCGGTTAATAGGCCGCGCAATCGCCGCAAGGGGGTCCGTTGCTTTCCCCTATTTCGGACGGTAGAACGCCGAAAAAAACAGCGAGTCCGTGCGCCGAAAGCGGAGAATCTACCGGACATCCCCGCCGAGTTCGGCTCACGCGGCGAGTGGGAGTTTCAACTGTGGCTCCGCGATCGACCGGTCCCAATCCTTCTCGCGCTGATTCGATTGCATGACTTGGATGCCGCAAGACGAACGGCCAAGTGGAAGGACCCGGAGAAGCTCAGTTCATTACCGAACAAATCGGCGCCCGGCTTTCACGCGGATCGGGCTTTCTTTCGACGAGGGACTCGTAAACTATTAGCGAACCTAGCAGCTTCGCTCTTTCGCAAATTCGCTAAGTTTAGCCTCGCGGACGGTTCAGGCTGGGCTCGGCGATCCGGTCAGCAAGAATGGAACCAATGGCGGTGATCGTCGGAACTAATGATGTGAGCCTTGTCTGCTTGGGGGTTTGGTAGCCTGTCCCCGAAATTCCCGGTCCTTTTACACCAATTTTTCGAGAATTCCGCGCGGCGATGGCCGGAGCGAACGGCGGTCGATGTGCCACCAGGACACGGACGGCCGGAGCGCCGGCTGACGACGTACGCGGAATTGGCGCGACAGGCGAATCACGTCGCGGGCGCATTGCGCGGGGTGGCGGAGCGTGACACGATCGTCGCGATCCTGCTGCCGCGGGATTCGGCGCGGCTCTACAGCGCGCAAGTGGGAACGCTCCAAGCCGGCGCCGCGTATGCATGCATCGACCCGGCGTTCCCGGACGGGAGGATGCGCGAGATTCTGGAAGATGCGGCGGCGGTGGCGCTGCTCACCGATCAAGCGGGTGCGGCGCGCGCCCGAGGAGTGGAATTCACGGGGCGCATTCTGTTGGTGGAGGAGTTGGTGGAGAGCCCCACGCAGGAATCGCCCGCCGACCCGAGCAGTCTCGCATATGTGATTTACACCTCGGGCACCACGGGGCGGCCCAAGGGCGTGATGATCGAACACCGCGGCATCGTCAACCTGGTGGCGAGCGACCTGGCGGAGTTCGGGCTTACGCCCGAGGATCGAGTCTCGCAGAACTCGTCGGCGGTATACGACTCGTCGGTGGAAGAGATCTGGCTGGCGTTCGCGGCAGGCGCCACGCTGGTGGTGATGGACGACGATACGGCAAGGCTGGGGCCGGACCTGGTGCGGTGGCTGCGGCGCGAGCGGATCACGGTGTTGTCTCCGACTCCGACGCTGCTGCGCGCGATGGGATGCGAGCGGCCGGAAGTGGAATTGCCGGAGCTGGCCTTGATCTATACCGGCGGCGAGGCGGTCCCGCAGGATCTGGCGGACCGCTGGGGAAAGGGCAGACGGCTGGTGAACGGGTACGGGCCGACGGAGTGTTCGGTGGTGGCCACGCGGGCCGACCTTCACCCCGGCGAGGCCGTTTCCATCGGGCGGCCGGTGCCGGGGATTCGGGCGTGGGTGCTGGACGACGCGTTGGAGGAAGTGGCGGCGGGGCAGTGGGGCGAGTTGTGCCTGGGTGGAGTGGGGCTGGCGCGCGGGTATCGAAATCGACCGGAGCAGACGGCCGGGAAATTCGTGATGCACCCGCGATTCGGACGGATTTATCGCACCGGGGATCTGGTGAACCGCGCGGCCGACGGCAACCTGTTCTATCACGGGCGGGCCGATTCGCAGGTGAAGATCCGCGGGTATCGCATCGAGCTGGAAGAGATCGAGATGCGGCTGGCGGAGCGGAAGGGCGTGCGCTCGGCGGCGTGCGCGGTGCAGGATGGCGCGTTGGCGGCGTTCGTGGTGCCGGAAAACGGGTGGCCGGCGGGGGCGTTCGACGCGCTGGAAGCGAGCTTGCGGGAGGCGCTGCCGGATTACATGGTGCCCAGCAGATTCGGGATTCTGCGGGAACTGCCGCTGACGGCGGGAGGGAAACTGGATCGCGCGGCGCTGCCGCGGTTGCAGGGGAAAGCGCGGAGCAGGGAGGGGATGGCGCCGCGGAATCCGCGCGAGGCCGCACTGGCGGAAACGTTCCGCGAGATTTTGGGACTGGACCACGCGGTGACGGTGGACGCGGATTTCTTTACAGACCTGGGAGGGAATTCGTTGCGCGCGGCGCAACTGGTGACCAGGCTGCGGGAGGACGACGCGGCGACGCCGGTGACGGTCCGCGACGTGTACGAAGGACGCACGGTGGCGGGGTTGGCGGAGAGGATGACGCCGGTGGCATTCGCGGCGCGGGAAGTGAAAGCGCAGGGGGCGAGAGCGTCGGCCACGCTGGCCACGATGCTGCAGGCGGTGTGGCTGCTGGCGGAATTCTCGGTGGCGGCGATGGTGGGGTATTGGGGCGTGTTCGACGTGGCGCCGGCGCTGATGCGCGGGCTGGGGCTGATTCCTTCGCTGCTGTTGAGTCCGGTGCTGTTTTATGTGGGGGTGGCGATTTACACGCCGCTGGCGGTATGCGGGGCGGCGCTGGTGAAGCGCTGCCTGATTGGGCGATACCGACCGTTGCGCGCGCCGGTTTGGGGCAGCTTTTACGTGCGGAATTGGATGGTGCAACAGGCGGTCCGCGGGATTCCGTGGTGGCTGATTGAAGGCACGGGTTTCCAGACGATGGCGCTACGCGCGCTGGGGGCGCGGATCGGAAGGCGGGTGCATATTCATCGCGGAGTGGACCTGCTGCATGGCGGATGGGACCTGCTGGAGATCGGCGACGATGTCACCGTCGGGCAGGAAGCGGCGCTGGGCCTGGTGGAGTTGGAAGACGGCGACATTCTGGTGAGGCCGGTGCGGCTGGGAGACGGTTGCACGCTGGAAACACGGGCGGGGATGGACGGCGATACGCGGATGGAAGCGGGCGCGTGCCTCACGGCGCTCTCATGGCTGCGGCCTGGCGGGAGGATTCCGAGCGGCGAGCGGTGGGACGGGATTCCGGCGAAAGCGGCGGGATACGCGGCGGCGCGGCCGGAGACGGCGGCGGGGCTGTCGCCGGCGCTGCACGATGTGCTGATGTTGGCGGCGCGGTGCGCGTGCGGGGGGCTGCCGGCGGCGATACCGGGGTTGTTGGCGGCGTGCGCGGCGGCGGCGCTGGGAGTGGATGCGGAAAGGATCTTGGGGTGGCTGAATAATCCGGCGATGCCGGTGACCGTGGTGCTGGCGGCGATCGCGTTGGTGACGGCGAGCGTGCCGCTCACGCTCGGGATGGAGGCGTTGCTGGTGAGAGCGATGGGGCGCGTGCGGGAGGGCGTGATGGGCCGCTGGAGTCTGGCGTACCTGCGCGTGCGGATGAAGACGGAGCTGCTGGAGTCGGCCGGCGGATGGCTGGCGGGCGCGCTGTTCTGGCCGGTGTGGCTGCGATGGGCGGGCATGAAAGTGGCGCGCGGGTGCGAGATCAGCACGATTCTCGATACGGTTCCCGAGATGGTGGAGATGGGCGCGGGGACGTTTTTGGCGGATGGCATCTACATCGGCGGGCCGCGGATCGATCGGGGCACGGTCACGCTGGCGGGAACACGGCTGGGGAGTAATGTTTTTTTGGGAAACCATGTGGTGATTCCGGCGGGGCGGACGCTGCCGGACAACGTGCTGCTGGGCGTTTGCACGGTGGCGGGGGAAACGATGGAGAGCGGGCGATCGTGGTTCGGGCATCCGCCGTTCGAGCTGCCGCGGCGGGAAGTGGTGGAGTGCGATGCGCGGTTCACGGTGAGACCGTCGGCGATCCGCTATGCGACGCGGCTATTCTGGGAAGTGCTGCGCTTCGGGCTGCCGATACCGCCGCTGCTGGCGGCGCTGGCGTGGCTGCGGGTGGTGTCGGCGGTATCGGCGTCGGGGGGGTGGGTGGAGATCTCGGCGGTGGTTTGTGTGGCGGGGATGGCGGCGGAAGTGGCGCTGTGTCTGCTGGCGGTAGGGGTGAAGTGGGGGCTGCTGGGGCGCGTGCGGCCGGGGCAGCATCCATTTTGGGCGTGCTGGTGCGGACGGTGGGATCTGCTTTACGTCACCTGGGAGAGCTGGGCGCGGGCGGCGATGGCGCACCTGGAAGGGACGCTGATGCTCTCGTGGTATTTGCGGGCGATGGGGATGAAGGTGGGGAAGCGGGTGGTGCTGGGGCCGGGCTTCGCGCAGGTGGTGGATCCGGACATGTTGATTATCGAAGACGGGGCGACGGTGAACGCGATGTTCCAGGCGCACACGTTTGAAGATCGGGTATTGAAGATGGACTATGTGCGGGTGCGGCGAGGGGCGACGTTGGGGTCGGCGTCGGTGCCGCTGTATGGGTCGGAGATTGGAGCGGGGGCGTATGTGGCGCCGCATAGTGTGGTCATGAAAGACGAGCACTTACTGGCGGGAGTACGATACGAGGGGGCTCCGACGGCGCGAGGGCGGTAGGAGTGGGGGCGGGAGGGGCTTCTATGAGGCGACCTGACGTTTCTTTCCCTTTGTCTGCGCGGGTCTGCTTTTCTCCAGTTGACGGGAGGGGCTTAGTTAGCGGGAGTGACATCCAGGACGCGGCCCCGGGCCGACCTCCGATAAGGCGACCCGTCCCGGCGGAAGGCGCCAGCGGAGAGGCGCCGGTCGTCACCTCAATACCGGCGCCGCGCGAGGCCCATTTCACAGGTGTTCTCCCGAAACGTAGCAATGGACTTGAACTACACAACCACTGGTCCGCCTCCAACAACGTCATCGCGCAGACGCTGGCAATTCGCCCAGACAACCATTTCTGAGCCTCCCATTTGTAATATACTTGCGGGAAGGAGATCCCACGATGCCTACAGACTTGGAGTTGGAACCTAAAGACACAGACTTGGAGGATCACCGAACAGAGGAAGACGACGACGATGAAGTACAGCCCTTCCGGTACGCAATCTCCAGTTATGGAGCCGACTATCCGGTCGACGGTCTCGTGAAGCGCATACGGGAAGGCGCCATTTACATACCTAAGTTTCAGCGCGAATTCGTATGGGATATCAAGGACGCGTCACGTTTCGTGGAGTCCTTGCTTCTCGGTCTACCTGTTCCAAGTATCTTTCTCTCCAAGGAGTGGGATACCGGCAAGTTGTTGGTGGTTGACGGGCAGCAGCGGCTTCTCTCATTGCGTTACTTTTACGATGATACCTGGAAACCTACCGGGAAAGATTTCCACCTCAAGGGAGTGCAGCCGGAGTTTGAGGGGAGGACCTACAGCACCTTGCGGGATGAGGACCGGCGCCAACTAGATGACGCCATCCTGCATGCCATCGTATTCAAGCAAGACGAACCGTCGGAAGATGAAAGCAGCGTGTACGAGGTATTTCAGCGCCTCAACACTGGGGGAAAGAAGCTCACCCCGCAGGAAGTCCGAAGTGCTGTTCATCATTCCGGACGGATTCGAGATCTCTTAGGCGCACTTAACCAGTATTCATCCTGGCGGGATATTTACGGACCCGAGGACTCCAGAATGCGCGACCAGGAATTGGTTTTGCGCTTCTTGGCGCTCTTGCACGAGGGTAAGAACTACCAGCCGCCGATGGTGACCTTCTTGAATACTTACATGGGGAAGAACAAGGAGCTGAGCGACGAACGCGCGTTCGGTATGAGCGAAGAATTTCGCAAGACCATCGACCTCGTTCACCAATCGGTCGGAAGTCGGGCCTTCCGCCCCGCTCGGGCGCTTAACGCGGCGGTGTTTGATTCGGTGATGGTTGGGACCGCCAAGAGGCTCGAGAAGGGGCTGGTTTCAGATGTCCAGGCATTCCGGGACGCCTACGGGACATTACTCAGCAACCAGGGCTTTTTGGACGCTTGCGGCAGGGGCACCGCGGGCGGGGAGCGCGTCCGTACCCGGTTGGATCTCGCAAAAACTGCCTTCGATTCAGTCCTATGAGTCTGGTCGAAATCACGCGGCAGCGCCAGCGGCTGGACGACTTGTTCCAAAAGGCCAAGGACCTTCCCGATGCGGAGGCTCAATCCCATTGGTCGAGGTATCTGTGTGTTTTGGTTAGTGGGTTCCTGGAGAATTCCGTCCGCATCACTTACACGGAATACGCACACAAGCGGGCTAATTCTTCGGTTGCTGACTTTGTGGAGAGTCGCCTGAGGCAGTTTCAGAATCCTAAGATGGGGACGATTCTGGAATTGGCAGGGGGCTTCAGCCAGGAATGGAGGCAGCGGCTCGAAAAGGACACGAACGGGCAGCTTAGCGAGTCCGTTAACAGTATTGTGGGAAATCGGCACAAGATCGCGCATGGTGAGTCGGTGGGCCTCACACTCCACACCCTTCTTCAGTACTATGGAGACGCACTCAGAGTCGTTGATCTGTTGCGACAGCAATGCGGGCTGTAGGTGTCTTGCAGACTGCCTGGAAGATCCGGCGTTGAAAGGGGACCCGTGGGATCTCTCCCGTGATATGCCGCTTACGTCCTCAACCGCCGGGGTCAGCCCGCGCCGACCTCATGACGAGCGAAGGGCATCCTCGACCGCCTTGGGGTTCTTGGCAATGACGACAAGCAGGATGCGCGCAGGCCCTTCCGGCTGTCGATGGCCCTGTTCCCAGTTTTGAATCGAATCCAACGAGAAACCAAACTTCGCGGCGAACTGCGTTTGGCTCAATCCCATTCCGGCACGCAGTTTTCGTACGTCTACCCGCGGCGCCGGGACGTAGGTGACTCGCACCCGGACTGGCTTGCCCTGCACCCAGTCGCGCGCCTGCTGTGCGCTCCGCAGCAACTTGTCCCCCAACGAATGCTCCTCCGGCGGCTTCTTTCGGCTGGCTCGCTTCATTTCAGTTTCTTCTCCTTCCAGTCCGATTTCGGGGCGCGCAGTTGGCTGGTCAGGGCCGTCCGGTGCCGCGTGGACAAATCGGTTTGGATATTCTTCGCGAAAATCGCCATCAGGAACAAAGGAACGTCGATGTTGTGAGAGCAGTGAATTACTAGCGAGCCATCGCGTTTGCACTCACCTTTCGGGGTCCATCGCAGTTTCCGCAGCTCGCCCGTCTTCGGTATCAAATCGCCCGCTTCCGGATGTAGAGCCACATACAGGATCAGGTTGTCATGTTCATCTTCGGAAAGGACGCCTTTCACGTCGGCCAGGGACTCTTCCGTTTCTACGACCGCGATCATCTCGCTCACACTTCCAGTATACGCCAACGACGGATAGGCTTAGCAACGCAGGAAACTACGTGTCGAATTCCTACCATGACCCGCCATACACAACACCAGGTTGCCGATGCCCGATCCAAGAGCGGTTATTGTGCGAGATCAACACCATTCGCGATACGGTTCCGGACGAAAAGGGAATCCACCTCAAGACCGAAAGCAGCGGACTCCCGGCGCTGGCTCATGCCGATGGGCCGGCGATTCACCGCTTGCTGCCGATCCTCCTCGATAACGCGCTGAAACATATACCCGGCGTGTTGCCGTCGGTAGCCGATACCGGCGAAGGTATCCCACCGGACGCCCTGCCGCACATCTTCGAACGCTTCTATCGCTGCGATCCCGCACGCGCCGGAGGCTCCGGCTCCGGCTTCGGCCTCGGACTCTCCATCGCGCAGGCCCACGGCACCCGCATCGCCGTCGAAAGCGCGCCAGGCGCGGGCGCTCGATTCACCATCGCGCTGAAAGTGGCGTGAAAGCCTCCTTCTTTTCACCCATTTTCAGCTTGACCTGTTACAGTTTCGCCAGGAGATCCACATAATAGGTATGAAGCCGCCTGGATCGGCAAAGACCGGCGAGAAGGCCGGCGGCATTGAGGCCAAGGAGGAAGGAAACACGAGTTCCAGTTTTTGCGCCGGCCTCGCCGCTTCCGCGGTGAGGGAAGGCTGGTGACATTGGTGTTGTCTTACATGATGAGATCGATTTTTTATTTGGTACTTGCCCTATTCGCAGCGCAGCCGCTCTCAGGCCAGGCCGCCATCCTGCGTGGCCAGGTGACCGACGAAAGCGGCGGCGTCATCCGGGGAGCCAAGGTGTCGTTGAAGAGCGCTTCGGGGGCGCTCAAGATCACCACCGCAGACGAGACCGGCTCCTACACCTTCGCCGGCCTCACTCCCGGCAACTATTCCGTCCAGGCCTCCGCGCCCCAGCTCGTCATGGCCCAGCCCGCCAGAATGAACCTCAACCCCGGCGCGCAAGTCCTCAACCTGGTTCTCCACGTCGCGTCGATGGCCGAAAAGGTGACGGTCGAGGCAAGCGGCGCTCCCACCATCAGCACCGATTCCTCCAACAACGCCAGCGCCGTTGTGCTCACCGGGGCGGCTCTCGACGCTCTGTCCGACGATCCCGACGACCTCGCGGCCGATCTGCAGGCACTCGCCGGTCCTTCCGCGGGCCCCAGCGGAGGCTCGATTTTCATCGACGGATTCAGCGGCGGCCAGCTTCCGCCCAAGGAATCCATCCGCGAGATCCGCATCAATCAAAATCCCTTCTCTCCCGAGTACGACAAGCTGGGCTACGGCAAGATCGAGATCTTCACCAAGCCGGGCTTCGATAAGTACCGCGGCACGGCGCAGTGGAATTTCGCCAACGATTTCTGGAACACGCGCAATCCCTACTCACCCGATAAGGCGTATTTCCTGCTCAATGAATTCGAAGGCAGCGCCGGCGGACCGCTCACCAGGAGGTCATCCTTCACTGTCGACGCCCAGCGCAACATGGTCGATAACGGCTCGATCACCAACGCCGTCACCGTCAATCCGCAAACCTTGGCGATCCAGTCCTTCGCCGGTGTGGTGGTCACTCCGGGGCGCTACACCAACATCAGTCCCCGCGTGGATTATCAAGTCAGCGAAAACAACACCCTGATGTTCCGCTACGGCATCACCCACTCCGATGTCCGCGACAATGGAATCGGCGGCTTCGACCTCGTCTCCCGCGGCTACAACTCGCAGTTCACCAACCAGAGCGCACAAGCGGCCGAGACCATCCTGATGGGCCGCGCCGTCAACGAAACCCGCTTCCAGTATTACCGCAGCGCCACGCAAGCAATCGCCAACAGCCTCGATCCCACGGTGCAGGTGCTCCAGTCTTTCAACAGCGGCGGATCTTCCGCCGGCCGCACTTTCGACACCCAAAACAACTTCGAGCTGCAGAACTATACTTCCGTGGCCAAGGGCCCGCACTCCTGGCGTTTCGGCATCCGCTTGCGCGGCCAGACGGAAAACAGCGTATCGCCGCAGAATTTTAACGGCACCTTCACTTTCGGCGGCGGCCAGTTGGAGCCCGTCCTGGACGCTCAAAATCAGGAAGTCTTCGCTGCCGGCGGCCAGCCGGAGCTCGCACCCATTACCTCGATCGAGCGCTACCGCCGCACGCTGCTCTTCCAGCAGCTCAACTACGCGCCCTTCGAGATCCGAGCCCTCGGCGGCGGCGCTACGCAGTTCAGCCAGAGCGCCGGCATCGCGGAGCTGAGGGTGCATCAAGTGGATGCCGGGATCTTCGCCGGCGACGAGTGGCGCGTGCGTCCCAATATTACGGTCGACCTCGGACTGCGCTACGAAACCCAGAGCAACATTCACGACTGGCGCGACATCGCGCCGCGCGCCGCCCTCGCCTGGGCGCCCGGCGGCAGCGCCCAGAAAGGCGGCAAGACGGTCCTGCGGGCCGGCTTCGGCGTCTTCTACGACCGATTCGCCCTCGGCAACACGCTCGCCGCCGAGCGCTACAACGGCGTGGTGCAGCAGCAGTACGTAGTGACCGATCCCGATTTCTACCCGAACCTTCCAACGCCAGCCATGCTGGCGGGCTTCCAATCCGCGCAGGTGATTCAGGAGATCGATTCCCGCCTGCGCGCGCCCTACATTCTGCAGTCGGCGGTCTCGCTGGAGCGCCAGTTGCCCGCCAACACCACCCTCGCCGTCACCTACACGAACTCCCACGGGATGCACGAATTCCGCTCGGAAGATATCAATACGCCTCTGCCCGGCACGTACAACCCGAGCGTCGAGAACAGCGGAGTGTTTCCGTTGGGACATCCCGGCCCCGTCGATCTGGTGGAGTCGTCCGGCATCTACAACCAGAATCAGTTGATCTCGAACGTAAATACCAAGGTCAACTCCGGTCTGACGCTATTCGGCTTCTACGTTTTCAATCGCGCGCGCAGCAATACCGATGGCATCGGCACTTTCCCCGCCAACGCCTACAACTTCGCCGGCGAGTACGGCCCGGCATCCACCAACGTGCATCACCGTGTGACCGTCGGCGGCTCCATCAATCTGAAGTGGGCCGTGCGGATCAGCCCGTTCGTGGTGCTGCAATCGGGAGCGCCCTTCGATATCACCGCGGGCAGCGACCTTTACGGCACAACGATGTTCAACGGGCGCCCGGGAATCAATACCGATCCCAACAAACCGGGGCTCATCCAAACCAGCTACGGATCGCTCGATTCCAACCCCACGCCCGGCGAGCAACTGCTCTCTCGCAACTTCGGCCGAGGCCCCGGTCAGATCAACGTGAATCTGCGAATCGCCAAGACCATCGGCTTCGGAAGGGAGCGGGGCGCTAATAGCGGCGATGCCCGCCCCGCGGGCGGCGCGGGCGCCACCATGCAAGCCGCCACCGGCCGGGGCCTGGGCGGTCTCATCGGAACTCCCACCACGTCGCACCGCTTCAACCTGAGCATCGGGCTCTCGATTCGCAACTTGCTGAACCACACCAACCCTGGCCCGATTGCGGGCAACATCACGTCGCCCTACTTTGGCTCGGCCAACCAGATCGCCGGTGGCCAAAACGGCGAGGGCTTCTACGAAACCGCCAATAACCGGCGCCTCGAATCCCAGATCAAATTCACGTTCTGATCGAGCGACGCTGTGTCAAGGCTCCCGGGGTATGTCAGGATGGAATACGCCCTGCAAGCGCTGACGTTCTTTCAGCCAATTTTCAGATCCGGTTGCTATGGTTCTTCCAGGAGATCACATCATGCGTATACTGACGGTTTTGCCGGCGATGGGCTCACTCTCGATTGTCGCACCCGGCGGATTCGCCGCAGCTCGGGAGAAGACGGGAAAGAGCCTGCGACTCAAAGATCTGCCGGCAGGCGTACAGAAGACCGTGCAGGACAATCTCAATGGTGGCGAGATCAAGAACATCGGCAAAGAGAAAGAGGATGGCGTAGAGCAGTACGAGGTCGAAAGCGTACTGAGTGGGAAATCACGGGACTTCAACGTGGATGCCAAGGGCAATCTCCTGTTGGTGGAAGAGGCGACCACCATCGACGCCATTCCCACGGCGGCCAAGGCCGGGATTCTGAAGAAGGTTGCCGGCGGAAAGCTCGGCAAGGTCGAAACCTTTACGAAGACCGGTCAACCGATGATGTACGAAGCCGGCTATACCGACAAGACGGGCAAGAAGCGCGAGGTCCTGGTGAAGGCGGACGGCGCCGAGACAAGGGAATAGCACAATTTTGGAAGCGGCTGGGGAAGGTATGATGATCGGGGAGGCCCGAGTCTTCGCCGGGTGGTGGGCAACGCCGCTATCCCCGACGAATAGACGCGGGGAATCAAATGGGGGCCTCCCTGTTCCTCGGCGGAGGTCGTGGCGTGCTCATCTTCCGCGCGGTAAGCAGTCACAGAGCGGAAATCCACCGTCTCGTTTACCTTCGAGGAACGTGACGAAAAGAGGGAACTCGTCCGTTCACCCCCAAACGGGCTGGACCCAACCGAGATTGAAGGGGAGCCCGGGGGGGGGCCCTGCCAGTTCAGTTCGCGCTCGATATCGGGATGCATGCGGGCGGTGGTGTCGAACGGTCCCTGCCGGGGATCGACGGGACAAGCTAACCCGGATTTCTTACGAGAGTCCGGGTGCGATGACGTGGCACAGGCTTGCAGCGCCGGCAACGCTGTGTCAAAACCGCGAAGAAGGCCGGGAAGAGTCTCGACCCTTGCAGGCAAGAGTGCCGGCGCCACATCGGACAGCCACTTACCCGTTGCGGGGGGTGGTCATGGGCTGGACCCAACCGAGATTGAAGGGGAGCTCGGTCAAGGGGCCCTGCCATTGCAGTTCGCGCTCGATATCGGGGTGCATGCGGTACGCCTTCTTGACGTCGGCAACCTTGGCGCCAATGACGTCGATCTTCTCGCCGTCAAATTGGCCGAGTCCGAGTTGGCCGCAGTATTTCGCGTAGCCGAGCCAGTTGGGGTCGATGCCCATGGTTTCGGCGGCGATGCGGTCGGCAGCCACGTAATCGACGGAGGCCAGCGCGATACGGGACGGCACCGGGGTTCCGGAATTGGGACCATTGCCCTCCATGCCCTCGTAGCCATCGATCAGCGAGGCGCCCCAGTTGAGACGCTGCGCGGTGACCATCATATTGTAGTGAGTCTGGCGCAGGCCGACGTGGAACTTGCGCTTCTCGTTCCAGCGGGGAGTCTCATTGGCGGCCTGATGGAGCGGCGCGCCCAGCACCATATTCTTGATGGACAGGGACGCGATGACGGTGTTGTGAGTTTTCAGCATGCAGGCGGAAATGACGAAAGCCTCGGGATCGACCAGGCGGGCGGCGATGCGCAAGGGCACGATGTGCAGGTCGGCATCGAGGATGGCGACGCGTTCGAATTTGGCTTCGTCGTTGAGGTCGATGAGTTTGAGCTGCTGCTTGCGGTACTCGGAAGCGAGGGCGGCGTACTTGAAGTTGTCGTAGGCCTGTTTGGTGTCGCCGGCGGAGGATTCGGCGATGACGACGGGGCCTTTGAAACTTTCGGAGAGGTAGTCGAGGATGCCGCGCATGCTGTCGGGATGGCTGGCGGCGAGCTGGTTGGTGGTGTTGACGAAATTGGGTTTGATGACGACGTACTTCTTGCCGTTCATCTTCGCCTGGAGTTGTCGGTCGATGGACTTGAGCGCGGTGTAGACGTTCTTGCGGCGCTCGTCGCCGTGAGCAATCGCCACGGTGGACCGCTGGTCCGGCACGGGGAATGGTTCCGGGTTGCCGCCGGAATTGGTGGGGCGGCGCGGTGGCGCCGGGGGTTGGGCGGGGGGCTGGACTTGCTGCGCGCCTGCAACGCGGCTCCGCAAAAGCGCGGCCGCGCCGGCCAAATGAAAGAGACTCCTTCGATTGACACCGTTCGCCATACGAACTCTCCTTGTCGCGGTACCCATGCCGTTGGGCAGGGATGGTTAACTAAAGATCATCAGCCCTGATTATATCTAATTGGTACGGGTTGGGGAAGAGTGTCGAGTGGGACGGGGGCCAGTCACAGGCTCCCGGCACTCCGCCCCTCACGGTCGCGGTTCTGTGGGGGGGCGCGGTTCGGTGAGGGGGGCGCGGTTCGGTGAGAGGGTCGCGGCTCGGTGAGGAGGTCGCGGTTCGGTGAGGGGGGCGCGGCTCGGTGACGGGGTCGCGGCCCGGTGAGGAGGCTTATGCCAGCGCTTGCAGTTCGGGCAGCGACCAAGCAGGGACGCCTCCGGAACGGCTGGCGACGAATGCGCCGAGACGGTTGGCGAAGTCGGCGACTCGCTGTGGCCGCCAGCCGGATTCGATGCCGTGGAGCAGCGCGGCGGCGAATGCGTCGCCGGCGCCGACGGTGTCGGCCACCGTGACGCGGTATCCGGGGACCTCGAGGTAGTGGCCCTCGAGCAGCAGGGCGCAGCCTTCGTTGCCGCGGGTAATGCAGAGGGATTGCCAGCCGAAGCGCGCGGCAGCGGATCGGCAGAAGGCTTCCAGGGTGGTCTCGCCGGTGCGAAAGAGTTGCTGGAGCATGCCCACTTCCACGTCGTTCAGTTTAACGACGTGAGCGAGTTCGAGAAGGCTCGAAATCAGCTCGGGAGTGTAGGAATCGCGGCGCAGATTGATGTCGTAGAAGCGGCGGGCGTGGGGGAAACGTTGGATGACGGTCCGCAGCAGTTGGCGGGCGGCGGGGTGCATGGAGAGCAATGTGCCGAAGGCGATCCAATCGGGAGGCGGGTATGCGAGCGCGGCGAAATCGGCGTCGTCGAGGGAGGCGAAATCGTAGGCGGCGGGGCGGTGGATCAGGTAGGACGGCTGGCCATCGGGGTCCACGGTGACGGTGACGATGCCGGTGGGGTGGTGGGGGATGGTGCGAATGAATTGCGTGGAGAGGCCGAGCGCGCGGGCCTGGCGGATGGCGAGACGGCCGCGCCGGTCGTCACCGACGGCGCTGACGAGCGAGACGCGATGGCCCAGCCGGGCGGTTTGGACGGAGAAATTCAGGACGGCGCCGCCAAGGTATTCGGAAGCGCCGATCAGGTCCCAGAGGATTTCACCGACTCCGATTACGTGCATAGAAGTGCAAAACAAGACATTATTAGCCGCGGATGAACGCGGATGAACGCAGATAAGAAAAAACTCTTGTTTTATCTGCGTTTATCATCTGCGTTCATCCGCGGCCAAACCTCTTCTTAGAGGCTGAGGTTCTTGCGGGCCCAATCGATGGAACGCGCGACGCAATCGTCTTCCAGTTTCAAGAAGGCTTCGGGGGCCAGGCCGGTGGTGTGCGGGGGCGGAACCTTGGGTTTGTTCTTGTGTACCAGGTCGAGCGTGTGTGCCAGGTCGCGGGCGGGCAGGGGGCTGTAAGAGTCGTCGAAAGTTACCCAATACTTACTGGTGAAGACGGGAATCTTGAGCGGCTCGCGAACGATCATTTCGAGATCGAAGGCCATGTTGGGGTCCTTCTGCTGGAGGGCGGCGACCATGCCCTTGATGTCGAGGAAGCCCTCGCCGAGGGGAACTTCGGAGAGCAGGAAACCGTCGTCATACGGCTCGACGGCCATGTCTTTGATGTGGCAGGCGAAGGTGTAGGGCAACAGGTTCTTGAGAGTGTCGTTGGGGTCTTCGCAGAGGGAGACGTTGTTGCCGAAATCGAAGTGGACGCCCACCCACTCGCTGCCCAGGCGCTTGAGCCAGGCGGCCTGCTCGGCGGAGCGCCAGCCCTTGTGGTTTTCGAGGCCCAGGCGCATGTGGTACTTGCGCAGGATGGGCTCGGCCAGGGCGATGGACTTCTGGTTGGCTTCGAAGCTGGCTTTGAAAGTGGGGAAATCGTTGAACTGTTCGTAGCGGCGGGCGGTCATGGCGGCGTGGAGGGAGATGGCGCCGGCTTCGCTGGCCATCTTCACGCCGGCTTCGAAGGCGGCGACGCCGTTCTCATCGCGGGGATAGCCGACGTCCATGATGACGCGCATATTGTACCGCTCCACTTTGGCGCGGAAAGCTTTGATGGCATCGGGATCGTTGGATGCGGGGCGCGTTCCTTCGGCGACGCCGAGGCCAAGGGAGTGGAAATACTCCAGGAAATCGAAGGCGGGACCGCGTCCGCCGCCGCCAGCGCCGCGTCCGGCACCGGGGGCCGCTCCGGCGGGAGGAGCGCCCGCCGCGCCGCGGTTGGGTGCGCCCAGACCGCCGCGGCCGCCACTGGAGCGCGCTCCGAAGCCCGCCGGCGCGCCGCCCATGTTGCGCAATGGATTGGCCGGCGTTTGAGCAAACACCCGATCGAGAGTCGATATCGCGGAGGCCGAACCGGCTGCCGCTAGGATTTGTCTTCTGGTGATCAACGCAGTCTCCTTTTCAATCAGAATTTTCCCGCAAGTTTGAAGGCCCACAGAGTATCGCCGGCGCCGACGATCAGATACTGCTTGCCATCCAGCAGGAAGGTGGATGGGCCGTCGCTCACCATGGAGTTCAGGTGCAAGTGCCAGAGGGGCTTTCCGTTGGCGGGATCGTAGGCGATGAGGTTGCCGGACGGATCGCCGGTGAAGAGCAGTTTGCCGGCGGTGGTCAAGATACCGGGGAAGGCATTGCCGAAGCCGCCGCTGGGATAGACGTGCTTCCAGGCGATGTTACCGGTCTTATAGTCGATGGCTTCAATGAGGGGCTCGGACAGGCCGCCGCCGCCGCCACCGCCGTAACCTTGGGGCTCGGGATCGTCATCGGTGAGGTAAGTGACACTGTAACCTTGCTTGGCGTTGACATAGAAGAGACCTGTGTCGGGCGAGAAGCTGGGTGGAGGCCAGTTGGTTCCACCGCCGCCGGGGGTGTTGACCAGCGAGCCATCGACCTTGGGTTCCTTGGCGGGGTCGGGAATGGGTTGGCCTTTGGCGTCGATGCCCTTCATCCAGTTGACGCCGACATAGCCCTTGGTCACCAGGCTCTGTCCGTTGGTGCGGTCGAGCAAAGTGAAGATGCCGTTGCGGGCGGCTTGGGCGAGCATCTTGCGCGGCTGTCCGTTGAACGTACCGTCGAGGAGCACGGGCGTTTCGACGTTGTCCCAATCGTGAGTGTCGTGGGGGGAAGGCTGGTGATACCAGACGAGCTTGCCGGTGTCGGCATTCAGGGCGACGATGGAGGCGGTCCAGAGATTGGCGCCGGGACGGCCCTGGCCGGCGAAAACGGGATTGGGATTGCCGGTGCCCCAGTAGAGGAGATTCAACTCGGGGTCGTAGGTGCCGGGCATCCAGGTCATGCCACCGCCGTGTTCCATGGACTGCGAATTGGGCCAGGTGTCGGCGCCGGGCTCGCCCTTGCGGGGCGTGGTGTTCCAGCGCCATTGCAGGTCGCCGGTCTCGGGGTCGCGCGATTCGAGGAAGCCGGGAACGTCCATGGCGTCGCCGCCCACGCCGACGAGGACGTGATTCTTGACCACCAGCGGCGACATGGTGCAGAAATATTGCATTTTCTCGTCGGCGACTTTCTGGCGCCAGCGCTCTTTGCCGTCCTTGGCGTTGAGCGAGAGGAACCAGCAGTCGGGGGTCATGAAGTAGAGCCAGTCGCCATACATGCCCAGGCCGCGGTTGCCGACGAGGTGGCCGCCCTTGTCTTGCCAGGTGTAGTGCCAGAGTTCCTCGCCGGTGCGGGCGTCGAGGGCCCAGACGTGGTCGGGAATGGTGAAGTAGAGGATGCCATTGACCATGATCGGGGTGGACTTGATCTCGGGATTCCCGACGCCGCGCTGGGCACCGATGTTGGCGATGCGATAGAACCAGGCCAGGGTGAGGTTGGCGACGTTGGTGGAATTGATCTGGGCGAGCGGGCTGAAGCGCTTGCCGGAATAGTCGCCATTGTAAGTGGGCCAGGCATCGGTGGCCGGCTTGAGGAGTAACTTGGGGTCGAGGCTCTGCGCGGTGAGCAAGCCGGCGGCAAGCGCGAGGGTGGGGAGATAGCGTTTCATTTCAGAGTCACCAGATAGGCGGTCAGGTTGTGCATATCCCGGTCGGTGTATTTGTCGAGTAACTGGCGGTGGGCGACTAGCTTGTCTTCGAATTGCACCTTGACGGTGCCGCGCGGCCAGGAGTGGTAGTTGCCTTGGGAATCGTAGATGGAAATGTCGAAGTCATCCTGGCGTTTGACTGTGCCGGCAACGGTCTGGCCGGAGGGCAGGGTGACGGTGACTTTCTGGGCGCTCGCGCCGCCGCCGCGGCCGCCGCCGGGCCAGATGAAGCGTGTCTGGAGCTGCTCGGGCGCGTAGCGGGCGCCGATTTTGGCGAGGTCTCCGGTGGGGGAATGGCAATTCTTGCAGCCGCCAGCGCCGTTGAAATAGGACTCGCCGGCTTGAGCGTCGCCGGTCACCACATTGAGGCGCTTGTAGAGTCCGCGATTGGCCACGAGTTCGACCTGCATGTGAAGGAACTGGGCGATATCGTAGAGCTGATCTTTGGTGAAGGAAGCGAAGGCGGGCATGCCTTTGTCGGGGCGGCCCTGGGAGATGACGGGCGCGATGAGTTCGCCCTTCTCGTCGTCCAGCACCACGACGGAGCGGACCAGGTTGGGGCCGGATGCGCCGCGGGCCTTGTCGCCGTGGCAGAAGCCGCAACTGGGGGCGTAGAGTTTCTCGCCGCGGGCGGAGGCGGCGGCATCGGGAGCGGGGCCGAGTCCCAGGAAGTCGCGGGTGCTGCCGCGTCCGGCGGCGCCACGGCCCGCGGGGGCAGTGCCACGTCCGGCGCCTCTGCCGGCGGGAGGGATGTCGTCCTGCGCGAGGAGCGGCAGGGTTGCGGCGGCCAGAAGGCAGGCGAAGAATCGATTGGAACGGTACATGGTCCCCTCCGGACAACTAGGATATATCAAGCGAGGGGCGTTTGGGGATTCAGCGGATTGTTCACTGCCGAGACGCGGAGGCGCAGAGGGAAGACAAAGACAAGAAGGGCGGTTGCGCGGTAGCGGCCGGTACGGCTTTCAGAGGTTGGGACGCAGAGGAGGCAGAGAGCGCGGAGAAAAGGAGCCTGCACGTGTGTGTGGGGGGATCGTTGTCTTCCTCGGCGTCTCAGCGTCTCGGCGGTGAACAATGGGATTGCGCCGGTAAGGACGCGACAGCTCCGGGCTTTGGGGATTGTTCAGCGGATTGTTCACCGCCGAGACGCGGAGGCGCAGAGAAGACAAAGACAAAAAGGGCGGTTGCGCGGTAGCGGCCGGTACGGCTTTCAGAGGTTGGGGCGCAAAGGATGCAGAGAGCGCAGAGAAAAGAGCCTGGACGTGTGTGCGGGGAGATCGTTGTCTTCCTCTGCGTCTCGGCGTCTCGGCGGTGAACAATACGATTGCGCCGGTAGGAGACGCTACGGCCCAGCGGGGGTGGGGCGCAGACGAGGTGGAAAACGGTGTGGGCTCAAAATGGGGGATTGTTGTGTTCCTCTGCGTCTCTGCGTCTCCGCAGTGAACAATTCGGGCCGGGAGTTAGCGCTCGGGCTGTACGGCAATGGAGGAATGGCCCAGCGGCGGTCGCGGCTTGAGGGGCGCTCCGACCATGGCGAAGGGGGCATCCGGATCTTGGGGATCGTGCGGATCCCGCGGATTTTCAGGCTGCAGGTAACGCTTGATATCTTTTAACAGATCGAGAAGCAGCATCCCGGCACTCCTTTCGTCAAAGATACTCCTGGCCGGCGCGCGATGCAAGCGTCCGTGCCAGGGGTTATACTCTGTCTGAACGGGATTGCGGGGTTTCAGAACCGTTGTTCCGTTTATGGTGGAGGAACACTATGGCTATGCCGGATACCACACGGCGCGCGTTTCTGGGGACGGCTGCGTTGACAGCCGCGTCCTACCAAAGAATTCTCGGGGCTAACGATCGCATCGGCGTCGGCTTCGTCGGATTCGGACTCATCGGCAAACAGCACGTCGCGGATTTCAAGAAATTCGGCGACGTCGACATCGTGGGGATGTGCGATACCTACAAACCCCGCGTGGACGAGGCCCTGCAGTACATCGGCAACCCCAATACCAAGGGGTACTCCGATTTCCGGAAGATGTACGAGAACAAAGACATTCAGGGAGTGGTGGTGGCCACGCCGGACCATTGGCATGCGCTGCTCACCATCATGGCTTGCGCGGCGGGCAAAGACGTCTACGTCGAGAAGCCCATGACGGTCTTCATCGACGAAGGCAAATGGATGATCCAGGCGGCACGGAAATACAACCGCATCGTGACGGTGGGCACGCAACGGCGCCAGGGCAAGGGCGTAGCGGCGGCGAAAAAAGTGGTCGAAGCCGGCACGCTGGGTAAGATCCACTCGGTGCGCATGTCGTCGTTCCGCAACATCTACCCGGGCTTCGGGAGGACTCCGGTTTCGGATCCGCCCGCGGGGTTCGATTACGACATGTGGCTGGGGCCGGCGCCCAAAAAGGCGTACACGGCTCATCGCGGCATCTATCATTTCCGCTGGTTCTGGGATTACTCGGGCGGCCAGATGACCAACCTTGGGGCGCATATCATCGACCAGGTGCTGTGGATCATGAACGTCAAGGGGCCGACGCTGGTGACGTCGACCGGCGGCCGGTACGCGCTGGAAGACGACGGCGAAACGCCCGACGTGCAGGACGCGTCGTGGGTGTTCCCCACCTTCACGATGAACTGCGCGATTCGCGAAGCCAACGCATCGCGCGGAGATCCGGGGCAGGTTTACCTGGGCACCAAGGGGTCGATGACGATGGCGGGCGGATACCAGGTGGCGTCGGAACAGAAGATCGACCCGGTCAACGATATTCCGAAATTCCAGGGGCAGCCGATCGGCGGGCCGGTCTATAGCGATACGCCGCGGACTCCGTGGATCCAGGCGTCGTCGGGCGGCGTGGAATCGGACTCACGCTACGGGACGGGCGGCGAGGATACCATGGCGATGAACGAGCGCGACTGGCTGGACTCGATGCGCAGCCGCAAGCGTCCACTGTGCGAGGTGGAAGACGGACATCGCGTGTCGACCACGTGCAACCTGGCGAATATGTCTCTGCGGCTGGGGCGGTCGATTCGTTGGGACCCCGAGAAGGAGCAGGTAATCGGCGATCGGGAAGCGGCGGCGATGTGTGTGCGGCCGTATCGGGCGCCGTGGGACGGGGTGCTGCGAAGTGTGGTGAAGGTGTAAACGGCGGGGCATGCTCCGCATGCCCGGCGGCGGACACCCACATCGTTGCCCGATTACCTGGAAGGGGCAGCTCATTTTTCCGCCTTCGCGCACTCTCCGGAGCATCTTCTGTTTGCGCCTGCCTCGCCGCATCTGCGAAACTGGCCTGTAATGGCATTCCGGCCGTTGTTGTTGTTGCTGCTCCCTATTTCGATGGCGTTCCCGCAGAGCAACACGCTCCCAGCCCGTGAGACGTTGACCTACAACATCGAATGGAGGCTCATCACCGCGGGCAAGGCCACCGTTCAGTGGGCCTCTACCGGCCGCGACACGGCGCAGATCAATCTGCGCGTGGAGTCGGTCGGCCTGGTCTCCAAGCTCTTCAAAGTGGAGGACAACTACACCGCCAACCTCGGCGCCGGGCTGTGCGGGCAGTCCGTCCAGATGACCTCGCAGGAGGGCAGCCGCGAGCGCGAGACCAAAATCACTTTCGATTACCCCAACCATCGAGCCGACTACCTGGAGCGCGACCGCGCCAAGAACGCCGTCCTGCTGGCGCGCGAAACCGATATCCCACCCTGTGTGCATGAGATCACGGGCAGCCTTTTCTTCCTGCGCACTTTGAACCTGGAGCCCGGACAGAGCGCCCTGGTGCCCCTCAGCGACGGCAAAAAGAGCGCGGTGGCGAAAGTGGAAGCGCAGCAACGCGAGGAGGTCAGAACGCCCGCCGGAACGTTCAAGACCATCCGCTATGAAGCCTACGTCTTTAATAACGTGCTGTACCGCCGGCCCGCGCACCTCTACGTCTGGCTGACTGACGACCGCCGCCGGTTGCCGGTACAGATTCGCGTGCGCATGCAACTGGCCATCGGCACCATCACGCTGCTGTTGGAAAAACACGAATAGCGGGCCGCGGGGCATTCCTCTGCCCGGCAAAACACGGGCGGTAGTGCGGGAGACGGCCAGGTCCCCGATCCCCGAAAACAAGCCACCCGCGCCGAGACGCTTGCAAGAGCGAAACGTCCGGCCGCGCCATTCGTGTACCATGAGAGGAATAATCATGCGACTCAAGCCAGTGTGGTGCGCCGCGATCTTCCTGGCAGGGCTCGCCGCTTGGGCCCAGCCAGTTCCCTTCTCCGCTAAGTTCGATCCCGGTCCGCCCACCTCGCTGTACACCGATTCACTGGGCTACGGATTCGAACCCGGCGCCAGCCCGGCCGCCTTCTACTATTCCTTCCGCGTTCCGGAAGAAGGCAACTACAAGGTCACCGTCACCCTCGGCGACCCGGCAACCGAGTCCGTCACCACGGTGAAAGCGGAATTGCGCCGTCTCATGCTGGAGCGCGTGCGCGTGGCGGCAGGCGCGTCCGAGACCAGGTCGTTCCTGGTCAACGTGCGCACGCCGAAGATCTCGACGGGCGGCGAGGTGCGCCTCAAGGATCGCGAGAAAGGCAACGAAGCCCGCGCCTGGGACGACCGCATCACGCTGGAATTCAGCGGCGCCCATCCGGCGGTGCGGCGCATCGAGGTGGAAAAGGCGGACAACGTCCCCACCCTCTTCATTGCCGGCGACTCCACCTCCACCGACCAGCCGGTAGAGCCGTTCAACAGTTGGGGCCAGATGCTGACCCGCTTCTTCCAGCCCACCATCGCCATCGCCAACCACGGCGAATCGGGCGAGTCGCTGCGCGGCTTCCTGGGCGAGCACCGGCTGGACAAAGTTCTCAGCGCGATCAAGCCGGGCGACTGGCTGTTCATCCAGATGGGCCACAACGACCAGAAGGAAAAAGGCGATGGGGTAGGCGCCTTCACCACTTACAAGACGGACCTGAAGCATTTCATCGCCGCGGCGCGGGAGCACGGCGCTACGCCGGTGCTGGTCACTCCCATGAACCGCCTGACCTTCGACGACGCCGGCAAAATCACCAACAGTTTGGGCGATTACCCCGAGGCCGTACGGCAGGCGGCCCGGGAAGAGAACGTGGCGCTGATCGATTTGAATGCCATGAGCAAGCCGTTCTACGAAGCCCTGGGCCCGCGGGACGCGCACCTGGCATTCGCCGGCAGCGACACCACGCACCACAGCGACTACGGCAGCTACGAGTTGGCCAAGTGCATCGTCGAAGGAATTCGCCGGGCGAAATTGCCGCTGGTGAAATATCTGGTGGAAACGCCGGCGTTTGACCCCGCTCATCCCGATCCGCCGGCCGAATTCGCCCTGCCGCCGGATCCGCCGGGCAACGCACCCCGGCCGCTGGGCGACGTGCCGGCCAAAGTGGCCGCGGTAGCAGCCAGACCGCCGGCGATCGTTGTCATCGGGGCATCGGCGATTCCGCCGCCAATCGCAACGATCATCGCGGCTGGGCCGATCCATTCGCGGATTACGTTGAGGCCGCCGAAGTCAACCTGATCCCTCGCGCCCGCGGGGGACGGAAGCCTTCAACCGCATCCCTCCCGCGTTTCGCCACGTTAGAAGTACAATTTGGCTCCGAGTTGCACGATGCGCTGCTCGCGGGTGCCGTTGTATTCTCCGAAGTAGCTCCCCAGCGCCTTGGTCGATCCGGCCGGCCGGAGATTGTTGGTGATCGCGAGCGTACTGAAGTTCGCGACGCTCAGTACGCTCGCGCCGGTTGCGCCGGTCGAAGTCGTCATGTTCGTGGATGTGTTGTAGCCGCTGAATTGCGTGTGATTGAGGGCGTTAAAGCCTTCCAGGCGCAACTGCAGATAACGCCCCTTGCTCTCGGTGATCCGGAAGTTCTTGAAGAGCGACAAGTCGAAATTGTTGGTGCCGGGATTGCGGATGAACGTTCTGGGCCAAGGGGCAACATCTCCCGGTCCGCCCATCACAAACGCGGCGGGGTTGATATGGTCGCCATTGACGCCGACATTAGACAGCATGACCGGGGCGCCCGTTTCGTAGAAGCCCTGCGGACCGAACGTGTAAGAGCCGGTGGTTACCGCGCCCGTAGTCACGCCGGCAATCGACGGCGTGAGTTCCAGGGGTGTTCCCGACCGGAAAATGCTGATTCCCGAAAACTCCCACCCGTCGAATATCGCCTTGGCCAAGCCGTTATTGTGCATGAACCGCGCCGCGCCGGGCAGGTTGTACACATAGCTGATAACCAGGTTGTTAGGCTGATCCGCGGCCGACAGGCGGTACTCGTAAGCCCTCGTGTTGAAAGGATTCACGGAGTCGGTGTCAGTGTTGTTGGTGACGAAGAATTTCGAGAGCGTGTAGGCGGCTCCGATCACCAGTCCTTTGGAGATATGCCGGTTCACGGAAACCTGCAGCGAATTGTAGTTGGAGGAGGCGCCGTTGTTCCGGTAGAGGATATCGCCATAGCCGGTGTACGGACGCAGGAAGTCCTGCGGCAGCGCATCCACGCCGTCGAAGGACAGCCCCGCGGCGGAGTAAGCCGAGGGAAGACTTGGCTGAACCGAGGGAACCACGCCGCCGGCGAATTTCGAGGGGTCCTGCGAACCTGCCTTGAACGTAGCTCCGTAGGGTACGGCGTTCAGGTTGATTACTTGTGTGAGATCGCGGCCCAAAGAACCGACGAATGACGCGTCTACCACCACTCCCAACCCCACATTTCTCTGTATGCCCAGGCTGTAGCTGAGCACGTGGGGAATACTGTCGGCTGGCGAGACGGCGGTCAATCCAATGGTTCCACGGGCGCCATTGGCGGCAGCCGCATTGATATTGGTCAAGGATCCGTAGTACAGCACCGGGGTCAGCACGTTGGGCGGAGCCTGCGCTTCGTTGCTATCGTAGTCGTCGCGGGCGCGATCGTAGGAGATGCCGAAACCGCCGCGCACTACAGTCTCCTTGAATGGCGTCCAGGCGAAGCCGAAGCGGGGGGCAACGCGGGGGCTAACATTGTAACCACCCTTCAAAAAGCTATTGGCGGAAACCAGTCCGTTGGTGGGGTTGCCGGAGCCGGGAACAATCAGCCCCTCGAAGTTGGTGGGAAGCGTGTTCGCGAGGGTGAGGGTTCCGGGAACATTTGCCGGATCCACCACGCGCACGGTGCTGCCGACCAACACGGGCGTATACAGACGCACGGCCTGTGCCTGGTTGTACAGGTTCGGCTCGAAGAATTCTTCCTGATGCCCGGTGTCATACAACGGTCCCAGATAACTCATGCGGAGGCCGTAATCGAGAGTGAAGTTGGGGGCGACGCGCCAGGTATCTTGCAGATAGGCTTCGATGGTGTTGTAGACCGAGTGCGTAATGACCTTTTGGCTTGCCTGCGTATAGCTGGTAAACACGCCGAGCAGGGCGTTGGCGAAGGGATCGCCGGCATCCAGCGGAAAGTTGGCGTTGGTTCCCAGGCTGCTTGTATAGTCGACGCTGGACTGAGCCGGAGACTGCGGCGAATTGAAGGCATTCGCATGGTAGAAGTAGATTCCGCCCTTCAGGGTATGTTTGCCGACGGTCTTGGTAACGTTGTCGGTGATGTTGTACGAAGGGATTTGCTGGAAAAAGGGCGACCCGTTGATGCTTACCGACGGCGAGGTCTGATTGGTCAGTCCACCGAAGGTCATGCTCGGAATAATGTCATAGGGCGCATTGGCGTTGGGGAAGAGCAGCGGCGTGGTGATACCCGTGGCCGCCCTCGAAAAACCATCCGTCGACGCCACGATATTGGTGACGAAAACACCATGCCCGAAGATCGCCTCGTTGATCAACGTGGGAGTAATCGTGCTAGTCCACGTGAAGGCATAATTATAGGCGGAGCCGCTGCGGTTAATCGGGCCGGGATTGGGGAAGTTATCGCTCAGAGTCGTGGTGCCATAAGTCAGGATCTGATCGTCGTAGTTATTGATGTAGCGGCCGAAAATCCTGTTCTTTTCGTTCAGCAGGTAATCGATACGCACGATATCTTCGCGGCGCGGGTATTTGCTGGAAACTTGTGAGGTATAGTTATACAGATTTCCCCCAATGGTGGTGTTCGGCATGGGGAACAGGTTGAGAACCGCCTGCGATCCCGGGAAGAAGCAGGACTTGGGAATCACATTGCCGGGGAAGGGCGCGACCGTTCCGCCGGCGTTCTGGCCCAGACAGTTGCCGCCGTCGCGGACCACGATCATGGCGCCGTTGCCGTTGACGGACTGGGAGAAATCGCCGTTGCGCTCGAGCGCCGTGGGCATCTCCACGTTATCGGCGCTGGCCTGCGGCGTCAACTGCTTATACCACTCCTCGTTGTAGAAGAAGAAAAGTTTGGTCCTGGATTGATTGAAGCCGCCCAACCACTTGGGCAGGAAGATCGGTCCGCTGACGTCGAAGCCGTAGTAATTGTAGCGATACAGCGCGCGCGGATGGCCGGCGGTATTGTTAAAGAAGCTATTGGCATTCAGGCTGTCGTGACGGTGGAACCATCGGGCGTCGACGTGAAAATCCTGGCTGCCGCCTTTGGTGCTGACGGTGATGATGCCGCCGGCGGCCTTGCCATACTCGGCCTGATAATTCGAGGTCAGAATATTGATCTCGGCCACGGCGTCGGGATTGATAGTAACCTGCTGCGCCTGCTGATCGGTTCGCGTAACCGAAGAGCCGTCAATCGACATATCTTTCATCGTGACCCGCGCGCCGTTGATCTGATAAGAGCCGATGGCGCTCAGGTTACTCACTTCGTTGGAGCCGCCGGGCTGCGCGACACCGGGGATCAGTTTCGCCAAGTCGTGGATGTTACGCCCATTCAGAGCCAGGTCGCGCAACTGGGTTCCGGTTACGGCCTCCGAGCGCTCGCCGGAATCGGCCTGCAATTGCATCTGGCCGGCGTTCGCGATCACGGTTACCACGTCCGTCGGCGTTCCCACCTGCAGTACCATCTCCCCAAGACTCAGGCGGTCCTGCGGATTGACCACAACGCCGCTGCTGGTCAGCGTCTTGAAGCCGGCCTTCTCCACAGACACGTCGTACACTCCCTGATCCACGTCCGGCGCGACAAACAGCCCGCTGTCGTTGGTCTGCAGCGTCCGGGACACGTGCGTGGCCCGATTGGCGATGGTGATTTTGGCGTCCGGAACGGATGCGCCCGAAGGATCCTTGATCGTTCCGGAAAGGGTGGCGGCGGTGCTTTGAGCGGAAGCCCGCCCAGCGACGAAAGCGAATGCGGCGAGGATCGCCACAACCAGCAGGAACGCGTTACGCATGCGACTGAGCATTTTTTCTCCTCTGTTCTTCGGTTGGTTCGCCTATGGAAGCGGGCGAATCCGGATATTGCGGAATTGGACCATCCCGCTTTCCATCTTGAATATTCTCGTGGGATCGTTGTTCCTGCCGGTAGAGGGAAGAAAGTTGTACCAGCCGTCAAAGTTCTTGCCGTTGAACAGCGATACCCAGCCCTCGGACTGCGCCGCAGGCCTCGTCTGTCCGCTCAGCCGGGGACTAGCCGTGAGAAAGGCCGCGCAGAGCGTCGCCGCCGCGAACAAAACTCGGTTCGTAAATGTCACAAGCAGAGATACTAGGCCATGGCGGATGGTTTGTCATTGCACTCCGGTGTAGTCGCGGCTATGCGAATGGCGTAGTGGCGGCTATGCAGGTGGCGTGGGTTGATTGCGCGCGCCGCCGCGATTAGGATTGTATGGGCCATGGGAAGCATGTTCAAGGCGAATCAAGGCCGGAAGAAGTGGAAAGCCATCGCGCTGCTTATCCTGGCAGCCGCGTCGCCCGATCCAGTTCGATCCGCGACGGTACAGCCGCACCCACGACCCCAATCGGCCGTGCACCGGGAGAACTCCAGCTACGGAGTCGATTTCTGGCGGGAAGCCGAAGGTTTCGCTCAATCCCGCGTCCGGGCGATCGTGCAAACCCGCGACGGATACATATGGCTCGGAACCGACGGCGGGCTGGTCCGGTTTAACGGCGAAAGCTTCACCGCCTTCACCACCCAAACGGGCGCGCTCAAAGACAACGAAGTGTGGGCGCTGCAGGAAGACGCGGAAGGCGGCCTATGGATCGGCACCTATGGCGGGGGTCTCACGCTCCTGAAGGACGGACGGTTCCGGACCTTCACGACCGCGGACGGGCTTCCCGACGACGTCATTATGTCCCTGTCCAAGGACCGCCAGGGCGGCATCTGGATGGTTACACCGCGGGGACTGGGCCGCGTTTCCGGTGGTGTGTTCACCCGCATCACGCCCCGCGACGGACTGCCCGAGGTGCGCGCCACCGCGGTCTGCGGCTCCTCGCCCGAAGGCGTACTGGCAGCCACCCGTAGCGGGATTTATCGATTCGCGAACGGCCGCTTCGAGCCCCTGCCCTCGATGCCGCCGGCGAGTCCCGGAGTGCCGGACTATTTGCTCTGCGGAAGCGATGGCGCCGTGTGGGTGGGCTTGAGCTCGGGAATCATCGAGCGCCGTAAGGACGGCGTCATGCAGGCTTTCGGGCGCCGGCCGAACTCGGGAGGCCAAATTCACTACCTCTATGAAGATCCACAAGGCGGCGTGTGGGCCGCGTGGGACAAGCGGATCACCAGGTTCCGGAACGGGACGTTCGAGACAATCGAGGTTGAAGGCGGCCCTGCCGTCTTGGGAAGAGCGTACAGTCTGTGCATGGATCGCGAGGGAGGTATCTGGGTAGGTTTGCAGTCAAACGGCGTAGCGCGCCTTCGGGACAGCCAAATCTCCACAATTTCCGTCGAAGAGGGATTGCCGGACGAGCGGACCAGGGCGGTTTTCGAGGACCGGCGCGGCGATATCTGGATAGGAACGGCCGATGGACTTGCCAGATACCATGACGGCCACGCCACCACCTGGCGCGGGGGCAATGGCTCTCTTCTGGGCGACGTCCGATCGATCGCCGAAGACTCGCACGGGAATCTGTGGATTTCATCGGGTAAGGATCTGCTGCACTTCCAGGGCGGCCACCTCACGCCCGTGCCCGGATGGGCGGGTATGCTCGAAATCGAAGTCCTGTATAAAGACCCGGCGGGCCGCATGTGGATTGGCACCGACGGCGCCGGCCTCTTCGAATATTCCGGCGGCGTATTTCGAAACTACCGGACACAGGAGGGACTGGCAAGCGATCACGTCCGCGCGATCATGGCGGATCGCAGCGGCGTCCTATGGATTAGCACCTTTGGCAACGGTCTCAGCAGATTTATCAATGGCACATTCACGACCGTTTCGGTGAGCGACGGGCTAGCCGGCGACCGGGTGGTCGCCATGCACGAGGATGAAGAAGGCGCCCTGTGGTTCGCCACCCGGCGCGGGCTCTCCAGGCTCAAAGACGGTACGTTTTTCACCTGGACATCGAAGTCGGGTATGCTCACCGACTTTGTGTACGCCCTGGTGGACGATGACCGCGGTAACTTCTGGTTCAGCTCCGCGCAGGGGCTATACAAGGTCGGCAAGCGGGAATTGCGCGGCTTTGCGGCCGGCGCCACGAAGAAGATTGTGTCGGTCGCCTACGGCGAGAAGGACGGCATGAAGACCCGCGCTGGTAATGTGGGCAACCAGCCGATCGCCTTGAAAACGGCGGGCGGCGAACTGCTGTTCACGACCATGAAGGGGCTGGTGGTCGTCCAGCCGGACCGCATCGGCGCCGATACTTTCGTTCCTCCGGTATATATAGACAAGGTCATCATCAACAAACAGGAACAGCCGGCGAACCGGTACGCCCGGATGCCGGCCGGCGCGGGCGATATTGAGATCCATTACGCCGCCTTGAGCTATTCCGCCCCCGAAAAAATGCAGTTCCGATACATCCTCGAGGGGGTCGATCAGGACTGGATCGATGCCGGCGGAAGGCGCTTCACTTACTATGCCAATTTGAGCCCGGGGAAGTACCGCTTCCGCGTGGTCGCCGGGAAGACCGATGGCGCATGGAACGAGACCGGCGCCAGCTTCGCCTTTTATCTCACGCCGCCCTTTTACCGGAAGTCGTGGTTTGTGGTGGTGGTGGTTTCTTCCGCGATGCTGCTGGCCGGGCTGATGTATTTGGTCCATGTGCGAGGGTTGAGAGCCAGATATTCCGCCGTGCTGGCCGAACGCAACCGCATCTCGCGGGATATTCACGACACCTTGTCGCAGAACCTGGCCGGCATTGCGTTGCAGTTGGACGCCGTCCATATGCAACTGCCGGACGTGGAGAGCGATTTGCGGGAGCGCCTGGATGAAGCCTGCAACCTGACACGCTACAGTCTGGCCGAGGCCCGCCGGGCCATCGCCGACCTGCGCTCCGACGATCTGGAATGCCCCGAGCTATCCGCGGCGCTGCCGGAAATCGCCCAACGGATAGCGGTGGCACTGCAGACAAGCGTGCAGGTGATCGGGAACCCGCGCAAACTGAATCCCGCGATGGAGAGGAATCTCCTGCGCATTTTTCAGGAAGCGTTGACCAATGCCGTGAAGCACGCTCACGCCCGCACGGTAGACGTGGAATTGAGATACGAGCGCGACAGCCTCGCTTTGCGCGTGCGCGACGACGGGGATGGATTCGATCCGGAGAACCTCAGTCCCGCCGCCAGCGGTCACTACGGGTTGATTGGAATGCGCGAGCGAGCCGAGAGAATTGGCGGCCACCTGACGCTGAGCAGCAGACCGGGCGAAGGAACCGAGTTGCTGGTCGAGGTGCCTCTCTAGATCGCCAGGCAGCGGAGAAAATGCATGAACCATACGAACACCGATGGCCGGATTCGCACCATGATCGTGGAAGATCACTTCGTCGTACGCGTCGGGCTGGCTGCCATTATCAACAGTCAAAAGGACATGGTCAATGTGGCCGAAACCGGCAATGGGCGCCAGGCCGTGGAACTCTTCGAAAAGCACCAGCCGGACGTCACGCTGATGGACCTCAGGCTCCCGGGATTAAGCGGGATCGAAGCCATCACCAGCATCCTGGGGAAGTTCTCCGGTGCGCGGATTATCGTCTTATCGTCGTTCGGTGGTACCGAGAATGTGTTTCGCGCTTTTCAAGCCGGCGCTCGATCGTACTTTCTGAAAGACGTGAAAGGCCGCGAGTTGGTGGACGCGATCCGCGCCGTGCATGCCGGCCAGCGCCCGCTGCCTAAGGAGATCGCATCCTGCCTGGCGGAAAGGATTCCCTGCCCCGAGTTGAGTCCGCGCGAGCTGGAGATACTCAAGCTGATCGCCAACGGACAATCCAACAAAGAGATCGCCAGCCAACTTGCGATCAGCGAAGGCACGGTCAGGGTTCACGCCAGCAACGTATTTTCGAAGCTCGGATGCAGCGATCGGGCGCAGGCGGTAGCGGTCGCATTTCATCGCGGGATCATCTGCCTGGAATGATTTGCCCTGACTTTCACTTCTTCAAGCTGGTCAACCGGTCTTCCCGCGGAAACGTCTCTACCACAATGTCCTTGTAGAGGACTTCCTGCGGTCCGGTCAAAGCGTGCAACTGAATGCCGATGGGGCCAACCTTGATGCGGTTGGGGTCGGGCTCCCGCCATTCCATTACTTCTACGCCGTTGAACGCCGAGCGCACGCGGTTGCCCTGTGCCAGGATCTCCACCTGGACCCAGTCGTGCTGGCTGGTGACTTTCTCCGAAGTCGGCCTGTACACCCGAAGTCCCTTGGCCTCGATATAGTCCCACATGCTCGGGCTGGGGAAGATCACCAGCGGCCCGTGGGTATACCATTTGTTGGCGCCTTGTTCCGCGATTTCGCCCCAAAGGGCGACACCTGCGTGGTTTTCGGATTCCACCATCCTGGAGGACAAGGTGAGCCGGAAATCGGAGTAATTGTCCTTGGTGTACAGAAAGCTGGTAGGCACTTTGTCGGCGGACTTTCCCACGATGGCGCCATCCTTCACCGACCACCACTCGGGATTGCCCTGCCAGCCAGTTAGAGTCTTGCCGTCGAAAAGTGTCTTCGTCACGCTCGTGCCGTGCCGCGGCGGCACCAGCGGGATCGCTTCCAATTCAGCCGACGTGAAGGGCGTCGTGGGCGGACGCGGCGGCGCCGGAAC
>Ga0182018_10001107_pt1 | contig 32327 bp, 14 predicted proteins | sample 812P2MmetaG_FD_120490 | JGI IMG/M metagenome (GOLD analysis project Ga0182018, IMG submission 120490) | Permafrost microbial communities from Stordalen Mire, Sweden - 812P2M metaG | ecosystem: Environmental > Terrestrial > Soil > Wetlands > Permafrost | place: Sweden: Stordalen | collected...
CAAATCGGCCAATTTGAGTTTGGCAACGCTCAATACATTCGTCTTGAGGCTTTGACGAATAAGCTTGCCGCCAACTCTGATTCGAGCAAAGTATTTACCCGATGGTGCGTATCGGATTAAATTTGCATACGATGTTTTCTGCCACGACGATTTGCGGTCGTCCGGCTGAATTTGTGATACAGTTTCGCCTTTCATGCTTACAGTATCACATTGCAGTATCAAAAAGTCAAATCCGAAACGTCACAAATTCATTAAACGCTTGTAAATAAACGGCTGGAAGGGTGGCTGAGTGGTTAAAGGCACCTGACTCGAAATCAGGAGATGGGGCAACTCATCCGTGGGTTCGAATCCCACCCCTTCCGCCATATCCGTTTCCTCGGCTTTTCGAGGATTTCCGGTTCAAAAAAGGGGGGAAATCGTTCAACTGTCAGTGAAAGTGTCAGTAAGGCCGAATGCGGTTCGGGTATTTTTCAGAACGCCCGCACTATTCGCCAATACCGCACCACTGCGCGTTGTCGGTTTCCAGTTCGTGTCCGACTGAAAAGGCACGAATGCAAAACAGATACATAATGTTCATACGCAGTGAAATTTATTACTGCGAAGACCGCACCACGGGGCAGCAAAAGAGTCTGCGCACACGGGACGAAGCGGAAGCCCAGCGCATCATCCAAGCCAAGAACGACGCGGTAAAACTGCCGCAGATGAACTTGGTCATGGCTAAGACATACCTGTCCGCGCAAGACCCTAAAATGATAGTCCGCACCTGGGCGGATGTATTGCAGCGTTTCTGCGACCGCAGCAACGACAACACCCGCAAGAGGCACGAACGAGTTGCCCGCACCAAGCCCATGAAGTTCTTGAAATGCAAGCGATTGATCGAGACGACGGCGGACGACTTCTTTGAAGCGTTGAAACTTGGCTCAACCTCAACCATCGCCTTTTTGCAGACCATCCACAACGATGCCATCGGCATGGGGTGGATACCGTCTCCCATCCTCCCCCGCAAGCTTTGGCCGAAGATGAAGAAGAAGGAGAAACGAGCCATCACGGAAGCGGAGCATATAACGCTCATGTCCGCTGTGGACGACGAATGGCGGTTGTATTTTCAACTGCTCTGGTTCATTGGCGCGGCGCAGACGGACGCCGCGAACCTGACAGACGCAAATATTAACTGGCAAAGCCGTGTCCTGAAATACGAACGGCAGAAATTGAACGGACGCAGTTTGCCGCCCGCCTGTCTTGTGATTGGCAAGGGGCTGGAAGTCATCTTGCGTCAGTTGCCAATAAGTCTGTAATCCATTGAACAATCACGCGATTTGTTTGGCCGTTGCGGGGCTAGACCACGTCGTTATCGGCAACGGCAACCGAGCCTCTTTGCGCGAGCTTGGCTACTTTTACCAGTAAAACGCAATGAGACGAAGCAGACGCCGCTTGCCTGTCCCGCAACACGAATTCGGATTCACGCCGGACACGTTCAACCTGATTGCCGAAACCGGACTGGACGGTGAACGCATCACCCGCGAACGCGTCGAGGCCGAACGCGCCCGACGCCGATTCGAGGCAGCGCAAGCGGCTCTGTTTTCAACCGCGTCAGTCGTAAACACTGTCAGTAAAACTGTCAGTGAAAGTGTCAGTAACCGGGAATGACGAGTTACGCAAAATAATCGAAAGTTAGCTTGAATAGTTCAATAAAACAGACAAACTTGGTTCAGAAAATGGTGTTTTTGGGCACGAATCCCACCCCTTCCGCCATAAGTATTTAATAATAAAATACTCATGACTTTTATAGCCACGCTTTTTTGAAAAAACATGCCCTGTACTCTAACAACATTTTTGCAAAACTGTTAATGCATCCGCAAAATCCCCTTCTCCCGCAAACCACCCGAACCACCGCTCCACAGCCGGCTTTCAATCCGCTTGATTGGTCATGGCTACTGGAAAACTGGTATCGGCCTATGCCGAACTGGCCATGCCCAAAGCGGTGCTGGCGTTTGATGAGTGAACAAATCGGCTTCGCACTTCGGGCGAAGCGTATCCGGCACCGGTAATGCGCCAATTGTCCACCCGCACGGCTCCGACCGCGTCGTTGATGCCCGCACCGTCGTGGACGAAGTGGCCTGCCGCGTGCTCGCTGCGCCCGAAAAGAAATCCGCAAAGCTGCGCTGGTTGCTCCGGCTTTATGTTCTTGCCCGGCAGGAAATCGCCCGGCGGTGCAAGGAGTTGAAAACCCAAGCCGAAGATCTGACATTGCATTCGCCAGGTGCAAATCGTATTTTTGTTCATCACCCATGAAAAAGGCACTCGCCCTGCTCGCGCTGGCTATTTTTGCAACCGTTCCCTCAAAGCCGGATACTGTTTCTACGGCAACTGCCGGCGCGGATTCGCAAGGCGATCCGCTGGCGCATCTGCGTCCTAACCATCCGCGTTTGCTGTTCACCGACGATCAACTGGCGGCGGCGCTGGCGGCGGCGAAATCAGACCCGTTGCGCGCCGCGTTGAATAAACACATCATCGCGACGGCGGAATTTATCCTCACCGCGCCCCCGGTGCGGCAACCGGACAGTAAAACGGGGCCGGAACAGGACCGGTATGCGGTCTATTATATCCTGACGGAGGCGATGACGTATCGTCTCACCGGTGATGAGCGGTTTTTGCAGCGTGCGAAAAGCGATTTGCTCACGGTCGCGGCGTTTCCGGACTGGAATCCGCATCATTTTCTTTCCGTCGGCGAGATGAGTTTCGCCACGGCCATCGGTTACGACTGGCTGTATGGGAAGCTGACACCGGCGGAGCGCGCGGTCATCAAACAGGCGCTGGTGGAGAAGTCCCTTTCCTTTGCCGAAACCACTTACGGTTACGACACGAGCAAGAAGGCCGCGTGGTCCGGCAAAAGCGACGGCAATTGGAACGAAGTCTGCAACGGTGGTCTGGTAAGCGCCGCGCTGGCGATTGCCGACGAAGAACCGGTGCTCGCCCGCAAAGTCATCAACGGCGCGCGTGAATCCATGCCGCACGGAATGGCCGGCTACGCGCCGGATGGGGGCTATCCGGAAGGGCCGGGTTACTGGACGTATGGAACGACGTATGCGGCCATCGCCTTTGCCGAACTCGACAGCGCGCTGGGAACGGATTTCGGGCTGGCATCGTCACCCGGTTTCGATCACACGGTCAATTATTATGAGGCGGTGCAAGGGCCGTTCGGCCCGGTGTTCAATTTCGCGGATGCCACGGATGACTTGCAGAATTCCCCGGCGCGCGCGTGGCTGGCCAAACGGTTCCACGCGCCCTTTGCCTTGCAGGACACCCGCCAATTGCTGGCGGATTCCCTGGCCCGGGAAAAAATCTCGCCTTTCGACCGGGGCATCCAAGGCACCGTCATCAACCGTTTTTTTGCGCTGCACGAAGTCTGGTTTCCGGAGGCGACGACGGGGAACGTCGTGAATCCGCCGTTGGATTCTCATTTTCGGGGTGAGGCCGATATCGCCACGTTTCGCAGCGCGTGGAATGATACCAACGCAATTTTCGTCGGCTTCAAGGCCGGTGAAAGTTCTGCCGGCCATGGCCATCTTGATTTAGGTTCGTTTGTCCTGGACGCCGACGGCCAGCGCTGGGCGATGGACCTTGGCCCGGATACAGTTGAGGGCCTCTATAATCTTCCCGGTTATTTTAATGTCACTAAAAATGAACAACGATGGACTTATTTCCGCGCCAACAATTACAGCCATAACACCGTCACGCCCGGCGCTATGTTGCAAAACCGGCACATCGTCGCGCCCATCACAAAATTTGAAAGCACGCCCGAATGCGGCTTTGCCATCGCGGACCTGACCCCTGCCTATCCAGATGGAGCCATCAGCCTGCGGCGCGGAATCGCGCTCCTCGACCGCGCGCGCGTTCTCGTGCAGGACGAATATCAACCCACGCCGACCAACCTGCCATTGCATTGGAGGATGGTGACGGGGGCGAAGATTGATCTGGGCAACGACGGACGTTCGGCGACGCTCACGTGCAATGGCAAAACCTTGCGGGCGGATTTGCTTGAACCTGCTGCGGCAATATTTCGCATCGGCTCAACCAAGCCGCCAACTTCCGCCGAAAACCAGAACGATGGCACGGCATTTCTTGCCATTGATTTGAATGCGAACACCGAAGGAAGTATTAAACGCCTCGCCGTGTTGCTCACTCCGGAAGAAAACGGACGGTCAAAATTAAATTTACCGCCGCCAAAGCCGCTTGCCGAATGGTGACAAAATCAAATGTGATGACTGGCGAAAGAAAGCGAAAGTAATCTTTTAATACTGAACGTGTCATTCACTGCAGTTCTTGCACCGCTGCTATTGTAACTATCGCCGGCTTGCCTGATTCCGCGTTCCACCCGAGAATCCGGGCTTGTGAAGTTCAAGCCCGCTTTTGGAAGAATTCAAATGGCCGCCCTGTTGGGCGCAATCCTCGCCGTCGGAACGGGTCTTTGCCTGCACACGTTTCGCTTTGGTCAAGGCCTGACCGATGCCAGCTACGACCTGTTGCTCGTGGCGCGCGGGGACACGGCCACGGACAAAGCCGTCATGGTTTATTTGGACGAGGCGTCCTACCAGAAGCTGAACCAACCGTTGAACGCGCCTTGGGATCGGGCTTTGCACGCCCGGCTCATTGACCGGCTTTCGGCGGCGGGCGCAAAGGCCATCGTCTTCGACATCGTCTTCAGCGATCCGAATCCAAACAATTCCAACGCGGATCAGCAAATGGCCGATGCCATTCGCCGGAGCGGACGGGTCGTGCTCGCGGCGGACAATGTCCCCGATGGCCCGGGGCGCAAACGTGTCATTCCGCCGTTCGACCTGTTCCTGAACGAGGTGGCCGGCGTCGGGTCTGCGGAAACGACGCCCAGCAGCGATCTTATCATACGCCTGCACACTCCTCGCGGCGATAACCCGTTGTCGTCACTCGCTTGGGCCACGGCCGAAACAATTGGCCTGCCCCTCACCAAACAATCCAATGCGGAGTATCGCCAACGCTGGATGAACTATTACGGCCGTCCCGGCTTGTTACCATCCTGCAGTTATTATCAGGCACTGGACCGGATCGTTGTCCCCGACCAATTCTTCCGCGACAAGGTGGTTTTTGTGGGCGCCCGCCTCATCACTAAATTCGCCGGCGAACGGAAAGACGAGTATCCAAGTCCGTTCTCGCGATGGCTTGGCGGGGATGGCTTCGTGTCGGGCGTCGAAATCCAGGCCACCGCGTTCCTTAATCTGCTGCGCGATGATTGGCTGGAGCGGTTTTCTTCTTCGGTGGAACTATGGATACTGGCCGCCTTGGGCGTTTTCTTTGGAGTAGCCCTTGTGTTGTTCCGTCCGGTGATGGCGACTGCGGTGGCGGCAGGTGGTTTTGCGGCGGTGGCGATGGGAAGTTATCTGCTTTTCCGACACGAACTCGTCTGGTTTCCCTGGTTGATCGTGGGCGTGCAGATAGCGATTGCGTTGGGCTGGTCGGTGCTTTTCAACTCGGTGCAGCTTTATGTGCAGAAGCGGCTGTTTGAACACACGCTTTCGCTTTACCTTTCGCCCAAGCTGGTCAAAAAATTCTCCGGCAATCCTCATTTGCTCAAACCCGGTGCTGAAAAGCAAACGCTGACGCTGTTCTTCAGCGACATTGCCGATTTTACGTCCATCTCCGAAGGCCTGGATTCCGATGATCTGGCGCGCATGATGAACGAGTATTTTGAAGCGGCGGTTTCCAAGTGTATTCACAAAACCGACGGTACTGTGGTGAAATATATCGGTGACGCTATTTTTGCTTTTTGGAATTCGCCGGAACTTCAAAACGACCACGCCATTCGCGCCTGCCGGGCCGCGCTTCATTTTCAGGAATTGAGCGCGCAGAAGATCAATGGCAGGGCATTGCGCACCCGCATCGGTTTGCACACTGGAGTGGTGAACGTCGGTAATTTTGGCAGCGTCGAGCGTGTGGATTATACCGCGCTTGGCGAGAATGTGAACCTGGCCTCGCGCATGGAAGGATTAAACAAATATCTGGGAACCCATTGCCTTATCAGCGGGGAAACGCAAAAGGACATCAGCGGTCAGTTGGTGACCCGGTTCCTGGGCCGTTTCCAATTGAAAGGCTTTGAAAAAGCCGTTGAAGTCTATGAACTGGTCGGCTGGCCGCAGGATGAACCATCCAGTCGGGCCTGGCGGGAATCATTTGCTTTGGGGCTGAAACATTATCAGCAAGGCCGATTTGCGGATGCCTCCAAGGAATTTGACCGCACGCTGCAATTTCGGCCCGGCGACGGCCCGGCAAAATTTTATCTGAAACGCTTCAACGAATTGGGAACTCTCGAACGTCCAGTGAACTGGACTGGCGATATCGAACTCAAGGAGAAATAAGACTGGAGACGGATATTTCCGGGCATGCACTTGACATTCAAATATCAATGTGAACTATGAGCGCGGGAGAATCAAAAAACCAATCCGTGGAACGCAATCGTATCATTTTGGGTGTTGTGGTGTTTTGCATCGCGTTTTTTTGCGCCCGGTTTGCTTTTGCCCAGACCGCTTCGCTGTCCGCGACCAACAACGCCATGGTGCTCACCGTCGAGGGCAAGGTGGAAACGTCCCCTGCCAGCGCGATGAACTGGAACGCGGCTTTCACCAACGAAGTATTGCAATTTGGCGACTACATGCGCACCGGTTTGCGCAGCCGCGCCGCCGTCCGATTGTCCGGCCTGACGACGTTGCGGGTGGACCAACTGACCTCGCTCGAAATTCAGCCGCCGCCTCAGGCCGGCAAGACGGCCACGCTGGAACTTAAAAGCGGCGCGGCTTATTTCTTCAGTCGCGAAAGACCGGCGGAAATGCAATTCCAAACCCCGGTGGCTTCCGCCGCCATTCGCGGAACGGAATTCAACGCGACGGTCACGGACGACGGGACGACGGTCATCACCTTGATTGACGGCGAAGTGGCGTTGACCAACCAATTGGGCGCGGTGAACCTCGTATCCGGCGAGCAAGGCACAGTCGAGCCCGGCCAACCACCCAGAAAGACCGCCGTCATCAATACCGTCAATGTCATCCAATGGTGCCTGTATTATCCGGCCATTGTGGATTTGGGAGAACTGCAACTCGCGGATAATGACAAGCAAGCCCTCGCTGATTCCCTCGCCGCGTATCAAGCCGGCGATTTGTTGACGGCTTTGGAAAATTATCCGACGAATCGCGAGCCGGTTTCCGATTCGGAAAAAATCTATCTCGCACAGTTGCTTCTCGCGGTCGGCCAGGTCGAACAATCGGAAACGCAATTGAAATCCGTTTCCTCCCCGATTGCGGATGCGTTGCGCGAGCTGGTGGCAACTGTAAAAAATGAGCCGTGGACACCGGGCACGCCCAAACTCGCCACCGAGTGGCTGGCTGACTCTTATTTCTTGCAAGCCCGGCGCGATTTGAATGGCGCGCGTGATGCCGCCCAAAATGCAACCGAAAGATCGCCCGGCTTCGGTTTCGCCTGGGAACGATTGGCCGAAATGGAATTCAGTTTTGGCCGCGCGACCGAAGCAGAGGCAGCACTGGAAAAAAGCCTGGCACTTTCGCCGCGCAACGCGCAGGCGTTGTCGCTGAAAGGATTTCTGCTGGCCGCGCAGAATCACCTTCGCGATGCGGCGAAATATTTTGATGGCGCGATTGCCATTGACGGCGCGCTGGGCAATGCGTGGCTGGGGCGCGGATTGACGCGTATTCATGGCGGCGACCGAAAAGGCGGCGTGCGGGATTTACAAGTGGCGGCGACGCTTGAGCCGAACCGCTCGCTGTTGCGCAGTTATCTCGGCAAGGCGTTCGCCAACGACTTTGACGACACCCGCGCGACCAAGGAATTAAATCTGGCACAGCGGCTTGATCCTAACGATCCAACCTCGTGGCTTTATCTCGCGTTGCTGGAACAGCAGGGAAATCAAATCAATGACGCCGTCCGCGATTTGGAGAAATCGAAGGCTCTGAACGACAATCGCGATTTATTCCGTTCGCGGCTGTTGCTGGATCAAGACCAATCTGTGCGCAGCGCGAACCTTGCCAACATTTATCAGGACAACGGCATAACCGAAGTGAGCGTCAACGAAGCATCACGCGGGGTCACCGCAGATTATGCGAACAGTTCGGCGCATCTCTTTCTGTCGGACGCCTACAATGAATTGCGCGACCCGACACAGTTCAATCTGCGTTACGAAACCGTCTGGTATAATGAATTGCTGCTGGCCAACGCGCTGTCACCGGTTGGCGGCGGACGGCTTGCGCAGGGATTGTCGCAGCAGGAGTATTCCAAGTTGTTTTCGGAGGACGGGTTCGGTTTCAGCAGCGTGACCGATGTGCGTTCAGATCAAATGTTTCATCAGCAGGTATCGCAATTCGGCGTCTTTGGCGACACGGAGTATGCGCTCGACCTCGATTATCATCACAACAACGGCGTGCGCCCAAACAATGCCCTGGACGACATCGAATGGCACACGACGATCAAACAACAAGTGACGCCCAAGGACACTGCCATGTTGTTGATCGAGTATCAGGATTACCATTCCGGCGACAATTTTCAGTATTACAACCCGACCAACGCACGCCCTAACTACAAATTCGACGAATCCCAGCAGCCGATTTTGGTTGGCATCTGGCATCATGAATGGTCGCCGGGAATGCAAACGTTGGCAATGGTGACGCGATTGAGCGACGAACAGCAATTCAGCGACGTCTCCGCGCCGCAACTCTTGCTGATTCAGGATGGAACCGGCCGAACGGTTGCGGCTTCCTCCAATCCGTTCGACGTGAATTACCACAACGATTTTGTCATCTACGGCGGCGAACTGAATCAAATCGCGCAATGGGACCGCGTGACGCTTGTCGCCGGCGGGCGGTATCAGGCGGGCACTTTTCATACGCACGATCTGCTGGACAATCCCGGGCCGCTGGCGCCTTTATTCAATTCCCCTCCAGCCACTGATTCCATTGACGAGAATTTTTATCGTGCCACCGGCTACGGTTATCTCACCGTCGAGCCGCTGGAAAAACTCTGGCTCACCGCCGGTCTCGCCTATGATGAAGTCAAATATCCGTCCAACTTTCGCGCGCCACCGGTTTCTGCCGGACAGGAAAAGAACTCGCAGCTTGGACCCAAGGCGGCACTGGTGTGGAGTCCGATTCCACAGGCGACGATGCGCGCATTCTACGCGCAATCGCTCGGCGGCGTAAGTTTGGATGAAAGTTACCGCCTGGAGCCGACGCAGTTGGGCGGATTCCCGCAGGCGTTTCGCAGTTTAATTTCCGAATCGGTGGTCGGCTCGGTTGCCGCGCCGAAATATGAGACGTATGGACTGGCCTTTGATCTGAAACTCACGCCAAGCACCTATGCAACGATTCAAGGCGAACGGCTCGGCACGGTGGTGGATCGTGACATTGGAGTTTTTACTTTGGAAAACGGACTCGCGCCGTTCGTGCCGGCCTCCACCCCGGAACATCTCGATTACCGGGAATACGACCTGACCGTGAGCCTCAATCAACTGGTCGGCAAACAATTTGTGCTGGGCACGAGCTACAAGCTGATTGATTCGGACTTGCGGGACACGCTGCCTGATGTGCCGGTTTCCGCGCTCGCCACGGCCGACCAGGAATTGAAGTCGCAATTGCATCAGGCCACGGGATATATTCTGTGGAATCATCCGTCCGGTTTCTTTGCGCGGGCCGAAGCGAACTGGTATGGACAGAACAATTCCGGCTACGCGCCCGCGCTGCCGGGCGACCATTTCTTTCAGGAAAACCTCTATGTGGGCTATCGGTGTGCGCACCGGCGCGTGGAATTGTTGCTGGGATTACTCAACCTCGGCGGACAGGATTACAATTTGAACCCGCTAACAGTTTACGAGGAATTGCCGCGCAAACGCGTTTTGGAAGCGAGATTCAGTTTCGAGTTTTGAGAGCGTTCGGCGGCGGCGGAAAAATTCAACGGCTTCCGTTCTCCTGCTGCACAAATTCCTGAAGACGAGCGGCCGTCTGCTGCAATTCCGGACGGAGCTGAACGAATCGCGGATCGGCCAGCCATTGCTGAACGACCCGCAACGCTGCCGCATCGCGGTTCACGAGCGTGTTGCGATCCATCGTCGGAGACTGCGTCATCAGATTGGGCGAAATCATGAAGTTGGCGCTGGGAAAAACGCTTGCGAACGCGTCAATTTCCGCCTCCGTGGTTTTGGGATTGAGCAGATAGTTTTCAAGGATTTGTTCCTGCTGCGGGTCACGCACATCGGCGCGCGAAAAATAATCCGCCCGGGTCAATTCCCTGCCTTGCATCGAATCCATATTGGCCAGCAGGGCGTTGAGTGTTGTCGTTGGATCATTGATGACAAGCCGGTCCAGCGCGAGAAAGGAGGCATGGGCCACGGCGGGATTATCTTGTTGTCGGACCATGTCGGTCAGCGTGGGCATCAGGCTATCACCGCCAAGATAGACAGCCACATCGAACGCTTCCAAAAAACCGACCGATGGATTTTGCTGCCACGGCTCGTATTGAAGCATTTCGTTAATTTTCTGTTGGAGCAACTGGCGTCCGCCGTCGCTGTCGTCGCCGCGCGCCAGATTGCGCAAGGCCACCGCCCATTCGTCGGGCGAATCTTTGTTCGCCAAAATCACTTTCGAGTAATCCGCGGCAGCGACGGGATCAATTCGAGCCAGTTCATCGAGCAGGAATGTTCGCAGCGTGGGCGCTTCGTCCAGCAGGCCATGGTCGCCAATTTTAAATCCGAGTTGTGTGGAGGTGTCGGCTTTTGAATCCAGAAACCCGCGGATGAAGGAGGTCGCCACATTGGTCGGCATTGCGGAAAGGGTGGCGCGCAATTCTGCCAATATCTTTCGTGCCGCGGATGCGTCCGGTGCCTCCCGCAAGGAAACGATCAAATTTTCAAGACCGCCGTTTGTCATCATCCATGCATTTTCCGTCGAAACTGGTGCGGCGGAAACCATTGGTGAAGGACCTTGATTGGTTGTGATTGGAGCGGTTGGAGGCAAGGGCGATTTTGTTTGTTCCGCGTGACGATTCCAGAACCACGAGGCGAATGCCGCGCACACCAGAATGGCGGCAACACCAGTCAAACTTCCGGGCAAATGATTTCTCGGCGACGACATGCTTGCTCTCGTACGTTGATTGATAACAAGTCACAAACATTCTGCAAGGCTGATCCACGTTCACCATGTTCGTAGCCGGTAAATTAATTACTTGCCATCTTCCCGGTTGTGGGTAAAACAATGTCCGTCCGGTGAGGTTTTCCGATGCCAACAAAGTCATCCATTGAAACCCAAAATTCTGCGGTGCTTTTGGGTCAATGCTCCCTATTGCGGGCGGTCTTGTCTTCCAATCGGTTGACCCTGCCGGCCAGCCTGGCTTTTTGGAGTTGTGCTCCGCTGTTCTTGCTGGCGGAAGCGCAAAAGTAAATACCCTTCTCCAATCCAACCGGCGATGAAATTGCCCAAGCACATTTTCCTCAATGCCAGATCCGCCCGCTGCTTTGCCGCCTTGTTTGTTTTCTTCACACTGGCGTATATGGCGAGGGCGACGATTTTCATCGTCACCACCACCAATGACAGTGGAACCGGTTCATTGCGCCAGGCCATCTTGAGTTCCGTTTCCGGCGATACCATCAACTTTACCAACAATCTTTCCGGCGCGACCATCACGCTCACCAGCGGCGAACTGCCGCTGGGCAATAACCTCACCATTGACGGCTCTTCGTTGACCAGCCAGGTCAGGCTCAACGGCAACCACGCCTCGCGTATCTTTGATGTCAGTTCTGGCGCGAGTGTGACAGTGAACTCTCTGATACTTACCAACGGCCACCCCGGCTCGGGCAACTCAGGCGGTGCCATTAACAATGGTGGCACGCTGGTGTTGAACAACTGCACACTCGCGGGCAACTCCACAGATGCATCCGCAGTCGGCGGAGCCATCGCCAACGACGGCCCGTTGTCACTCACGGGTTGCACGCTTTCCGGCAATTCCGCCGGTTTTGCCGGGGCGATCAACAACATTGCCGCCACATGTGCATTACAGAACTGCACCTTGTCCAGCAATGTTTGTGTGAACAACGGCGGCGCGATTGACAACACGTTCAGTTCAACGTTGTCCATCTTGCATTGCACCTTTTCCGGCAACACCGCCGGCGGCGCCGGCGGCGGCATTGACAACTACCTGTCACAGGTAAATCTCACCAACTCCATCGTGGCCGGTAACGTCAGTCAGGACATCTACAACTGGTCCGGCAGCACCAACGCGGCCGGAGGCACGAACATCGTGCAATTGCTGGGGAACGCCGGCATGCTCATCGGCAGCAACTCAATCATTTCGATAAATCCCCTGCTTGCCCCGCTCGGCAACTACGGCGGCCCCACGCAAACCATGGCACCGTTGACCGGCTCCCCCGCCATTGACACCGCCGGTTCCAGCACCTTGACCACCGACCAGCGCGGCTATGTGAGGCCCGTTGGCGCCGGTCCTGACATCGGTGCCGTGGAAGTCAATTCGCCCGCCAACAGCCCGTTTGGCAACGCGATGGTTTTCAACGGCACCAGTCAATACGTCACCGTTCCCAACTTCGGCGCCATTATTCCGACCAACGAAATCACCGTTGAATTCTGGGCTGACACCACCATGGCTGCGGGACAATCCGCCTTCATGCTGAATCCCGACCAGGGCACCAATCGCTTGAACGCCCATCTTAATTACAATGATGGTCCGCTTTACGGCGACACTTACTGGGATTTCGGCAACATCAGCGGGGCTGGCCGTCTTGGTCCGGTTCCCGCCCCGGCCAACTCCATCAGCAACTGGGTTCACTACGCTTTCGTCGCCAGCCAAAGCGGCAATTACATGAGCATCTACACCAATGGCGCTTTGTGTGCCACCAAGAGTGGCATGACCCCGTTTGCGCGTGGCAATTACAGTCTGCAAATCGGCGGCCCTGGCTTTCCCTACCACGGCAGCCTCGACGAGTTCCGCGTTTGGAACACCGCACGGTCGCAGGCGCAAATTCTGGCTGACATGAATTCACCGCTTGTCGGTAACGAAACTAACCTGCTCCTTTATTATCGCTTCGATGATAACGGCGGCAATCCGGCTGCCAACAGTGCCACCGCCACGGGCGCCGCTTACAACGGCATGCTGGTCAACGGTCCCGGTTTAGCCAACGCGGGCGAGCCGTTCACCACCAATCAAACGGCAGGTTCCATTGCCTACGCTTTCACAACGTTTACCGGCGGCTCCGCCGCGGGAAGTGCGGATGGAGCGGGTGACGCCGCGCGATTTGACAGTCCTCGTGGCATTGCGGTGGATACCAATGGAAATGTTTATGTCGGGGATACCAAAAACGACACAATTCGCAAAATAACTTCCGCCGGGGTGGTGACCACATTGGCGGGTCTGGCAGGCAATCCGGGCAGTGCCGATGGAACCAATAGCAGTGCACTGTTTAATCAACCCTACGGGGTTGCGGTGGATAGTTCCGGCAATCTTTATGTAGCAGATTCAATGAATGAAACGATTCGGAAGGTAACTCCCCTAGGAGTGGTGAGCACCATTGCCGGTCTGGCTGGAAATGGTGGCGCCGCCGACGGCACAAACAGCGCGGCGCGATTTTATTATCCCTTCGGCATCGCAGTAGATAATAGCGGAACCCTCTACGTGGCGGATTCCTACGACTTTTTGATCCGGAAAATTACACAAGTGGGAACCAATTGGGTGGTAAGCACCCTGGCTGGAAGAGCCGGCATAAGTGGAAGCACGGATGGAATCGGCACGAATGCCTTATTTAATTTTCCCGGTGATCTGAAAGTGGACGCATCCGGCAACGTTTATGTGGCGGATTCCGGCAACGCCAGAATCCGGAAAATAACACCCGCCGGCGTAGTGATTACCATTGCAGGAAGCGTCCCGGGCAGCGTTGATGGCGTAGGCACAAACGCGCAGTTTTACTCGGTTTTTGGCATCGCGATTGACAGCACCACCAACCTCTATATTGCCGATGGCAACGCAAATACAATCCGTAAAGTCACCCCGGTGGGAACGAACTGGGTCGTGACCACCATCGCCGGAATCGCTTTTACATCCGGTTCAATTGATGGAACCGGCACCAATGCTGAATTTGGAGCCCCGTTTGGTGTCGCCGTGGACAATTCTGGATACCTCTATGTGACGGATAATCTCAATGATAACATACGCGAAATCACATCAGCCGGAGTCGTGTCCACCCTCGCCGGGCCGGAGAATTCCTCATCATACCTTGATGGAACGGGCGTCAACGCCCGGTTCCAAAACCCCTCTGGAGTAACTGCGGATAGTTCAGGCAACATCTACGTTGCTGACACCAAAAACCAGGTCATTCGCAAAATTTCACCGGCCGGAGTGGTGAGCACATTGGCCGGACAGGCAGGTGGCGGCGAGCAAGATGGCGTCGGTAACGAAGCTCTTTTTAATCAACCCTACGGCATCGTGGCCGATGAATTTGGGAACCTCTACGTGACCGACAATAAGGGATGCACCATCCGCAAAGTGACACCAGCCGGTGTCGTCACCACCATTGCCGGAGCCAGCGGATACGGTTACCAAGATGGCCCGGTAGCCACCGCGAAGTTCCTCCAACCCGCCGGCGTTGCCATTGATCAATCCGGCAATCTTTACGTTACGGAACAGGACAACCTCATTCGGATGATTGCGACTAATGGGATGGTGAGCACCATTGCAGGTTCTCCGCAACGCGATGTGAACGGGTTTCCCATCAATTTTTACAATTACTACCACGTTGGCGGCTATGTGGATGGAACGGGCACCAACGCCCTCTTCAATTTTCCTTCTGGAATCACAGTGGACAGCAATGGGATTCTTTATGTGGCGGATAGTGATAACTATGTCATCCGCAAGATTTATCCGCCCGCGCCCGGCGGTTTAAGCAGGACCAACCCTGCTAATTGGTTTGTCACAACCTTGGCGGGAACACCCATATTTCCCTCTATAATTCCAGTTCCATCTCAAAACAACGTTACTATTGGCACCGATGGAACGGGCGCCAATGCCAGCTTTGGGGTTTATTTTTATTATCAGGGTCCCGCTGGCATTGCGCTGGACAACTCCGGCAACCTCTACGTCACGGATGACAATGACAACACCATCCGCAAAGTCACCCCGGCGGGTGTGGTGACCACTCTGGCTGGATTGGCGGGAACCGTCGGCAGCGCGGACGGATCGGGAAATAATGCCCTTTTTGATGTGCCTGTCGCCACCGCGCTGAACCCCTCCGGCGCCATCTACGTGGCGGACCAACAGAACAACACAATCCGCAAAGGGGTCTTTACAACCTACGGAGTCAACAATCTGGCGACCTACCCCCTGCCAACTATGAACTCTTCTTTGACGGTGACCTTATTGCCGCCGGAAGCCGGTGGCCAATGGCGTTTCCCATGGGAAGTGGCCTGGCGCAACAGCGGCCAGACCGCCAGCAATCTGGTGGCGGGCAATTATCCGGTGGAATTCCGAAGTGTTCCCGGCTGGCTGGCGATTCCGCCCAGCCTTATGGTTGCCGTGAACAACAGCGTGTCATTGACCAACCAGTATTATCCGACCCTCAGCACTGTGGACATGAACGATGGTGGCACACTGACGGTGACGCTGGGCCCCAATCCGCCCGCCGGCGCCGGCTGGCGGTTTCTCGGCGACAGCACGCCGTTTTATTCTTCCGGTTACAGCACCAACTTGCCCGTTGGAACTTACTTGATCGAGTTTGCGGCGGTGAGCGGCCGGGTCACACCGCCGAACTTGTCGGTGCAAATTCAGGCGGGACAGACGACGCAACTATCGGAAAATTATCTGCTGGCTCAATCGGCTCCCAGCGGTGTGCTGCTGCCCTTCCCCGTGCCGGCCAACAACATCAGCAACCTGAGCGTTTATCCCTTCGGGTTCAATGGGCAGATTCAATCGGACACCGGCTACGGGAGCGGCGTGGCGGTGCAGGCCAACGTGGTTTTGACCGCCGCCCATGTGGTGTTCAACGACCAGACCCTTGCCTACGTCAGCCAGGCCTATTGGTATTTTCAGCAGGAAGCGGGAACGTTTGAACCCGAACCGCAGGCGGCGCGGGGCTGGTACGTCTTGAGCGGTTACGCGGCGCAACGAACGAACGATCTGCAGGTTTATGCGCCGGACACTTCGACGCCGCAATCACGAAACCTCGACGTGGCTGCGCTGTATTTTCTGTCGCCGGCGGCGGGAGGCGGATATGGGGGTTATCTGCCATCCGATGCGTCGCCCAATGTGTGGCTGACGGGAAATAGTTTGAAAATGCTGGTTGGGTATCCGGTGGACGGGTCGCAGTTCGGCGATGCTTCAATCGTTCCCGGCCAGATGTATCAGACCGACCCGCAACCGTATGCCCTGACGCTGGCGACGGATCCTGTGGCTGACCAGCAGGTTTATACGGCGGACTGGTTTTTGAGTTATCCGGGCAACAGCGGCGGGCCGGTGTATGCGCAGTTCAACGGCTATTACTATCCGGCGGGCGTGTATCTGGGAACGCTGTATAATGGCGTGACACCCTATGCATCGGCGGTGCGAGCGATTGACAGCGCGGTGGTCAACCTGATCACGAACGCGGCGAACCTGAGCGACAGCGGCACAAACAACACCGGCGGCGGCGTCATCACCATCATCCCCAATCAAGCCGTCACCGCCGCCAATCCAGGCTACATTCAGTGGCAATTGGCCCCGCCCTCCGCCGTGCTGGCCGGCGCCGGCTGGCGGTTGCAGGGTGACACCACTTATTCGAGCGCGACCAACTACACCCGCGCGGTGCTTTCCACCAATCCCTTCACCGTGCAGTTCGAGCCGATCAACGGTTGGAATCTGCCGACCAACCAGACCGTGATCGTGCAACCCGGCCAAATCACAGTCAAGAGCGCTTTTTACACCGTGACCAATCCCATGTTGGTAGGCAATATCACCATGGGCCTAGGCATCACTGGCACGACCGGGACGGTGTATCAGCTTGAACGGCGGACCTCCTTGACGAGCGGCTCATGGTTGCCGCTGACCACCAACACCATTGTCACCAACGGCTTCAACCTGCTGCTGCTGAAACCCGCCACCAATGGCTCCGTTAACTTCTATAGAGCAGTATGGCTCGGGCAGTAGTGAACATAAAGTGAGATCTGGCGGAGGATTTCCAAAACGAACATTCCATCTCCGGGAGAACACTTGGTCGGCAACAGCCATTTCAAGTTCAAGTGGGGCTGTTATTCTGTTTGAGAAAAAGTTTAATCGCAGGCCAGAATTGCTTGCCGGGCCTTGTCCGACCACATTCCCAATTTTTAAGCGTTCCCAAACTGACGCCGACTTTTGCCGCCGAATCTTAACGGGTTAGCATTGACTTGCGGCGATATTCAGCCAACATTTCAGCCAATGACTGACGGTTTTGGCAGGGTGGCAAATCCACCCTTACGGCCTTGATCACCAGATGGCAAAAAGGGTTCAGAAACCACCCCTTCCGCCATCACTGAAACCTTGAAAATCAGGGTTTTTCGGTTCTCAAAAGGGGGAAAATCGTTCAACTGGTCGGGTAAGGAAGCGGCGTTGCCGCCAGCCCCTCCCCTCAGATCCGAAGCCCGTGAGTTGAAGGTTGCGTCGGCTTGGACAAGCCTGTTGCAAAAAGGCAACATCGCGCACTCCAGACGGGAAAACGGCCTACGAATCAGAAAGCTCTTGAACCACAGAAAAAGCAGCGTTAGGATAGATCTGTAAATCAGGGTATTGAGGCTGGCAGTCGGTGAAGACCGCGTTGAAAACCGACCCTCGCCTCCTGCTCCTACTGCTTTTGCAGCAGTGAATTAGGAAGATGGTCGCTTACATCCGTCATTCCAGCAAAGTGCGCAACGAATTTGCCGCCGCTGAATCCGATCCATCTGACTGGCCGTTGACAATGTGGCCAGTTCACTTTCGGTTTGCTGCACTTGTCTGACCGAGAGTATCAATGGGATAAACGCGCAGCGCAACCCAACCCGTTTACTCCACTATGAAACGGAGGGTTAAAGGCAGGCGTTGCCGCCTGCACTTAAAATAACTTGATGTCCAGTTACTGATCCTGTGGCGGGGTGGACTTGGAGTCGGAATCAGTCGTGCCAGTAGCTTTTTTCTTCTTGCCGCCGATATAATCGTCCGCTTCCTTGCCGAGCCTCAGTTTGGTCACGTATAACTTGCCATCCGCGCCTTTTTTGTAAGTGCCGCGCGCGGATTCGCCCACGACGACGCCCGCCAGCGTGGCCGCGTCCGCCAGCGTGGCCGCTTTGCCATCCTTGGTCTTGGGGATCTGGGTTTTGCTGGTGACTGTAAAGGTCTGGTTGCCAACGATGAGAGTCATCGCGTTGGTATCCACCGCAGTAACAGGGCCGTAAAAGTTTCGACTTCTGCCTTCTGTGGTAAGGCCTGATTGGTCTGGCGCCACGGCAGGCATGGTCGCCGCCGGCGTGTTAGTGTCATCCGCGCGCGACAAAGCCGGCACTCCGACAATGGCTGCCACACAGATGGCAAGATTCGTGATTTTCTGTATCGTTCTTTTCATAATCTAATGATTGATGGTTTAATTTACGGTTCACCTAGGAAGATAATAAACTGCCACCATTGGTTACAAGAAAATCTTTCACAGCGGCAGATTTTACCAACTATTAATCGTCGCCGGATCAAGCTTCTTGTTATTGGCATAGTTTGGCAGATATGGTTAGGGAGAGAACATTAAAATTTACAAAATAATTTTCTTGAAAGCACGACTTTACATTTTCTCGAACGCGACGGTTGCGGTCTGAATCGAATCGTCGCCGGATTTCATCACGGCTGGCGAAGGCATCACCTCGACACTGAAACGGCCGGTTGGAGCATCAAACCGCAAGGTTCCGACTGAGCCGCTTTGCGCCTTGATTTTGGGAGCTTTGCCGGCGTAGCCAAACAGGCGCACGGATTGTTCACCTGCTGCGAAGTTAATTGTAACGGCCAGTCGTCCCGGCGCGTCGTGAAGTGCCGCGATGCGCTGGCGGCCATTAGAAACATACTTGCCTTCATCACCAAAAAAAGCCAGACCAGATTGCCCAACTGGGGTGACTATGCAGTAGGTGGTGCCTTCGGGGACGAGTGCGAAACTGACAGGGTTGGTCGCAGATTGAAAATTAGCGACGCCTGACCACACATTAAACACGCAAACTTTGCCAGCCAAACCTAAATTGGCAGGGATAAAGCCGGCTGCAACGTTTTCTTCCTGGCGATTGTAGGCGAACACGTAAGCGGTGCGTAGCTTGTTGTGATCACTGTAAGTCCAAGCCACCATCGGGGACTTGAGGCCATTTGCGTCGGCAACGTAAACTTCATCCAAAGGCAGCAAGGATTCGTCGGGCTTCACCAGAACGCCGTCAGGCCGGGCAACGCACATGAGGTTTGCCTTGTTCTCAAGCCCGGCGGCATCGCCGATTCCCACCATGCCAGCCGACAATACACTAATCAGCAGGTTGTTTGTTTCCCCACTCATGAACACATCCGTCCACGGCCAGATACCCATGGCCCGGGCCAATTGGGAGGTGTAGAGAAACGCGTCCCACTTCTTGCGCGCAAAGCGATCACCGCTGGTGCGGATGGTGGTGAGATTCGGATAACGCGAGCCTTGCAGGAAAAAGCGCGGCAATGCCATGCAATACTGGAAACTCAACCCTTTTGCCCTGGCCGCGCCTGCCATGTTGTCAGTAAAAGCGTCCCCGGCACCCGGTGTTGTCTGGAGTTCCGGCGAGCAAGAATAGATATAACTGAGCCAATCCTGTTCGTAACATACGACTCCGGCGGAAGCTATGTAACCGATGATGTCATCCCACCATTTCCGATCCAAGGCGGCAATTCCGGAGATTTTATATTTCTCGTGATACGGGCTGGCAGGATCAATCCAACGGTTATGCGTGATCAACGGAAGCCCGACCTTCTGTTGAAATCCTGCAAGGCCGTCCGGCAGCACCTGCGGATGCGCTTCGTATTTGAGCAGGCCGCCGTAGCGGTTCCATTCTCCCTCGGGCAGATCGGGATTCTTCGTCCTGCCCAGCCTGCCGTCAGGCGTGGTGAACGTTTTGTAATACCACCAACTGTCCAGTTGGAGGTAACGGATCGGGATGTGCTCTTCACGATAACGGCCCATCAGTTTTTCCAGCGTCCCGGCGTAACCGAGGGACTGATCGTAGTTGTAGTAATAAGAGGCGCCGTTATCGGTCCAGCAGCCGAGATAACGCAATCCGACATCCGCGTCATTCGCCGGACGCTTTGCGCCCTGCAGCGCCAGAAAGGCGCCGCTCCATGTGTCCCAAACCGCACGGATGCCCGGCGCAAATGCCACCAGCGTGCTATAAGAAAAACCCGCCGGCAAACCATGCGCGCCGGGGTTCAGTCCGCTGGCGATTTCATGGATGCCATCGCCAGCCATGCTCGCCAGCATGAACTGATCCGCCGGCGAAATCATCACGGCATTCGCATGATTGTCGAACAGCAGCCAGGGCGTGCCATTGGTTTCCAATTCGAAACGGTGTGGCGCAAAGGCTTTGTCGCCAAAACTGAATGGATGAAGGCCGGCAGGAAAGGAAATAAATCGTGGAAACACGGCCGGCAATTGGTCGGCGGCCCGGTCGCACGTCAGTGTGAACAGCACCACCGCGCGCGCGTCATAAATGCGGATGCTCCCGGTCGCCGGAACGTTGGTTTGCAATGTGAAATGGATCTCTTGATAAGCCCCGATGCGATCCGTGCCGCGGCTGACACCCGGATCCGCGACCGGCCGGCCAAGTTCGCCGGAAAATTTCCAGTCAAACTCGGGCGACACGATTTCATAACGACCGGAAGATCCATCAAGTTCTGCCGTGATTCCGGCGGCAGACTCGACGCGAACCGGCTCGGCAAAGGTCGCGGACGAAAAAAGCAAACCAACACTGGCAATAAAAAACAACAATTTCGACTGCATATGATTTCTGGCTTTTGAATGAATTGACAATCTTGACCGGCATCACTTCAACATTTCGTCCAACGTCGGCTCCATCGCTTCGGCCCAGATTTGGTAGCCCTTGGCGCTGGGATGCAGAAAATCCGGCATGATGTCCCTGGACAAGGAGTTTTGGATTGTTTGGGTTATGTGAATAGGAATCAGTTTTTACTGCTGCCGGACCGCGATTTTCCCGTCCAAGGGGGTGCCTAGAAAGTCCGCGAATTCCCCCTCAACCTCCTGTTGCCGTTTTCGGGCTTCGTCCGCATACGATTCAAAAAGCTTCGTGGTGCAGGCGAAGTATTGAGGGTCAATCTTCCCCTCCAGGGTCTTCCACTGCCCAAGCATATCTTCCGCTCCGGCGACACCCTCAATCAAACGGTGGTGCATGTCCTCAGCCAGTGTCCGGCCATTGGTCAGCCGGTAATCGTAAGGGAGGAAATGGAAGTGGAGGAGGAGGTCTTCGCTCTTTGTCTTGTCTTCGTAGAATGCCTTGACCTCCGGCGCGTAGGCCGAAGTCAGGCCGGATCCGATTCCGTCCGCCCCGATGCCCGTCCTGGTAATTTGCAGGGGATCGGGCAGCTTGGTCCGCAGTGAGCCTTCTTTGGATTCGATCCAAACTCCCCGATAGCCGTGGTAGAGCATCAGGTCGTCGGCGACCGCATCGGAACGAACCAGGATCTGATCCACTACCGGTGCCGCCGGCGATCGCGGCCCGAAGGTCATCCCGATCCATTCGCTCCGAATCTGCGCGGACGTCAGACTCGGATCCCACGACAGCCGGCCCAAGCCATAGTAATTGACCATGTTCAGTGGATTGGGCGTCCACGGGACGTCCGGGCTGATCATGGCCACGCCCACCACCGCATCAATCCCGTCCCGGTTCAACGTGCCCGGGCCGTTACGGCGGTTGTCGAAATCGGTCCACCGCTTCCAGCTTTCAAGCCAAGACATGGGAAAGTCCTTGGCAATCATCACTTCGGTGCCATAGCGCGTCTGTTTCAAGACTCCATCCAAGGCGTTGATCGGCTCGCGGATCTCGAAATCAAGGGGAGAAGATTTGCCGACTATCACCACGTTTTTGTCATACTGGCCGTCGAGGGGACCGAAGAACTTATACGGAATGACCTCGCGCATCTCATCATTAAGGGGCGAATACTTGCCGTAAATGAACCCGCGAACCAGGACGGTTCCGCCATGCGGCGCGAGGAGGCGGGCGATCTGGTTGATGCTTTTCGGACCCGGATCTCCTGGTTGTCCCTCGGAGCCGAATTTCAACAGGTAGCCGCCAAAGTCCGGGACCGCAGCGTAAAGCGAATCCGCCGTTGAGGTCAGGGGGGCGAGCAGGTAGTTCGGGGTCCAGTAGAGCTTGATCCCATAGTCGCGGAAGATGCCGGCCAGGATCTTCACTTCGTCCAAATGCTCTAGAAAATTGTTTTTATCCGACCAATTTAGCTCGGTCGGGCAAACGGCATTGTAACCGGCCGAAGCGAGAAGCCGTGCCCATTCCCGGATCCGTGCCGTGTGGCCCGAACGCAAATCGGCCCAATTGAAAATGGAATCGTCCCGCCCTTTCGGGGCATCGTCCGGAAAACCTCCAAAGTAGCTCCAGTGATTGACGAGACGAATAGTTGTTTTGGGTGCATCGGCGATGTTCAGGTCAGTGAGCGGCTCGCCGAGTTGCAGTCGGCGAATCAGCGCGAAGGTTCCGGCGATGACTCCCGCCGGTGAATTCGCCGCCACGACCAGGCAGTGTGTTTCGCTCTCTGCCACCGACTGGAGGATATATCCCTGTCCGCCCGCCCGTTCGAGTTGCAGCCGGCTGGCCAAACGGGCAACGATGGGCGAGGTTTTTGGCGTGCCGAGAACGATGCTCGCCTCGCCCGCGAGATCAGGCCCGCGAGTGGCCTTCACTCCGGCGATTCTGGTGATCGCCATGTCCAACTCGTCGGCTGCGGTCCGAACCGTGGAATCGGCCTCCGGGGCGACGATCCTTTGCAGGAGCGCGGCGTCAACTTCGGAGATCGCACCGGGGGCCGCCTGGCGATAATCAAGCCACGCCTCGTGCAGCGCCTGATCCCCGGGTTTAACCTCGCGCTCCTTCGAGCCGAGATTCTCCGTAGTGCCCGCCGCCGGCACGGGAATGGCTTTCACATAAACGTCCTTGTCTGCCTCGAACATTGCCCGGATCTGGCTGGGGGTGGCCGCCTGGCCGCTCAACCGGACGTCGGCAACCGATCCCGCGAACGCGCCACCGATTTTGATGTCCGACTCATCGCGCGCGGCGGAAGCCCCTCCCGAGGGAGCTTCCGCGACCTGCGCACCGTCAATATAGAGGGCTACTTTTCCGCCTTCGGCCTCATAGGTAGCGGCCAAGTGATGCCATTGGCCAAGACCGAAGCCAAGACTGCCCTTCGGGTCGGGATAGGTGGCGAGCACTTTGATTTTGTCCGAAGTGAGGTAACCCAGCCGGGCATCGCCCCGGTAAGCACCCAGCCGGAGTTCGCGCGACTGCAAGAGCTCCAAGCTCGTGATGCCACGCCGGATATTCACCCATAAGCTGATGGTAAAATGCTGATCGGATAATCCTTTGGGCCAACGCAGCACCGCCATGCTTGTCTCGTCTTCAGATTTTTTGGACTTTTTGGGTTTTTTGGAGGACTCCACATAGGCGTGGGTGGCATCTATCAAACCGCGGGTCGCATTCTCCAGTTTGCCAGCGGGCTTCCCGGTTTTATCCAAGATCAAGCCGTTTTCGATGTGTTGGAAATCCCACTCAAAGTCGTTGGTGGAACCACGATCGAAAATCGCAGGTGCGGAGTCGCCAGCGGAAACAGTTGGTGCAGCTGCCAACGCAATGGTCGCGCCAGTGGACAGAAGGATGATTTGAACAATCTTCATTTTGAAAATCATCTGGCAACGGAAGAGTTTTGTAGAAGTCATAGAATATGTTAACATTTTAATGCCGACTTTCACTGTTTGATCCGGAAGAACATCGCCGGATTGGTGGGCGCTATCGTGACGGGCGAAGCGGCAGGGTTTGTCACCCACGGCCCGATTATGTTGGTCGCCTGTAGCAGAACGCCGTTGGTGTAAACCAGTTGCAGGTTCGAGCCGGAGAACATCGAGGACAAACTCGGCGCCCCAGAAAACGGAATGGTGATGCTGCCCGAAGCCGTGGAGTAAGTCGAGCCGTTCAACTCTGTCCAGGAAGCCGGGAAATAGGAAGTGTAGGCAGCGTGCAACTGGGTATAGGTGTAGGTTCCGGGCGCAAGATAGTTCGTATTGATTTTCACACTTCCAAAGGTATCGTTTTGGTGCAAGTAAACACGCCCGCCATTATTGACAATCAAAGACCCGTTTGGGTTGTTGATATTATAGGTCGTTTCCAGCGCCGCATTGGTGAAAACCGTAATCGTATTGGTGCCAAGGGCGTTTAAGCCACTGCCCAGTAGTGTTCCTTCCTGCACGAGCCATGTGCCCGTAAATGTGTTTGACGTCCCCGTGACATTGAGACCTTCTGAATAGGTCGTTTCGAAGGCGGCGGCACCATAATTCCAGTATTGAATAGTTCCATTGCCGGTCAGCAGCGAATCAATCTCAGTACCATGTTGATTACTGCCGGAATAAAAGATTGGTGTGTTCGACCGGATGACCATGGTCCCGCCGCCAATGATGCAAATACCCGAATTTTGCACGTTAATCCCGCCGCCATTCATTACCAATTCCGGGTAATACTCGTAGCCGAGAGACGGATTCTTTAAATAGAGGATCCCATTTGTGGTGGTCCCAGGGCCGCCCGATCCACCTAAAGTTGCAGTGCCATCAATTGTCAACACATTTCCAGGGAATGTAGCTGGAGTCGTACCAGGAGTGCGCAATAGTCCACCGGGCAAGACTTCAAAAGTGCTGCCCAAGTATTCAGCGGCAGTGGTGGCGGATACTGCGGGGGTAGCCGACACACTGCCAGGAGTCCAAACGGCAGAAGTCCAATCCCCGCTGGATTCGCTGGTGGCCATCACCCAATTCGTCGGCGGACCAAGGGACGACGACACCGTCAGGGTGGCCGGGCTGCTCAAAACCGAGCCAAGCGAATTCGTTACCAGCACGACATAATCGAGCGCATTAGTGCTGGTTATGTTTGTGATGGTCAGAGTTGGCGTCGCCGAGCCGGAGATTTGGCCGCCATCAGTCAGATTGGTATAAGGCCCGCCGCTGCCGGTCGTTCCGGCCTGCCATCGGTAAGTCACCGGCAGCGAGCTGCCGGCGGCAACCGTGAACTGCGCCGTCTGGCTGGTAAAGAGCGACTGCGACTCGGGCTGCCCGGCTATGTAAGGCGGGGAATTAGAAACCCCGGAGGCCACAGCATAGAGGCTTACCAGTTGACTTTGCGACAGCGATTTATTAAATATCGCCACGTCGTCAATTGTGCCGATGAAACACTGACTTGTAGTGTGGGCACTGTCGCCTCCAATCAGGGTAACACCATTGAATGCCTGGTTGACGTGGTTATAGACATGGGTTGATGCCGCCACACCATTGGCATTCATGATATAAATCGTGGCGTTCGTCGGCGTCACCGTCAGCGCCACAAATGACCATTGGTATTCCGGCACCGTGATTTCTGAATTCCAACCGTATGTGTTGGGATCATTATTCCAGGTATAACCCAATACGGGGTTCCCATTCACATCAGTGAATCCGGTGTATTCCAGCCCGGCGACGGTGGTGCCGGCACGGCAGAAAATGATGGAGTTTTCGGTGGACTCAAATCCCTGCGGCATGACCCAGGCGGTCATTGTTACGGTGTTGGTGTTTAAATTCCATGCCGGAGCGGTCACGAATGAGTTCGCGAGATCGAAACATTCTACTGCGGCATTGGTGGTTGTGAATCCCGGCCAGCCGGTCCCCGCAGTCGGCCCGGCAATGCCATTATAGCCATTTTGAACGCTGGTTCCGTAAGTCGCCGTATATTCGCCCACAAAATCATAGGCTGGCGCGTTGCCGGCCGCGGGATTATTGGTGTCGTTGAACTCATAGAAGGCAACCGGTCCGGCGTTATCCACCGCGGCTTCGTAAGGCCCCTCGCCAATGGCCCCAAGCACATTTAATGCGACCACGCTGCTGGTCACGGAACCTTCCGCATTTGATATCACAACTTCGTAGTTGCCGACGTTCCCTCCATTGACATTAGTTATGACCAAACTCGAATTCGTTGCGCCGGAAACGCTTCCGCCGTTGGTGAGGTTGGTGCCATTTTCCTGCCATTGATAAGCTGGCGTTGGAATTCCAGTGGCGGTAACCGTGAACTGTGCCGTCTGGTTTGGATAGACCGACTCCGACTGGGGCTGATATTCTATTACCGGTGGGAAAACTGAAACCCCCGAGGCGGCGGCATAAAGGCTTACCAGTTGGCCCTGAGACAGCGATTGATTAAATATCGCCACGTCGTCAATCACGCCGATGAAGGAGTGTGAAGCATTGTAAGCGAGAGTGCTTTCATCTCCAATCAGGGTAACACCACCGAATGCCTGGTTCACATGGTTATAGACGTGGGTTGACGCAGCGAGACCATTGGTATTTATGCAATAAATCGTTGCGTTCGTCGGCGTTATCGTCAGCACCACAAATGACCATTGATATTCAGGCACTGTAATTCCAGAATTCCAGCCGGTTGTGCCCGATTCACCATCCCAAGTATAACCCAATATGGGATTTCCATTCACATCCGTAAAACTGGTGTATTGCAGCCCGGCGTCCGTGCTTCCGCCATTGCAAAAAATGATGCCGTTTTGAGTGGATTCATCTCCCTCCGGCATGACCCAGGCGGTCAAGGTTACGGTGTTGGTATTTAAATTCCACGCCGGAGCCGTCACTACTGAATTTGCGGCATCGGAAAACTCCGCCGCGGCATTGGTGGTTGTGAATCCCGGCCAGCCGGTCCCGGGAGTCGGCCCGGCGACGCCATCATAGCCGTTCTGGACGCTGGTTCCGTAGATTGCCGTATATCCGCCCACATAATCAAAGGCCGCCGCGTTGCCGGTCGCGGGATTATTAGTATCGTTGAACTCATAGAAGGCAACCGGACCGGCGCCATCAACCGCGCTTTCGTATGGTTCGCCGCTGGGCACGGCCAAAGTCAGGGCGACGACGCTGCTCGTCACGGAACCTTCCGCATCTGACACCACCACCGCGTAGTTGCCGCCGTTCCCCGCATTGACATTGGTTATGACCAGACTCGAATTCGTCGCGCCAGAGATATTCCCGCCGCTGGTGACGTTGGTGCCGTTTTGCCGCCATTGATAGGTAAGCGGCAAGTTCGCACCCACGCTAAACGCAACCACCGTAAAAGCGGCCGGGCCGCCCGCAAAAACGCTGTCCGGCAATGGTTGCGTTGCTATGGCTGGAGCGCCTGGGAAAGGATTGTAAGGCTGGACGGTGAGGCTGCCGGGATCACCGTTGGTGATGGTGAAACTATTGGGGAAGTTTTCTTGGAGATACGCGTAACCATACGTCCCCGCACTCAGCGAGGTGCCATTAATGATCACCGCTGCGAACGCACAGTTCTGTTGTAAAACCATATTGCCGCCATTCGTCAGGAATAGCGTGCCGGCGCTGTTAAGGGGATAGTCCGCCTCAAACGTGGCGGCCGCCGGGGCGAAGCTCCCAACCGCCCCGACTGATGGATCCTGTTGCAGGTTGTATTTCGGATCAACAATGATGCTGTTTGTTCCCAGCGAATTGGTTCCTGCACCGTCCAGCCAGCCTTCCGCCACGATCCATTCACCCAAAAAAGTGTTCGAGGTGCCGCCAATTGTCAAGTTGCCGGGAAACTGAGGCGACGAGTTTTCATCCTTGGAGTCCATGAACACCAAATTGCCATTGCCTGAGAGCTGACCATTGATCGCCATAAAGCGTCCGCCCCCCGAGGAAGCCTCGCCAGCATAAATACCGGTATTGAGAGTAATGTAAGATTGTTGCGTGACTTCAATGTTGCCGGTGATGGTAAACTTCCCGCCGGAATCTGCAGTCCACAACACGCCGCCGTTTAGTATCAAGCCGGGATTGCCGTTCGTTCCCGGGAAATTCAGTTTATCTTGGCTCGAAGTGCCCAGACACCAGAGTTCCGTGTCCTGATCCAGCGTCAAAGAATCACCGGGAAAAGTCACCGGATCGACGTTGGCGTCGGGGTATGGAGTGCAAATATGAGTGGCCCCGGCATCGTTCTCGAAAAGGGTGCCATCACTCACACACTCATACGTATTCCCGTTCGTTGCGGAAACCGGTGTGACAACCGCTGCATTGGTCCAGATGGGGTAAGTCCAGTCGGCATTCGTAGCCTGGGTGATTTGTGTTATGAAGTGATCGGCGCGGCTTGCCTCGGGCAGGCAAATCAGGCCCAGGACGCAGATCACAGGGATGGTTAGCTTGGAATGGTTCATAGGTTTATGTATTTGGTTGTTAAAGTTATGGATTTAAAATTAATTTTAGATCACGGGTGTTTTTTGATTTTTAATAATGTGACGCGCTTAAATTGGGCAATTGAGCGAGAAGGGTCTGTGAGAAATCTGAAGGATCTTGATAGAAAAAACATATCCGTGTGCCGTCGGTATCCCAGGTTGTGAAATAAGACATTGTATAAATCTTATACCACTGAACCGAGCCATCAGTGGAAAGTTCATTCCCACCCACGGGTCGCATGGTAGAGCCTGACCGGTGCACCGGCATGTTTTGGTAAGCGGGACGGGTTGCCGTAGATTCCCCACCCCATATCCCATCAATTTTAACCACTGCGTCAGCGGCCATTATCCAATATGGTTTGGACGTGCTCAGTTTTATAGGACTATGTGAAGGAGTGCCGGACGGAAAATTGGCGTTTTCCCAAGTGGCAAGTCCGCCGAAATACTGGTAACCGATGTCCCATTGATTCACATCCCAAGCTGGCAGTGTCGGAAGATCAGGGCAGCTCCAGACAGGGGCGAGGTTAGTGCCTGTCGCGAGACCATAGGAGTTCATCTGTTGCACGTTGTCTGTATAGAGATCGAGTTGATTCTGCGAAACTTTCGCGGAATTGTAGAGATAATCATTGCTGTCCCCTGCATAGGTCAATATCCCAAGTCCAAGCTGTCGGAGATTGCTGATGCAGGCCGCGCGTTTGCCTTTCTCCTTGGCAGCCGCCAAAGCAGGCAACAACAAGGCGGCCAATATCGCAATAATTGCAATGACAACCAGCAATTCAATCAGCGTGAAGCCCCGCTCAATGCTGAACCTCTTATCTGAACGACAGGCTGCCCCATATTTTAATTCTTTTCCATGGCAGGCTGTGTACTCTGATGCAAAATTCATCATGATACGCATTCGCGCTATTTTTTGTCGATTTAGTTGAAGCTACCACATCTAAAATTTTCGTCTATACCCCAAAAGGGGTATGTTTGGCGAAACAACTGGAAAAGCGTGCCACCGACCATTCAAAACCAGCCAGCCGGGGGTCGAGTCAAAACCGGTCACAACACCGGCGGCAGCATTGCCAGAAGCCATAGGGGAAATCCCAGCTTAAACCGATTTTCATTTTCCGAGTTGAATTTCAGGACTATCCGCTCAAAAATGGCGCGGCATCACTCGCTATTGTTTGGCCCAAAATTAAAATAAAAACTTATGCGAACAACTCCTCAAAAATTCCTGACGATATTCGGCGTGATTCTCCTCGCCGCCAACATTTTCGCGTCCGCCGCGCCCGACTCGACCGCAAAAGTTCAAAAGCAGAGCGACGGCGTTTTGTTGACGACGCCAGCCGGCACGCAGCGATTGCAAGTGTGGTCGGATCGGATCATTCGCGTGACATTTGCACCGGGAAATGAATTGCCGGCGAAAAAAAGTTTCAGCGTGATCGCCAGGCCCGCGAAAACGAAATGGAAATTAAGCGAAACGCCGGACGCCGTGATTTTGGAAACGCAGGCCGTCCGCGTGCGAGTGGACAAAACAACCGGCGCGGTGGGTTTTTTTGATTTGAACGGCAAACCCATTTTGCAGGAGGCGGAAAACGGCAGGGAGTTTACGCCGACAACCGTGACCAATTTCAACGGCACGGGCGCGCGGCAAAAATTTATCCTGCCGGCGGATGAACGGATTTACGGCCTGGGCCAGCACCAGGACGGCGTGTGGAATTATCGCGGAACGACGGTGCATTTGCAGCAGCGCAACATGGAAGTCGGCCTGCCGGTGCTGGTGTCGAGCAAAGGTTACGGCCTGTTGTGGGACAATCCGGCGGTGACGGATGTTGATGTTGGAAAAACCGACGGGAAAATTCTGGCGTGGACTTCCGAAGTCGGACGGGCGGTGGACTATTATTTCATGTTCGGGCCGGCGGCGGACGACCTCATTCGCGATTACCGCGAGTTGACCGGCGCGGCGCCGCTGATGCCGAAGTGGCTCTGGGGATTCTGGCAGTGCAAGAACCGTTATCAAACTCAGGAGGAAATAACCGGCATCGTGTCGGAATATCGCAAGCTCGGCGTGCCGCTCGACGGCATCATTCAGGACTGGCATTACTGGACGGATGGCGAATGGGGTTCACACACATTTGATCCCGCGCGTTATCCAAATCCGGCGGAAATGGTGAAAGATTTGCACGCGATGAACGCGCACGTCCTCATTTCCGTCTGGCCAAAGTTCGATTTGGGAACGGAAAATTTCAAGGAACTGGAAAAGGCCGGGGCACTTTACGGTCCGGTCATGGGTCTTCGTCCGACGAAACAATCGAAATTGTATGACGCGTTCAGCGCGGACGGGCGGAAGATTTATTGGGCGCAGGTTTCAAAAAATTTGTTCAGTCTTGGCTTCGACGGCTGGTGGCTCGACGCGTCGGAGCCGGAAGTCAGCAGCAAATGGGGCGAGTTCCGCGCGTACCAGACCGCCGACGGGCTGGGTGCGGAAGTCTATAACGCGTATCCGCTCATGCACACGACGGGGGTTTTTCAGGGCCAGCGCGCGCAGACCGACGAAAAGCGCGTGGTCATCCTGACGCGCTCCGCTTACGCCGGACAGCAGCGAAATTCAGCGATTACCTGGTCGGGCGACATTCGCGGGAACTGGGATGTTTTCGCAAAACAAATTCCCGCCGGGCTGAATTTTTCCATCAGCGGCATTCCTTATTGGAACACGGACATCGGCGGCTTTGTAAGCGTCAACCCAACAAACAAAAATTATCAAGAATTGTTCACGCGCTGGTTTCAATTCGGCGCGTTCAATCCGATGTTCCGCGTGCATGGCGAGATCCGCGTGCATGGCGAGCAAGCGAACACGGAACCAGGCAAGGAAGTGTGGCGGTGGGACGCGCCGACGCAGAAAATTCTGACCGACTACATCAAACTGCGTTACCGGCTGCTGCCATATATTTACTCCGCGTCGTGGCAGGTGACGAGCGCTGGCGGAACGATGCTGCGCCCGCTGATGATGGATTTTGGCGACGACACAAACGCGCTGGACGTGAGCGATCAATTTTTGTTCGGACCGGAAATCATGGTGAGTCCGGTGACGCGATCCAATGCGGTTACGCGCAGTGTTTATTTGCCCGGTCGCGGCGATTGGTATGATTTCTGGACGGGCAGGCGCGTGGCGGGCGGACAACGCATCGAAGCCGCGTCGCCGATTGAAACGGTGCCGCTGTTCGTTCGCGCGGGAACGATATTGCCGCTCGGCCCGGTCGTGCAATACGTTTCCGAAAGGGCGGCAGACCCGATGGAACTGCGAATTTATCGCGGCGCGGATGGCACATTCACGCTTTATGAAGATCAAGGCGACAATTACAATTATGAAAAAGGCGTGTTCGCAACCATTCCGCTGACGTGGAACGAAGCAAGTGGAACGCTGACGATTGGCGGACGCAACGGAAAATTCCCGGGAATGTTGAAGGAGCGGACTTTTCGCGTGGTGTTCGTGGACGAAAGCCATGGCATCAGCGGTAATGAAACGGAGCGCGCCGATGCGATTGTCAAATACGCGGGAAAAACGGTGATGGTGCAGGCCGGAAAAATTCAAAAATAAAACGCAACAGATCACAGGAAAACATTTCAAATCTCCATTTCAAACCCTGAACGACGCGCCTTTTTAATTCCGCGCTGGTTCAGGAGATTGAATAATACCGATTCTCCAATATAATTGGAGACCTCTGCAAAACACTTTTGAACAGATGATTTGATCGTGCGTCAGAGAAACATGCAAACGACGACCAACGCACAAATGGGATTGCTGGACAGCCTGATGA
>Ga0182018_10001108_pt1 | contig 32278 bp, 28 predicted proteins | sample 812P2MmetaG_FD_120490 | JGI IMG/M metagenome (GOLD analysis project Ga0182018, IMG submission 120490) | Permafrost microbial communities from Stordalen Mire, Sweden - 812P2M metaG | ecosystem: Environmental > Terrestrial > Soil > Wetlands > Permafrost | place: Sweden: Stordalen | collected...
CTTCGGCGTGTGTGGCCACGTGCCGTCCATGTGCGGGTAGTCCGTCTCGAACAGAACCTGGTCGGCGCCGATCCGGTCCAGCATGTCGACGCCGACGTTGTCTTTGAAGAAGCAGCAGAAGATCCGGTCCTTGTAGTACGACGACGGGAGCTCTCCGGCCAGCCGGTCGTCGTGGGCCCACAAATGGGTCAGCCAGGCGTCGTCGGCACGTTCGAGTATGAACGGCACCCACCCGATCTGGCACTCGGCGTAGAGGAGCTTGAGCTTCGGGAAGCGGGCCAGGATCCCGGACTGCAGGTAGTCGACCATCGACGCCGCGCTGTTGGCGAAGATCATGACCGTCGACACCACTTGCGGCGCGTCGTCTGACGTGATGAGCGTGCGGGTGCCCGAGCCGATGTGCATGCAGATGACAGTGCCCGTCTCCTCGCAGGCCGCGTAGAACGGATCCCAGTAACCGGACCAGATACTGGGCAGATCCAGCCATGCGGGCAACTCGCTGAAGGTCACCGCCCGCACCCCACGGGCCGCGTTGCGGCGGACCTCGTTTGCCGCTTCGTGCACGTCCCACAAGGGGATCAGGCAGAGGGGTATCAGGCGCCCCGCGCTCCCGGCGCACCACTCCTCCACCATGAAGTCGTTGTAGGCCTTCACGCAGAGCAGGGCCAGTTCCTTGTCCTGCGCCTCGTTGAAGATCTGGCCACAGAACCGTGGATAGTTGGGGAAGCAGAGCGATGCTTCGACGCCGTTTTGCGTCATGTCCTCGAGCCGGGCCTTCTGCTGCCAGCAGCCGGGCCGGATGTCGCTGAGCGAGACCGCCGTGCTGTCCTCGTGGCTGGGTGGGTACCCGGCGGAGGCGATATAGCGGATGACCGGGTAGTACCGGTCCTCGTAGTGCCACCAGGCGGCGGGCGGTCCCTGCGCCCCCGGATTGGCGACATAGGCACCGGAGACCTTGCGGAAGGCGTCGGCCGGCAGGGTCTCCAGGCGGGGTGCGACGTCGCGGTACCGCTCCGGCACCCTGTCCTGCCACACGCCGGGCGGCTCAATCAGGTGGTCGTCCACGCTGACGATCGGCGGGATGGTGCTGGTCATGGCGTCCCTCCCCCTGTGCGGCGGCCGTCCCTGCAATACATTCTATCTTATAAAGATTACGCCCTCAAGGTGAGGCGAACCCTCGCGCCCGATCAGGCTGCTCAAAGCCGGACGGACGAGACGATCCCCCGGGGCACGTCGCTCCGCGGGGTGACCGACACGCTCGTCCCCCCCTGTTCACCGAGCACATGGATCTGGCTGGCCTCCATGTGGATGTACGCGATCCGGGCTGCCTCGTTGGCGTCGCCGCGCTCGATAGCGTCGACCAGTTTGCGGTGGGCGCGCAGCGCCGCCATGCGCAGGGGCCGGTCGGGAAACACGTGGCGGGCCTCGGCGCCCTCGGCCCAGGCCGATTCCTGCGTCGACCACAGCGTGACGAGCGTGCCGACCGTGAGACGCAAGGTCTCGTTGCCACACTGGCCGACCAACTCGTCGTGGAACCGGTGGGCCAGCTGAGTGAAGGCCATTGCGTTGTCGATGTTCTCGGCCGCGTCGTCTATGGCCGCCCGCAGGACGGGCACCGCCGTCCGGGCGCGGTCGGGCCGGTCGGCGCAGGCGGCGGCGCAGGCGGGCTCGAGGCGACCAAGCGCCTCGGCCAGGTCGCTGAGCGGGACCTGCCCCGCCTGGAGGACCAGACCCATCATGAAGGCGGCGGCCTCCGGCTTGGGTGCATGCACGACGGCGCCGCCCATGTTGCCGCGGCGCACGGTGATGAGCCCTTCTGTCTCGAGGATGCGGAGCGCTTCGCGCAGCGAGGGGCGGCTCACCTCGAACTCCTCGAGAAGCTCGTCCTGCTTGGGCAACAGCTTCCCGTCGGCGATCTCGCCGTTCACGATGCGGCTGCGGAGCCGGGAGGCGATCAGGTCGGCGATCCGGGGCTGGCGCAACTGAGCCCCCCGACTCGGCACCTTGGCGCCCCCCGTCGGAGTGCCGCGCGCGTCGGACTCGAGGGCGCTCATGTACATAGATTGTACAGATAGGGCGGGAACGGCCGGTGCGGATGCACGCGGGCGCCTACGCCGGGCCGCGCGGTCGGCGCAGCTTGCGGTTGTCCCAACTCACGCCGCGCCCGTCGGGATCGATCCGCAGCACCGCCGTCTCAGTGTCGTAGTGCCTGTGCGTGGCTGCCGGCACGTCATCGACCGGAATGCCAAAGTCGCGGTACTTGTCCGCCACCCCCTCGATCACCATCGCGTGCTCGTCGCCCGCGGGAACGAGCGTGGCGCGGCCGGTCAGCACGACGGCGCGTAGCTCGGCCCACGAGAGACCGGCCTCGACGGTGAAACACACCCGCGGGTCGCCTCGCACGTGCGCCACCTTGCCGGTGCGCGCCGGGGTTCGCACGTAGACCCGGCGGTCGTTGACGATGAACCACACGGGTACGGCCACCGGCCACCCGTCGGCGCGCAGTGTCGTCAGGATCCCGGTGTGGCATGTGGCGACGAACTGCCACAGCTCGTCCTCCTCGAAAGCCACCCCCACGTCAACGCACCGTAGAGAACGCAGCCGGCACCAAGAACCGGTCATCCCAGTCGGTCCGTATCTCGCGGCCGAGCGTCTGCCAGATGTCGAAGTCCGTGTCGGCCACCCAGCCTTCCCGCTGCCCGAAGGGGTTCACGTCCTCCCACTCGGCCCCCTGGCCCCAGATACAGATCGCCCTGGTGTTCTTCCAGGGCGACCAGTACAGGCCGACGATGGAGCGACCCGCCGGCTCAGCCACCCGCCGGAACCACATCTCCTCGCACAGCCGCAGGTACTCGGCCTGCCGGGCCGGCTGGACATGGATCAACTCGTGGGAGCACAACTTCGCCCGCAGCCCTCGCTCCTTGATCTCAGCGACGGTCGGGGTCAGTGCGGAAGGGAAGCACAAGAGGCTCTCCGTCGAGGCGACCCACTCCCCCACGCCATCGAACCAGGCGCCGATGTCACCCTTGGTCCCCTCGAACCGCTGGCGCACCACCTCCACGTAGTGCCCGAAGTCGTCGAGCTCCCAGACGGCAACAGTCTCGGGGGACGGCCCCAGCCCCGGCGCGACCTGCCAGTAACCGACGAGGCGCATCCCGTAGCTCTCGGCGATCGGGAGGAAGTCCCCTTCGACCGCGGCGAGAAGAGCCTGGGCCATTCCCGGCCTCACGCGGTTGACCTCGTGCCAATACAGCATGTGCAGACTCCTCTCCACTCCCGGTGCGGCGCGCGTGCCGCGCCGATGCGGTCGCCGTTGCGCGCGCCAGGTCAGGGGACGCAGCGGGAGCGGTCACCGCGCCGACCGGGCGTCGACAAGGCGGAGAGCATCCGGCGCGGTCCCTCCGGTCGCCAGCACAAAGCACTGGGACCGTCGAGTATTCTCCATCTTCATAATCGTATAGCTGAAGGACGGGTGATGGAAGCAGTGCGGACCCAGCCGCCGCTGTGCGAGCTGACGGGGCGACGTGCAGGGGAGCTGGCCCTCGACGATGGCACGGCGCAGCGCACCTGGGGCGAACTGGAGGATCGCACGCGGGCCATCGCGTACGGGTTGACGGATCTGGTGCCAGGGACGGGGAGCCATGTGGCGCTCGTGGCCGGCAACCGGGTCGAGTTCGTGGAGCTGGCGCTGGGCTGTCTGCGTGCCGGCCTGGTCTACACGCCTCTCAAAAGCAGTTGGACGCCCGCCGAGATCGCCACCGTCCTGTCGGACGCGTCCACCTCTCTGGTCGTCACCGACACCGACGCAGCGCGACAGGCCGGCCGCGATGCCGGCCTCCCCATCCTCGACCTGGACCAGGGGTTTGACGCATGGGTGGCCCGACAGCCGGACGGTCCCCTGCCCTACGAGCTGGCCGGGCGCAAGATGACCTACACCTCCGGGACGACGGGCCGCCCCAAGGGCGTCGTCTCGAGCTTCTTGGGTCAGCGTCCATTTGCGGACTCGTTCAGGGCCAGTGCCCGGATGGCCGAGTTGACCGGGCTACCGGGGAACGGGGCGCACCTCTTCGTGTCGCACCTGTTCCACGGAGCCCCGCTCACGTTCGGGTTGGGCGCACTGGCCCGGGGCGCAGCCCTGCGGATCGTGCCGCGGTGGGAGCCCGAGACCGTGCTTGCCCTGTTGGCCGACGGGGTGACGTCGACGTGCATGGTGCCCACGATGTTCCGCCAGCTTCTGGCGCTGCCCCTCGATGCCCGCTCGAAGTTCGACGCGCCGGAGCTCGTCACCGTCCTGCACGGGGGCGAAGCCTGCCCGCGTCCGGTGAAGCAGGCGATGCTGGCGTGGTGGGGTCCGAGACTGACCGAGTACTACGGCTTCTCCGAAGGCGGGATGACGATCGCCACCAGCGAGGAGTGGATGCAACGGCCCGGGACAGTGGGCCGGCCCGTGAACGGCCAGCGCATCGTGGTCGTCGGCGAGACGGGTGACGAGGTCGGTACGGGCGTCGAGGGAACGATCTACTTCGTCACTCCCGACGGCGTCACGTTCTCCTATCTCAACGACGAGGCCAAGACGGCCGCGGCCCATCGGGGTGCTGCCTTCACGGTCGGCGACGTCGGGCAGGTGGACGCGCACGGTTACCTCTTCATCACCGGGCGCCAGTCCGACGTCATCGTCTCTTCCGGCGTCAACATCTATCCGGCCGAGATCGAATCGGCATTGGGCGCCATCGACGGGATGACCGACCTGGCCATCGTCGGTGCCCCCGACGAGCTCAGGGGCGAGCAGGTCGCAGCCGTAATTGTGGCGCCCCACCCGCAGGACGCGGCAGCGGTGGCGGCCCGGATCGCCGGCGTGGCGGCGAAAACCCTGGCCGGGTACAAACGGCCGCGGCTGTTCGTGCATGCCGCCCGCCTGCCGCGCGACCCGACCGGCAAGCTGCTCCGCGCCGCCCTGCGCGACAGCGTGGCGCGTCTCTGCTCGCCCGAGGGGGACGGGGCGCTGACGCGCATCCATCTTGATGAAGCTGGACCTCCACCCGCGTCGATCGCCGGGAAGGCAATCGCAACCACAGGCAAGGGGCAGAACAAGTGAGCGGCATCCTCGACAACAAATCGATCGCGGTCACGGGAGCGGGTCGCGGCATCGGTCGGGCGGTGGCCTTGCACTGTGCCCGGGAAGGCGCCAACGTCGTCGTGTCCGACTTCGGCGTGGGCATGCACGGAGAGGACCCGTCGAGCGAGGTGGCGGACGCGGTTGTCGCCGAGATACGCGACGCGGGCGGCCATGCGGTCGCCATCGCCGACTCGGTGACCCAGATGGCGGCTGGCGAGCGGATTGTGCAGAGCGCCATCGACAATTGGGGGCGGCTCGACGGAGTGGTCTGCGTCGCCGGGATACTGCGGGAGCGGATGCTCTTCAACATGACCGAGGACGACTGGGACGCCGTGATCGCGACCCATCTCAAGGGAACCTTCACGCTCTTCAGGGCGGCCTCGGTGGTGATGCGGGCACAGCAAGGCGGCGCGCTCGTCGGTTTCACCTCCGCCTCCTTCCAAGCCAGCGTGGCCCAGGCTAACTACTCCGCCGCCAAAGGCGGGATCGTGTCGCTGGTTCGCAGTGCGGCTGCCGGCCTCCACCGTTACGGTGTCACGGCCAATGCCGTGGCGCCCATCGCCCGCACCCGCATGATGGCGCAGGTGCCGATGGACCTCCCCGAGACCGGAGATGCCGAGGACGTGGCGCCGATGGTCGCCTTCCTGCTCTCCGACCGGGCCAGGCACATCACCGGGCAGATCTACACCGTCGTGGGGGGGAAGATCGCCGTGTGGAACCAACCGCACGAGGTGCGGGCCATGTACAAGGCCGGCCGGTGGACTCCTGAGGAGATCGCCGATCGCCTCGACTCGTCCATCGGCCAGGAGCCCATGCCGATCCTGGCGCAGCTCGAGGCGTACCGCCGTGCCGCCGCCACGGCGGCGGAGACGGGGCGGACCCCTAACTCGTGAGCCGCGCGCACCAGCGCTCGCCGGGCAGCTCCATGCCGGCTAACGGGGCAGCTCCATGCCGGCCGCCTCGCGGTCCCAGGTGTTGGCGTTGCGCGCGTCCGCGCGCAGGGCGAACTTCTGAGTCCGTTGCGTCGAGTCCGTCTTCGTCAGCTCGGTCACCACCTCGACGTAACGGGGGATCATGAAGCGCGGCATGCGGGGGATGAGGAACGTGATCAGATCCTCGGGCCGCAGCGTGACGCCGGGGTGCAGCACCACCACAGCCTTGACTTCGTCCTCGCCCAGCTCGGACGGCACACCGATGACGGCGGACTCGGCGACAGAAGGGTGCTCGTTGACCGCGCTCTCCACCTCGAACGACGAGATGTTCTCCCCCCGGCGCCGGATGGCATCTTTGATCCGGTCCACGAAGAAGTAATTTCCCTCGGCATCGCGGATAAAGCCGTCACCGCTGTGGAACCATCCGTTGCGCCAGGCGGCCGCTGTCTTGTCGGGCATCTGGAAGTAGCCGCTGGTGATGATCCACGGGTCCCGCGTGCGCACGACCATCTCGCCGAATTGACCCGTGCTCACCTCCTCGTCGAAGTCGTTGACGAGTTTCACCTCGAAGCCCGGCGGCCCGGTGCGCACCCGCCCCACCGTCGTGTGATCGGTGAGCTCCCACCCACTGGCGAAGGGATACCCGATCTCGGTCATGCCGAAGCCGGTGCAGACCCGGACGCCGAACCGGCGCTTGAACTCCTCGAACTCGGGAATGACCGGTGCCATCACCACCCCACGGAGCGGATTGTCCGCGTCGTCGCGCCGCGGAGGCTGCCCGAGGATCATGGTGGCCATGGGTCCGACGAGCCCCCCGAAGACGCAATTGTGGCGCCGGATATCTTCCCAGTAGGCCGTCAGGCTGAAGGACTCGCGGAAGACCAGGCGGGCCTCGTGGACGAACGCGGCATACACGGCGGCCTTGCCGGCGACATGGAAGGCGGGATAGACGCTGTAGTACCCGGCATCGGGCTCGGGGACGATGTCGGCGGGCAGCATGCCGTTGAGGTCGTGCAGGCTGGCCCACGACACGAGCACCCCCTTGGAAGGGCCCGTGGTGCCCGAGGTGTAGATCACCGAGGCGACATCGCGGTACGTAGGGTCCTCCGCTTCGGCGCCTTCGGCCAAGGGAGCGACGCCGCCGAGGAAGGTATCCCCACCGAGCACCTCGAAGGGCAGGTCCGGCAGCGCGCCGGTGACGTCGAGCACCACCACGGTGCGGAGAGTGGCGAGGCGGTCGGAGACTTCGGCCAGGCGAGCGCAGAACTGCTCGGATATGACGAGGAGGCGGGCCTGGGAATTCTCGATGAGGTAGGCCAACATGTTGCCCCGGTAGCCCGTGTTGGCCGGCACCTCCACAGCCCGGAGCCAGCTCAGTCCCAACCACACCGAGTACGAGTCGAACGAATGGACGACCATTGACGCCACGTGGTCCCCGGCGGCCACACCAGCCCGCCGGTAGGCGGCGGCCCAGCGCAGGTTGCATTCGTGGAGCTCGCGATAGGTCCGGCGGGTTCCGTCGACACATTCGAGGGCCACCCGCTCGGGGGTGGCCGCGGCGCGCTCCGCGATGAGGTGCGGCAAGACGTCGTGGCGCGCCAGCACGGCTTGCCTCCCTTCCGCGAGCCGGCTACGCCGGTGCGCCGTCGACGTTGATCACGACGCGGCCACGTACCGATCCGGCCAGGATCTGTCGGGCCAACTCGGGGACGTTCTCCAACGGCTCGACGGAGCTGATGAGCTCCAGGAGCGGGCGTTGCACCATCGCGTTGAGGCGCGCCCAGGCGACTTCGCGCACCTCGGTTGGCGCGGCGACCGAATCCACGCCCAACAGCCGGACGTTGCGCAAGATGAACGGCAGTACGGTCGTGGGCAGGTCCGAACCTCCGGCCAACCCGCACGCCGCCACCGCGCCGCGATAGCGCGTCTGCGCCAGCACGGTGGCCAGCGTCTGGGTGCCCACCGTGTCGATGGCGCCGGCCCAGCGCTCCTTCTCGAGCGGCCGCCCGGACGCTGCGGAGAGCTCGTCGCGCCCCACAATGGAGGAGGCGCCGAGCGACGTCAGGTACTCCGCGATCTCGGGCCGACCCGTCGCCGCCACCACCTGGTAGCCCAGGCCGGCCAAGAGCATGACGGCGAAGCTCCCCACGCCGCCGCCGGCGCCGGTCACCAGCACCTCGGCGTCGCCGCCGGGGTGGAGGCCGGATTCCTCGAGCGCCAGGATGCACAGCATGGCGGTGAGCCCGGCGGTGCCGATGGCCATGGTCTCGCGCAGCGAGAGCTCCGGGGGTCGGGCCACGAGCCACTCGCCGCGCAGCCGCTGGCGCGTCGTGTAGCCGCCGGGATGGGTCTCCGACAAGCCCCACCCCGTCGCCACGACCTCGTCGCCGGGCGACCACCGGGCGTCATCGGAGACGCGCACCGTTCCGGCCAGGTCGACGCCACACACCATGGGGAACGACCGGGCGATGCGCCCCTTGCCCGTCACCGCCAGCCCGTCCTTGTAGTTGAGCGACGACCAGTGGACGTCCACCGTCACATCGCCCTCGGGCAGAGAGGATTCGAGAACCTCGGTGAGCGACGCCGGGCCTTGCTCAGTAGCGACTATGGCGGGAAACGAATCCATCAAGACTCCTCGTCTCGGTCAGTGGGCAGCGCATCACACAACGACAGCGCATCACACAATGACGCCGGCTTCACGTAGCTCGAAGAGCGCGACGTCGTCGAGCGCCAGGTCGGCCCGGAGGACCTCATCGGTGTGCTCGGCGAACCAGGGCACCCTCCGGGCTGGACCGTCGGGCACGCCCGACATCCGTATCGGGTTGTTCGGGAAGACGACGGGCTGCTCCACGCCGTCGGGACGTGCCATCTCGACGAGCATGTCACGGGCCGCGAGGTGGGGGTCGGCCACGACCTCGTCGTCCCGGAGGCACGGTCCGGCCGCCAGGCCGGCCGCGCCGAGCTCACGGCAACTCTCCATCTTCGTCCGGCCCGACGCCCATGCCTCGACGGCGGGGCGGATGACGCTCTCGATGCTGTCGTACCAACCCTGGCGATCGGCGAGGTGCGGATCGGAGATCCATTCGGGATGGCCGATCAGCCGCGCCAGAGCGGCGAACTGCTGCACGCGGCCCACCTGGAGGATGAACCACCCGTCGCTGGCGCGGAACCCGTGCATGATGATGGGCGGGTCCACTCCTCCGGGCATGCCCAGCGACCAGTAATTGGTGATGATGTCCGTCATCGCAACCGTCGAGTCGAGCATCGCCACATCGATGTGCTGGCCAACTCCCGTCCGGTCACGCTGGTAGAGCGCGGCCAGGATCCCGACGGTGGCGAACATGGAGGTTCCCATATCACCGAGCGATCCGCCTGGTGCCACCCGCGGCGCCTCGCCCTCCCTGCGTTTGGTCTCGTACAGGCCGGACATCGCCTCGACAACCGGCGCGTACGCGGGCCAGCCGTGGTAGGGCGACGTGTCGTCGCCGCCGAAACCCGACACGGAGACGTAGACGACCCTTGGGTTGACGGCGCGCACGTCGTCGTAGCCGAGACCCAGCCGCAGCAGCGCCCCACCCTTGAAGTTCTCGGCGAAGACGTCGAATCGGGCCGCCAGGTCCAGGACCAACTGGCGGCCTCGTGGATCCTTGAGGTTGATGGAGACCGATCGCTTGTTCAGGTTGTTGCGCAGGAAGGTGGCACCCACCATGCGGCCCTCGGGGTCGGCAATGGCGGGCAGCGAGAGCCGGCCTGAATCCCCTCCGTCGGGGGATTCGACCTTGACCACTTCAGCTCCCAGCCGGGCCAGGAGCTGCGTGGCGAAGGGGAGAGCTTGCATCTGCTCGAGCGCCAGCACCCGGACCCCCTCAAGGGGACGCCCATGGTTCAGTGCCGCATCGGTTGCTGCATCGTCGACTCGCACCACACCTCGTCATCTCGCGCCGGGCCATCTCGCGCCGCTTCGGCTCGGGCCGGATCAGCGGCACGACCGGGGTCACAGTAGTCTGTCAATGCTACGATTATATAGATGCGGGGCATACTCGGGCACGGGGCGTACATCCCGCGCTGGCGACTCGAGCGGGCGAGCATCGGGACCGCGCTGGGCAGCGGGGCCGCCAAAGGGACGCGCGCCGTGGCCTCCTACGACGAGGACACCACCACCATGGGAGCCGAAGCAGCCCGCCTGGCCCTGCGCAACGCCCCCGGGTCGACCCCGGCGACGCTGTGGTTCTCGACGACTGCTCCCGCCTACCTCGACAAGACGAATGCCACGACCATCCATGCCGCCCTCCGGCTCGAGCGCGACGTGCTGGCCGCCGACGCCGGCGGTGCAGCTCGCTCCGCGACGGCCGCTCTGCGCACGAGCCTCGACGGCACGGCCCCGGCGCTGGTGGTGGCAGCCGACATCCGCGGCGGCCTGGCCGGTGGCCCCGACGAGTCGGCGGGAGGTGACGGCGCCGCCGCCGTCCTCGTCGGTGACGAGAACGATGGGACCCTCGTCGCCACCTACCTCGGTTCGGCCAGTGCCAGCGAGGAGTTCCTCGACCGCTGGCGTGCCCCGGACGATTCGTGGTCCAAGCTCTGGGAGGAGCGCTTCGGCGAGGGTCGCTATCTCGAGCTGGGCGAGCACGCGTGGAAGCACGCGCTGAAAGCCGCCGGGCTGGCGGCCGCAGACGTGACGGACCTCATCGTCGCCGGCCTACACGGGCGGGCCGTGCGCGCCTTGGCACGGCGCCTGGCCGTTCCGCCGACCCGCGTGGTGGACACCCTGGACGCCTCCGTGGGATGCACCGGCGCCGCCCATCCGCTCCTCCTGCTCTCGTCGGCGCTCGAGTGCGCCGCCCCGGGTGCGGTGATCGGCCTGGTCGCCCTCGCGGACGGCGCCGACGTCTTCTTCTTCCGCGCCAGCGGCTCAGGCACCCCGGTCCCTCCGGCACGCACGGTGGATGCCCAGCAAAGTGGCGGCCGCGTGGTTCCCTACGGCAAGTACCTCGCCTGGCGGGGCCGGCTCCAGGCCGAGCCGCCACGGCGTCCCGACCCGGCCCGCGTGTCGGCTCCCGCTGCGGGTCGGGCCATCGAGTGGAAGTTCGGGTTCGTCGGCAGCCGGTCCCCCGGCTCCGACGAGGTGCGCCTGCCCCCGGCGGTGCCCGGAGCCGATCCCAGAGGGTCCCCCGAGCCCGCGCCGATGGCCGATGCACTCGGCACCGTGGCCACGTACACCGTCGACCGCCTCGCCTACTCGCCCAGCCCTCCCATCGTCTTCGCCGTCGTCGACTTCGACGGGGGCGGGCGCCTTCCTATTGAGCTGACCGACGTCGGACCCGACGAGGTGACTATCGGGACCCGCGTGGAGATGACCTTCCGCCGTCTGAGCAGCGCCGACGGCATCGTCAATTACTTCTGGAAAGCGAGGCCGGTGACGGCCGGCGTGCCCGGGGGGGACGAGTAGTGGGATCCCACGGGATCAGGGACAAGGTCGCCATCGTCGGAATGGGCTGCACCCGCTTCACCGAACACTGGGACAAGGGCGCGGACCTCCTGGCGGTCGAGGCGGCCAACGACGCGTTCCGCTCGGCCGGTGTCGACAAGACGGAGGTTGACGCCTACTGGCTGGGCACCGCGCTCTCGGGTGCCAGCGGCATGGCCCTCTCGAAGCCACTCGAGCTCTCCGGTAAGCCGGTGGTGCGAGTGGAGAACATGTGCGCGACGGGCGCCGAGTCGCTGCGCCAGGCGGCGTACGCCGTGGCCTGCGGCGCCTACGACGTGGCCGCCGCCGTGGGAGTGGAGAAGGCAAAGGACTCGGGGTATCAGGGCCTCAATGCCTTCCCGATCCCCAACGACGGTTCGGCCCGCACGCTCACCGCGGCGGCCATGTTCTCCATGGCCGTGCCCGCCTACGCCCACAAGTACGGGGTCGACCCGGCGGAGATGAAGCGGGTGCTGGCCGAGATCGCCTCGAAGAACCACGCCAACGGCGCGCGCAACGTGCGGGCCCAATTCCGCCGGGAGGTGCCGGTCGAAGAGATCCTGTCCATGCCGACCGTGGCCGGCGAGCTCACCGTCATGGACTGTGCCGGTGTCGCCGACGGTGCCGCCGCCGCCATCGTCGTACGGGCCGAGGACGCGCACCGCTATACGGACCACCCCATCTACATAAAGGCGCTCTCGTCGGTGGCCGGGGACGGCAAGGGCCTGAGCGACCCGGGCTACGACTACACCACGTTCCGCGAGGCGGCGGACTGCGCCCGCGAAGCCTACGCGCAGGCTGGTATCCGCGACCCCCGGCACGAGCTCGCCATGGCCCAGGTGCACGACTGCTTCACCATCACCGAGCTGATTCTCTGCGAGGACCTGGGTTTCGCCGAGCGGGGGATGGCCTGGAAGGACGTCCTGGCCGGCGCGTTCCGGCTGGACGGCGTGCTCCCCGTCAACACGGACGGCGGGTTGAAGAGCTTCGGCCACCCCGTCGGGGCCAGCGGGCTCCGCATGATCTTCGAATGCTGGCTGCAGCTGCGCGGTGAGGCCGAGGAGCGCCAGCTCGACACCAGCCGCGGCCTCGCCCTCACCCACAACCTCGGGGGGTACCCCGGTGAGATGGTCTCGTGCATCACCGTGCTGGGCGACCAGCGCAGCTGACGCGGCAACGACGGCGGCATGGCGACGACCCGCGACGTGTTGCGCCTAGAGGTGGACGACGGGGTGGCGCTGGTCACCTTGCACCGCCCGGAGGTGCGCAACGCGCTGAACACGGCGATGATCAACGCCCTGTGGGAGGTGCTGCCCGAAGTCGACGCCGACCCCTTGGTGCGGGCCATCGTCCTGACGGGCAGCGATCCGGCCTTCTGCAGCGGGCTCGATCTGCGCGAGCTCTCCGGCGGCGGACAGAACGCCCGCCCACGCCAGCAACGCGATCAGGTCAGCGCCCGGGGACCGCTCCCGCCGGTCGTCACGCCCATCGTCGGCGCCATCAACGGTGCAGCCGTGACGGGCGGGTTGGAGATGGCCCTCAACTGCGACATCTTGGTGGCGTCGGAACGGGCCACCTTTGCCGACACCCATCTGCGGGTGGGTGTGATGCCCGGAGGCGGCCTGACGGTGCTCCTCCCGCGCCGGGTGGGCCTCGGCAGGGCTCTCGAGATGGCGCTCACCGGCGCCGTCCTCGACGCACCCGCCGCGCTGGCATGCGGGCTGGTCGACCGGGTGGTGCCGCACGCGGCCCTGCTGCCCACGACGCAGACGCTGGCGCGCATGATGGGTGAAATGGAACCCCAAGCCCTGCGGTACTTGGTCGAGACGTTCCGACGTGTGGCTGGGCTGCCGGAATCGGAGGGCCGGGAGGAGGAGCGGCGACGCGGACACGCGTGGCGAGGGGGAGCCATCGATGCAGCCGCGGTGGACGCGGCGACGGCGGACATAGTCGAACGCGGCAGCGCGGCACACCAACGCCGCGCCTGACTGGCGCGGGCCTTCGGCTTGGCCAGTGGTTACGCCAGCAGGGCGCCGCGGCCGCGCTCGATGAGCAACCCCTCGACGCCGTCAGCGTCCGCGTCGACCATGGGCCGGTACGGCTCGCCACGACCGGGGCTCCACCATACGGGGTCGCCGGTGCGCCAACGTTGTTGCGCCAGCACACGCTTGAGGACCTTGTTGGTGCGGGTCAGTGGCAGGGCCGCCATCACCCGCACATAACGGGGCGTCCACTTGGTGCCGAGGTCGGGCTGCGCGCCCAGAAAGGTAAGAAATTCCTCGGGATCGAACGACGACCCCCGCGCGCACACCACGGCCGCCATGACATCGTCACCCGAGTCGGGATTGGGCACACCGTAGACGGTCACCTGCTCTATTCCCCCATGGCGGAGAATGAGCCGCTCTATCGGCGCCGTGGCGAGGTTCTCGCCGTCGACCCGCAACCAGTCACTGGTGCGACCGGCGAAATAGGCGAAGCCCTGCTCGTCGACATAGGCCAGGTCGCCGCTGCGGTACATGCCACCCTGCATCCGCTGTCGTTCGGCGTCCTCGTCGCCGTAGTAACCCTGAAACCCCCCGGCCCCCTGCGTGTTCACCATCTCGCCGATCGCCTCGGGACCGTTGCACAAGCGCCCCGCCGCGTCGAAGCGCGCTGTCGCCGCCGGTGCACCCGTCTCCTGGTGCAAGACGGCGACACCTTCGGGGAGGGGGCCCATGGCGTTGGGTGGCGTGTCGGGCGTGCGCAATATGTTGAAGCCCGCCTCGGTGGCCCCGTAGCCGTCCAGAACGGTCAGGTCGAAGCGGGCGGCGAAGCGCGCCACGTCGTAGTGGGTGCTTTCGTTCCCCATGGCGATGCGCAGCGGATTGTCGGCGTCGTCCGGGCGCTCGGGAGTGGCCAGCACGTAGGCCAGCGGCTTGCCGACATAGTGGAACCACGTGCAGTGAAAGCGGCGCACGTCGTCGAGGAACGCGGTGGCGGAGAACGTGCGACGCAGCGCCATCGAGGCGCCCGAGACGATGGTGGGGCTCCAACCGGCCATGACGCACGCGGAGTGGAAGAGCGGCATCGAAAGGTAGCCCCGGTCCTCCGGGGTCAGGCTGAGGTGACCCACGACGGCGCTCCCCGGCGTCGTGATCTTGGCGTGCGAACAACGCACGGCCTTGGGGTCGCCGCTCGTGCCCGAGGTGAAGATGAGCATGAAAAGGTCCTCGGGCGCCAGATCGACTTGGGGCACGGTGCCGCCGGAGTGGCGCGCCAGCTGGGCGGCCCACGCCGGGGCATCGACGTCGAAGACGCGCTCGTCCGCCACGGTGTCGCCGACCTGGCTGAGGAGATTGCGATGGTGTTGTTCGGTGATGATCAGCTGACAGTCGGTCTTGGCGACGTCACGGGCCAGCTCGGGCCCTCGCCGGGTCGGGTTGAGCCCGACGATGACCGCCCCGCTCAGGGCGGCCGCGCCGAGCAGCATGGCGAAGTCGGGCACGTTGTCGAGGAGGACACCGATATGAAACGGCCCCTCCACCCGCCGTTCGAGCAGGAAGTTGGCCCGGTCCACGCACCCGTGGGCATACTGCGACCAGGTCCACGACCGGTCCTCGAAGACCAGGCACGGACGCCCGTCGTCGAGGCGCGAGGTGATCAGGCCACCGAGCAACGCGGCGCTCAGCCCTCTTCGCTCTGGTGCACGACGGCGCGCGCAAGGAGGTCTCGCACCGACGCGTCGTCGAAGCCCCACTCGCCGAGCAGCGATCGGGTGCTTTGACCCGGATGGCTCCCGGGCCGGGCGATCCCTCCCGGTGTGCGCGAGAAGCGCGGCATCGGCGCCACCTGTTGGAGCCCACCCACCTCGGTGTAGGTACCGCGGGCGACATGGTGCGGGTGCCCGGGGGCCTCGAGCGGTCCGAGGACCGGTGCGAAACAGGCGTCGAGGCCGGCGAAAGCCTCGACCCATTCGTCCCGCGTGCGGGTCCGCACCCGGTCGGCCACCTTGGTGCACATGGACGGCCATTGGGACTGGTCGCCTTGGGCAGGGAGATCCTCACCCTCGAAGCCGAGCCCCTTGAGCATGGCGGCGTAGAAGGCGGGCTCGATGGCGCCGAACGACACGAAGCCGCCGTCGGCCGTCTCATAGGTGTTGTAGAAGTGCGCCCCGCCATCGAGGAGGTTCGTGCCGCGCTCGGGCGTCCACCACCCCATCTGCATGGGACCCAGATTGGCCGTCATCACGTACGCCGCGCCTTCGGTCATGGCACAGTCGATGACCTGACCCTCGCCCGATCGGGCCCGCTCGAGCAATGCGGCCGCCACCGCAAAGGCCAGCAACACCCCACCTCCCCCGAAATCGCCGATCAGGTTCAGCGGATGCACCGGCGGGCGGCCCGCCGGGCCGAGGGCGCCGAGCACGCCTGCCGCCGCCAGGTAGTTGATGTCGTGGCCGGCGGCAAGGGCCAGCGGGCCGTCTTGCCCGAACCCGCTCATGCGGGCGTACACCAGGCCGGGATTGCGGCCCCGGCATTCCTCGGGGCCGAGGCCGAGGCGCTCCATCACGCCGGGACGGAAGCCTTCGACGAGCACATCGGCACGGTCCGTGAGGCGCCGCACCACCTCCGCCCCATCGGGATGCTTGAGGTCCACGGCCACCGACCCCCTGCCGCGGGAGATGATGTCGGTGTCCATGGGGTGCGTCGGAGGAGGGCCCTCCGGCGGGCGATCGACCCGGACGACGTCGGCACCCATGTCGCTCAACATCAGCGCGCAGAACGGCGCCGCACCCTGGCCGCCCATCTCGACCACCCGCAGGCCGACCAGCGGACCCCGCCGCACGGGCTCGTCCATCAGCCTCCGCCCGCCGTGCCTCGCATGTCGACATCCACGGTCCGCTCCACGGTCCGGCCCCCTCTCCAGCGCTCTATTACCATAATCATAAGATGATGCGAGATACGGGGGGCTGAATGCCGCGTCCATTGGAGGGCCTCTTCGTCCTGGACCTTACGGTCACCCTGGCCGGCAGCTACTGCACGAAGCTGTGGCTCGACGCCGGCGCCGAGGTGCTCAAGGTGGAGCCCCCCGAAGGCGATCCCCTCCGCCGACGCCGCGTGCTCGGGAGCCCCGTCCCGGCTGGCGGCCACTCGCCGCTCTCCTCCTTCCTCCACGCCGGCAAGGGCAGCGAGGTCGCCGACCTGAGCCGGTCCGCCGATCGGGACAAGGTGCGCGCGCTGGTCCGGAGCGCCGACGTGCTGGTCGAGTCGAGCCCGCCCGGGACCATGGCGTCATGCGGCCTGGGACCCCAGGCCCTCCACGAGGACAACCCCGCGCTGACCGTGGTCTCCATCACCCCCTTCGGCCAGACCGGTCCGTGGGCCCACCGACCGGCCACCGAATTCACCCTGCAGGCCGCGGCCGGATCGATCGGCGGGCGAGGGACACCCGAACGCCCGCCCGTGGCCGCGGGTGGGGACCTCGGGGAGTGGATCGCCGGCACCTGGGCGGCCATCGCCGGCCTGGCGGCGTGGCGGCGCGCCCGGGCCAGCGGCCGCGGGGACACCGTCGACGTCTCGGCGTTCGAGTGCGTCTCGGTCACGCTCAACGCGTTCGAACCCCTGCGCGCCTCGCTCACCGGCGACCGCGAGCACTTCATGGCGCACGTCTACGAGCGCTCGGTCGAGGTCCCCTCGATCGAGCCGGCGCGCGACGGGTGGGTGGGTTTCGCCATGCTCAGCGCGCAGCAATGGCAGGACTTCTGCGTCATGATCGAAAAGCCCGAGCTCGGGGACGACCCAGGATTGGCCCAGCAACTGGGCCGTTGGCCCCGCCGGGCCGAGGTGCAGGAGGCTGTCGACGCCTGGACCGCCCACCGCAGCGTCGCGGAGATCGTCGAGCTGGCCAGCGCCTTCCGCATCCCCGTCGCCCCGGTCGGCAGCGGGGCGACCATCCCGGACATGGACCACTTCAAGGAGGCCGGCACCTACGTCGACGCCCCACAACCCGGTGTGCGCTGGCCCGGCGTGCCCTACCGCCTGGCCGGTGGGCAGTGCGTTGAGCTGCGCGCCGCGCCGTCGCTCGGAAGCGGGCGCTGTGGGCGTGCGGGCGACACGTCACCGCCTCCCCGAGCCGCGGGCGTCCGCCACCTCCCACTCGATGATCTGCGCATCGCCGACTTCACGGCCCTTTGGGCCGGCCCGCAGGTCACGCACATCTTGGGCACGCTCGGAGCAGACGTCGTCAAGATCGAGTCGATCCAGCGTCCCGATGCCATTCGTTACACGAGCTCGCGCGGCCCCGGCGTCGAGCAGTGGTGGGAGTACAGCTGGCTGTTCCACGGCGTCAACGCCGGCAAGAAGTCCGTCACGCTCGACCTGACCCGGCCGGAGGGCCTCGCCTTGGCCGGACGCGTGATCAGCGGCGCCGACGTGGTGATCGAGAACTTCTCCCCCCGCGTCTTCGAGTCGTTCGGCTTCGACGAAAAGGGCGTGTGTGCGCTGGCGCCCGATGCCGTGTTCGTCCGCATGCCGGCCTTCGGCCTCCAGGGGCCGTGGCGCGACCGCGTCGGTCTGGCCCAGACCATGGAACAGCTCTCGGGAATGGCCAACCTGACCGGCTTCGCCGACGGCCCGCCCACAAATCCCCGGGGGCCGTGCGACGCCATCGCAGGCCTGCATGCGTGCTTCGCCACCTTGGTGGCGGTGGTCGACCGCGATCGCACCGGGAAAGGGCAGCTCGTGGAGTCGGTCATGGTCAACGCCGCGCTCAACGTGGCCGCAGAGCAGGTCATTGAGTTCACGACCAACGGCAATGAGCTGCGCCGTATCGGCAACCGGAGCCTGCTCGGGCACCTGCAGGGGGTGTACGCCTGCCAAGGCACGCAGCAGTGGGTGGCGCTGGGGGCCCAAACCGGCGCGCAATGGGACGCGCTGGTCGAATGGCTCGGCCACCCCGGCTGGGCTGTGGCGATCGGGGCCCAGCTACCCGCGGACGACCCGCTGCTGCACGATGAGATCGACCGCCATCTCGCCGCGTTCTTCGCCCGCCGCGCGCTGGAGGAGACCGTGGCGTCGCTCAGCGCGGCCGGCGTACCCGCCGAGGCCGTCGTGTTGCCGGGGGACATTGAGGCGAATCCCCAACATGTCGCCCGCGGCTTCTTCGAGGAGCTGCAACATCCGGTCGCCGGCCTGCAACGCTACCCCGGCCTGCCCTTCCGTCTCGCCGGCGGCCCGGACCACTGGTACCACGACCCGCCGCCACTGCTCGGCCAGCACAATGCGACCGTGCTGCGAGACCAGCTCGGACTCTCCGACGACGAGCGGGCCGGGCTGGACGCCCGCGCCATCGTCGGCGACCGGCCCCTCGGCCTCTGACGCGTGCCGGCCCGGTTGCGAAACCGGGGTGTAAAGAATGGATGACTCCAGGCCGAGCCGAGACCTTCGTCATGTAGCCGTCAGGAAGCTTCCTTACGCTTCGAGCAATGGCACCAGTGTGCTCGCAGACCATACGGCACTACACCGCTGTTGCGCAGTCCCAACGCGGTGCCTCGTCGCACTCGCAACCGCCCGTGATGAGGACCCCTGGCTGAGTTCCTGGCCGACCCGCAGAGCGTCGATCAGCTGAACTCGCTGCCGCGCCCCGACGGCTGGAGCCCCGGCGGTGCATGACCACAACGTCCGAGACGATGATCATGTGTACGCCGCACCGCTCGACGTGGCTGTGTGCCTTGCGCCGCTCGACCCGCCACAGCAACATCCACACGGGCGGGGGATGCGATCCTCACCGTCGCTAGCCCGCCGACGGATCCCCCAACGTGGGCGGGTGTACACCCGACGGAGGCTCGCCACCCCCGTCCTACTTGGTCTGGCAGCACTGCTCATTTGGATCGCGGTCTCATTGGGAGGCGCCTTGACCAATCCGGCCTTCGGAAGTTCCTTCGCGGCCCGCTTCTCCGAGTGGGCACGCGCGCACGGCGGTGCCAGCATCGTGAACTGGGTCGAGCAGGAGTGGTACAGCCATCATCCTCCTCCGGTCGGCGGCAGGCCTCCGGCCGGGGCGATCAGGATCCCTCATCCGTCGTCACCCGTCGTAGCGTCGGGAGCACCTCACTTGCCGCCACCATCTCCCATTGAGCCGCTTGCCAGCCCCGCGATCCCCGGCGAAGGGGCGTGGGCACCGACCGGGCGATTGGTGCGCGGCCTTCCGGCCGTTTACGAGACCACCCTTCGTCCCGACGCCATCCATACCAGCTATGTCGTCGGTGTGGCATGGATGGACACCAAGCTCTTGAAGGCAACCTTGTACTCGGGAAGCCAGATCCCCGGAGGGGGCCCTTTCCTCCACACCGCGCCGGTGCGGCCGCAAGCAGCAGACAGCTTGGTCGCCGCATTCAACGCTGGGTTCCTCATGAACGACGCCAACGGTGGGTACTACACGGACGGCAAGACACTCCTGCCCTTACGCCAGGACGCCGCTTCCTTCGTCATCTATCGCGACGGCACCGCCACGGTGGGTAATTGGGGACGGGACGTTTCCATGACCCCGGACGTCGTCGCGGTACGCCAGAATCTGAATCTGCTCGTCGATGGCGGCCATCCCGTCGCCGGCCTGAACGCGCAGGACACCTCGCAGTGGGGCAACACCCTGGGGAACGCGGTCTACGTCTGGCGCTCGGGCGTCGGCGTGACCGCTGACGGAGCCCTCGTCTATGTGGGCGGGCCAGGCCTCAACATCACCGACCTGGCTGATCTGCTGGCGCGGGCAGGCGCGGTGCGCGCCATGGAGCTCGATATCAATACCGATTGGGTCAATTACTCCACCTATAACCCCGCGACACCGGGTGGACCGGCCTCGGGAGCGAACGGCTCCGAGCTCCTTCCCGGCATGACCGGCACCCCGGGCCGATACTTCGAGCCCTGGTGGGCCCGCGACTTCTTCACCATGTCCGCGGCCGTCAGCGGTTGACGTGCGATCCCGGCCAAGCTGGCGCTCGTGAGATCCCCGCCAGAGTGCTCTGGCGACCGCTCCCTGATTGATTTGTGAGCGAGAGCGCTGCTCAGAGCAGGGTGAGTCCCCCGTCGACGGCCAGCACCTGCCCCGTGATGTAGCTCGCCTCATCGGAGAGCAGGAACACGGCAGCGGCGGCCACTTCCCAGGCGGAGCCGAGACGGCCCAACGGCACCGGGGTGCGCGTGCGGGAGGGACGGCCGGCCGAGGCGGCACGCCCCAACGGCGTGTCGATCAGGCCGGGCGCCAACACGTTGGCCCGGATGCCCCGCCGCGCCCCCTCGACCGCCACATGGCGGCTGAGGCCGATGAGCCCCGCCTTGCTGGCGTCGTAGGCAGGGATGCGGCTGCCTGGCCGCAGGCCGGCGGCGGAGCCGATGAATACGATCGACCCGCCGTCGGGCAGGATCACCAGGGCGCGGCGCACCAAGAGGAAGTGCGCGCGCAGGTTCAGCGCGAAGGTGCGATCCCACTCATCGGCTGACGTCCCGGCCACACCCATGCCGTAGCCGATCCCCACGTTGAGCACGATGCCGTCGGGAGCCAGCCCGCGCTCATCGTCCACCGCGTCGCGGCACCCTTCCTCCGTGGTGACGTCGCAGATCTGCACCGCTGCCGTGCCGCCCTCTTCCGTGATCTGGCGCCAGGTCGCCTGGGCTGCTTCGTCGTCGCGGTCCACGCAGAGGACTGCAGCACCCTCGCGGGCCGCCCGCACCGCGATGGCCCGCCCGTTCCCGATGGGCGCATCGGGATCGCGCGAAGGCTGTGTCCCAGCGCCGATCACGGTGATGCGCCGACCGGCCAGCAATCCGCTCACGCCGGCGGACCACCGGGGACCGATGCCGCCAGGGCGACCGCGGAGGGCTCGAGCGGCACCTGCAACGTGCGCAGGACGGTGGACAACATGAGATAGTGCGCAATCAGCATCACGAGCTCGATCAGCTCGGCGCTGTCCAGGCCGGCGGACAGGGTGGACCATGTCGCATCGCCGACCTCCCCCAGGTCCGCCGTCTCGTCGACCGCCGACAGGGCGGCGCGCTCGAGCGGATCCCACTCGACAAGAGCGAGATCGCCACCAAGGGCAGCCGTCTCCCCGGCGGTGATCCCCTGCGCCGCGCCGAGCTCGATGTGGTGCGCCCATTCGTAGCGCCCGTTGAAGCGGTAGGCCGTGCGCAAAATGACCAGCTCGCGCAGTCGCCCGGGCAGGCGACCGGCGAGGAGCGCGCCCCCGAAGCCCAACCAGCGCCGGAACAGTTCGGGCTGATGGGCCAGGGTGGTGAAGATGTGCATCGGCTCCGTGGTGCCCCCCGGAGTGGTGGCGAGCAGCCGGGCCAGGCGATCATCCCAGGCGGGCGGGGCAAGTGGCTCGATGCGGGGGGCCAGGGCCATACCGCATCGTAGAACGCTGTCAGCGCCTGGGCCGGAAACCGATCTGCGGTCCGGGCATCTGGTGAATGGCCGCCTGGGGCCGGCATACCTCGTCGATCAGCCCATAGCCCAGCGCCTCGGTTGCGCTCATGAACGCGCCGGCGGCGAAATCCTCGGCCACGGCGGCCGGCGGCCGTCGGGTTGCCGCGGCCACCCGGTCCGTGAAGCGCTGCCGCTCATCGCTGCGCAGCCGGGCCCACTGGGCCACCTCGCGCGCCGGTGCCTCGGTGTGCGTCGCCGGCTCGCGCAAGGAGAAACGGGTGCTGGGCATGGCCGCACGGTGCGCACACACCGACAGCACGCCGATGGCCGGGCCACCCACCTGTCCCATGCAAAGGGCCCGGACCGGCACGCCGAGTAGCTCGATGACGTCCATCAATGTGAGCGCGAGCGCCAGGCTTCCGCCGGCACTGTCGATCCGCAGGGTCACGGCAGTGTCGCCTTCGGCATCGAGCGTCATCAGCTCGGCCGAGACCCGGGTGGCTTCGACCTCATCGAGGGCGCCGCGCAGGAGGACGACTCGCTGGGCGAAGAGCCGCGCGGCCAGCTCCCGGGACCACTCATCGTTGGGCATGTTCGATCCTCCATTCCAGCCGAGCTCCGAGTGCCGTCGTGTAACGCTCCACCGTCGAGAGGCGCACGTCGAGGTCGCCGGCCTCGAAGCGGGCCACGGCGGACTGCGAGGTGCCCATGCGTGCCGCCAGCTCGACCTGGGACACCCCCAACTGGCGCCGCAGCTCGGTGAGCTGCCCGCTCAGGGCATGGCGGCGCTCGGCCATCTGGCGAAAGCCAGGGAAGACCGGTGGATGCCGACGCTCGCTCATGATGCCCCATTATCTCATATGTGAGATAATCTTGGCGACCACCACCCCGGGGTGGGAAGGAGAGGAAGGACCATGCCCGTGCCAAAGCCCAGTCACAAGCCCAGTCACAGCCAGATTCTCGTACCGACGGTCATTGAGGAGGGGAATCGCGGCGACCGCGCCTTCGACATCTACTCCCAGCTCCTGCGCGAGCGGATCGTCTTCCTCGGACAGGAGGTGGACGACCAGGTGGCCAATCTGATCATCTCCCAGATCCTCTTTCTCGAAGCCCACGACACGGAGAAGGACATCCACCTCTACATCAACTCCCCCGGCGGAGTGGCGTACGCCGGGATGGCCATCTACGACGTCATGCAGCACGTCGCCCCCGACGTGTCGACAATCTGTGTCGGGATGGGGATGTCGGCGGCGGCCATGATCCTGTGCGGCGGCGCAGCCGGCAAGCGTTATGCGCTCCCGAACGCCCGCGTGATGATCCACCAGGGCTCCGCCGGCACCCGCGGGGCTCCCTCGGATATGGAGATTCAGCTGCGGGAGGTCCTGGCTCTGACCCGACGCATGTCCGAGATAATCGCGCATCACAGTGGTCGTCCGGTCGAGCAGGTGGCGCTCGACATCGATCGTGACAACTACCTGACCGCCGATCAGGCGCGGGAGTACGGCATCATCGACGACATCATCCTGCCCCGGCGCGGCGTGTCCGCGCCCACGCTCCAAGAAGCCATCGCGTGACGGGTTCTCGAACGAATGCTCATGCAGGAGAAACCACGGACTTGATGCGGGGTCGCATGCTGTCGTCGCGCGCGGCGAAAGGTGACCGCTGAGAGCCCGGCGGAGTCGTTGATGCTCAGGGGGATCGCTGAAGAGGACGGACTTGGTGAGGAGGACGACCATCTCGAGCCTGAAAGGACGGCGTGAGCCTCTCGGTGGGCGACCACGAGGTGACAGTCCAACCCTTCGAAATAGTGGACGGGGCGTTCCAGGCGTAGTTGCGCTAGGGCCGGATATGGATCGTCCGCCGGGATAGGCCACGCGGCTCCAAGGACGACTTCGCTCACAGTGGACCGGCCGTGGCCGCCCAGAATTCCGTGTCGGCCACGCCCAGCGGTGTCCCGGGCCCAGCGTCCTCGTAGATCTCCGCCATGATGGCTCGTCCCTCGCCGATCGATCGCAACTCAGCCAAGATCGCCATGACACCAAGATCTACCCGATTGAAGAACACGAGGTCCGGTGGCAAGCTGGCCGAGCGGGCCACCTTCCCCGAGCGCCCTTTGAGCCCGTATTCGTGCTCCATCAGTCGAGCCATTATCTCCGGGCTCCATTTGACAGGTTGGGGTCCGTGATGCAACTCGTTCCGCACCTCGTAGTAATAGGCCAGTTCTTCTGGTGAGGGACCAGTAGAGGGGTCGAGGCCGCCGCCGTCGACGGCGCTCTGCCAGAAGGCTCGGTCATCTTGGCGCATGGCCGCCGCGAAGGAGGTCTTCAGGCGACGGACACGTTCGGGACTGAAGCGCTTCACACTGCCGAAGTCCAAGAAACTGACCGTGCCATCGGTATGGAATATGTAGTTGCCTGGGTGCGGGTCGGTGTTAAACGTGCCGAGACGTTGCATGCTCTGGTGGGCAAAGCGGCAGATCACTTCGCCCCAGGAGTTGCGAAGCTCTTGGTCCGCAACGAGCGCGTCGCTCCAACCGAGCCCTTCGGCTAGTTCCTGGGTGAGAACTCGGGCCGTGGACAGCTCGGTGATGACGTCGGGAACATGGATGAATGGGTGGCCCCTGTAGGCGTCAGCGAAGAAGCGCTGATTGGATGCCTCGAGGGTGTAGTCAACTTCCTCAGCGATGCGCTCAGAGATCTCGGCGGCGATGCCCTTCGGGTCACTGCGGGACAGGCGTGGGACGATGGAGAGAAGGAGTTGTATAAACACGCCCAACAGCTCGGTGTTGCGAAGATCGGAGCGGATAGCGTCGGCCACCCCGGGATACTGGACCTTGACCGCCACCGATCGACCGTCGTGCAGTCGCCCGACATGAACCTGGCCGATGGATGCGGCGGCAATGGGCATTGGTGAGAACTCGGCGAAAACCTGATTGGGGGAAGCCCCGAGTTCGGAGCTGATCACCTCAGCCGCCAGTTCTGGTGCCATGGGCGGAGCGTCAGCCTGCAGGCGGGACATGGCGGCTTGAAAGGCAGCCCGATTCTCAGTCGGGACGGAGTTTCCCACCGGAATGACCGAGAGCATTTGGCCGGCTTTCATGAGAGCGCCCTTGGAGTGGCCCAACACTTCGACGTAGCGCTCCGCCCGGCGGGCATAGGTCTCGGGATCGGGAGGCCGGCGCTTCAGGGAGTCGATCACGGCCTCGCCGGTGCTGCGCACCGCCAGGCGAGCCATGGGAACGGCGCGGCGGACCCTGCCCGTGCTGATGCCGTCGATGTCGTGGGCAGGTTCGTCCGCCATGTGGCCTCCTTGCTTGACCATTGGCCTGCTGTAAGTGTTTACTTATTCGGTGCCCGCCACGTCAAGTTCGACCAAGGAGCGCATCGTCGACGAGGCCATGCGGCTGTTTGGCGAAAAGGGGTACAAGGGGGCAAGCATCACTCAGATCGAGGCTGCGGCCGGACTGAGCCCCGGAGCCGGGGGGATCTATCGGCACTTCACTTCCAAAGAAGAGTTGCTGGCGGCCGGTGTCCGCCGTCACCTTGAGCGGCTCGATGCATTGCGCGAAGTTCGTCATGTCTTCAACCGCTTTGGGGACGTCAAAGACGAACTCTCGATCACGGCCCGCTACTTCCTCGCGGAACTGGACAGCCAGACCGAGCTGCTCCGAATTCTCGTCTCCGAGCGGCGACAGCAGCCCGCACTGCTCAATGAAGCGGTCGAAGGCCTAATTGCTTCCACCTATGAAGGCTTCGCCGACTGGCTCTGCCAGGTTGCCGGTCCCACCCTTGACAGGGGGAGGGCCATGACCATTGCCATGGTGGCGTTGGGCTCACTGCTCTCCTCGCGCCTACTCCGCAATGTGATCGGTGTGGACTCCCTCACGGCTGATGACGAAACAATCATCCCGACTTGGGTCGATATGGTCGCTTCGCTTCTCCCGAACTGAAGAAAGCAGGTGGTCACATGGGGATCATCGCTGGAGTTCGCTTGGTGATCGCATTGGGCCTGTTCTACTTTTTTCAGCCGCTCCGACCTGGAACCACTCCTTCGCATCTCGAAGTAGCAGCTCTTCTCGGGTGAGCACCTTTAACTGCACAAGGAAATCCTACGGTTCGATTGCTCGGCGCCGTCTCGGGTCGAGAGACCCATCCCAGTTCGCGGCAAGGTGACACAGCCTTCAAGGGACATTCCAGAACCCTGGCACTGGGCGCCCTGGCCGCTCCGGCCGCACCTGGGCGCACCCGATCCCTCCCGGGGGGCAGCCCCCTGATGACTCCCCCGCCGACCCGACGGTGGCCCCCAAAGGGGCCGGAGAAAACGGGGATTGTCGCACCTCTCGACGACGGCGCGTAAGGTGCATGACATGAATGTCAGGAAAGTCTTGGCTCGATGAGAGGATGGGCGTGCGCACCGAAGATCTGATCCTGATCAGCGTGGACGACCATGTGATCGAACCGCGCGGCATGTTCGACGGCCTGTTGCCGGCCAAGTACCAGGACAAGGCGCCACAGCTGATTCGGCGACCCGACGGTACGGACTTCTGGCACTACGACGGCAGCGAGATCCCCAACGTGGGCCTCAATGCCGTGGTCGGCCGCCCTCCCGAGGAGTACGGGCTCGAGCCGACGTCGCTCGACGACATGCGGGTCGGCTGTTTCGACGTCCACGAGCGGGTGCGCGACATGTCGGTCAACGGCGTGCTCGGCTCCATGTGCTTCCCCTCGTTCCCCCAGTTCTGCGGCCAGCTCTTCGCGCGCCGGGAAGACAAGGACGAGGCCCTGGCGATGGTGCGGGCCTACAACGACTGGCACATCGACAAATGGTGCGACGCCGAGCCAGGGCGGTTCATCCCGCTGTCCATCCCGGTCATCTGGGAACCCGAACTGGCGGCAGCCGAGGTACGCCGCGTGGCCAAGAAGGGCTGTCACGCCGTCACGTTCTCCGAGAACCCCGAGAAGCTCGGGTGGCCGTCGCTGCACAGCGACCACTGGGATCCACTCTGGCAGGCCTGCTCCGACGAGGGCACGATCGTCTGCATGCACCTTGGCTCGTCGTCCCAGATGCTGATCACTTCGGTCGAGGCGCCGATCGACGTGATGATCAGCCTGCAGCCGATCAATATGGTCCAGGCCGCGGCCGACCTGGTGTGGTCCCCCATCCTGCGCAAGTACACCGACCTCCACTTCGCCCTCTCGGAGGGTGGCATCGGCTGGATCCCCTACGCCCTCGAGCGCATCGACTACGTGTACCAGCACCACCACAAGTGGACCGGGCAGGATTTCGGGGACATGCTCCCCAGCCAGGTCTTCAAGGACCGGGTCATCACCTGCTTCATAGACGATGCTTTCGGCATCGACAACCGTCGGTACATGAACATCGACAACATCACGTGGGAGTGCGACTACCCGCACTCGGACTCGACCTGGCCGACTTCGCCCGAAGCGGCGATGAAATACCTCGACGGGGTGCCCGACGACGAGATCAACAAGATGACGCATCTCAACGCCATGCGGCACTTCCAGTTCGATCCCTTCAGCGTGCGCCCCCGCGAGTCCTGCACGGTCGGCGCATTGCGCGCCGAAGCGTCCGACGTGGATACGTCGCCGGTCTCGCGGGCCAAATTCACCCGGCCTGCGAATTCGGACGGGATCGTCAGCATGGCCACGGTGGCCAAGCAACTCGGCGCCGGCGACTGAACGGTCTGCGCACGATGCCCATCGATTACGTCACCGGTGACGATCACATCGTCACCATCACCATCAACCGTCCGGAGGCTCGCAACTCGCTGGACATGGAGCACTTCTTCCAGTTGCGCTCCGCCTGGGACCGCTTCGGGGAAGACGACGATGCCTACGTTGCCGTCATCACCGGCGTCGGAGAGGATTTCTGTGTCGGCGCCGACCTGAAGACCTACATCCCCCAGATCACGGCGCTGCAGCACAAGATGAAATCTGGAGAGGTCGCCGAGGTAGATGGTTACCGCCTCGACGACGGGGTCAAGGCCGTGCTGCGCGGCACCAAGCTCTACAAGCCGATCGTTGCGGCCGTCAACGGGAACTGCGTTGCCGGCGGAATGGAGATGCTGGGCGGCTGCGATCTTCGGGTGGCCAGCGACACGGCGCGCTTCGGGGTGATGGAACCCAAGAGGGGACTCTTCGCCGGTGGGGGGACAACGGTCCGCCTGCCCCGCCAAGTCCCCTTTCCGGCGGCGATGGAGCTCCTGCTGTGCGCCGATCGGGTGTCGGCGTCGCGCGCCTATGAAATGGGGCTGCTCAACGAGGTCTGCCGTCCGGCAGTCCTGATGGAGCGGGCCTATGACTACGCCCACCGGATCACCGCCAATGGCCCGTTCGCCGTCCGCAAGACAAAGGAATCGGTGTTGCGCGGCCTGGCGACGGACATGGAGGAGGCCTACGGCATAGAGACCGCCATCTCCAACGAGGTCTTCTCGAGCGAGGACGCCAAGGAGGGCCCCAAGGCTTTCGCCGAGAAGCGGATCCCGGACTGGCAGAACCGCTAGGCAGCGGCCTGCGCCGGACCGCTAGGCAGCCGGCTGCGCCGGCACGCGCCGCAATGCGAGCAACGACGGGAAGCCGACCGTAAGCGTCTGCAGCATCCACCCCCGGACGGGCAGTCCGCGCCGATGAGCCGTGCCGCCGGCGGCCAGGGCTTCGGCCGTGTGGATCACCGCCGTGGCGCCCAATAGCGCGCGCAGGGCGCGCTGGGGTGGGAGGGGCACCGGACTTGCTGCGTGGGCCTTCGCGCTGACCGACAGCAGCGTCAGCACCACGATCCCTCCGTCGAGGAGGGCGAACCAACCCCACGATGGGCGGACGACATCCGCTCGTGCAAGGGGCACGGGCCTCATGACGGCGTGCGGCCCGGCAGGGTCCAGGCGGCCAGCTGCCCGCAGGCGGCGTCGATCTCGGCCCCGCGAGTGATGCGCACCGTTGCGTTGACACCCAGGCTGTCGAGCTGGTCTCGGAACGCGCGTACCCGTTGGGCGGTGCTGCCCCGCACGGAGTAGCCCGGTGTGGGGTTGAGTGGGATGAGGTTGACGTGGGCACCGAGTGGCCGGGCGAACGCGGCCAGCTCGGTCGCATCGCTGCCACCATCGTTCACGTCGTGGATCATGGCCCACTCAATGGAGAGCCGCCGCTTCGTGGCCGCCACGTATTCGGCACAGGCCTCGGCCAGCATCGCCAGCGGGTAGCGCTTGTTGATCGGGACGAGGACGTCGCGCTTCTCGTCGTTGGCGGCATGGAGGGAGACGGCGAGGTTGACCGGGAGTGCCTCGCCGGCCAGGCGCCGGATCCCCGGCACGATCCCGACGGTCGACAGGGTCAGATGGCGAGCGGACAACCCCATGGCCCCGTTCAGGCGGGTGACCGCGCTCCACACGCGGTCGTAGTTCGCCAGCGGCTCCCCCATGCCCATGAACACCACGTTGGAGAGCCGTCGTGGCCGGGCTGCCCGTATCGCCTCGGCCACCTGTTCGACGATCTCCCCGCCGCTGAGCTGGCGCTGGAACCCGGCCTGCCCGGTGGCGCAGAACTGGCACGCCATCGCGCAACCGGCCTGCGTGGACACGCAGACAGTGACCCGGTCGGGATAGTGCATGAGAACCGTTTCGATCTCTGCCCCATCGTGCAGGGACCAGAGCCACTTGGTCGTCTGCCCGTCGTCGGCCGATTGCCGTGTCACTTCCCGCAGCGCGCGCGGGAGCGCGTCGGCCAGCGCGCCCCGCAGAGACGCCGGCAGCTCGGTCATCTCCTCGGGCCGCAGGACGCGTGCGTGCAGGCCATCCCATACCTGGCTGACCCGGAATGTTGGCTCGCCCTCGAGGATCCGCTCGAGCTCCTCCCGCTGCAGATCGTAGGGAGCGGGCACGCGGTCCAGGCTAAGGCACCCTGGCCCTCAGTCCCGACCGCGTATGTCGGTGGCGAGCGATCGACACTGACTCCATCGTCCTATACGGTGAGCGCCGTCGGCGGGCAACAGGTCGCTGGCCGAGGGACAACCATGAGTGCGACCACTGCGAGCCCCGCCGCCAACGACGTCATCAGACGCATCGAGGCGGGCGTGGCCACCATCACCCTCAACCGGCCCGGCGCCGGCAACGCGCTGACGAGCGCCATGCGAGACCAGATCAGCGAGTGGCTGCAGGACGCCTCGGCCGACCTGCACGTGCGGGTCGTCGTCATCGAGGCAGCCGGGGAGAAGGCGTTCTGCACCGGGGCCGATCTGCGCGGCGGACCAGCGGTGCCGCGTTCGGTGCCCGCTGAGGCCCCCGGGGAGATCATGGGAGACGGGGCCCGGACGATCCGCAACGGTTGGCAGCGGCTGATCGGCTCCATCCTCGACTGCGAGAAGCCGGTGATCGCCGCGGTCAACGGGACGGCTGCCGGCGGGGGCATGCACCTGGCTCTGGCCTGCGATCTCGTGGTGGCGACCGAGGAGTCCAAGTTCACCGAGGTCTTCATCCGCCGCGGCATCGCACCCGACGGCGGCGGCGCCTGGTTGTTGACCCGCCTGGTCGGTATCCAAAAGGCCAAGGAGCTGTTCTTCTTCGGCGACGACGTGCCGGCAGCCGAGGCCTACCGGCTGGGCCTGGTCAACCGCGTGGTACCCCGGGCCGACCTCGAGTCCACCGTCGGGGAGCTCGCCACCCGGTTGGCCGCAGGACCGACCAAGGCCATCGGCATCGCCAAATGGCTGACCAACCGGGCGCTCGACGTGGATCGGGTCACGTCGTTCCACGACGAAGCCATGGCGCAGGAGCTCGTCACCCACACCTCGGACGCGCAGGAGGGGTTCGCCAGCTTTGCGGAACGCCGCCAACCGACCTTCAAAGGCTGGTAACCGGGCGCCGGCCCGCTAACCGGTCGACGGCCTGGCCGACGTCCCTCAGGCCGGGTTGGTGAGCGGGCCGGACGCCGCCGGTGCGCCGGGATTCGTCGTGCTGGGAACCACGGTGGTGGTGCTCGTCGACCCGACGCCGGTTGACGTCGTGCTGCTCTCGACCCCCGATGTCGTGGTCGATGCCGGTGCGGTAGTCGTCGTCGACGTCGATGTGCTCGTGGTGGTGGTCGTGGTCGAGGTCGGTGGGGGGAGCGTCGGCGATGGGCTCTGGAAGATCCGCTGCACGGAGGTCCCGCCCCCCGTGTGGACGCCGAAGAGATCGGCCAGTGGGCGCCCGGCGATGAGCTCGACCGCGGTGATCAAAAGGAGGGAGAGCACGAACACGAGGGCGACGGCGCCGGCCGCCACCTGCCAGCGCAGGTGCGCCGGTTCGCGCTCGGTGCGCGCGCCCGCAGCGGCTGGCAGGGAGGGCTCGCCCAACGGGGCGGCGGTATCTGCCGTGGTGGCGGCGGTGGTTGGGAAAGTGGTTCCCTCCGGCGCACCGGTTTCCACCGCCGCGCCCGCGGGAGCGGTGCTCGAGGCCGCCTCATCGGTCAGTGCCGAGGCCGGTGGCGCCGAGTCGGTGACCCCCGCCGCCCGGGTGCCGCCGAGCCGGCGGAGCAGGCTGGGCCGATCCGGGACCCGGACGACGACCTGCTTGACCGCCTTTTGCGTGTGCTCAATCGATTGGAACAAGAACGCCGATCCGGTGGTGGCGGCCACCGACCCGATGGCCACACCGACGATGGTCCCCTTCACTCCGAAGATGGAGGCGATGACCGCCGACAGCACGGCGCCGCCGGCCGAGGCCATGATCTGGCGGTAGGAGAACTTCACCGCAAGGAACTCGGTGCGACCGGCTCGTCGGCCGTCCGCGGGGCCTCCCGACGCCACCCTTCGAGAGCCATCGGACCAGGCTAGCGGTGAATTCCACCGTTCAACGGTGCCCGGTATCATGGCCGACGTGCGTGCGCGGTGGCTGTCCAGACGAGCCATCTTCTTGCATCTCGCGTTTCTGCTCTTCGTGCCGCTGTGCATCGCGGCAACCTGGTGGCAGATCACCCGGGCCGAGGACGGCAACGGGCTCAGCTACCTGTACACGTTCGAATGGCCTGTCTTTGCCATCTTGGGCGTGTACTTCTGGTGGATGTTCCTGCACACCGACTATGACGCCGTTGGGCTCAAAGGAATGCAGAAACAGTCGCGCCACCCCACTGCGCCTGCCGATGAAGAGCCCCCGGCCATGTCCGCCCCCGAGGCGGAGCCCACGGTCATGGTGGCCACCCCGCCCAGCCCCTCGCGCCACGACAGCCCCTCGCGCCACGACAGCCCCTCGCGCCACGACAGTCCTTCGCTCGATGAGGATCCCGAGCTCGCCGCCTACAACGCCCGCCTGGCTGCGCTGGCGACGAGCGGGGCGAAGACGTGGCGCAAGCCCGAGTCCCCCGTCGTCCGCAGGCC
>Ga0182018_10001109_pt1 | contig 32259 bp, 26 predicted proteins | sample 812P2MmetaG_FD_120490 | JGI IMG/M metagenome (GOLD analysis project Ga0182018, IMG submission 120490) | Permafrost microbial communities from Stordalen Mire, Sweden - 812P2M metaG | ecosystem: Environmental > Terrestrial > Soil > Wetlands > Permafrost | place: Sweden: Stordalen | collected...
AACCTCGGGAATGCCCTTGGATCCATGGGCAGCACGCATGATGCGATTGCACACTATGAGGAAGCGCTGCGCCTAAGGCCCGATTATGCTGAGGCGCATAACGGCCTGGGCGTCGCCCTAAAGGCATTCCACGTTGTATTAGAATCATACACGGTGAATTCATGTATTCCCCAATTCACTGTATTGCTCATATTGCTTCTCGGTTTTATGCCGCCTTTGCGATGCTTGATCTAGCCTCCGCTAAGGCAGGAAATGACGCGAACTCGGTCGTGGCTTGAAAGTCCATTCATGGGTCATAATTTGGTTGACTAGCGGACATTATTGCGGACAGTCTTTTGGTCAAGATATAAGCCGTGATTGTTAAGTATCGCAATTAATAAGTACTTAGGATATCAATTAAAGGACATGAATGAGAAGATATGAAGAGACGCATCCGTGGATTAAATTCCACTGCGATTTGCGCGATGCGCGACCAACCCTGTGGATCGCTCTCGGCGAAGCCGCATCAAAAGTGACCCACCTTTCAAATGTCCCGCTCCAGCCGTCTACATCTCGGAAGCTACTGATGACCTATCTGGCCAAAGGAGCTGCCGCGACAACAGCGATTGAAGGAAACAGTCTTTCTGAGGAGCAGGTCCTGCAGGCCGTGCAAGGAAAGCTAGAGGTTCCGAGGTCCAAAGAATACCTAAAGCAGGAGGTCGACAACGTGATTTCCCTGTTCAATCGGATCAAGAATCAAATCGCCATAAATCAGCTCCCACCCATTACCCTCGATCTGGTTCAAGGATATAATAGGGAGATACTCGCAAACCTTACACTCGAAGATGACGTGCGGCCAGGGATGTTTAGGTCGCATTCTGTGGTAGTGGGAAATGTGCACCGAGGTGCGCCAGCTGAAGACTGCGAATACCTGACCCAGAAGCTTTGCGAATGGCTCGACAGCGAGACGTTTTCAGCCGATCCCGGCCTAGAAAAGGTTTACGCGATCATCAAGGCCGTCATTGCGCACCTCTATCTGGCATGGATTCACCCATTCGGGGACGGCAATGGAAGAACTGCAAGAATGGTCGAGTTCCATATCCTAATGTCTGCGGGATTTCCAACTCCTGCGGCACATCTTCTGAGCAACCACTACAACGAGACTCGCGCCGAGTACTATCGCCAGCTCGACCGCGCTAGCAAATCTGGAGGGGAAATTCTTCCTTTTATCGAATATGCTGTCGTCGGATTGGTAGATCAATTGAGGGAGCAATTAGACCAGATTTATAGCCAGATTTGGCAGGGCACGTGGACAAATTTGGTGCACGATAAGATCCAACGCACCGGGACGACGGCATCCCGCCGACGCAGATTAGCTTTGGCGTTGGGCGCCCAAGAGAAAGTTGAGTGGCTTGATCCATCTGACCTTCCAAAGCTATCTCAGGATCTTGCTGCAATGTACGCTGGGAAAGGATCGAAAACCATTCAGAGGGACATAAATTCGCTGAAGGCTTACGATCTTATAGAGCGCGTTGGCCTGAGAGGGAAAATTCGAGCAAAGAGGGAGATCGTCTTCGGGTTGCTCCCAGTCTGCAGGCGCCCACCGTTTGAGATAACGACTCCGCCGGTGATTGGCCCGGACCCCAATCAACTTCCGATTCCGTTTCCTCCTAACGCGAGCTAAAAACGAACCGATTTCCCTCCTGCTACACGCTCCACAATCGAAAGTGCGATCTGTGCGGCATCCTTGCGTGGTGCCTTTTTAGGGGCTGCTTTCTTTTTGGCCTTAGTCTTCTTCATCGAGGCAACTGTTCTGCGATCTTGGTGAGCGGCGAAATGCCACCGTTACGCCATGGGGCAGACGCGAACAGATTGCTTTTCAAATTCCCTGAATAGGGCCGGGAGTTTGCGGGGGATCGACAGCCGTGTGAATGTCGGGCCAAGGCATGTAAACGCGCCCGCGTGGTATCGCCATCCCTCTTTGCCTTACGAGTGCCCTTAGCGGCGAAAGGAATGCCCAACGTGGTCCGAAATCGTGCCCTAAGTAGGTCCGCACGCTGCGCTTTGTCCATGCCACCAGCAACCGCCCGTAAAGCACAATCACCAAAACTGGAGTCAAACCGATACACTACCCGGTCCCCGGGCAATTTTCCCAGGCGCGATCCCTTGCCGCGCCTGGCGAGGAATCCCGATCCGGATTCGTGAACCGCGCAATCGACTTTGATTTTTCGGGCTCGATGGGGCACCTTGGCCCCACGATGGCAGGATCAGCGGGCAGTGATCTGCGAGAGCGCGTCCTTCTTATCCGGTCCCTTGCTGGGTCGGCGATCGCCGCCTGCCTCCTTGCGCTCCTGACGGGCTGCGCGCTTACCCGGGCCCCGGGAACCGATTCCGGCAATGCCTCGTCGTCGAAAGCGGCCCATGCCTCCCCCTTTGTGCTGGGTGCCGATATCTCGGCGCTGGACGCCCCGTGGCGCCGTGGCCCGGCGAGCGCACGCATCTACCAGGAAAACGGCGTTGTGAGCGACGAAATGACGATCCTCAGGAATCACGGCTGGACCGGTTTTCGGGTGCGTGTGTTCGTGGAACCCGTCCGGAAGGCTCCTAACAACACCCTCGAGGCGGCGATTCCCTTGGCCAGGCGCATCAAGGCCGCCGGCGCGACATTCCTCCTGTGCATCCATCTGTCCGACACCTGGGCCGACCCGCAGCACCAGGAGATACCGGTTGCATGGAGGGACCTGGATTTTGACGGCCTCGAAAGGCAGGTCGAGGCCTACACCTACGACACCGTGAAACGGCTGAAGGATGCGGGCGCCATGCCCGACTGGGTGCAGGTCGGAAACGAGGTCACGCGCGGCACGCTCTGGCCCCTCGCGCAGCTCAAGGTCCCCGGCTCGACGGAATACAACCCGCCGGAACCCTATGATGAGGCGAGGCAGTGGGACCGCTTCACGCGGATCCTGAAGGCAGGCATAAGGGGCGTCAACAGGGCGGCCGGCGACACGCCGCCCCGGATCGCCATCCATATCGACAAGGGCGCGAACTGGGACATCACCCGGTGGTTCTTCGACCATCTCGGGAGCGCGCACGTCCGGTACGACATCATCGCGCAGAGTTTTTACCCGGAATGGGGCCACGGCACCCTCGACCAGGTCTTGGACAACATGAACCGGTGCGCCGAGCGCTATGACAGAGACTTCCTCGTGGTCGAGACCGGCTATGGACGATCGAGGATCCCCAACAACGCGTGCATGCTCTGGCCTGAAACGCCGGACGGCCGACTGCAGTTCATGGCCGATATCGTGAACACGGTGAAGAAGGCGCCCCGCGGGCTGGGGGTCATGTACTGGGCGCCGGAGAGGGAGGCGTGGAACGAGGACGGCAGCCCCGGCCCGGTCGTCTCGGTGATGGACCGGCTGGCGAGCCTTTCAGCCCGGCCGGCGAGCCACGCCCCGGCAGCCGTCAACCCGTGATCCGGCTTGGCATTTTCCGCATGGCCCCGCTTGTCGCGGCATTTGCCGCGGCACCCTTTCCGGCCCACGGCCAGGCATTGCCCGAAATCGTCCGTTCCCGCCTTGCCTCCGAGGTCCTGAAGGCGCCGGCCCCGTCCGGCCAGGACGCGGCCGGTTATTTGGCGAGCCAGGCGCCGGACGGAAGCTGGGCGGATATCCCGTATGGCAACCGCAACCGGAGCTCATGGCGGCCTTTGGAGCACCTGCGCCGGCTCCTGGCGCTCGCCCTGGCTTGCCAGGGCCCCGGCAGCAACCTTGAGGGGGAGCCCGCGCTGCGCGCGGCGGTCCGCCGGGGCATCGCGTACTGGGTCGAGCGCGACCCGCAGAGCGACAACTGGTGGCAGAACACGATAGGGATGCAGCAGGCCCTGGTTCCCGTCCTCCTGCTTTCGCGCGAGGATCTCATGGCGCAGGCGCCTGCCGTGTGGAAGGGAGCCTGCGCGCAGCTGGCGCGCAGCCATGTGGACAAGATGACAGGCACCAACCTGGTCTGGGAAGCGGGAAACCTGCTTTCGCTCGGGGCCCTCACCGACGATGAGCCCCTGATCGCGCGCATGCTGGACCTGATCACGCATGAGATCGCGGTCACCGAGGCGGAGGGCGTCCAGCCCGATTTCAGCTTCCACCAGCACGGCGCCCAGCTCAATGCGGGCAACTACGGCCTGTCCTTTGTCCCGACGGCGGCACGGAACGCCCTGCTCGTCCGGGGCACGCGGCTCGAGTTCCCGCAGGACAAGATCGCGGTCCTCTCCTCGTTTGAGTCGGAATTCCAGGAATGGGTGGTGTGGGGCCGGTACCTGGACCTGAGTTCCTGCGGGCGGCAGCTCGACATGCCCAACGCGCAGATGGGCAAGGCGAAGGCCATCGCCCAGGCGGCCCTGCTGCTGGCGCAGCTCGAGCCCTCGCAGGCGCCCCATTGGCAGGGATTTGCCGCCCGCGTCACCGGCGACCAGCCGCCGGAGGCCGGCGCGCCGGCCGGCGACCGCTACTACTGGCGGTCCGACTTCCTGGTGCATCGGCCGGGCCGCTGGTACGCCTCGGTGAAGATGTTCTCCACCCGGGTGCTGCGCACGGAGACCAAGGTCAACGACGAGAACCTCCGGGGATATCACCTTTCCGACGGCATGATGCAGCTGCTGGTCCGCGGCGATGAATACGAGAACATCCAGCCCGCCTGGGACTGGCGCAAGCTGCCGGGCGTGACGTTCAAGGCGACCACGGCCGGTTATCCCTATGGGAACAGCCCCGAAACCGAACACAATCCCAGTTCCTTTGTCGGGGGCGCCGTCGACAGCGGCGCGCATGGGGAGGGCTATGCCGTCGCCGCGATGGATATCGTCAAGGAGGACGTCAGCGCCCACAAGGGCTGGTTCTGCTTTCCCGGCGGGATCGTCTGCCTGGGGACCGCGATTCGCTCGGGAGCGCCGGAGACCGTCACCACCGACATCAACCAGTGCCTGCTGCACGGCCCGATCGACATCCAGCGGCGGGACGGAGCCTGGGTGTCGTTGCCCGCCGCGGACGGGACGCCGCTGGATGCGGACATCCGGGGACTTTTGCACGACGGAGTCGGGTATGTTCTCCTTGCGCCGGGCGCCTGGGCGCTGTCGGCGGGCCCGCAGACGGGTTCATGGTCGCTGCTGCACAAGGAGGGCGGGAGCCCCGCGCCCGTCACCCGGCAGGTGTTCAACCTTTGGGTCGATCATGGCATCCGCCCGCAGGAGGGTTCCTACGCCTATGCCGTGCTGCCCCGGCAGGATCGGGAGGGGCTCGCGGCCTTCGTCCGCCGGCCGGCGTACCGCGTGGTGGCCAACGGGGACATCCAGGTCGTGGCCGACGATGACGCCGGCGTGGTCGAGGCCGTGTTCCGCGTCCCGGGCCAAAGCCCGGAAGCCGCCGGCTTGCCGGCCTTCTCGGTGGACCACCCCTGCGTGGCCATCGAGCGGCGCCAGGAAGGCAGGCTGGTCTTCTCCGTGGCGGATCCCACGCAGACGCTGGAAAGCGTCACCCTCACCCTGGCTTCGCGCTCACCCCTATTGGTGACTTTGCGCACGGGCGGCTATGCCGGCTCGACAGCGACCGTGAGCGAATGATCGCGCTTGCGGGCGCGTGCGTTCGGCTTGCCCCGACAGCCGATGCGGCGCAAGGTGGGCGGGCATGAAATTACACCCCCTTGGTTTCATGGCCCTCGGCCTGCTCGCCGCCGGCCCCTTCGCAGGCAATGTCGCGATCGCCGGCGAATACGACAACAACCCCCCGGGCTTCCACGTGCTCCAGATCGGCGATCCCGCGCCGGACTTCTCGCTCCTCGGGATCGACGGGAAGACCTACAGCCTCGCCGACTTCAGGGGCTCCCCGTTCCTGATCGTGATCTTCCTCTCGAACCACTGCCCGGTCTCGCACGCGGCGGAGACGCGTTTCATCCCCTTCGTGGCCGGGCTCAAGGGCAAGGGCGTGGCGGTCGTGGCCATAAACCCCAACAGTCTCGAGGGCCTGCGGATCGACGAGCTCGGCTACAGCAAGTACAGCGACAGCTATGACGACATGAAGCTCTACGCCCGGGACCGGGGATTCAATTTCCCCTATGTATACGACGGGGGGACCCAGAAGACGGCGATGGCCTACGGGTGCCTCTGCACCCCCGACGTCTTCATCTTCGACCGGGACCGGCACCTGCGCTACCGGGGCCGCTTCGACGACTCGCAGGTGGCCGACCCCGCGTCGGTCCACTCGACGGACGGCGCCAACGCCGTGGCGGCGCTCCTCGCCGGGCGCCCGGTGCCGGTCGAAACCACCCGTCCGGTGGGCTGCTCGACCAAGTGGCTGACCAAGAAGGGCGAGGTCGCCGAGGGGAACGAGGCCTGGAAGAACCTGCCGGTGACGATCCAGTCGGTGGACGCCGCCGGCATCGCGGAACTGGCGCGCAATCCCACCGAGCGGCTCCGGGTGATCAACCTCTGGGCGACCTGGTGCGTGCCCTGCGTCGAGGAATTCCCCGGGCTGGTCTCGATCTCGCGCCGCCTGAACAGCCGGGACTTCGACATGATCACGGTCAGCGTGGACGACGTGAAGGACGCGGACAAGGCGCTGGCCTTCCTGAAGAAGCAGCACGCCGCGGTGCCGCCCGGCGCGAAGGCGGCGGTGGCGAAGCAGGGCCGCGCGACGAACAACTACCTCTATACCGGCACCAGCGACGCCCTCGCGCAGGCGCTCGACCCGAAGTGGCCGGGCGGCTACCCGTACACGGTCGTGATCGCGCCCGGAGGGAACGTCCTCTTCCGCTACACCGGCTCCCTCGACACGGCGGTGCTCCAGTCCAAGCTGATCGACACGCTCGGCATCTATTACAAGTAAGTGCGCGAAGCCGGCGCACCCCGCCCCCATCCCGGCTTTTCCCATGATCACCCCCGAAAGCTACCGTCCCTACAGGAACCTGCCGCCGATAGCCGGAATCTGCAGCATCCCGGAGGCGGCCCGGACCGGCTTCTCGGTCGACGACTGCGTGAGGCGCCTGAAGCGCCAGCACTGGGCCTTCCGGCGGCTGCATGAGATCTTCATCCGGCGCCTGACCGCCGAGCCCATCTACGAGCTCAAGATGGGCTTCAGCCTGCACGCGGACTACTGCGTCGGGCACGCGGCCGCATGGAGGAAGCGCGTCGGCGAGATGCGCGAGCCGCCGCTCGGCCTCGACAACCCGCCTGACAAGGCGCTCGACATGTTCTTCGACGAGATCTCGTCGGCGCCGGACACGGAGGCCCTGCTCGTCGGGATATACGGGCATGCCATGCCGGCGCTGGGCGACGCGCTGCGGCGCCACCGCGACGAGACGAACCGGCTGGTCGACCACCCCTCGTTCCGGATCTGCCGCTTCGCCCTGGTCGAGGTGGAGGAGATGCAGGACTACGGGACCCGGTGCATCGCGCAGCTTGTCGGCGCGGAAAGGCGCGCCGGGCTGGCCGCCTGGGAGGACCGGCTGGACGACCTGCTGGCGAAGGCGGGGCGCCTCGACGGGAGCGCGCCGGCCATGCCCGGCGCGGCCGAGCGGATGTTTTCTGCGGTCCCGCGCCCGTTCGACGGCGTGCCCCGCCGCGACGAGCGCTTCCCCGACCCCTACAACATGGGCGTCCACGCCGAGGCGTTCCTCTACGACCCGAAGTTTCCGCCGGAGCCGAAGACGCTCATGATGTACTACAAGAGGCTGAGGGAGATCGACGTGCCAGAGATGATGGCGTCGATCATCGCCGAGACCCGCGGGAAGCCCTGGGGCTACTATGTCGACATGACCCGCCAGCTCTGGGACGAGGCGCGCCACGCGATGATGGGCGAGGTCGGCTTCGTCCGCGCGGGGATCGACTGGGGCCGCCTGGTCCGCGTCAATTTCACGTGGTCGCTCGCGCTCAACACTCAGCTGACGCCGATCGAGCGCCACGCCGTGCTCTATTTTATAGAGCAGGGCCTGATGCCCAAGACCGGCAAGCGCTTCGAGTGGGAGGTCGGCAAGGCCTCCGGCGACGCCTACTCGGGCATGATCCAGGACTACGACTGGGCGGACGAGGTCCTGCACGCCTACATCGGCCGCGAATGGTTCGTGCGGCCCTACGGCGACGCCAGGAAGGCGATCGAATACGGCGACGCCTCGTGGTCGAAGGTCCTGATCGACTGGTCGAGCTACCGGGACAAGGGGCTGACGCAGCATGAGAACTGGTGGCCGAAGCTCTATCTCGAGTGGTGCGCGGCGCACGGGAGGAAGCCGGACCCGGAGGTCCTCGCCTACGACACCAGCTACGCGGCCTCGAGGGCCGACCTGAAGGACGTGAGCGTCTCGGCCTGAGGCGATGACGCTCCAGTGGATCGACTGGCTGGCGATCGGCGCCTACGTGCTGGTCATCGCCGGCGCGAGCCTGCTCCTGTCCCGGAAGCCGAAGTCCTCGGAGGACTATTTCCTGGCGGGGCGCTCGCTGCGCTGGCCGTTCATCGGCGCCTCGCTCTTCGCCGCGAACATCTCCGCGGAGCACTTTGTCGGCCTCGCCGGCAGCGGGTACTCCGGGGGCATGGCCGTCGGGGGCTACGAGTGGTCGGCCGTGTTCTGCCTCGTGCCGCTGATCACGCTCTTCCTCCCCTTCTACATCAAGAACAGGATATTCACCGTCCCGGAATTCCTCGAGCAGCGCTACGGCCCGGGCATCCGGATCTTCTTCTCCGGCTTCATGATGATCCTGTCGGTCCTGACGAAGATCTCGGTCTCGCTCTGGGCGTCCTCGCTGGTCTTCTCAAGCCTGCTCGGGTGGAACCAGAAGGATGTGATCTGGGTGGTCGGCCTCGGCACGGCGCTCTACACGATGAAGGGCGGCCTGCGGATCGTCGTCTACACCGACGCGCTGCAGACGACCATCCTCCTCATGGCCGCGGTCATCCTGACCGTGGTCGGCCTGAGGCACGTCGGGGGCTGGTCCGGCCTGCACGCGAGCCTCGCGCCCGGGATGTTCTCGATGGTCAAGCCCGCGACCGATCCCGACTATCCCTGGCCGGGCATGTTCTTCGCCGTGTTCCTCGCCGGGAGCTTCTACTGGTCGATGGACCAGGTGCTCGTGCAGCGGGCGTTCGCCGCCAGGGACCTGAATGAGGGCCGCAAGGGGGCGATCCTTTGCGGCTTCCTTAAATTGACGACCCCTTTCCTCCTCGTCCTTCCCGGCCTGATCGCGAAGGCGATGTATCCCAACCTTCCCAAGGCTGACCAGGCCTACGGCACGCTTCTCCAGAACATCATGCCCGCCGGCCTCCTCGGGCTCACGATCAGCGGGATCGGCGCCGCGCTGATGGGCCACATCAGCGCGACCTACAACTCGATCTCGACCCTCTTCACCCGCGATTTCTACCTGCGGTGGAAGCCCGGCGCGTCCCAGGCCAGGCAGATCCTGGTCGGCCGCGCGGCCGTCCTCGCGGTGTTCGTGCTCGGTTCGGCCTGGGCGCCGATGATCGGGCGCTTCGGCAACCTCTTCACCTACCTCCAGACGATCCAGGTGTACCTGATGCTCCCGTTCGCGGGCATCTTCTTCGCCGGTGTCCTGTGGAAGCGGACGACGACGCAGGGGGTGGTCGCGTGCCTATGCACGGCGGGGGTGGTCTGCCCGCTCCTGATGCTGAACGGCCAGCTGCACTTTCTCCCTTTCATGGAGGCGCCGCTCCTCAGGCCCTGGCTCCACTCGGCCATGCTCGCCTTCGCGGTCTCGATGGTGCCGCTCGCGGCGGTGAGCCTCGCGACGCCGCGCACCTCCGAGGCCAAGCTGGCCAACACCACCGTAACCGACTGGGGGACCCTGGTCGCGCCGGGCGTCGGGGGAGGCCTGCGCGACTACCGCCTTTGGCTTGCGGTCCTCCTCCTCACGACCGCCGGGCTGTGGTACCTGATGCGCTGAGCGAGGAATAAGATTCTGGTTCCAAACCTCATCTTCGTTATCTAGAACCCCCAAGCCCCAGCAAACCCCCGCAGCCCGCCGCGCTGCAGCCCCACCCCCATGGCCGCAACCCCACTCCCCGTTTCCCAATCGCCCGCGCCGGAAAAGCTGAGCGTGCGCGAGAAGTTCTCGTACGGCTTCGGCGACCTCGCCTCCGTCCTCTACTGGCAGACGATCTCCGCATTCCTCGCGTATTTCTACACCGACGTCTTCGGGATCGCCGCCGCGTCGGCCGGAACCTTGATCCTGCTCAGCCGGAGCACGGACGCGTTCTTCGACCCGCTTATGGGGATGATCGCCGACCGCACGAATACCCGGTGGGGCAAGTTCAGGCCCTACCTGCTCTGGTGCTGCGTGCCGATGGCGGTCCTGGGCGTCCTGACGTTCACGGTGCCCGACCTCGCCGCGTCGGGGAAGCTCATCTGGGCGTACATCACGTTCAACGCGCTCATGCTGATGTACACGGCGATCAACATCCCCTACACCGCCATGCTGGGGGTCATCTCCCCGAACCCGAACGAGCGCACGACCCTGTCCTCGATCAAGTTCGTGGGCGCCTTCAGCGCGAACATCATCATCTCGGGCCTGATGCTCCCGATGGTCAAGGTCCTCGGGGGCGACAACCCCGCCCGGGGCTGGCAGCTCTCGTTCGTCATCATCGGCATCGCGGCGATCGTGTTTTTCCTGATCACGTTCTTCAACACGCGGGAGCGGGTCGTCCCCCCGAAGGCGCAGAAGACCTCGATGGCCCGCGACCTGGGCGACCTGTTCACGAACGGGCCCTGGCTCATCCTGCTCTTCACCACGATCACGTTCATCGTGTACGTCTCGCTGCGGCTGACGGTGACCGTCTACTATTTCAAGTACTACGTGGGCGACCAGACCATCACGCTGCCCTCGTTCCTGCCCAAGATAGGCGGCACCCAGGTCTGGCACATGGAAGGGCTGGTCTCCTGGTTCGGCACGACCGGCCAGTTCGCGGCGCTGGTCGGGGTGATGCTCGTCCCCTTCTTCGCCAAGATCACCGGCCGGAAGATCGCCTTCATCACCCTTTTCATCGTGGGGATATCCTGCACGGCCGGGACATTCCTCTTCAGGCCCGACCAGCTCCTCTGGATCTTCGGGCTCAACATCCTCGGCTCGATCACCGGGGGCCCGCTGAGCGCGCTGCTCTGGGCGATGTACGCCGACACGGCGGACTACGCGGAATGGAAGACCGGCAGGCGGGCCACCGGGCTTGTCTTCTCAGCGTCCATCTTCTCGACGAAGCAGGGCTGGTCCCTGGGAAGCTACATAGCGCTCCTCCTGATGGGCAGCGTCGGCTTCGTGGCCAACACCGTGCAGACGCCCGAGTCGCTGAACGGGCTTCTCAAGCTGATGAGCGTCATCCCCGCGGCGTTCGGCATCTTCGCGCTGTTCCTCGTGATGTTCTACCCGCTCAACGAGGCGAAGATGTCGCAGATCGCATCCGACCTGAAGGCGCGGCGCGCCGCCGAGGGCAACACGGACGCGACGGCGGCGCCCTGAATCACCGGAAGCTTCTTGTCCTGGCCTTCGGCGCCGCCAAGGCTCCGGGGATGAATAAACCCAGTCTCCGGTGGATCGCGGGAGCGGCCCTGGTCGCGGGCACGGCGATGGCCGCGCCCGGGCTCGCGCCCGAGCAGCAGCTCTGGCTCTCGAAGGCCACGATCAAGGAAAAGGCGGGATGGACCTACCTCCACGTGGAGGGCGGCGCCCGCGAGCGCGGATTCCAGCACGGCTACCTCCTGGCCAGGCAGATCGCCGAGAGCGAGCGGGTGACCGGGGCGGTGTGGCGCCACGAGAGCGGCATGGAGTGGCCTTGGCTCACCGAGCAGACGAAGAAATTCATAAACCCGGCGATCGACGCGGAGGACATGGAGGAGTTGGGCGGGATCACCGAGGGGATGAACGCGGCGGGCGTCGCCGCGACGGTCGACGAGCTGATCACGTACAACGCCAGCCTGGAGCTCTGCGACTACTGGTGGCCGAAGGCGAAGAAGAAGTTCGACGACGATGACGATGGGCCCAAGCCGAAGAAGCAGTCGTGCTCGTCCTTCATCGCCACCGGGCACATGACCGCCGACGGCGGGATCGTCCTCGGCCACAACACCATGTTCAACTACGCCGAGGCGATCTCCTACGTGATCATCGACATCCTGCCGGCCAGGGGCCACCGCATCCTGATGCAGACCCAGCCCGGCTGGATCCACAGCGGCACGGACTTTTTCCTGACCGATGCCGGCATCGTCGGCTCGGAGACGACGATCGGTGGCTTCAACGGGTTCTCGGAGAAGGGCGTGCCGGAGTTCGTGCGGATGCGCCGGGCGACCCAGGACGCCGACGGCATCGACAGCTGGTGCGCGGTCATGAGGAAGGGCAACAACGGGGGCTATGCGAACGCGTGGCTCATCGGGGACGTCAAGACCGGCGAGATCGCCCGGCTTGAGCTCGGCCTCAAGTACGTGGGCTTTGAGCGGACCAAGGACGGGTTCTTCGTGGGCTCGAACATCGCCGAGGACATCCGGATCATGCGGCTTGAGACCGATGAGGACGACGCCGACATACGCAAGTCCTCCGTCGCCCGCCGCGTCCGCTGGAAGCAGCTCATGAAGGAGAACGCCGGCAAGATCGACGTCGAGGTCGCCAAGGTCATGGAGGCCGACTGCTACGACTCCTGCTTCGGGAGGGTGAACCCGTCCGGGCGCTCGCTTGCCGGGCACTTCGAAAGGGACACGCCTATGTACGGGAACGACGTCCCCTTCGACCCGGCCGGCACGTTTGATTCAAAGGTCGTCGACACGACGATGGCCAGGCGCATGGCCTTCGCGGCCCGCTGGGGCTCCGCCGACGGCACGGCGTTCGACGCGGAGGCCTTCCTGAAGGCGCACCCCCAGTTCGACTGGCAGGAGGGGCTCCTGAAAAGCCGTCCCGCCGAGCCCTGGGTGGAGTTCCAGATCGGGGAAAAGTGAACCCTGGGCACGGGCACGGCCGGCCCCTCCCGCGCCGCCCGGCGTCAGCTCACGCCTTCTTCCGAAGGATGACCGCCGTGCCGTAGCACAGCACCTCGACGGCCCCGCCGCGCGGCTCCACCGAGGAGGCGTCATACCGCGCGCCGAGGATGGCGTTGGCCCCGAGCTGCTGCGCGTGCTGGATCATCACGTCGTACGCCTGCCCGCGCGTCTGCTCGCACATTTCGGTGTAGGCGCCGATCCTGCCGCCGATGATGTTCTTCAGGGTGCCCATGATTCCCTGGGCGATCGTGGGCGAGCGCACGACGATCCCGCGCACCATGCCCTTGTATTCCGCGACCTCATAGCCATCGATTTCGAACGTTGTGGTGACTTGCATAGGTTTTGTGTGGCCCCCTTTTACCCCGATCCGGCCCGGGTCCGCAAGGAGCCAAGGATGCGCATGTGGAGGAAGGCGAAGACGGCCCCGAGGCCGGCGCCGGCGATCGCGTCCAGCGCGACATGCTGGCGGATGGCGAGGGTCGAATAGACTATCCCCAGGCACCACAGCCAGTTGAGCACGCGGGCCGCGCCTCCCGCGCCCATCGCGCGCAGCAGGCGCCCGAACCAGGCGGCCGTGAAGACGGCAAAGGCCACATGCAGGGACGGAAAGGCGTTCCCGGAGGCGTCCACCTCCTTCAGGTAGGACACCGACGGATGCTGCGACCAGTTTATATCCGGCTTGGGCACCGCCGTGGGCCAGATGACGAAGAACGCGAACCCGACGATGCTGAGCGCGACCGTGGCCCAGCCGTAGGACAGGAGCTCCCGGCGGTCGTTCATCAGCGCGGGAGGGAGCGTCACGTAGAACCACAGCGACACGTAGAGCGGCAGGGCCTCGGGCCGGAACGCGACCATCCGGTCGACAAAGATAGGCGGAATGATCGTCACCGGGTGGCGCTCGTGGTTGAGCAGCCAGAAGTAGGCGATGAAGAACGCGGTCATGATGACGGCCGTGCCGATAAACTTCGTCGGCCACATGAACAGGATCCGCGGGCCGGCCTGGCGGAGCCAGCCGGCGCTCGGCGCGCGCAATTCCTGAGAATCCATGGGCCGGATTACAATGGGTGCGCCGCCGCGAGCGGCAAGCTCCCCGAGGGCGCCGCAGGGCGCCGGAGGAAAAATTGAGGATTCGTCATTTTGCCGCTTGACGGGGGCCTTTATCGGGTACACTACCTTTATCAACCAAGGTAGCTTGAGTTGACACCATCGATGCACATCAACGAGAAATTCACGCCGATCAGGAAGGGGCTCCTCGAGTTCCTCGTGCTGAAGATTGTCTCGGCGGACAAGGTCTACGTCGCCGACATCCTGGGCCAGCTCAGCGGCACGGAATTCGCGACCCAGGAGGGGACGCTCTATCCCCTCCTCAGCAAGATGCGCCGCGAGGAGCTCGTGGACTATGAATGGAAGGAATCCGAGGCCGGCCCGCCGAGGAAATACTACGAGCTCACCGCCAAGGGCAGGGAGCAGCTTCGGGAAACCTCCGACTACTGGCAGAAGATCAGCGGAACCGTGAAGAGCCTGGGACAGAAATCCGGGCAACAGTGAGAAGAACCGATCCCCAAAATGAACAAAGTAATCATCATCAACCTGAACGGAAACGCCTACCAGCTGGAGGAGAATGGCTATGAGGCGTTGCGCGCGTATCTCGACTCCGCGGGGCGCCGGCTCGAGGCCAATCCCGACAGGGACGAGATCGTCGCCGACATCGAGCAGGCCATCGCGGACAAGTTTCGCGCCGTCCTGGGGGCGAACAAGACCGTGGTGGCGGCGAAGGAGGTCGAGGGCGTCATCGCGGAGATGGGCCCCGTCGAGGACGCCTCGGCCCCGTCGGGCGCCGCGCAGGCCGACGGCCGCGGGGCACCGGCGCCCGGCGCCCATGCGGACCCGGCGACGGGAGCTTCCGCCGGGGCGCCCAAGCGCCTGTATAAGATAGCCGACGGCGCCATGATCGGCGGCGTCTGCAACGGCGTCGCCGCGTACTTCAACATCGATGTCACGATCGTCAGGATCCTGTTCGCGATCCTGGCCTTCACCTACGGCGCCGGGGTGCTGCTCTACCTCCTCATGATGTTCATCCTGCCTTCGGCCAACACGTCGGCCGAGAGGGCCGCCGCGGGGGGCACCCCGCCGACCGCCCAGGAATTCATCCGCCGCGCGAAGGCGGGGTATTACGAGGGAATGAAGGCGTTCGGCGACAGGCAGACGCGCCGCGAATGGAAGCGGAAGTTCAAGCAGGACATGCGCGGCTGGAAGCGGGATTTCCGCAGGGAGATGCACAGGGGCGCGAACCAGTTCCACGAGAACTGGCACCAGTACTGGGCGCAGCGCGGGTACCCGGCGGCCGGAGCCTGGATCGCCATCCCCATCCTCGTGATGCTGAGCGTCCTGATCACGCTCATGGGCCTCGCCTGCGTGATCTCGCTCCTCTCGACGGGCGCCGTGTTCGGGATGTCTCTCCCCGCCGGGATTCCCGTCTGGGCCGGGGTGATCTTCCTGATCATCGCCTTCCGCATGGCGACCTGGCCGCTCAGAGAGATGCGCCACTCCCTCTACTTCGGCGGCGGCCCGTACTATGCCGGCTCGTTCGTTCATTTCTGGAATTCGATCTTCTGGATCGGACTCCTTCTGCTCCTCATCTGGTACGCCAAGCACCATTCGTCCGACGTGCATGAAGCCCTGGGCCAGATCCGCCCGCAGTTGCGCCATGCCGTGGACTCCGTGAAGCAGTGGCTGGACAAATAGCGGATCCCGATTCTGTTGTCTCGGCGCGGGCCGGGACGTTTCGCCAGGGATCGGCCCCGGATCGCGCCCCGCACAGGTCCAGCCCCATCCCCCCCGATGAAAATTCCCGCTTCCCCGTCCGTCGCCGCCATCGCGGCGGCCATCCTGCTCGCCGGCTGCATGTCCAGCCCCCCTGCCATGGGACCCAGCGTCCCCCCGGTCGCCGACCGCCTCGGCCTGCAGATGTACAGCCTGCGCGTGACCAGCATGCAGAAGGGCTGGCGCGCCGGGTTGGACCAGGCCAAGTTGCTTGGATTCACGGCCATCGAGGGCATGGCGACGCCCAGGAACGCGACCCAGGATGAATACAAGGCCGCGCTGGCGGCCGATGGAATCACGCTGGTCAGCGCGGGCTTCGCCTACGAGCAGCTGGCAAAGGACATCGCAGGCGCCGTGGCCAAGGCCAAGGAGGCCGGCGTGCACTATGCCGCCGTGGCGTGGATCCCGCACAAGGACGCGGACCCGTTCACCGATGACGACGCCCGGAAGGCTGCGGCCGACTTCAACACCTGGGGCGCCGCGTTCAAGGCCGCGGGAATCACCTTCGCCTACCATCCCCACGGCTATGAGTTTCGGCCCGACCCCAACGGGGACACCCCCTTCGACGTCCTGGTCCGGGAGACAAAGCCGGAATTCGTGAACTTCGAGCTCGACGTGTTCTGGGCCACGCATGGCGGCCAGAACCCGACCGCGCTCCTCGCGAAATACCCGGACCGCTGGAAGCTGATGCACGTGAAGGATATTCGGAAGGGGGCGCCCACCGGGATCTACACCGGGCATGCCCCGGGGACGGACGACGTGCCCGTCGGCTCGGGCCAGGTCGACTGGCCCTCCGTGTTCAAGGAGGCCCAGCTGGTCGGCATCAAGTGGTACTTCATCGAGGACGAATCCCCCACCCCCCTGCAGAACGTCCCGCAGAGCGTCGCCTACATCAGGTCGCTCAACCTCTGAGCCCGGGCCTCAGGCCCGCGGCTTCCACTCGGCCGTGATGACCGAGGTGATCCCGCCGCGCCCCTTCCATTCCGAGATCACCGTCAGCTTCCGCGGCTTGAGCAGGGACCCGAGCACGTCGCAGATCGTGTTCGTCACGGCCTCGAAGTAGATGCCCTCGTTGCGGAAGGCGTGGAAGTAGAGCTTGAGCGACTTGAGCTCGACGCATGTCCCGCCGGCCACGTAGCGCACGGTGATCGACCCGAAGTCCGGGTGTCCCGTGACCGGGCACATCGAGGTGAACTCGTGGTGCGTGTGCTCGATCACGTACTCGCGCTTCGGCGCGGGGTTGGGGAACGTGCGGAGGACTCTTGGGTCGGCCATGTTGGGGGGTTTCTGGGACCAGGGACTCCCGTCGAGAATCGCCCTCCAGGCCCCGGCGTCCAACCTGGGACGATTGTGCCGCGGGGAGGTTTTGCGAGGCAAAAGGCGCCCCGGTATCCTTCGCGGCCCGAAAGTATTTGTATTCGTGCGCATTATAAGTGCACTTCGCCACTACCCCTTGGTGATGATCCTTTTCCCCCAGCCTGGAACCCCCATGAAGAAAAACGTCGCCGGAACAGGCCTTGCGCTCGCGGTGGCCGCGCTGATCGGCTGCTCGTCGCCCGAGCGGACGGCATCGCCGCGGTTCACGCACATGGACGTCGCGCTGACGACCCGGGACAGGGGCAAGGACGCGGACACCCGCCTCGAATTCTCAATCGTCCGGAGCGAGGGCGAGGCGCCGGGGGCCTACCTCGACATCCAGGGCCAGGCCCTTTCCCCCAACTCGACCGTCTCGGAGGTCGTGCCGGCCTCCGGGGAGGGCTTCTCCCTCGACGACCTGAAGCATGAGCAGATCATGGTGACGATCAGCCCCGGCGGGCGCAGCACCTGGACCTACAGCTTCGACGTGATCGTGCACTTCTCCGATGGCACGGAGGCGCTGCTCGGCTCCGGCGACCAGAGGCTCACCTCCAGCAGCAAGACGGCGCTCCTTCCCCTTTCGCTGGCCACCGTGGCGTCCCCCTCGACCGTCGGAAAGCTGGAGCGGTTCGGGTTCAGGCTGCTGAGCAAGGCATCGTCGACCTCCGCGCCCGAGAGCGCGCCGGCGCAGCAGCCGGCGCCCGCGCTCGCGGCGTCGACGCCGTTCACGCAGATGATCGTGGCGCTGACCACGGGGGACAAGGGCAAGGACGCGGGAACCCGCCTCGAATTCCTCATCGTCCCGAGGGAGGGCGAGCAGCCGGTCGGCTACCTCGACGTCCCGGGCGTGGCCCTCGCCCCCGACTCCACCGTCGCGGAGGTCGTCCCGGCCGCCGGGACGGGTTTCACCCTCGGCGACCTGGGCCACGAGCAGATCATGGTGAGGATCACGCCGGGCGCAGGGGCAGGCCCTTGGAATTACAGCTTTGACGCGGTCCTGCACTTCGCGAACGGCACGGAGGCGCTCCTCACCTCGGGCGACCAGCTCCAGGGCGGCGACAAGCCCCAGGTGCTGATTCCCCTCTACCTGGCCAGCGTCGCGTCCCACAACCCGCCCCGCGGTGTCGCGCGGTCCGCGCCTGTGATTACCACCGGCGCGGTCGCGGCCGAACAACCGGCGCCCATGGCGGAGGCCCCGCCGCCGCCGCCGAGGTTCCCCAAGAGTTTCACGCAGATGGACGTCACGCTGACCACGCTCGACAAGGGCAAGGATCCGACCACCCGACTCGAGTTCTTCATCCTTCCCGAGGACGGCAAGCCGGCGGTGGCCTACCTCGACGTCCAAGGCAGGGACCTTGCCCCCAACTCGATAGTCTCGGAGACCGTGCCATCCTCGGGCGACGGGTTCACGCTGAACCAGCTCAAGCACGAGCAGATCATGGTGAGGATCACCCCGGGAGGGGGCCGGGCGTGGACCTACAAGTTTGACGCGGTGCTTCATTTCGCGAACGGGACCGAGGCGCTCCTGAGCTCGGGGGACCAGGCGCTCAGCAGCCGCAGGGACCGGCAGTTGATCGCCCTCTCGCTGGCGACCGTGGCCTCGGCCGACTCCACCATTGGGCGCATGGAAAAATTCACATTCGGACTGCTGAGCCCTGGCAGCCACAAGTCCCAGTCCAAGACGTACTCGTCCCAGTCGACGGCCTCGAAGGAGTTCACTGAGATGGACGTGGCGCTGACCACCCGGGACAGGGGCAAGGACGCCGGCACCCGCGTCGAATTCTTCATCCTCCCGAAGCCGGGCGAGCCCGCCGTGGGATATCTCGACGTCCAGGGGCAGGCCCTGGCCCCCAACACGACGGTGTCGGAGGTCGTGCCGACCGCCGGGGCGGGATTCACGCTCGCCGATCTCAAGCACGAGCAGGTCATGGTCAGGATCACGCCCGGGGGGCGCAGCACCTGGACCTGCAAGCTCGACGTGATCCTGCACTTCGCAAACGGCTCGGAGGCGCTCCTCGGCTCGGGCGACCTGAGGCTCACCAGCGAGAACCAGTCCGCCCTGATACCCCTTTCCGAGGCCTCCGTGGCGTCGCCCAACATCTTCGGAAGCATGGAGAAATTCGGGTTCGGCGTGCTGAACAAGATAGGCCATTAGGCCACAGGAGCCCGACTCCTCGCGCCGCCCAAAGCCACCCGCAGGATCAGCGGAGCCGACGAACCGACGGACGGACCGACGGGGGCTTGCCCGCCTTGGGGTGGGCGGTCGCGCCGGCCACCGGGGCGAGGCTCACCGTGACGGTGTCGCTCGCATTGGCCGGGCTCACGGACCGGAAGCTGATCGTCAGCGACCCGACGGGCCCCGTCATGTCCACGGTGATTGTCAGGTATCCGAAGTCGACGATCGGGGGAGTGACGAGCGTGTATTCGCCGATGGTCGTCCCCGCCGCGGGGGAGGCGGTCATCGGCGGCGTCGCCGCGAATCCCCCGCTTCCCGAGACGACGTACGGGATCGCCCGGCCCAGGCCCGGCACGCTGCGGGAGAAGCGCTGGTAAAGGTGCGCGTGGCCGGACAGCACGGCATCGGGCCAGAGGCCGGCGGCCTGGCACGTGGTGTCGATGTCGTTCGCGAGTCCCACGGTCCCGCCGTGCAGGCTGTCGACGGACGCGGGCGGATGGTGGACGGCGAGGAGGACCGCACGCTGGCCGGCATCGCGCGCGGGCTTGATCCGGGTCAGCTCCGCCTGGAGGAAAACCAGCTGCGCGTCGGTCATCGTCGGATACGCCCCGCCCTGAGAGGAAATGACGCCGGGCCCATCGAGCACGTTGCTGTAGAGGCCGATGATCGACACGAATGGCGCGTCGAGGGTGAAGTAGACGCCCGGCTGCGTCATCACGCTCCGCATGAGGCCCCCTGCGAGCGGCGAAGGCCCGGGAGCCTGCGCGCAGAAATTCGCCAGGAACGCCTGCAGCGTCGGAACCTGGGGAACGCTCGGGTTCGGCCCAAACGCCATCCCGTCGTGGTTGCCGGGGATGGCGAAGATCGGCCGGTCGTAGCCGCGGAACGGCTCGTAGAACTGGTCGTAATAGTACTGGCCCTCGCCAAAGTTGTAGACGATGTCGCCCAGGTGAAAGAAGAACGACGGGGCGGCCGGCCCCCCCTTCGCCACGTCCGCGGCCATCGCGTCCGCAACGCTTCCCTCCTGGGCGATGGCGGTGGCGGCGGACTGGGTCGCCGTCACCTTGGCCGCACCGGTGTCCCCAACCGAGTGGAACACGATCGTCCGCGCGGCCAGGATCTCGGCGATCGTAACGATGCCGAGCACCTCGGACAGCTGCATGATCGGCTCCGGGACGGTCGGGGTCGGCACCGGCTGGATCTGCAGCTGGTGCTGCAGGTAATACGGCGAATTGTAGTAGGCGCTGCTGGTGTTATCGACCTGGAACGCCGTCTCGTCCGCGCCCGGCACCGGGTTCGCGAACAGCCGCCCGCCGTTTCCGATCAGGTTGGGAGGACCCGGATGCTTCTTGGAACCCGGACCCTTGGGATGCTTCGGGGGTTTCGGAGGCTTCGGCGGTTTGGAAGGCTTCGGATGAGGATGAGCTTTTTTCTTATTCTTCGACATCGTGGCCTCCGATCCATGCCCACCCGGCGGCTCACCCCCCCAATCCCGTCAGCAACGACGCGCCATTCGGGCTTCCCCAGCCCGAGCAACAGTCCCAGCCTTTGCCGGCCGTGTAGCCGCCGACTTGGCCCGAGATGTCGTTGTTGCCCGTCACGATGTCATGGAATGCGCCCGTCTTTCCCAATGTGCTGTACAGGAGCGGGTTAATGTATCCGACAGGCTTGCCAAGCTTCTGGTTGATCCGCGCGAGAAGCGCCGCCCAAAGCGGCGCAACCGCGCTGGTGCCCCCGACGACCTGGGCCGCCCCATGATAGTAGATCTCGTAGCCCGTGTCGGGGTCGGCGTCCCCGCAGACATCGGGAACCCCGCGCCCGATGGCGTGGCCGGGATTGCACGACGGGGGAACGATGCCGGTCTGCCATGTCGGCAGGGGATTCATGACGCTGACGCCCCCGCCCCCGCCTTCGCCGGACTTTGCCCCGTCGTTCCACACCACCTCGGCCGCGATCTTGTTGCCCGTACCGGTCAACCTCGTACCGCCGCATCCCAGTGAGTAGGGGCTCGACGCCGGGAAATCGACGTGCGCATGCCCGTCATTGATCCCGTCGCTGGAGCCGTTGTCGCCGGAGGCGACGCACACCGTCACCCCCATCGCGGCGGCGGCCTGCAATGTCTCGTTCACGGCCTGGACCGTCTGCTGGGTCCATTCGAAGCCCTGGACCGGCTCCCCCTCGGCAAACCCCCAGCTGATCGAGATCACGGAGGGCCTGTTCGTCGTGTCGCTCATCGCCGCCGCCAGGGCGTCCACCCAGCCCCGCTCGGTGAACGTGGTGAAATAAACGATGATCTTGGCCCCGGGCGCGACGGCGCCCACCACCTCGATGTCCAGCGCCACCTCCGGGTCGGATTGGGGATCGCCCGGCTTGTTGGTCGCGCCGTCGACCCCCACGCTCGTGATCGAAGGCTCGGTGATGCCGAGGTTCTTGAAATAGGCCGACAGGTCAGTCGGCTTGTAGCCGCCGCCGAACTCCAGGATCCCTATGGTTTCGCCGGTGCCATCCGTGCCCGCCGGGAAATTATAGAGCTCGGCCACCTGCGGCGCCGTGAAATTGGCCAGGTGCGCGGCATTCGCCTCGGCGCGCCCCTTGCCCTTCGAGATGTGCGGGCGCGCCTGGCGCCGGTTATCCAGCCCGAACACGCCCTGCACGACGGCGGCAAGGCCGTCCGGAAGGTGGATGCTCCCGATGCGGCCGCGGTAGTTGCCGTCGGGATGCGAATATTCCATGAGCTTCACGTCAAAGGCGGCGCTGAGGGCCCTGATGGTGCCGGAAAGCTTGACGCTTCGCTCGGCGGCGCTCGAGGACACGACCTCGAGTTTGTTCTTCGCGGCAAACGCCTTCACCTTGGCGAGGTCAGCCGGGGCCGCCCCGTGCGCCTTCGCGAATTCCTCGCGGCTCAGGTAGGTCCGCTTGAGCGGCATGAGCGCCCCTATCTTTTCGGCAGATGGCAGCTTTTTCCCGCGCGAGCGAACCCGCATGGTGATCTCCACGCGTTCGTCGGGATTGCTGGGGCCGATGAGCTGTGAGCCAGAACGAAGCGCTCGCTCGCTGCCGGAAATGGGGTTGGAGGGTATTTTCGTTGGCATGGGATAACGTCTTTTACGCTGTTGGTATTTGCTGACTTATTTGATTCGGGGTCAGGTTGCTAGGGTACGCGTGAATCTGATGCAACCGCCGTTGGAAAAAAGCACCCAAAAGAATACGTAAAATCACGGCATTCGTCGGAAATCCCCGGCTTGGCTCTACGATCCCATGGCTTTTTCGCAGGATTGTTGCATATCGAAGGGCACATTTTGACGCCAGGCCTGTGGCCAACGCCACATGGGCCCCGGGCCACGCGGTCCTGACAAAGCTCGCGCCCCGGCGGAGGCCCGGTTAACCTCCGGCTATCATGCGTCTGCGATGGATTCCCTGGCTCGCGGGCGGGGTCCTTGCGGCGGCCGCGGAGCCGCCGGCGCCCACGCCGCCCGCGAACAATGACGAGCTCTACAAGCTCGGAAAGCAGCTCTTCGACGAGTACGCGCCGCCGGAGGTCAAGGAGCAGTATGATTTCCCCTCGAAGGAGCAGTGGGACGGGTTTGCCGCCCGCCTGCAGCATGCCCTCGACGACGATTCGCTGGAGGAGCTCGCGGCCTACGAGCCCGAGGCCCAGGCCGCGCTCGCGTCCCTGCGCACCCTGCCAGGCTACGAGGACTATGCCGACTGGCTCGAGCTGCGGATCGACGATATCGAGGCCGCAAAGCAGGCCTCGGCATTGCAAAAAGCCCCCACCCCGGGGGTTCCCGCGATCCGTGCGGAACCCTCGATCCCCCTCTATGGCCTATGGCTCAGCCGCGAACGCAACCGGCCGGAGCCGGCTGACGCGGCCACGTTGATGCCGCGGCTGCGCGAGGCTTTTTCCGCCGAAGGCCTGCCTCCCGAGCTCGCCTGGCTTGCCGAGGCGGAATCGAGCCTTAACCCCACGGCCCGGAGCCCGGCAGGGGCCGGCGGCCTCTTCCAGCTCATGCCCGCGACGGCGCACGCCCTCGGCCTCGGCACAGTCCTGCCGGACGAGCGGAACGACCCGGAAAAGTCCGCCCGCGCCGCCGCCAAGTACCTCCGGACGCTCTACACGAAATTCGGGAGCTGGCCGCTGGCCCTCGCGGCCTACAACGCCGGCGAGGGTCGCGTGAGCCGCGAGCTCGCCTCGCGCGGCGCAAGCGACTTCGCCGGCGTGGCGTCGAGCCTTCCGTCGGAGACGCGCATGTACGTCCCAAAGGTCTGCGCCCTCATCAACGTCCGCACGGGCGTGGCGCCGGACAAGCTCCCGCCGCCCCGGGCCTGAGCCTCCGGGACGAGTCGGCCCGACGGCTATATCGTTGCCTGCCAGTCGTCCCCAGCCGACACATTGCCGGGGACGTAGGTGACCTCGATCTTCTGGTAAACCAGCGAAATCTCGTCCAGCGGCCGCGAATCGACCACCGGGCCGCCCCGCTCGCCCACCTGCACAAACTGCCTGAACCGAACGACCGCGCCGTTGGTCAGCTCCACCTTGTAGACGACCGTTTCCTTTCCGTCCGATGAAACCTTCGCGAATACGAACTGGACCTGCGTGAGATTCTCATTCGTGGCCTCGGCCTCGAAGAACTGGGGCGAGGAGGCATCGATCTCCTTCCTGAAAACCACCGGCAGATGCTCGCGCTTGCCGGAGGGCAGGCCGCTCGCGGCGTCCCTTTGCGAGACGATCTCGTATTCAAAGGAAAGGATGGGGATACGTCCCTTCTGCGCTCCGGATCCGGGGCCCTTGAAGACCCCCTGCCTCTGCCCCTTGACGGTCACATACATCAATAGCGCCATATTCTTTGCCCTTTGTGCGGGCCACCATGGCGATGATTGGGATCCTTTCAATTGGAAATTGCCGGTTGGCACGATTCCTTCGTGCAGGGGTCTGATCCCGCCCTCCGGCCCATGCTGACAAACCGCCCCATCGCCCTCGTTGCCGCCGCCGCGCTGCTTCTCGCAGCCTGCTCAAGGCCCGAGGGGAAGGACAGCCAGGGTCTCACGGCGGTATCCCTGCAGGCCGACTGGTATGCGGAGCCGGAGGAGGGCGGCTACTATCAGGCCCTGGCCCGGGGATACTACAGGGAAGCGGGGCTCGACGTGGACATCATGAACGGCGGCCCGGGAGGTTTCCCGCTGCAGAAGGTGGCCTCCGGCAACGCGGACTTCGCGCTCGGCCGCAGCGACGACGTGATCCTCGCCGTCAGCCGGGCCCACCTGCCGCTCATGATCGTGTGCGCCTATATGGAGAAGGATCCGATGGCCGTGCTGGTCCATGACGACAGCCCGGTCAGGGATTTTCCCGACCTGGCGGGAAGGTCCGTCATGGCCGATCCCTCGTCGGCCTGGATCAGCTACCTCAAGGCGCAGTACCACATGGATTTTGGGATCATCCCGCTCAACTACGGCCTCGGCCAGTTCATGGCCGACAGGAATTTTATCGTGCAGGGATTTGCGACCAACGAGGGCTATTACCTGAAAAAGAACGGCGTTGCCTCGCGAACGCTCCTCATCGCGAGCTCCGGCTACAAGCCCTACCGGGTGGTCATCGCGAACGCGGGGTTTGTCCGGGCGCATCCCGACGCGGTGCGCGCGTTTGTCGCCGCGAGCCTCAGGGGATGGGCGGATTTCCTCCAGGGGGACCCGGCGCCCGCGAAGAAGCTGATCGTCGGGCGCAACGAGGAGATGACGGAGGACTTCATGGCGTACAGCATGGACGCCTTGAAGAATGAGCGATTTGTGATGGGCGACCCCGCCCTGGGGGAGCGCCTGGGCCTCATGACGCGCCGACGGATGCAGGAGCAGGTCGACCTTTTCGTGAGGCTGAAGGTCATCCCCGCCCCGATCCCGCTGGAGGAATTCGTGTCATTCGATTTCCTTCCCCTGGAACTGGCGGCGCTGGCAAAATGACGCGCGCCCCCCTTGATTTGCCTCCACCCCCGGCGCCTCCCCTGAATCCCCTGCCTGAACATGCCTGAAGCCACCGCCGACCCCGCCGCCATCCCTCTCCACGCCGGTCCGGGCGAATCAGGCGCCGAGGTGAACAGCCCGCAGCTCCTGGCCGACCCGGTGGGTTATTTCACCGCGGGCTACCGCGAGCTCGGCCCGGTGTTCCGGACGCGCTACCGGGGCGCGGACTGGGTCACGATCGCCGGGATCGAGGCGAACGACTTCTTCTGGCAGAACACCTCGGACTGGAGCTATGGGGAGGCCGGTCCCGGATTCCGGGACCAGTTCGGCCCGACGTACGTCACCCAGCTCGACGGGGCGCCCCATTTGAGGGCGCGGCGGCTCCTCAAGGCCGGCTTCTCGGCGGAGGCCGTCGGGCGATACGTGCCCGCGATCGCCCGTGAGACGGAGCGGTTCCTGGGAGACCGGGAGGGATGGGGCGACGACGCGAACGAGTGGGTTCCCGCGCTCCTCCTCTCGCTCAACAGGGCGACCCTCCTTCAGACGGAGCTGTCGGGCGCGGAAATGCGCGATGCGATCAGGCTCGAGGGCGAGCTGGTCTACGGGGTCGGTGTCAGCGCCTCGCCCGCGGAATATTTTGCCAGGCCCGCGTATGTCGACCTGAAGGCGCGCGTGTTCGCATTGGTGGACCGGGAGCTCGAGGCGCGGTCCGGCGGCCGCCGCGCGTCCGACAATCTCCAGGCCGTGATCGACCAGGATCCCGGGAACCTGGATCCGCTCTCCCCCGTGGAGCTTCGCAACGATGCCTACATGCTCCTCGTCGCCGGCATCCACAACACCGCGAAACTCCTGACGCGTATCCTGGAGAGGCTCAGCCAGGATCCCTGCTGGGTGAACGAGCTTCGGGCGGAGGTCGCCGGATATGGTCCCGAGTCGTTCGCCCGCGGCATGGGGCAGTTCCCGAAGCTCCGGGCGACCATCCTCGAGGGCGAGCGCCTTCACCCGGGAGCCACGTTCCTCAAGCGGCGCCCGATCAAGGCCCTGCAGTTCGCGGGCCGCACGATCGGTGCGGGCGCCCGCGTCATGCAGGCCCACACGCTGCCGCACTTCCTCGCGGAATATTACCCCGAGCCCATGGACTTCAATCCCCGGCGCTGGCTGGAGGGCGCGCCGACGCAGCGCAAGGCGCTGACCGACTTCGGCGGCGGCGCCCACATCTGCCTTGGGATGAACGTCACCCGGATCCAGATTCCCGTCGTCCTCGCCGAGATGCTCCGGAAGTACGACTGGAAGGTGGGCTACAGCCCATCATTCGGGCTCAAGGTCGACGCCGGGCTCGGGCTCAAGGAGCTGCACGAGCCGATCGGCCTCTCGAAGCGGGCGTGATCCGCGTCCCGCGCGAAGGCCGTCAACCCGCCGACTCTGCCGGACCTCAGGCCACAAACGAATAGTCGTACGGCTTGCGCATCTCCCGCGAGAGGTAGTGGTTCGCGACGCCGGAGTGCCACCCCACGAACTTTTCGGCCTGGGAGTCCCAGTTCAACTTGAAGCCGGTGCGCAGCGAAATGGCGGCAAGGTGGCACATGGTCGCCGACCGGTGCCCGGTCTCGACGTCGCAGATCGGCAGCTGGCGCGACCGGACGCAGTCGAAGAAGTTCCCCATGTGGTTCTTGCTCACGTAGAGCCGCATAGCGTTGTCCGGCAGCGGCGTCTTCAGGATCTGGGGGTCACTTGCCGTTATCTGCTCCCGGTTGACCCAGATCCACCCGTCGCTTCCCTCGAAGCGGATGCCGTTGCGCTGGCCCTTGGGGTCCTTGGCCGTCCCATAGATCGTCTCGTTCTTCGTCGTCCTGATGTTGATGGTGACGCCGTTGGCATAAGTGTACGTGATGTGATAATCGGCGATCGCGGTGTATCCCCCGGGGATGGGCTCGGACAGGCTCCTCGACTCCACGTGGCTCGGGGCCAGGAGACCGATAGCCCAGTAGGCGATGTCGTTGTGGTGGGCTCCCCAGTCGGTTATCGTGCCGCCGGAATAGTCGTACCAATACCGGAAATAGACATGGCAGCGTTCCGGCACATAGGCCGTATTCGGCGCCTGCCCCTGCCAGAAATCCCAGTTCAGGCTCGCGGGAACCGGGGCCGACTTGAAAGGACCTGCCCGCAACCCGGCCGGCAGCCACACGTCGGCATTCCGGAGCTTTCCGATTCGGCCGTTGCGGACGAGCTCGCACGCCAGCCGGAACCGCTTGTCGCTGCGCTGCTGGGTGCCGGTCTGGAGCACGATCCCGCTGTCGCGCACCGCCCCGACCAGCCGGCGTCCCTCGTCGATCGTCAGCGTCAGAGGCTTCTCCCCGTACACGTCCTTCTTTGCCTTGCAGGCGGCATGATTGACCAGGGTATGCCAGTGATCGGGAGTGGCGTTGACGATGATGTGCACGTCGTCCCGTTCCATCAGCCTGCGGAAATCCGAGTAGATCACCGGCACCTTGGCCCCGTCAGTGAACTGCCTGGAGGCGGCCGCGGCGTGCGCGCTGTCCACGTCGCAGACGGCGACGATATCGCCGTATCCGCTCGCATTCGTGGCATCGCCCCTCCCCTGCCCGCCGCAGCCGACGAGCGCGACCCCGGGGCGGTCGTTGGGCATCGGGACCTTTGGCACCTCCTGGGCTTCAAGCTGCTGGCGCTCGACAAACCACAGCGGAAGCCCGGTCATCGCGGCGATCAGGCTGCATTTCCTCAGGAATGCACGGCGGGAGATGTTGAACGCAGGAAACGGGGCGGCCGGCGCGGACTCGCGCCGATGGGGGGTTGGCTTCATGGGGTCTGGGGTGTTGACGGGGCGGCCGCCCCGTCAGGGAATAGAGGGTTTGCTTTCCGAACTGGTGGCTGCGGGAGCGTCGCCTTGCTTATGCGCGGCCGACGATCCCCACACTCCCAACCACATCAGGATCAAGCCAATGATCAAAGCGGGAATTCCGAACCACCCGATGCCGAGGATCAGCGTGCGCTTCCAGGTCAGATCCGGCCTCAAGGCCGCGACGGTCCCGATTCCGAAGGAACTGCCAGCCAGGAACAGACAGCACAGATGTCCCGGGTTTGAACGGATGAACGCCAATACGGACTTGGCGAAGCTGCTGCTGGCGTCGGGAGACACGTCGTAGTCTTTCAGGAACGTGGCCAGTTGCGCCTCCGTGGTGTGTTTCGCGAGGGGAATCAACCCGAGCGGCACGGCCGAAGCGGTGCTTCCGATCCCGACATTCGTGGCAATATCCGAGAGCGACACTTTCTTGGAGGGAATATCCTTGTCGGCGCCCGGTTTGGCGCCGACCACCTGCCTTGGGAGGGCTCCGATCTGCCCGAGTCCAAGCAATGGGGAGGCATAAAACGTTGTTCCCGTCGAAAGCGGTCTCAGAACCGGCAGGGCTCCAATGTTTCCGAGTCCAAGCATTGGGGAGGCGGAAGACGTCGTTCCCGTCGAAAGCGGTTTCAGAACCGGCAGGGTTGCGCTGAGCCCCTCCACCTGCGTGACGATAAAGGGCCGAAGGAATGGCTTCGGGCCATCGTGGGTCATGACGACTTTCATGGAATACCCCTCGTACCAAGCCGCCCGAGGGTCCAATGGCGACGAGATTCTTCCGTCGCTGGCCCCAGCCCCGCGTTCAGCTCATGCCCGCAATCACGCCCCAGCAGGCAAACGCGCTGTTAAGGGTCGTGCAGTACTGGTAGACGCCATAGATCGGCCCGGCGATGCCCTTGAGCGTGTCGACGATGGCCGTCGGGCTGGTGCCCGCGGGAAAAGCCGGCGCGCTGACCTGCGGCTCGGACGCGTTTCTCACCGACAGCCATTGCGGCTGGGAGGCGCTCGGCAGCTGGCTGATGGCAAAAAACGCGAAGGCGTCGTCGGTTTCATTCATGACCCCGAGCGCCTCCAGCCCCTCGGAGTCGTTGTTGTCGTCGACGGTGAGATAATCCGCGGACACGACGTCCATCGGCTCCGGGCCCGGCACCGCGTTCACACCCCTCACGTAGATCGACGGTGCCTGCGAATTCTTCGTGAGGAACGAATACCCGCTCCTGCCCTTAAACTCGGCGTAGCACTTCGCCATCCCGGGCAGCGACAGCTTCGTGAAATTTGCCGCCGCATACTGGACATACGTGGGGTTGACCAGGGCGCTGCTCTGCATCTCCGTGTTCGCCCGGCTCATGGTGTTCAGGTCGGGATACAGGGGATAGCTGTCCATGCAGTGGAGGCGCGCCGAGTTCGTCACGACGACGTCCCCGCACTTCAGCACGCTTCCAATCGCCCCCGCGGTCCCGGTGCTGATGACCAGCTTGGGGTTCAATTCGCTGATGAGCTGCCCGATGACCGCAATGAAGGGGATATCGGGACCGTCGGTCTTTGGATGCAGCTCCGTCTTGTAGAGGGTCACGTTGACGTTTCCCACGGTCAGCGCAGCCAGATAGCCGAAAGCCCCGGCCTCGAGCGCCGGGTCGCCGCTCACCCCCTCCTGGATCATCCCCTTGAATTTCGCGAAATTATGCCCGTAGAGGCACCAGCCTTTCTTGGTGGCCGGCGTCCATGCGGAGCTGCCGGTGAACACGTCCAGGAACGCGCTGATTTCCAGCTCCGTGTAAAGGATGACAAGGACGTCCGTCGGCACGCTTGCGGCGACCGTGATCACCTTTCCCGGCGCGAATGTGCCGAATGCTTGAGCCTTCGGGGCCAGGCTGGCCGGCCAGGATACCGGCCCCAGGTTGACCGTCACGGGCGTCTCCTGAAGGGCCGCTCTCGCAAACGTGTCGCGGACGCTGACCCCCTTGAAGGGGCCGGACTTGAAGACTTTCTTTTTCACGGGTGCCTGGTTGCGATTTTTCATGCTGGAAAACTGTGTTTGTCGACGAAGGTCCTGCTTAAGTCGAACTCAAGCGCTCGCAGGCGCCGCCGGCGGTGGCAAAGCCAAGACGGCGCATGCCGGGTCAAGCGGAAAAGTCGGGTCGAGGGAATGAAGATACGTCGCGAGCGAGTGGTGGCAGAGCACGCTGTTCTGCGTGGCCGACCCCGAATTTATGGGGTACGGTTCGTCGACCTGGGTGTAGCCGAGAATTGCGGGTGGAAGCGTCGGGACGATGTCCGGCAGGTTGTAGATGCGGTAAGAATTCGGGACCAAGGCGTCATACCAGGTCGCAAACGTCTTCTCCCCAACGGCCGGGCTCGCAAAGGTGTAGACGGTCGGTGAACCGACGATTTGCGAACCGGCGAGATCGGACGCGACCACTGTCGCCAGGGCGCCCCCCAGGCTGTGGCCGCACACGCAGACCTGGGCGACATTGCCCGAGTCAATACTGGCGAGCAATCCCTGGATCGCCGTCTTGAGCGTTGCGGAAGCCTGCGTAGGGCCTACGCGGAATGTCCCGAAAAGGGTTGTGAACCCAACCTCGGTCTCGGCTCCCGCAGGTGCGCCCGAAACGGGGCAGGGTTCACGAACAAACACGGCATCCGCCATCCAGTCCCATAGATTCTCCGTGCCCCGGATGCTGACGACCACCGTGTAGGGGGCGGCGGCCGACTGGGCGATGAAGCCAAACGGCACGTAGCCGTCTATCGAATCCCACTGGTCATCCCCGTAGATGACGTTGACCAGGCTGTACGTGACATCGCTCAGGATGACCTTCGTGGGGTCCGCCAAGCCATTCATGGTGTAGGCGTCCTGCACGAACCGGCCCAGTTTCACAGCGAGCGAGATGTTGAACGGCATGAGAATTAATTTGAAAAGCCAATAAATGCGCGGGCAGGGATTCTCCACACTGGCGCCGGAAGCGGCACTGAAACGTGGAGAATTGAGCCGAGAGTCTTAGAAACACGGCGCCGATAAAGGCCAAGAAATACGTAAATTGACGGGAAATCACCGTCCCTCCGCCAGACACGGTGACTCATGGTTACCAAAAATGAATAGCTATTCCGCCAGCATTGACGATCAAGGCGCGCCAACCTTTTTCAGGACGGGCGCGCTCGAACTTTGTTTGCCATCATTTGCCCGGCGCCCTCAAATTACATGGGGTGCTGAATAATATTGAGAACCGCAGCGTCTATGTTGTTTCCCTCCAGGCAAGCCTTGCCGTTCGCTGTAGTTCCAATTGTCGCCTTGGGATTGTGGCAGAATTGATTTAGCAAATAGGCGTCAACGTCCTCAATATGATATGTTGTCCCATTGGGGGTAAGATTTAATCCAATCTCGTAGATAAAATCGACATATGGTGTGCAACCGGTTAACCCATTGTGATCCGATCCCGTCACGACGCGCCATCCGGGCGGCAATCCGCTAGCGTTGATGGTCGTCAGCTCGCCGGTTACCTTATCTACGTTAGTGAAATTTAGAAGCGTTAGCTTATCTGTAATTCCCACATAATCCTTGCTCGCGTTGTCGTGCAGCCAACCGCGAAACGTATTTAGCGAGTTCTCTCGGTCGCCATCTTGGGCAGTCGTAGGGCAAACAAGCCGTATATGAACCAGCAGGTGGTCAGGGCTGTCCGTGCTGCTCTTGCTATTACTCAGAAGTACAAAAGAGTGTTGGGTAATTCCGTCCCACGTGCCGACTCCGTGAGACGGCCCATTCAATGATTTGAGTCTCTCGCACCCGGTGAGAAAATAGGTGCACCCTATTCCGTTGGCGACCGCGAGGAGAATAAGGACAATATTCTTTGCCTTCATGGATTAAGACCGGTTCGAAACGGTTCTGAGAGTTTGAAGACGCAGGCGGAGAATTGCAAGGATCACAGTGAAATCTGGGCTTAGATTTTCGCCTTCATTACCGTATTTTGGCGTTTCACCATCACTTCTTTTACCCCCCGTTTCTGAGTTCGTGACCTCAAGCTGAGGTTCCATTACGCTACAGGAGTAGAGGAGGCGGTCCCGGCGAAGGGAGCCCAGCAGGGCGACCGAAGCCGGGACCGCCTCCTCTGGTGGT
>Ga0182018_10001110_pt1 | contig 32258 bp, 25 predicted proteins | sample 812P2MmetaG_FD_120490 | JGI IMG/M metagenome (GOLD analysis project Ga0182018, IMG submission 120490) | Permafrost microbial communities from Stordalen Mire, Sweden - 812P2M metaG | ecosystem: Environmental > Terrestrial > Soil > Wetlands > Permafrost | place: Sweden: Stordalen | collected...
CGCGGCGGGGTTCGATGCACGGGTGGAGACGTACGATTTCGGATCTAGCCCGCTGGCGGGACTGTTCCCCGGTTGGGGATGGGGCTACGGCTTGGCGCGGGAGTTCGACGATTGGCTACTCGGCTTCGAGTGGTGCCGCAGACGGGGAAGTAATTTCGAGATTGTGGCGAAGGCGAGGTGAGTGGCGCGGACTTTAATTTAGTCTGCTGGGTCAGAGGCTCTTCTCGACCCGTCGCGCCGAGAAGAGTCTCGGCGCTGCAGACACGAGTGTCTGCGCCACGTCATTCAGCGGACGTAGCCGTGCTTGGCGCTTCGTTTTCCCCCTTCCTCGTGGGCAGCGTCGGAGAGCGCATGTACGCCGCTGGCGTCGATCCAGCGATTGTAGAAATTGAAGAGCGCGCAGACGGTGATCGCGAAGTAGATGGCTTCGTCGGTCCATCCCAGTTCGCGGAGCGGGACCATGTCGGCGGCAGTAATGCGCGGGGAATCGTGATTCACCTGATCGACGAAGCGGAATAGCGCCTTGTGCTTCTCGTCGAGGGCGGAAGTTTCCAGATCGCGCAGTACGCCCCAGACGAGTTCCTTATCGCCCAACAATTCCGCCGCAACTGCGGCGTGGGACTGCAGTCAAAACGGACAATCGTTGCGGTAGGACGTTCGGGCGGCGATCAGCTCGCGCATGCCGGGGCTGAGGGGCGCGGGCCCGCGGAGGATCTCCTGCGTGAAGCGGGCGAGATGGTCGGTGGCCTTCGGCAGGAAAGCGAACATGTGCCAGATCTGCGGATATTCCGCGCCATTCTCGCGCATGGTGCGGATCATGGCGTTGAAGGGGGATGGCGCATCGCTACGTTCCACGTCGGGGAGGAACATGGTCTTCATACCGGGTCCGCGCTTGATGTCGTCTTCTGGCATGGGAGAATTCTACCGCGTGCGGCAGGGCTGGTGGGATAGTGGGAAGATATTACGCCGTGACTTCTGCGGCCGTCGCGAAGTTTGCGCCGCGGGAGCGCATTTCATCGAGCGCATCGCGGCATCCCTTGCCGGTAAGCTGCTGGACGGCGTCCGTGACCACGGTGACCGGCTTGCCGAATTGCAACAGCCCCCGGACGGCGTGCAGCACGCAGATCTCGGTGACCACCCCGTAGACCACGATGCGATGGGGGTCGAGATGGCGGACGATGGGCGCGAAGGTGTGGGTGTCGAAGGCATTCACCGTCTGTTTCTCGACGACGATCTGCGGCGCGCCATCGAGGGCGAAATCGCCGGGGCGATTGGGCAGGACGACGCGCCCGGCGAGCAGTGTGGGTTCGGCCTTGTGCTGGCCGGTGGCGCCGGCCACGCAGTGCTTCGGCCAGGACTGAAACTCGGGGTCGTTTTCCGTGTGCGCGTCGACGGTCGAGACCAGCGGGATGCCGTGTGCCGCGGCGTATCGCGTGAGATGGCCGAGCGTTGGAAGCAGGCGCTCGGCGCCGGGGACGTAGAGCGCTCCGGCGGGATAGAGGAAATCGAGCTGGGTATCGACGTCGATGAAAAGGGCGCTCATCCCAATATATTGTGGCGGGTGCGTTCGATCAGTTCGCGCAGCTCACGGCTGTGAATCACCGGCCACGGCTCGGCCTCGTCCAATTGTCGCAGAGACGCGGGTAAGTTCGCGATCGATGCGGCGGCACGCTGGCGGGCCTGTTCGATCGTGGGGAGCGGCTCGAGGAGACGGCCTCCCAGGATGACGGGGCGGAGAAGCGCTTCGCCGCGGCCGCACTCCCCGGATCGCGCGATCACGTCGCGGTGGGTGTCGCGGAAAATCTGCTTGGATCCAGGATAGGACGGCTTATCGTCGCTGAATTTGGCGGTGAACCGCTGGATACCGCAGATTTCGATTTCGACCAGTTTGTAGACCGTGCTGAGGGTTGGCGCGTCGGCCGAAACGGAGAGTTGTGTGCCGACCCCGAAGCCGTCGATGGGCGCGCCGGCGGCGAGGAGGTCGCGGATGCGGTACTCGTCGAGGTCGCCGCTGATCATGATTTTGGCCTCAGTATGGCTGGCATCGTCGAGGATTGCCCGCACCTGGCGGGTAACCGCCAGAAAATCGCCACTATCGATGCGCACGCCCCAGAAGGGACCTTTAGTATCCGCGGCGCGATGGGCTCCCTGGATGGTGTCGTAGGTGTCGATCAGCTGCACGGCGGACTCGCCGAGAAGGCGCTGAGCTTGCCGGAAAGCCTCGGGCTCGCCGCAGAACGACATCACCCACGAGTGCGCCACGGTACCCATCACGGGAATGCCGTAGCGGAATCCGGCGAGGGTGTTGCTGGTGCCGGCGCACCCTCCGATGTATGCGGCACGCGCGCCGAGGACGCCTGCCTCCGGAGTGTGGGCGCGGCGCGTGCCGAATTCGACGATCGAACGCCCGCCGGCAGCTTCCACGCAGCGCGCCGCTTTGGTGGCGATTAGCGATTGGAACGACAGCGCGGAGAGCAGGTAGGTCTCGGGAATTTGCGCTTCCACGATGGGGGCGCGCACCGTCAGCATGGGCTCGCCGGCGAACAGAGGAGTGCCTTCCGGGACGGCGAAGAGGTCGCCTGTGAATCGGAAGTCGCGCAGGTAATCGAAAAATGCCGTCGAGACGTTGCGGAATTGCGGGAGTTCGCGAAGGTAGGCGATTTCCTCGGCGGTGAACGAAAGATTGAGGAGGTAATCGACTATCTGCGGGAGTCCGGCGGCCAATATGAAGTTGCGGTGGGGCGGCAGGCGGCGGACCGCGAGTTCGAAGACGGCGCGCTCGGCGGTCTTGCCGGCTTCGAAGTAGCCGGCGGCCATGGTGAGCTCGTAGAGGTCGGTGAGGAGCGCGTTCATGCCAAAGGTCCGACCGAAGACAGCCGGGCTGTCGCCCGGCGGGGCAAGCTAAAGCATACCCCACGTGGGACATGCTTCAGCTTGTCCAAGCCCTCGCGGTCGGGGCTCATCTATTTCTTCTTGACCGGCGCGGGGGCGGCCTCTTTCACGCCCGATGCGGAAGCTTGCAGGTCGTCCACGGCCTTTGCGTCTAATTGGTAGATGCTCGGCTCGCCTTCACGTTGCGCGAAATAGTCGGTTCCCTGCTTGCGGATAGCCACCTTTTCGACCTTTTTGCCTTCATTCGAGGTGACCGTCGCCTCGAACACCGCATCGCCTCCCGATTTGTCGGCGAATTTGGCGGCGGTGAGGTCGCGCAGTTTGTCGATCAAGGATTGGACCGAGGCGTTATCCATGGTTTTAGCCCCGGACATCCATTTATCGCCGCCCTTGCTGTAAGTTGCGCCTTTCAACTCGATTTTGCTCGGGTCGCTGAAGCCGAAATCGTAGAGCTTCTTATTGCGGAAGTCGTCGATACCTTTGTCGAGCGCATCGCCGATGTCGGAGCCGATTTTGTAAATGCCTTCCACCGCGGAGCCCTTGGCGTAGTAGTTCTTGTCCTTGTCTTTGTGGACTTCGAGGGTTTGATCGCCCTTGGAATCGCTCACCGTGGCGAGGGCGACGCGCGTGCCGGAAGCGAACCCGGCGGCGGCCTTCTTGGCGTCCTCGTCGGAGACGATGGCGTCCATCTTGGCGTCCTTCAGCTTGCTGACGAGCGAGTCCACCTGCGTGGCGTCGGCGCGAAGCGGGGACGGTTTGAGGATTTGCCACTCGTTCTGGGCGTTCTTGCCGAATTCGACCGGCGTGCCCTTGGCGGCGAGGACGACGCGTGTGATCTTGTCGGAATCGAAGGTCATGAGGCGCTTGTCACGCAGGTCGTTGTCGCTCTTATCGAGGCCGGTTTTGACGTAGCTGGCGATGGTGTAGACCTTCGGGCTGTCGGACAACTTGGCATAGTTGCCGGAATTCGTGGGGGTGGCGTCGCCGACCAGGACACCGGCGGTCTTGCCATCCTTCTTTGTGATCGTGATATCGAGGGTGGGGGTGGTCAGGCCGAAAGACGAGAGATCGCTCGGATTGTCGTCGATGGTCTTGTCGGCGGTGAGGGCGGAGAGGCTGGTGACCATGGAGGTGACGGAGTCCTGGTCCGCCGCCAGCGGCTTCGGTTCGACGATCCGCCATTTCCCGTCGACGAGTTTGAGGTCCTGGGTTTCCGTAAGCTTCTTGATACGGATTTCCTGGAACTGGTCCGCGGGGATGGTCAGCAGTTTGGTGGAAGTGTCGGTGGGGGATTTCTCGGGCGTAGCGGCCTGCTTCTTATTCGACCACCAGATACCCCCACCGACAATCGCCAGGAGAGCGACGGCAATGAGCAGACCCGTCGGCTTCATCGGCTATCTCCTCTTCCACCAGGTGGCCATGCCGATGGCCACTACGCCCAGCGGAAAGATTACGAAGCTGAGCCAGAAGACCGACGTCAGGCCTCGGGCGGTGATGTTCAACGGACGATCTTCAGGCGCCTTGGGGCGGATGGAAATCAAGTCCTCGTCCGACGACAGCCAGTTCACCATGTTGGCCAGGAGGTCGCGATTGGCCAGGGAGCGGGATCCGAGCATGCTGTTCTGGGACCAGAGCGAAGTGCCGACAACGATAAAACGGCCTGGAGTGGCGCCACTGTAAGTGCCGGCGGCTCCCAGAGTAAGCGGCCCCTTTGTGCCTTTCTTGGGATCGATGGCGCCGCCCGGGCCGATGCTGGTGACGGCTACGCTATCTTCCGTGGTTCCGAATAGCTTGGAGACAGAGGTCTTGCCGCCGGATTTAGTGGTAAGTGAGCGGACCAGCGGAAATGCAGTTGGCTGCCGAGTGAGCGGCTGGGTGATGGGGTGCGATTCGTAGCTCATAATCATGGGAACTTCGGGAGGAAGTCCGAGGATACTGCCGACACCGCTGAGGTCGAGGACCAAGTCCTTATTGACGGTAACGCCCCAATCATCCAAGAGCTTCACGAGTTCGGCATTCTCGGCGGGCGGTTCGTCCTTACCGAGGTGCATGACGCTATCGAGCATGATGAGCTCCCGTCCGCCGCCTTCTTCGTAGGCCTTGATGGCGGCCACGTCGGGTGCGGGATAATCGAGCTGCGGGCCGCCGACGATGAGGACGGTACAGTCCTTGGGAATCTCCACTGAGGCGGCCGGGGGCGGCGCCTGGCCGATGGCGAGCGGTTTGCTGGCGTCGGGGGCGGCTGCCTTGAGATCGACGGTTCTCACCGTATAGTTGTCGCGCTCGAGAATCTTCTTTAGGAATGCATAGCCGCCGTTGCCATCGTCATCGATGCTGTGCTCATGAGCGGCGTTGAGCACACAGACGTTGCGAGCTCCCGATTTGAGCGAGCGGATCAGCGCGCCGGTGATTTCTTCCTCCGACAGGCTCTTGGCGCCTTCCTTGCGCGCGCCGCTATCGATCAGGACGGGTGAATCGGCGCGGAATCCGATGGTCTTAGCCTTCGCGGGCTCGCGCTCGGGATCGAGGTACTGGACGGAAAACTTGGGGGAAAGCGCGGAGTATCGATCCAGTAAGTCGCGGGCCTGGGGGAAGCTGTCTTTGGCGCCGAAATAGGTGACCTTTACGTCGCGCTTGAGGTCGTGGACCACCTTGATGGTTTGATCCGACAGGCTAAATTGCTTATTTGCGGTGGAATCGTATGACTTATCGTAGCGATTGGCCAGGAAATTCAGACCCGCCAGCAGCGCCAGGATTACCAGGATGTAAACACCGGCGTAAGACCAGTACTTGGTTTGTCTGGACTTTACCCAATTGGCAGCCATGTTATGCCCTCCACCGCAGCGATTCCATCGATCGCTTGGTCAAAAAGAGTAAGAAGAAGATAAAGGAGAGGTAGAAAACGATATCTTTGGAATCGATCACGCCTTTACTGAAATTCTCCATATGGGTGACGATGGAGAGATAGTTAACCACCTGCAAAGCGGGACTCGCGCCGTAAGCGGTGAACCATTGCAGCAGCCAGAGCAGCAGGCTGACGAAGAACGTGACGCCGCCGGCGACGATTTGATTCTTGGTCATGGTAGAGATCAGGGTCCCCAGTGCCAGCAAGCAGCCGCCCTGGAGCAGCAGGCCGAGATAAGCCACCAGCAACGGCTTGATATCCGGTTTGCCCCACAGGAACAGCATGGCGATGTTCAGTACGGACATGCCGAGCACGCTCATATACAGAAGCAAGGCGCCGAGCCATTTGCCGAGAATGATCTCCATGTCCGTCACGGGCGAGGTGAGGAGCAGCTCGATGGTGCCGGTGCGTTTTTCTTCGGCGATCAGGCGCATGGTGATCATGGGAATCAGAAAGAGCGCAATGGTGCCGGCGAAGCCCAGCAGCGGCCGGATCACCATATCGTTCACGCTCATGGGCTGCTGCTGGCCCATCATCTGGGCGCGGAAGCCGAGCTGCACCATGTCGCGCGTAGCGGTATAGAATCCGAAGCCGAAAATCAGCGCAAACAACGCCATGACGGCGTAGCCGATGGGCGATACGAAATATCCTTTGAATTCCTTGAAGCAAATCAGGAGCACGTTTTTCATTGCTTGCCTCCTTCCGGAGCGGCCGTTTCCGCCGGCGCAGCTTTCTTCTTTTCGGTGCTGGTGAGTTCCAGGAAAATGTCTTCCAGGCTGAGGCCGACAGCGCGCAGTTCGCTCAAATTCCAACCGGAATTGACCACCGTGCGGGCCAGTTCGGAGCGAATGATGCGGCCTTGCAGGCTCTCGACTTCGAAGTTGAGCTTGCCGTTCTTGGAATCTTTGAGCACCACCCGGCTAACGCCGGACACCGTCTCGAGGCGGCCCTGCACATCGCTCGGATTGGGCGTTCCGTTGGGCGATTCCACTTCCAGCGCCACCGATTCGGAGCCGCGCAGGCGATTCGTCAGGTTGGCCACCGAATCGATGGCCACCAGCTTCCCCTGACTGATAATAATGACGCGCTCGCAGGACTGTTCCACTTCGGTCAGGATGTGGGTGCTGAGAATGATGGTGTGGTCGCCGGAGAGATGTTTGAGCAACTCGCGAATCTCGATGATCTGCTTGGGGTCAAGGCCGGAGGTGGGTTCGTCGAGGATCAGAACATCGGGGTTGTGGATGATGGCCTGCGCCAGGCCGACGCGCTGGCGGTAGCCCTTGGAAAGCTTGCCGATCAGCTTCTTGCTGACGTCGCCCAGGGCGCAACGGCCGATGACCTCATCCACCTTTTTGGAGATGTCGGCCGAGGAGATCCCCTTGAGCTGGCCGGTGAACTTGAGGTACTCGACCACCTCCATTTCCGGATAAACGGGAGGTGTTTCGGGCAGGTACCCGATGCGTTTCTTGACCTCCATGGGGTTTTCGATCACGTCAAAACCGGCGACATTAGCGGTACCCGAGGTTGGCGGCAGGAAGCAGGTGAGCACGCGCATCGTGGTGGTCTTGCCGGCGCCATTGGGGCCGAGAAAACCGACGATTTGCCCTTTTTCGACCTCGAAGGAGATGTTGTCGACAGCGACAGTACGAGCGTATCGCTTGGTGAGTCCCTCGACTTTTATCATATGTTGTGTCCCAGATCGGAGCAGATGACAGATGTCATTTCGGACGTATGAGGGCGCCTCCCGGAGGAGTCGCCCATCAGGTTTATTATCAGTGAAATTTAATCATACGGAGAGGGAGGAAGGCTTGTCAAATCAGCGCAAAAGCATCAGGGCTTGGGCAGGGGTGAGGGCGGGGAGCGGCGCGCGGCGGAAACCCTTGGGGTGGCGCGTCACGATCAGATGGCAGCCGGACGCTTGAGCGGCGGCGGTGACGGAGTCCTCGAAGTCTTGTCCGGCACTTTGGAGGGCCTCCTGCAGAACGTTGCCGTCAACCGGAGCGATCGCGAACCGTTTCAGCAACGCTCCCAGTACTTGCTTGGCGACGGCGTCTTTCAATTGGCGCGAGAGCAGGTAGTGGATGGTGGTTATGGCATGCGCGGCGAGAAAGCCCTCAGCTCTGCCGGTCTCAATCGCGGCGAATACCGCCGCGCTGGCGGTAACGTGGGGCTGGCGATCCATCAGGACGTCCAAAACGACGTTGGTATCGATGAGGAGGCGCTTCTTCACAAGTATTTCCGGACCAAGTGCTTGCGATAGGCCGCGGTGTCGGCTTTCTTAAGCGCGCCGCGAAGCGAAGCGGCCAGCGGAGGCAGATCGGCAGCGGCGGGCTGTTCCGAGATGGATGCCAGGTAAACCTCGACCGGCGCGAGACCGATACTCCCTGCCGCTTGGCATAGCGCTTCGCTCGGGAGACAACCGCCGGGTCCACGCTCAGCGTGAGTTTGGCCGTCATATACGTATTATATCAGCGCAAGGATACGTATCCAGCGGTTCTGGTGGGGATAGATCCACGATGATATTGCTATCATAATGCTGTGGGCAATATTGAGTTTGCCTGGGATCGGCGCAAGGCGGGTTCCAACCTCGCCAAGCACGGTGTCACGTTTGAGGAGGCCCAGACTGTCTTTCCGGACGAAGGCGGCCGCTTGATTGACGATCCGGACCACTCTGAGGATGAGGATCGCTTCGTGCTTCTGGGCTGCAGCCTGCAAGCGCGTTGTTTGATTGTGGTGCACTGCTACCGGGAGTGCGGTTCACTAGTCCGCTTAATCTCAGCCCGCCGTGCGACGGTGCACGAAGAAGAGGAGTACTGGATTTTTCAATGAGGAAAGAATACGATTTCTCGAAGTCCCGAAAAAACCCGTATGCAAAACAACTGAAGCGTCAGGTCACAATACGGCTCGACACCACTTCTGTCGACTACTTCAAGGAACTGGCGGGCGAATTGGGAATGCCGTACCAAAACCTCATCAACCTGTTCTTGCGGGACTGCGCGATGCATAAGCGGCGCCCCGCTATCGATTGGCGGCCGTAGTTACCCTCACCGGGGGTGCGCGACGGCAGGATTGAGCTCGATTCTGTCGGCAACAACGGGCCTTCGTAACCCGCCAGTCAAGCCCGCCAGTCCCCCAAGTTGCCAACGCGCGAGGTTGTGGCGTCCTATTGGATAGGGACGCTGACGACGTTGCTCTTCGCGTAGCTGTCGGATGCGTATTGGCCAAAGCATGCGCCCCAATAAATGTATAACTCCTGGTTGCCAGGGAGGAGGCTTTGGGGGAGTTGGACGTTCACCTGGTATAGTCCAACAGCTCCCGGCGTGAGTCCGGCGTACTCAATCGTGCCAAGCGTCACGGAATTATCCGAGCAGATCGAAGCCGATGCGACGCCCGGTCCGGTAGGAGGAACGCCGTCGGTGACTTCCGCGTTCACCGGACCGAGCCCGGTCACGTAAACCACGATCGTCTCTCCCGGTTTTGCCGGATTGGAAGGGGTAACCAGGCTGTAGTCGGCCGCGTGCTGGATTGCCGGCGTGCCGTCCCCCAGCACGAAGATTCCCGGCGCGACGGTTTGCGGGATGGAGAATGTCGAGAATCCCTGATAGCGCACCTCTACGATGTTTGTATTGCTCTCGAACGGCACTTGAAAGTTGATCTGTTGGTAGCCGCCGTCCGGGACGTCGGCCACAGCCAGAATCGGCGCGGGCACTCCCTGCACCAGAATGGTGACGCCTGCCATTTCAGTCGGCAGAGGATAACCGCTCGCCGTCTGCACGCCGGTGACATCCAGGCCCGTAACGAATAAGGAGGCCAATCCGCCGGGAGACGGCAAGCCGGGATGAAACGACGCGGCGTTGGCAATACTGTTGGCGGAAAATTGCAGGCCGGCGCCTTGCGGCGCGATCTTGAGGACGCCGATAGAGGCCGTCGTGCTGGGCGCGATGGGTGGAGTGGTGATATCGAGGTCGACGCCCGTGGCGTAAACATTTCCCGAGACGTCCAGGGTGACCGCCCAGACGGCGCCGCTGCCGAGATACGTCGACCACAAAAGGCCCGATCCACTGGGATTCAGAACGCTGAGGAAGCCTGCATAACCGCAATAGGCTTTCGCGTACGGCGTGGTCCCCGAAACGGTATATACGGGGCAGATATAGTTGTAGAGACTCGCTTGGAGGGGGTTTACGGTGGGGAAATCCGTCGAGTCCGACCCGCCGCCGACATAGGCGTTCCCCGCGGAATCGAGCGCTATTGCGAGGGCGTGGTCGTCGTACGAGCCGGCCAGGTAGGTGGCGTAGACTAATTTGGCGGTGGGGCTGAACTTGGCCACAAACGCAGCTGAATTGGAATTATACTGCGTGTAATTCCACGTGGATTGAAAGGCTCCAACGGTAGTCGGAAGGTCGGTGGACTGGGTGGTGCCGCTGATATAGGCATTGCCGGAGGCGTCGATTGCGAGTCCGCCGAGGGTTTCCGTTGCGGAACCTCCGAAATACGTGGTGTAGGCCAATTGACTGCCGGCGGGGTTCATCCTCAACAGGATCACGTCGGCGCACGGCGATCCGGCGCATTGCGATTGCGCCGCGCCGGGCGACGCTGGCCATGCTCCCCAGGCAGTGGAGGCGGCGACCCAGGCGTTGCCCACTGAATCGGGCGCCACAATGGGCGAATCGCCCGGCCCCAGGTAGGTCGAGTAGATAGGGGTCAGCTTCGCCGGATCGAGTTTGGCCAGGAAGATGTTCTGTCCGGTAGCCACAGGCGCCGTCCGGTACGCGCCGGCGGTGGTGGGGAAATTTGAGGATTGGGTCGTGCCGGCCAGGTAGAGTCCACCGTCGGCCCCGAGTGCAATGGAAGTGCCGGCGTCATCCGCGCTGCCGCCGAGCAGAGTTGAGTTCACGAGCGATCCATTCGTGTCGAGCTCGACCACGAAGGCATCCATTCCGCCGGCGGTGGTTGCCGTTCCGGACAGCGGGAAGTTTTCGCCGTCCGTCGCGCCTGTGATGTAGACGCTCCCGGTGGCGGTATTGAGCGCGATCCCACCTGGCAGCGGCGACCCCACTTCCGGAACGGGAGTTTGGCCGGTGGGCGCGGCGATATAAGTCGAATAAAGCAACGTGGCGCCGTCGGCGGACAGCTTAGTCACGAATATCGCCTGGTAAACGCAGTTGACCATGCACGTTACGGTAGGGCCGGAAGCGCTGGAGTTGACCTGCGGAAAATTCGCGGAGAACGTAGTGCCGGCGATATAGATGTTTCCGCTGTTGTCGACCGCTATGCCCGTTCCGGTGTCATAGAGCGAGGTGTGGTCCTGCGGGAAGTCCCAGGAGATTCCATTGCCGCCGAAGCCGGCGGCGAAGATCAGTTTCGGATCGATCACGAGGGGCAAGCGCTTGTCATATGCGCCGAGGCGGAAGCGCACTTCGCCTCCGGCGAGCACGAATGCCCCGTCGATCTGGCGCGCCTGCTGATAGATGTACGGCCTACGGTGGCGCACTTCGCCTGCCGGCGTATCGAGCACCAAGTCGCCGGCCTGATCGATTCGAATGTGCGAGGCGCCGGTAAAGGAAAAGCGGATCGATTCGGGATCGGCGCCGGGCGCGACAATCCAGTCATACTCAACTTGTTGAGATTTGCCATAGATCGCGAGATCCACACCGGGAAACACCGAGCGGTAACGCACACGAGCGTAATTCGGCACATCGGTGCGCCACGCGGACCGTTCGCCGCCCAGATAGTAGTTGGTTCGTCCGGGCAACGGGTCGACGGCTTCCACGCGGGCGCGGGGCAGATTCATGGTGACAGCTCCTGAACGCTGGACCTGCATCGTGATGCCTGTGTCGGAAAGAAACAATGTATACGCAGGCGCAGCCGCAACGAAGCGGGTTGCGGAAGGCGCCTGGCCCTGATTCGGCTCGAAATGCAGGGGTATGGACAGCGCAAGTGCGGCCGCCAATAGCATGATGCTATTTGAGAAGCAATTCTGCTGCCGTTACTGCTTGACGACATCGATCACATTGTCGTCGACGATGCGGTCGATCAGTTTGTTGTATGGGTCTATGCCGGCGCGCGTAGGCTGCCGATCCACTGTGATAGTGAACGTCTGGTGTTCTTGCGTGAGCTTCTCGCGCTTCATGTAAAGTGGCTTCTCCTCGTCCCTGCTGCCTGCGAAGACGCCGATATCGATGTAGTCGGCCATGGGCATTGGCGATTCCACGCCGTTGCCATCGGCCTGAACTTTTCTCGCCTGGACGTTGAGTGTGACCTTGTACTTGCCGTCGGGCGTCTTCTGCGACGTGGCGGAGAGCGCCTTGTTGTCGTAGAGCACGATACGATTGAAGCCGTCGTCAACCAGATAGCGGTATTCCTCGGGCGTCTGCGCCATCAGCGCATCCACCAACATGCGGGTATCGGGATATGGCTGATCGGCGGCATTGTGCGAGTTGTCGGCCGCGTCTACCTGATTGTTGGAATTGGCGTAGCGGTATTGCATCAGGAAATTGTGGAGGGCCAGGTCGATCTTGTCTTCGCCGATATAGTCGGCGAGCGTGTACATGATTTGGCCGCCCTTCTCGTACCAGACGTACGGCTCGCGCTGCACCAGCGCCAGCGGCGGCTCGTGGCGCGTCTCGCCGGCGCGGCCGCGGAGGTAGCGGTCCAGGTAATGGCGCAGGAACTTGCGCATGTAATCCTTGCCGTACTTCTGCTGCGACACCATGTAAGCGGAGTACTGCGCCAAAGTCTCGGACATCATGTTCGATCCCTGAACCTGCGCGCCGATCAACTGGTGCGCCCACCATTGATGGCCCAGTTCGTGAGCGGTCACGAACCAGGTCAGGTCGATGTCGTCCTTGTGGACCACCCGGCCGATGAAGCCAATGCCTTCCGAAAAGGGAATCGTATTGGGAAAGGACTGCGCGAAAGTGCGATAGCGGGGGAACTCCATGATGCGATATTGCGTGAACTGATAAGGGCTGAAATGCGCCTGATAGTAGTCGAGGCCGGCGCGTGAGGCGGCGAGCATGTCGTCGATGTCGAAAGTATGGGCCGGGTCGTAGTAGACCTCGAGGCTGACCGGACCGGCAGGGCCGGAGTAAGTTTCGTTGCGGACGCTATAGCGGGCCGAGAGGTAGGCGGAAAAATCCAGGATGTGCGTGCCGCCCATGGTGTACTCGAAGAAGCGGCGGCCATTCTGCTGCCATTCGCGCTGCAGGTAGCCGGGGGCGATGGCGATTTGATCGGGCGAAGTGCTGACGATGGCGTGGTAGGTGATCCAGTCGGAATTGGGAGTGAAGATATTGAGGCGCGAGTGCACGGGTTCGCCGCGTTCCGTCATCTCTTCGAGATTGGGGAGCTTCTCTTCGCGGCGGCGGCGCGGGTCGTCGAGCTCGCCTTGCGCACTGTAGCCGACCGTCGGGAAATAGCTAGCGTCGAAGAATGTGCCGTTGTAGGCGAACTCGGGCAGTTCGTTGCCGTCGCGGAAGCCGCGCGTGGTGTGGCCCACGGAAAACGTGAGTGTGAGTACTTCGCCTGGAGCGAGCGGCCGATCGAGCGCGTAGATGGAGTAGATGTTGCGCGGTGCGCGGCTTACCAGGTGGAACGGGCGGTCGAACTGGACGTTCGAGACGGACTGGTTGGCATCGGTCAGGTGCACTTGGGAGATCGGCCCGGTGGATTTGTTCTGTAAGGTGAACCGTCCGGTCCCGTCGAAGGAGCGGCGCTCGGGATAGATGTTGACGACGGCATCGACGGCGGTCACCTTCGGTTGGGGAAGCAGCTCGTACTTCTTGAAATCGCGCTCATAGCGCGCCTGGATGTCGCGGCGAGCCCGCGCGGTCATATACTCATTCAGCACGTGCGCGTTGTAGTAATACCAGATTCCCGAGCCTACGGCGCACAGCAGGGTGAGGGCGGCGAGCGGCGCCAGGCGCGGAAAGCGGCGCAGGGCGAGCCGGGTGCGCACCGAGAGTGAATCGTCGGAGCCGCGGCGCGCGTAGGCGATCGACAGGACTGCGAAGAAGCCAAAGATGGAGAGCCAGTAGGCGTTCGACCATAAAAGCGCCGGCACGAAGTGGCCGTAGCCGTTCATGTCGGAATACGTGTAGGCGGGAATCTGGCCGGGAAGATAGAGCGTGTTCTCCCACCCGAAATTGTAAAGAATGGTTTGAAGAAGGAATGTGCCGATTACGATGCCGTGCCCGACGAACTTATTCGAGACGATCGTTTGAATAAAGAGCGCGAAGAAAATGAATGCCAGCACCTGCGGGAAGGTGACGACGTAAAGCTCCTTGAAGTACTGCAGGGGCTCGTACCGGTAGTAGCCCGCGATGGTTTGCATGGCGACGCCCACCAGCATGGCGATGGCGAGCAATACGAACTCCACGAATACGATGGCGGTGAGCTTCGAAAGCCAGTCAGTGGTCTCGCTCATGGGGAGCGCGTCGTGGATACCGTCGAAGTGCGTGTCGCGCTCGCGCCAGATGAGTTCCGCGGCATAGAGTGTGGCCACGATGAAGAAGAACATGGTGGCGCTGCCTTCCACGGCCTGAACCATCAGGAACGTAACCGGCCAGACATCGACGCCACCAACTCTTCCGGCGAATTGTCCGTTGTTGACCGCGAAAACAATCAGCAGGCCGACGATCGCCCAAAAGGGAATTTCGCGCGTGACATTGCGGATGCGCAGGCGAGTGAGCGACAGATACTGCGCGACGGAAGTGCCGAACCCGAAGATCTGATGCACGCGTACCAGCTTCCCAGCCACCAGGGAACGGGCGGGGCGCGTTTCTTCGGCTTCCTGCAGGCGCGCCTTGGCGGCGCGCTTCCCTTGCGAACTGGCGGTGAGAGCCTCCACCGACATAGGGAAGAATCGCCACAATGCGCCGAGCGTCAGGAAGCCGACGGCGGTCCAGAGCAGTCGATTGTAGAGGAAGACGCCGGGCGCGTTGCCGCTGAAGTCCCAAGGGAGCAGGAGGGTGTTCTTTTCGACGACGGTCCAGTAGCGGGTGATGTTGTCGAAGAGGACGAAGCCGATGGGATCGAGGATGCCGGACCAGAAATGTTCCAGCGATCGGGTGGCGGCGAATACCGTGATCCCGATGACGTAGAACATGAACAGCGCGACGCCCTGCAAATAGACAATGAAGATTTTGCGGGTGAGCGCGGCAACCGTGAAGAACAGCGAGCCAAGAAAGAAGATCTGGATCAGCGTGATGGAAAGGAAAGGCTGGATATACCACGAGAGATGATTGGGCGCGATGCGGGTGTGATCGGCCCAGGGCGCGAACGTGCCGCACCAAGTTCCGAAGATCATGCCGGAGAAGGCGAATAGCGTGGTGACGAACGAGCCGAGCCACCGCCCGCCGAGATAGGCGAACTTGGAGACGGGCTTGGTGAAGATGATCTGGAAGGTATCGCGCTGGAAATCGCGCAGGATCGAGGTGCCGAAGATGGCGGCGACGATGATTACGCCGAAAAGCGACGAACCGATATCGTTGAAGGAGTTGGCGTAAGGGCCGTTGAGCAGCACCTTGCCGTTGGAGTTGCCCACGGGACCGAAACTTTCCGAGGCAACGCTAAGAAAGGAGAAAGCGAACCAGATCAGGAAGTAGACGTACGTGGACACGCTCTTGATCCGGAAGCGCATCTCGAAGGTGAAAAATTCCCAGAGCATGGTGTCGCCTCAATTCTTCCCGTGCCGGGAGAGATGCAGAAAGTAGACATCCTCCAGGCTGGAAGCGACGGGCTCGAAGCCTTCGCCGGGTGACGAACCTGCGAATACGCGCACCTCGTGGAGTCCCCCGGAGAGATGCGTGCTGATCACGTGATGTTGGGCTTCCAGGGCGCGCAGTTCGTCGTCGGTGGCGACGACGCGCGACCACATCTGCCCTTCGAGCGCCTTCAGCGATTCCGACGGCACGCCTTCCAGCAGCACCTCGCCGTTGGCAATGATGGCCATTCGCGAGCACAGCTCGTGGACGTCGTCGACGATGTGGGTGGAAAGGATGACGGTGACGTCGCGGCCGATGGAGGCCAGCAGATTGAGGAAGCGATTGCGCTCGGCGGGATCGAGGCCGGCGGTCGGCTCGTCGACGATGATGAGGCGCGGATTGGCCAGCAGCGCCTGCGCGATCCCGAAGCGCTGCTTCATACCACCGGAGTAGGTGGAGAGCGCTTTCTTGCGTACGTCCCAGAGATTGGTTTGCTGGAGCAGCGCTTCTACCATGTCTTTGCGTTCCCCGGCGGAGGTGACGCCTTTCAGCACTGCGAGGTGATTCAGCAGGTCGATGGCGGAGAGTTTCGGGTAGACGCCGAACTCCTGCGGCAGATAGCCGAGGACTTTGCGGACTTCGGTCTTTTGCTTGAGGACATCGATGCCGTCGAGCGAAATGGCGCCGGAGTCGGGATCCTGCAGAGTGGCCACAGTGCGCATGAGGGAGCTCTTGCCGGCGCCGTTCGGGCCGAGGAGGCCGAACATGTTGTTTCCAATTGTTAAGGAGACGTTTTTCAGCGCGCGAACGCCGTTGGGATAGGTCTTGGAGAGATTGCTGATGGTGAGTGCCATGGCGTGGTAGCTGGAATTCTACCAGACTGGCAAGAGGTGGCACGGACTCCCGGGGTCAACCCATCAGGTTGGAACGTGCGAAGCATCGGACTGGGCCTGACTTCGCAAGAAAGATATTTAGCCACGGATGGACACGGATTCACAGGGATAAGAAAAAGGCGTAGTTTTTTATCCGTGTGAATCCGTGTCCATCCGTGGCCAATAATGTCTTTGCCTGACGCGGCGAGAGGATGCGCCAAGCTACCGTTATTCAAATCGGAAGGTGCGCGAGAGGGCGTACAAAGCGAGGGCGGCGGCTAGCGTGAGCACGATCAGGTGCGGCACGACCGTGGCGGGGGACGCGCCGAAGTTGACCAGTTTGTGGAGAGCGTTCATCGTCAGGCCGGTGGGCAGAAAGACAGCCGCCTTCTGCGCCCATGGGGGGGTGACCTCGATGGGCCACCAGCAGCCGCCGAGTCCGGCCATCACGTTGCTGAGGATCACACCCAGCCCGATCACCTGTCCCTCGGTGCGGCCGAAGTTGCCGAGCAGCATGGCGAGCGACGCGGCCAGCGCGCCGTACGCCAGTAAGATCAAGACCACCATCGCGAGATTCGGCCCCCAACTCACATGGAACAGGACTCGCCCGGCGAGCATGGCGAACGCAATCTGAATTGTGCCGACCGCCATGCGTGCGCCCCACTTTCCGAGCACCACCGCGCCGCGCGACATGGGCGACGATGCCAGGCGGCGGAGGATTCCCGAGCGCCGTTCGATGGTGAGGGTCACAGCGCCACTGGTGAAAAGAACCAGCATGGTGAACATCACCAGGATGCCCGGCACCGATTGTTCGAAGCCGGTAGGCGCTTCGATGCGTCGGCCCGCGGAGTGAACGTCCAGCGTAAGCTTGCGAGGCGCGGCGGCCAACTCCGCGAAGCGTTCGGGCGTGGGATCGGCCCCGCTGGCACGGATCGACGCTAAATCGGCGAGCAAGGTGTAGACGGCCCGGGCGACGCGCACCTGGTCGAAGGTCGTGTCGAGGTCGTCGCCGGTGCGGGTGAAGCGCACTTTCATCGGATGGCCGGCCAGCACGGAATCGGTGAAGCCGGCGGGCACATCGAGGCGGCGGCCGTAGCTGAGGAATTCCTCGGGGGAATGGGTGCGGACCACGCGATAGTCGTCCGCCGTCAGCCTTTGCGCCAGTTGATCGGCCAGAAAACCGGCGTCACTCGCGGCGCTTATCGCCAGCGGATCGCGAGTGTTAGAGGACGAGTTGCGGCCCGTGATGGTGCCGATGAAATAAAAGAAGACCACCGGCATTACGAAAGTCCAGGCGACGGTTTCGCGGCGGGTCAGCAGGTATCGGCTCTCCATGCGGGCGAGATATAGGGCGTCACGCAGCATATTTCCTCACACCGCGAACGTGCGCGTGACTCTCCGCGCGATAAAAACGAATGCCACTCCGCCGCAGGCCGCCAGGACGGCGGTGGAAACGGCGAGGTGAGCCACGTCGACGTTGTTGTCGAGGATCGTCTTGAATTCGGAGAGAGCCCATCCGTTGGGAGTGAGCCGGCCGACCGAGACCATCCACCCCGGCATCCACTCAAACGGAAAGAAACAGCCGCCCAGCATGGCGAGCGGAAAGATCGCCAGGTTGGCCAGTACGCTGGCGGCGCGCTGCGTGGCGGGTAGCACCGTGATCCACAGGAAGAGCAGATAGAAAATGACACCCACGAAGGTGATCCACAGGGCTGCCACGGGCAGATTCGGTACGGGCAGGCCGGCCAATCGCTCGGCGGCTATCAGGCCGGCCAGCGCGACCAGGGCATACACCAGCGCCACAAAGACGACGCGCGCCGCGAGATAGGAGACCATTGTGACCGGACTTGAGGCAATGCGCCGTAGTGTGCCTTGCGTGCGCTCTTTCCAGATATCGACGGCGCTGCTGCTGGCGAGGAAGAGCAGGCTCATGAAGAGCATGCTGGGAAGGAAGACGGCGGCGAAGCTGCGCGCCGGCTTGGCCTGGTGAAGGGTGACGTTCTCCACTTCGATTAGCGGCGTAGCGGAAGCGCGGCGGAAGTAGCCGGCTGCCTCGACCGTGATGGATAGCGTCTCCCGAATCAGCTGCGGAAGGATGCGTTCGGAGGGGTTGGTGTAGAGCTCCAGTTGGTAGGGCAAGTTCATCAGGAAGGCCTGTTGCAGGCCTTTGGGGATGTATAGGAAGGCCGACCCGTCGCCGCGATCGATGCGCGCGTGGCCGGCGTCGCGCGTCACCTTTTCGATCTTCACCATGGTGCGGAGTGGATCGCGGTGGAATCCGTCCAGGAAGCGCGCGCTGGTTATGCTGTTGTCTTCGTCCGCCACCAGCAGGCGGCCATGGGGCGCGGCCGGGGTGCGGCCGAAGACCAGACTCATCAAAACTGCGAGCACCAGCGGGATTCCCAACGCGACGACGAACTGCGAGGGATCGCGGAGCACGCGCGCCCAATCTTTGCGCAAACTGACGGCGAGGAAGTGCATGGCTATTCGCGCAGTTCCTTGCCGGTGAGCTTGATGAAGAGGCTCTCCAGGCTGGGTTGGGTTAGGTTGGTGCCGCGGACTTCCGCCCCGGCGGTGGCGAGCGCGGAAAAGATCGCGGGCAGACGGCGCGACGCTTCAGGCAGGGAGAGCACCAGTAGGTTTTCGTCGGCCTGCAGCACTTCGATGTGGTCGATGGACGCAAGCGCGGCCTTGGCGGCATCGGGCCGGAAGACGCCGGAGAGTCGCAGCAGGTCATGCTCGGCGAGCAGTGCGCGCAGTTCGGTCAGCGTACCGGCTGCGATGACGTTGCCGTGATCGACGATGGCCAATCGCTGGCACAAAGTTTCGGCCTCTTCCATGTAGTGGGTGGTGTAGAGGACGCAGGCGCCGGCCTGGGCCTGCGCGCGAACCAGGTCGAGCAGGCGCACGCGGCTCTGCGGGTCGACGCCAACGGTAGGCTCGTCGAGCAGCAGAACTTTCGGCTGGTGGATGATGCCGCAGGCGAAATTGAGGCGCCGCCGCATGCCGCCGCTGAATTGCTTGACGGGCTCGCGGGCGCGGTCGGCCAAGCCGGTGAGGGCAAGCACTTCGTCGATGCGCTGGCGGAGCAGGGGATTGCGCATGCCCTGTGTGCCGCCCCAATACTTCAGGTTCTCGAGCGCGGAAAGGTCGTCATAGAGCGAGATCTCCTGCGGAACCACGCCCAGCAGGCGGCGCGCGGCTGTGCCCTCGCGAACCACGTCGTGGCCCATGATGCGGACATGCCCGGCGGTTGGCGTGAAAAGTCCGGAAATGCAGCCGATGGTGGTGGTCTTGCCGGCGCCGTTCGGGCCGAGGAGGCCGAAAATCTCGCCCGGCTGTGCCGTGAAGGAAATATCGTTCACGGCCATGATATCGCCGTAGGTTTTGCGAATGTGGTCGACTTCGATCACTGTGAGAGTAAGGTATCACGAGCCGCGGTGCGATGCGCGGGGAGTTGGATGGACTGCGAGAATCCGGCGACGAACTGTTGTTGACATCCGACAACAAGAGTGGCAAGCTTGTTGTAGGCATCCGACAACATGAGTCAGGAATCGAAGCTCGATTTGTTACAGGGAACCGTGGACCTGCTGATTTTGCGCATTCTGCAAGCGGGCCCGCTGCACGGTTGGGGCATCTCGGAGCGCATCCAACAAATCTCCGAAGACGTCCTGCGCGTAAACCAGGGCTCGCTCTATCCGGCGCTCCATCGCCTGGAGCACCAGGGCTGGATCAAGGCCGAATGGGGAGTCTCCGAGCTGGGCCGGCGGGCGCGGTTCTACCAGTTGACCGCGGCGGGACGCAAACAACTCGACTTGGAGACCAAGAGCTGGGCGCGGATGGCGGGCGCGATCGGGCGCGTATTGGAGATGGCGTGACATGGGCTGGACGGATCTGATCTTACGGCTGCGCGCTCTGTTGACGCACAACCGCGCCGAGGGAGAACTCGACGAAGAGCTGCGCTTCCACATGGAAATGGAAGCGCGCAAGCACCAGGCAGCGGGGCTGTCCGGCGAAGAAGCCCGGCGGAGCGCGCGCGTCCGTTTCGGCGGCGTGGAACAGGTTCGCGAAGAGTGTCGCGATGTTCGCGGCCTGTCATTCCTGGAGAACCTGGCGCGCGATCTCCGCTATGGCGCGCGCGTGCTGCGGAAGACGCCGGGGTTCGCGATTATCGCCGTGCTTTCACTGGCCATCGGAATCGGCGCGAACACCGCGGTGTTCAGCCTGCTCGACGCAGTTCTGCTGCGCATGCTGCCGGTACGGAATCCGCAGCAGTTGGTGGTGGCGAAGTGGGGGACCCACGCCGAGATCGACGTCAATGCAGCGTGGGCCACCAACGATTTCGCTGACGGCGTCTCCACTCACAATGTATTTTCGTGGGCGGTGTTCTCGGCCATACGCCAACGCGGGCGCCCGTTGAACGACGTCTTCGGATTTTCGCCGCTTGGTTCGGTCAGTGTGGTGGCTAACGGCCAGCCGTTGCCAACCGGAGCGATGGTGGTCTCGGGCAATTACTTCACTTCGCTTGGCGTGCAGACCGTGATCGGACGCCCGATCACCGATGACGACGACGCGGCGGGCGGTTTGCCCTCGGCCGTGATCACGTATCGTTTATGGGACCGCGTGTTTGCCCGCGACCCGTCGGCCATCGGCAAGACGCTCTTCATCAACCGGCTGCCCACAACCATCGTCGGGGTGACACGCAAGGAGTTCTTCGGAGTGTCGGCGGGCGGCTTTATTGGAACTCCGCATGTCGACATCATGTTGCCCATCCGTTTCCGCGATCGCATGCAAACGGCCGGGCAACAGCCCGTCGCCTGGTTTCTCGACGACATGTGCTGGATTCAGGTGATGGGTCGGCTGAACCCAGGAAGCGAAACGGCAGCCAAAAGCGAGCTGGCGGCATTGGTGAAGGCCAACCTGCCGGACAAGGCCGGGAGCCAACTGGGCACGGAAGCTTTGCACGTGTTTCTCGACCCCGGTGGACAAGGCCTTGACAGCCTGCGACTGGCCTACAAGAAGCCGCTATTGATTCTTTTTGCGGTGGTCGGGCTGACCCTGTTGATGGCTTGCACGAATCTCGCAGGATTGCTGATGGCGCGGGCGACGGCGCGGCAGCGCGAGATCTTGCTGCGGCTGGCGGTCGGCGCGAGTCGCGGGCGGCTGCTGCGACAGTTGTTGGCGGAAGGGGCGGTGCTATCCGGCGCCGGCGCGATTGCCGCGCTGGCATTCGCCTGGTGGGGTGTGCGAGTCCTACTGGCGTTGGCGGCGTCGCGATCCGCGCCGATTCCTCCGGTCTCCCCGGACGCGCGGGTGTTCGCCTTCACGGCTGCGGTGTCGCTGGCGGCAACGTTTCTGTTTGCTCTGGCGCCGGCGCTGCGCGCCACGCGTGTCGATGTGGCGTCGGGGTTAAAGCGGGACACAACTCCCGCGCTGCGCGGCTTCGGGACGGGCCGCGTTTTGGTGGCGCTGCAGGTGGCTATAGCGCTCGTGCTCTTAGTGGGCGCTGCGCTATTCACGCGCAGTCTATCCAAGCTGCAATCGCTGCCGCTGGGATTCAATCCGCACAAGCTGGCGCTGTTCGACATCGCGCCTGGCGAGAACGGGTATGATGAGGTCCGGGGGAATCAGCTTTACGAGCGTGTGCGGGAGCGATTGAACCGGAGCCCCGGTGTGGTCCGTGCGAGTCTTTCGGCGAATCGGCTGATGAGCGGGTGGGTGTCGAACGGCCCCATACTGCCGGATGGCGCATCCGATGGGAAAAGTGTGCAGGCCTACTGGAATCTGGTGGGGCCGGACTTTTTCGACGTCATGAGGATACCGGTGACCGTGGGGCGCGGCATAGAGGCACGCGATATTCGTCCCACTCCGCGTGTCGCTGTCATGAACGAGAGCCTCGCGCGTCAATGCTTCGGTGCAGATTCGCCGGTGGGAAGAAGATTCCATTGGTCGTGGAAGAAAGACTGGGACGTGGAAGTGATCGGTGTGGTGAAGGATGCCAAATTCGATCGCCTGCGTGGCGAAGCGCCGCCCACCTTTTATATACCGTATGCGCAGTCCACCTTCGGCTTTCAGCCGCAGATGAGCTTCGCGGTGCGAACGGCAGGAGACACCACGACGGCGACGGATGCCATTCGCCGCGCCGTCGCCGACGTCGACCGCGCGCTGCCCGTGATCAACTTCAACACACAGGAAATGCAGATTGACAATTCGCCGGCGCAGGAGCATGCGTTCGCTACACTAGTCAGTCTCTTTAGCGCCATCACGCTGGCGTTGGCGTGCGTGGGGCTCTACGGGTCGGTGGCATATATGGTGACCCGCCGCACGCGCGAATTGGGTGTTCGCATGGCATTGGGCGCCAACCGGTTTGCGGTGCTGCGCATGCTGCTTGGGCAAGTGGCAATCACTGTCGGCGTGGGGCTCGCGATGGGCCTTCCGGCGACGTGGATGCTCACCCGTGTCATCGAATCGCAGCTCTACGGTATCAAGCCGCACGACCCCATCAGCATGGGAGTCGCATCGCTGGCCGTTCTGGTGGTGGCGATGATCGCGGCGTTGCTGCCGGCACGGCGTGCCTTGCGGATCGACCCTCTGCGCGCCCTTCGCTACGAGTAATTTCAACGGCAGCGGAACAGGCGCACGTAGGCGTTGGCGAATGCCGGAGTTTGCGACCATACCCAGCTGTGCCGGTCGTTCCACTCGGGGTCGGTATCGCTAGCAGCGATCATATCGATTGGCAAGTCGCGGCAGACGCTATCGAGATCGGTCGCGGCCGTGCCCCCGACGCGAGGGAAGACGGAACTCAGAGCGCCGATCACGGGTGCGCACAGCGCCGGATCGCCGCCGAAGGTGCTCATGCAACTTCGGTCAGCGGCGAGAGTCGGGCGTTCTGAATAGAGCAGCGCCGAAGTATTCTGCTCGACGAGTACGGGGTTGAATTGCACGATGGCCGTGGGCACTGTCGCGGCGGTGGCCCATTCGCCTGCCTCGCGGTTGGCATAGTTTCGTTCGCCAGCATGCCGGTCGGAAGCCAGCCAGGAGAAAATCGGCACGATGCCTTTATCGGCCAACGGTGCGTAAAAACGATTGATGGCGATCTCGTATGCCGACCCTGCGGCGCCCAGTAGCAGCAGAGTCGCCAGGAATTTGCGCTGCTCGCGCAAGTCCGAGAGCACGTCCACTGCGAGCAGTAGGAGTCCGAATTGGGCGATCAGAAAGCCCCGCCAGCCGAGATCGTTGTTGCCGATCAGCGAGGAGCGGAGAAAGGTGCAGATCGTGACGCTCGTAGCGATCATCATCCACGTGGCCCCCTCCGCGCTCGTGAGCGGCTTGCCGCTGCCGCGATGTCTCTTCCACCAGAGGAGTGCCGCCGCGAAGAAGACCCCCAGTTCCAGGAAGTAATTCAGCGGGAGAGCCAGCGCGTTGGCGAGAGGCAGCGTCCAGCCTTTGGCGAGGCCTTCGCCGCGGAGCAAGCCATTCAGCGGGGAGAACGGGCGAATCCAGAATTCCAGCGGAGTCCCTCCGTCGGCGGGCCCGCGCAACGAAAGCGCGAATGGCAGCGCCAGCGCGAGTCCGATTGCGCCGGCGCCTATCAGAAGCGCGCCCTCCGTCCATCGCCGCTTTAGTATCGCGAACAGAGTCCAAGCGATCAGGAAGGCGCCGAAAACAAACGCCACGTAGATTGCCGAGCCGAAGCCTGTAGCTAACGCCACTCCGGCAAGCAACACATGGGGAATGCGCGCCCGCATTCCCGCCTCGCGAAACGCCGCCCAGAGGATCAGAAAGCCCATCAGACAGGCGATCAGGCCAGCCAGATAGTGGCTCTCCCACAGCGCCGTGTAGACGAAGCCGTCCACCTGCTCGTTCCACCACTCCATCGCCGGCCGGACTGCCTGCATGCCGGCGAATTGCAGCATCCACAGGATCGCCTGCGGCAGGATATCGAGGCCGGTGACGCCGAGCAGCAGAATGCCGACGATGGCCCGCCGCCGGAACGTTTCCGGTCCGCGGTATGAGAACAGACGGAAGTAAAGCGCGACCGTCGCCATCAGCCCGAAGCCGCACCAGACGGTGCCGGCGATCCAGGCGTGGCGCGCGGTGACTACCGGCCCACCGGCGAGATCCACCAAAGCGCAGAGCAGGAGCCAGAAGTAGTGATAGCGGAGCGCGGCCGCATGGCCGGGAAAGAAGAACGGGTTGGCGGCCGGAATTCCGTGAGCGGCGATGGAGTGGATGAACTGCGTGCGGACGGCGTAGTCGAAGGCGGCCGAAGGATACCAGGCGCGGCTGCCGATTTGGAGATCGATGAGCGAGAAGACTGCGATCGCGGCCCACGCGCCCAGTATCAGGTTCACGAATCGCGTGTACGGCGCGAGCGACATCCGGCGGCGCACGGCGATCGCCACGGCGTAGATCCACGACGCGGCGTACAACACCCAGACAGCCTTCATCGATCCGAAGCGTGCGACGAAATAGGTGACTGCGGGGCAAATGGCAATGGATAGCGGAAGGCTGAGCGCGAGCTGAAACGCGAATGTACGGCGGCGGAATTCGAACAGATCGGTGAGCCACGCGATGGCGTAACCGGGCAGCAGGACAAATAGCGGGAACAGGCACACCGCCGCCACGCACCCTGCGAGATCGGCGAGCATGTAACTGTGCGCGGGCATGGTCAGCCAATTATATGGTGACCGGGGCGGGGCACTACGACAAGACGGGCAAGAGATATGGGCCGATGGATCACTGAGGATAGGGCCTAATCGAAGAGCGCACCGAGTGGCACTACCATGGCAGGATTTTCGGTACGCAGCTCCGAGACTTCCACCATCGCGCCCGGAGTGCAGCGGAACGCCTTGCGGGTTCCCGGATCGAGAATCCAGACGTACTGGACGCCGAACTTGAGATAATCGGCGATTTTCTCGCTCGTGCGCGAAATGCGATCTTCGGGAGAGAGGACTTCGACACAGATAAATGGCGCAACCCGGAAAATCTGCCCCGGCGCCTCACCCAGCATGACGCATACATCGGGGACTCGGAACCGCGTTTGCGACACTTGGACGCGTTGCTCTATGACGGGACAAACACCCCACTCCTTCCGGCGGGCATAAAAGAATGCAAAGACTGCGCCCTGGAGCCTGGCGTGATCGAATTCTCCCAAGTTACGCTCCTGGACTTCTCCGTCCACGTAGTCGCAATCCGGCTCGTACTCAGTCGAGAGGTATTCTGCAATCGTGACCGCGGTGGTGGCCATAAAACAAAAAAATGGGGTATCCCTGTTTCCAAGGATACCCCAACTCTTTAAGGTGAAGGCTTTACTCCGCTAGCGTCTCTTCGCCAGTATCTTCAGGCAGCCCGCCGGCGTACTGCAGGCGAGTCTCCTCGTCGTAACCGGGGATTATATCTGCGGCCCGGCTCGACGGGTGCTTCTTCCACCACGTCCTTGCCCGCGATCTTCACCTGGCGGTAATACTCCAGACCGGTGCCGGCCGGAACCAGGCGTCCCATGATTACGTTCTCCTTCAGGCCGCGGAGGTAATCCACCTTGCCGTTGATGGCGGCTTCGGTGAGTACGCGCGTGGTCTCCTGGAAGGATGCCGCGGAAATGAACGAGTCGGTGGAGAGCGATGCCTTCGTAATACCGAGCAGCATGGCCTTGCCCTGCGCCGGACGGCCGCCGGCCTCGCTCGTCTTGAGATTCTCGGCGCGGAACTTGAACTTGTCGACTACTTCTTCCGGCAGGAATTCGGTGTCGCCGATCTCTTCCACCTTCACCCAGCGCATCATCTGGCGCGAGATGACTTCCAGGTGTTTATCGTTGATGTTGACGCCCTGCAAGCGATAGACTTCCTGAATCTCCTTTACCAGGTACTTCTGCAGTTCCTTTTCACCGAGAACCGCCAGGATGTCGTGCGGGTCGCGAGGCCCGTCCATGAGCGGCTCGCCAGCTTTCACGCGCTCGCCTTCCTGGACGTTGATATGCACGCCGCGGGGCAGGGCATACTCGCGCTTCTCGCCGTCGTCGCAGATCTTGCGCTGGCCCTTGGACACTTCGCCGTATTTCACCGTGCCGTTGATCTCCGCGATGATGGCCGTCTCGCGCGGCTTGCGCGCTTCGAACAGTTCCGCGACGCGCGGCACGGGGCACCCTCTGGGTCGCGGTGATGTCCTTGGTCTTGGTGGTTTCACGCGGGATCTTGGCGATCACGTCGCCGGCGTGCACCTCTTCGCTGTCGCGGACCATCAAGTGGGCGTGGGTCGGCATCAGGTATTTCTTGGCTTCCGACCGCGAACCGCCCGCGCTTTCGGCCGCACCACAACCTGCGGCTGCCGCTTCTCATCGGGAGAATCGGTGACCACGAGCTGTGACATGCCGGTGACTTCATCCACTTGTTCTTGCAAGGTGAGGCCGTCTATGAGGTCCTTGTAGTGAACCACGCCGCTGACTTCCGTCAGGATGGAGAACGTGTACGGATCCCATTCGAGCAGGATCTGGTTGCTCTTGACGGGAGCGCCGTCTTCCACCAGAACGCGCGCTCCGTATACCACCGGGTAGCGTTCTTTTTCACGGCCCTTATCGTCCACCACCGCCATAATGCCCAGGCGGTTCATGGAGATGATCTCGTTGATCTTACTGCGGACCGTTACGATGCCGATATAGCGGGCGAATCCGTCGGACTTGGCATCCTGGGTGGACTGCTCGCTGATTCGGGTAGCGGTTCCACCGATGTGGAAGGTGCGCATGGTCAACTGCGTTCCAGGTTCGCCGATGGACTGCGCCGCGATCACGCCGAGCTGTAACAATTTAGATATACAAAAGATAAAAATTAGTACTTGACATAGATTTCCCGGGGGGGGCAGAATACGATAGTCCTGTGCAAATAGTTGTGAACACAGAAAATGGAAAGGCGATTACGAACGGATAAGAAACATATCGTGCTCTATTCGGTTGCGATCAGTGTACTGAGCGTGGGCGGGTGGCTCGCCACCGGTCCGTTGCCGGCAGCTCACGCAGCGGGCACTTGCTGTGACACCAGCGAGGATTGTCCGGGCGACTTGCTCTGCTACAATCCCTCAGGGGGGCTTGCCCCTTGTTCCGTAAAAAAACCGAACTACTGTCAGCCGGCCCAGAACTAAGCGAACCAGCGTATTTACAGCATCAACCCGGAGCGGGCCCTTCGACCGGCAAATGGCTGGCTGGCATGCCTGCTCCGCCGCATATGAGACGAGCTCCGAAGGGATGCGTTTGGCGCGAGCGGAGGATTGATGGGTATTCAACGGCGGTCGCTCAACCAGGTGGTGCTGCATTACGCCATCTTAGTTGCGTCACTGTCCCTCAACGTTTGCTTGATAGTTCGGGTGAAGCAGATCGAGTCCGGCCTTCGCGCTTCCGAAGTCATCCGCCTGATGGAAAGTCGCAACGAAATTGCCATCGGCGACGTGATCCCGGAATTCGAAGCCGCAGAAGTGGACGGCACGCATGCGACACTGGCATTGGCGGGAGGGAGGCAACCCACCGTCATTTATGTGTTCTCTCCGACTTGTCGCTGGTGCGCCCGCAATTGGTTGAACGTCAACGCGCTTGCCGGCCGGCTTCGCGAATCACACCGCTTGATCGGAGTTTCTCTGTCTGCCCGTCAACTGGCAGAGTACGCCCAAAAAGCGAAAATCCCGTTTCCTGTCTATAGCGTCGACATGGAACGGTCGCTTGGGCCCGGTAAGAAGCTATTTTCGGTCGCCACGCCGGAGACTCTCCTGATCGATACGAATGGAAAAGTCCAACGTATTTGGCGCGGCGCTTATGCCGACTCGACCAAGGGTGAGGTGGAGACGTATTTTGGAGTTTCCCTCCCGGGTCTCATCCCTGAGCGAGCCGGCATTGAACTGCCGTTACGTTGAGGTCTGATTATGAATCTGCGAATCGTACTGGGAATTGGTCTGGCAGGCATCATACCGTGTAGATTACTTGCACAATCCGCGGCAAGCCGATTGGAATTTGAGGTGGCTTCGGTGAAACTGACCGACCCTCGATCAAACGGCCCTATCGGTGTTTTCACAGGTCCCGGAGGACGGCTTACGATCAGACAGTATAGCCTGAAGATGCTGATCTGCAAGGCCTACGCCGTTAGGGAATCGGAGGTCTCGGGTGGGCAACGGTGGATGGAAAGTGCCACTTTCGATATCGATGCGAAGGCTTCAGCTGCCCTCGATACCGCCAGGACGTCGCCGTCAAACCCTAAGGCGCCTCCATCTCCTGGGATGCTAACGATGCTTCAGAGTCTGCTGGCGGACCGCTTCGGGCTGAGAGTCCATTGGGAGGAACAGCAGCGGTCTGTTTTCGCGCTGGTGGAAGCTAAAGGCGGTGCGAAACTAAAAGTGACACAAGACCCTGGTGGTGACCCGTGGGTGGAGTTCTCAGCCGGGGTAATCGGCGCCCGCAACAGGTCTACCTCGTGGTTGGCTGAGCAGCTTGCGAGAATTACGTATCACCCTGTGGTCGATCAAACTGGATTGCGGGGGACATATGATTTCGTGCTGTCATGGGACGAAGGTGAGATCGAGGAGACCAAGGCCAGCGGCGAGACTGGTGAGGGCTCCTCTCTATCTACGGCGCTGCAGGACCAGCTTGGGCTCAAATTGGCGCCCCAAAAGGGCCCCGTCCGGGTGCTTGTGATCGACGACGCGGCCAAGCCCTCGGCAAACTGACTGGTGACGATTGGGGCTACGGCTAGGCTCGCCGGCCGCTCAAACGACTTCCAAGTCTGAGAGTTGCCATGCCACCCTTACACAGCGATTAGTTCCCTGCACAGAATTCCGCTGCATAATGTGAAATGTTCAATTGACAGGTTTGTGCCGGTAAGTAGTTCCTAGCGATGCTCAAACGGAGATCAAACATGAATAAAAAGCAAATCGTCTTTTATGCCCTTGCAATTAGCGTACTAAGTGTGGGCGTATGGCTCACGTGTGGACCGCTCCCAGCCGCTCGCGCCGCGGGGGCGTGCTGCAACTATTCCGAGGACTGTCCGGGTACACTGATCTGTATAGCGCCAGCCCCGAAACAGCCACCCTGCAACAAAACTTACCCAAACTACTGTCAGCCATTCCAAGGCTAATGCGAGGTGGCGACTCCACCGCGTCGACTCAGAATTAGTCGTTCGACAAGCAATGGGCTCGGCGACACGCAAACGTGTTTGTGAAGAAGCTCTACCGATGGCGCAAAACGGTTTCTTCGGCAGCCGCCGAAGATACAATGTGGCTCGTCAGGGGCAGTGAGTGCGATACATCCTCCAGCCACTCCTGCCATCGGCCAAGCGCGGTCCGGCCGGCGTTTAAATTTAAAGGCCCCGGAGAGAGGTTCAAGCCGAACTTGCAACCATGAAGCAGCGGAGTCAACCGGCAGCTCGACAGTATCTTGAAATAGAGTGGCCCGTTGCCTCAGCCGCACGGCCTCCTTCCCGGCGGCTCGGTGAAGACGAACCGAATCTCGTTGGTTTCTCCCCAAGAAAAGAAAATGCCGGCGCACCCTCGGGGCACGCCGGCACAATAGCTACATCGCTTCGCTACTCCGCCAGCGTCTCTTCCCCGGTGTCTTCAGGCAGCCCGCCGGCGTACTGTAGGCGAGTCTCTTCGTCGTACCCGGGGATTATATCTGGCGCAGGCTCGACGGGCGCTTCTTCCACCACGTCCTCGCCGGCGATCTTCACCTGGCGGTAATACTCCAGACCGGTGCCGGCCGGAACCAGGCGTCCCATGATGACGTTCTCCTTCAAGCCGCGGAGGTAATCCACCTTGCCGTTGATGGCGGCTTCGGTGAGTACGCGCGTGGTCTCCTGGAAGGAGGCCGCGGAAATGAACGAGTCGGTCGAGAGCGACGCCTTGGTGATGCCCAACAGCATGGCCTTGCCCTGCGCGGGGCGGCCGCCGGCTTCGCTCGTCTTGAGATTCTCGGCGCGGAACTTGAACTTGTCGACTACTTCTTCCGGCAGGAACTCGGTGTCGCCGATCTCTTCCACCTTCACCCAGCGCATCATCTGGCGGGAGATGACTTCCAGGTGCTTGTCGTTGATGTTGACGCCCTGCAAGCGATAGACTTCCTGAATCTCGTTTACCAGGTACTTCTGCAGTTCCTTTTCACCGAGAACCGCCAGGATGTCGTGCGGGTCGCGGGGTCCGTCCATGAGCGGTTCGCCGGCCTTCACGCGCTCGCCTTCCTGGACGTTGATATGCACGCCGCGGGGCAGGGCATACTCGCGCTTCTCGCCTTCGTCGCCTTCTACATAAATCTTGCGCTGGCCCTTGGACACTTCGCCGTATTTCACGGTGCCGTTGATCTCCGCGATGATGGCCGTCTCACGCGGCTTGCGCGCTTCGAACAGTTCCACCACACGCGGCAGACCGCCGGTGATGTCCTTCGTCTTGGTAGTTTCGCGCGGGATCTTGGCGATCACGTCGCCGGCGTGGACTTCTTCGCCGTCGCGGACCATCAAGTGGGCGTGGGTCGGCATCAGGTATTTCTTGGCTTCGGACCGCGAACCCGATGCGCCTTCCGGCCTGACGATAACCTGCGGCTGCCGTTTCTCATCGGGAGAATCGGTGACCACCAATTGCGACATGCCGGTGACTTCGTCCACCTGCTCCTGCAGCGTGAGGCCGTCGATGAGGTCCTTGAAGTGGACCACACCGGTGACTTCGGTGAGGATGGAGAAGGTGTACGGATCCCATTCGAGCAGGATCTGGTTGCTCTTGACGGGAGCGCCGTCTTCCACCAGAACGCGCGCGCCGTATACCACCGGGTAGCGCTCTTTTTCACGGCCCTTATCGTCCACCACCGCCATAATGCCCAAGCGGTTCATGGAGATGATTTCGTTGGTCTTGCTGCGGACCGTAACGATCCCGATATAGCGCGCGAATCCATCGGACTTGGCATCCTGCGTGGACTGCTCGCTGATTCGGGTAGCGGTTCCTCCGATGTGGAAGGTACGCATGGTCAGCTGGGTACCGGGTTCGCCGATGGACTGCGCCGCGATCACGCCGACTGCTTCGCCGCGTTCCACCAGCCGACCGGTGGCCAGGTTGCGGCCGTAGCAGGCGACGCACACGCCGCGTTTCGATTCGCAGGTGAGCACCGAGCGGATCTTGACGCGCTCGATACCGGCAGCCTGAATCGCCGCCGCCAGGTCTTCTGTGATTTCCTGGTTCACGCCCACGATGATGTTGCCTTCGTAGTCCTTCTGATCTTCCAGCGGCATGCGGCCCACGATGCGGTCGCGCAGCGGCTCGATGATTTCGCCGGATTCGATGATCGGCTCCACGTAAATGCCTTCGGTGGTGCCGCAGTCGTTTTCGCTGATGATCACGTCCTGCGCCACGTCCACCAGGCGGCGCGTCAGATAGCCGGAATCGGCCGTCTTCAACGCCGTATCGGCCAATCCCTTACGGGCGCCGTGCGTGGAGATGAAGTACTGCAGCACGTTGAGGCCTTCGCGGAAGTTCGCGGTGATGGGGGTTTCGATGATCTCGCCCGAGGGCTTGGCCATCAAACCGCGCATACCGGAAAGCTGGCGGATCTGCTGTTTGGAACCGCGCGCACCCGAGTCGGCCATGATGTAAATGGGGTTGAGGTAGCGGCCGGTGCGGTCGTCCTCTTCCATCGCGGCCATCATCTCGTCGGAAACGCGCTCGGTAACCTTCGACCAGATTTCGATGATCTTGTTGTAGCGCTCGCCGTGGGTGATAGCGCCGTCCTGGTATTGGCTCTCGACGTTGACCACTTCCTTTTCAGCCTCGCGGACCAGGGTGGCCTTTTCGGCGGGCACCACCATATCGTCGATGCCGATAGAAATGCCGGCGCGCGTGGCGTAAAGGAAGCCCAGGTTCTTCACCTCATCC
>Ga0182018_10001111_pt1 | contig 32233 bp, 24 predicted proteins | sample 812P2MmetaG_FD_120490 | JGI IMG/M metagenome (GOLD analysis project Ga0182018, IMG submission 120490) | Permafrost microbial communities from Stordalen Mire, Sweden - 812P2M metaG | ecosystem: Environmental > Terrestrial > Soil > Wetlands > Permafrost | place: Sweden: Stordalen | collected...
AGATTCGAGTGTCGCTGACTGGGTCACCACCCGTAGCGATCTCAGTTAAAAGGTCCCATCGATTCGAACGTGATTGACTGCTGGACGCAGGGTCTGCCAATTCGCCCTAGAAATGGGATGGGCAGTTCTTGCCCATTTGACGAATTCACAACACTACGGTAAACAACGGCATGAGGTGCGACATGAAGATCGAAAAAACAACCGCTGGTTTGGGGGCGACAAATGAGGCCAAGAGAAACATACTTGCGAGCATCGAGTTCGCACTCCGAGCCTCGTTGCACGAAGAATACGTTGAAGCAGACTTCGTCCACTCCATTCTCGGGAAGATTTCCGCTAAGTCCGAGGATCGGGGAGACGAAGAGGACGCTGGTTACGTAAAAGCGTCGTTGGTGCAATTCGGTGAAGCCATGGATCATGGCATTAGCACTGAGAGGCTGGGAGATAGCATCGAAGGGGGTATTGCCGAATACTGGGAGCTCCTGTTCGACTTGAATACCGGTTGCTGGAAAGAAGAAGTGCAAGATGAATATGAGGCCTCCGGATGCGATCTGTTAATCATCGATCGCATGGAGATCAGTCCGAGATTTCGAGGAACGGGAGTCGGCCCAATTGCCATCGACAGGACTATCGACATCTTCGGTCCAGTTTGCGGATTGATAGCGTGCAAACCTTGGCCGCTGCAATTTACTCCTGCCTTCGCCCGCGATCGGAAAGCGTTGAACAGACTGAAAGCACCCAACGTTGGAAGAGATGAGGCGATCCACAAGCTGAGGGCGTATTGGTCTCGCCTTGGCTTCTGGCCGCTCGGTGAAACGGGGATTTATCTGCTTGGTATGGCCCAGAGAGGATCAGGTGAGTCAAGCAAGAATTTCGAAACACTCGCTAGCCGGCCCCGGGCTCGGCCAGCAGACGAGTCTGTTAGAACGCTGCCCTGTCACCGACTCCCAGCGCAGCATCAATCAGGCGTTCTGCTGTTTCGGCGCACAGTAAACCTTAACAAGGGGTGCGCCCCGAACTCCCTGAGTTTTCTTGTTATCGGGCACACGTCTCATGCAAGCTCTGCGCTCACTGGATTGTGCCGTCACCCAGAGTGCTTCGGTTCTTCCCGATCACCCGCACTTCCTTTCCACGGAGACCAGCGTACTTGATTGCCATGCCGAGGAGCGTGAGTTCGTCCTGTTGGTAGTCAGCGGCAAATGCGTCTTGGTGGAGCAACACTAGTTCCGTGTCATCGGCGCAGGCTTTCGCAAAGTCGGGAAGATTCTTTCTGATGGTCGCGATTAGGCTGGACTCTCGTTGCATGCGCTCGTCATCAGTCATCATGCTAAGAGGATAGCCGATCCTGAGTCGGTGCGAATTGCACAGGCCCTCGCCATGAGCACGCGCACGAAATCTTCCAGCTCACTTGATCTTCTTGACGCGGTAATCCTGTCCGTCCTCCCTGTGATAGGTGTAGCCAGTTACATGGCCCTGAGGGTCACGGGAAAACGTGATGCTCGCGATATCGTTCTTGATGAAGAACGTTTCAGAACCCAAGGGTACATACTCATCCTCATCGTTGCCGGAGTGTGACCATAGCTTGCCGTCCTTCAGAGAGATGGTCTCCACGTCGTCGAGGGGACGCGACTGATATTGGCCGACATAATCTTTATAAACGCTGGTATCGACGGCAACAGGCTTGCGGAAATTTATGGGCAACGGCGCCCATTGCCTCGCCACCAGAAGCCAAGAGCCATTTTGCTTGATATAGGTCTCTGTTGCACGCATTTCAGTGATGAGGTCGGTATCCGTTATCTGCTCGTGCAGGGTGAATCGGAAGTTCATCACTGCCGTATCGCCGTACACGTGGACGACGAACTCACGGTAGTTAACCGAGTGGTCGTACTCGGGAGGCCAATTCTTGCCGTGTTCCATTATCTGAGCCTTCGTAAGAAGGACACCATCGTCGTCGCTGAATATGCAATCATCCGCGACGTAGCGAGACCACGAACCATCTCGCCTGTCACTAGCCGCCACCCGTGCTTTGCGGGCATCGAGCACTTCTTGTTGGGCGGGCGAGAACTTTGGCTGGTCTTGAGCACAGATCATGCTGGCAGGTAGGCAGAGCGCAATCAGACCGCGGGTGAAGTAACGCATGTTTTGTCCTCGCTGAATGAGCGGCAGACTCAACTCGGTCGGACAGCATTCTACTCCAAGGTTTCAATGTAAGCCCCTGAAAGAGATATTATTCACGAGAACTTCTCGTTTATTGGAGGACAGACCCAATGAAATTGCGCCAAGTTTGGAGCTCTGTGATTGCAGTGCTGATCGTGACCGCCGTCAACGCGGTTGCCGCTTCAGATGACAACCAGAAAACCGTAGCTGCGCTGGATACTCAGTACCAAGCCGCCGTCAAAGCCAACGATGCAACCACGATGGATCGCATCCTAGCCGACGATTTCATCTTGGTTTGACGGCGACGGCACGGTCAGCACCAAGGCTGATTTGCTCAACGAAGCCGAGAGCAGGCGCGTCCATTACGAACATCAGGAAGACCTTGAGCAGATGGTACGTGTTTGGGGCGACACCGCTGTGGTCACCGGAAAGCTGTGGGGAAAGGGTAGCGACGGTGGGAAACGCTTTGAGTGGACGCTGTGGTACAGCGACACTTACGTACGAACTGCAAAGGGATGGCGATACGTTTTTGGTCAGGCCTCGCTGCCTTTGCCCAAGACATCGCAGACCGCCGCGAGATAAGGACAGTGAAACGCGCATCTCGATTGCCACAATGCAAGTCGTTCCTCCAGCTAGTGGGTTCGAGTGATCCCCTCTCCGCCAGAAAGCTACACGAAAGCTACAAGAAAGCTACAGAGAGGCGTATATTTATTCCGCCATCAACGATGGCAAAATCGTTAGGTGCTCTAAGCAAGTCGATTGAAATCAGTGCCAAGTAGCTTTGGATTCAATACAAGAATCGAATCCCACTCTCTCCGCCATTTCTTTTTGTTTTGTTATGCTTGACATGCTGTAATACCGTGGGTGATACCGAAATGAGGTAGCTCACGTGAACCGGCAAGTCAATCTCACCAAACGGGTGAAGACCGAAAGCGGCCTTCGCTACTGCCCAGTCGTTCTTGCGGCCAATGGCCGGATCAGGCCAAATTACGTCCTCGTCGATGGAAAACAGGGAAATGCACCCCGAGGGCGCGTACTATCTGGAATGGCGGAATGGGCTTCATCGCGTGTTGAGAAAGTTCTAAGTGATCATTTCCCGCCAACAATTGCAGATTGTTAGAAGGGACCTCTGGCGACCGGCGCGTCGGCCATTCCGACATGGAGAGCACGATGCGCTACCTGAAGCCTTCGCGCAGCCAGCATGTGCGTAAGAAGGTGAACGAGATCTTCGCTTAGTCCCTTCTGCGCGATACCGTGCCCTCAGAGCGGCAGTCTTTGCGATGAGTGAGATTCGAATCCACCAGGAAACGAAATTTCAGAGAGTTGCGCGGAGTGATGAGCATCCCAAGGCACTCAAAGAAACCCATCGGAATTGTTATTGCCCCCTGAAAGTGCCACGTCAATATTGTTCGTGTTTCACGGGATCTAATTCTTTTCAGCGAACTTGCGACCTTCTGCTTGTAAGGCAGGTTTCATGGTACCCGAGAAATTGCAATCCACCTAAATGAATCAATCCTTTACCCACAACAAAAGCTCGCGCGGAAGGTTCCGAGGTGTCTCAAAAACCTCGCGGAGCTTTGTGGCTTTGTGAACCGCGCGGCACATTTGCGTCCCAGTGGCTTGAAGGCTGGCCAGCGGAAGTGTTCATCCAATGAATTCGCTGGGACACAAAAGTTCGGATCGAGCGCGACCTTATGCGCAATGGAGGAACGGTCAAGTGGTGAATCGAGGGTCAAATGTGGTTTTTCCTTTTCAACGCGAACAGAGATACGCAGTAGCAAAGGGCGGACAGGTGTTTTACACTCTGTCATCGATCGGCAACTTTGCAGCCGTACCGAGAATTGGGACCTGATAGTAATCAACGTTCGCCGAAGCGCCGTTTAGCGTCATTAGCGCGAAGCAATTGTTGTATGACGTTCCGTTATTTCCGAGCTGGCCGCCCTGTTTCCAAGTTGGCAACGGCAAGCCGCCGTATGTCTGCAGACCGCTGGCATTGCTGTAGGATTGCTGATCAGTGAATACAGGTACAGCAGACGCCCCAACACAACGCCCTCGCTGCACGCCCATGTAAGGATCGAAGACTGCCAGAGTGTGCTCATGTCCCCAGAACCACCAGGCGATATTCGATATCACGGCTTGAAAGGTGGCGCGCAGATTTGGGTTGTACGCATATGACTGACCATTTACGGTTCCCACCGCCCCGAAGGGCGAGAAGAGTTGGTGGTGAGAAAGCAGCACGGTCTTGCGTGTTCCCGCGAGATTGATCTTGTCCAGGAGCCAATCCTCCTCCGCCCAGGTTCCGAAGGTCACCAGCTTGGTCATATTCGTAGAGACGGTAATCGGATTGTTGTCGTTGTGGCCAGTATCCATAGCGAGAAACTGCCAATTGGAATTTTGCAGACAGAAGTAGCTGGCTTGCTGGCCGATCTGATCCACCAGCCAGTAGTAGCCTTGGCCTCCGGAATACATGTCGTGATTGCCGCATAGGCTAAGGATGAGAACGTTGTTGCCGAGAACCTGCCGACAGATATCCAGAAAGTTCGTCTGTTCTTCATTGTGCGTGCCGGCGTAATACAAATCGCCCAAATGAATCAGCACTTCAGGCCCAAAGCTGGCCACTTGCTGCAGGAGATTGATGGCAACTTGGTCGCCGGTTCCCCAATCTCCTATGATCGCCAGCTTCGTCTTCTGCCCAAGGTCAAAGACAGGATTTTCGTTGGTGCGGTAGGGCAAGTTACTTAAGGACGCTTTGTAGGCGAGATAAGTGACCACGCACTCGCCCCAGCCAATGTCGCACTCTGAACCCTTGAGTTCTCCAGCATACTGCTCTGATGCGTGTTTATTGCCGGTGATTTCCGCCCAGAGGAATTGCGCTGCAACCTTTGCGCAGTCGATGGGAACCGCCGCCGCGGGTTCGGCACTGGCGGCGAGAGTGAGCGGCTGTGCGGCTTCGGCGACGCGCGAAGCAATTTCTGAAGGAATGTTTTGCCCCTGGTGTAACGGGGCGCCCAAAATACGAACTGGGGACATCAGATCATCCTCGTCGAGGAGCGTTTTGGGTGCCGCTTTGCTGCCGCTGGTGACCAAATCCATACGATTTTGAATGGAGTCGTGGCGGCGCTGGACTTCGGCGACCGCTGCCTGCCAAAGCGAGAGAAAAGGGTCCGAGTAGGTATAGAGATTGTGCGTTCTAGGTCCATTTGTCATTTCGCAAGCTCCTTCTTTGCCAAGTAGGGTTCGCGTGCGAGGTGCCCCATGATACGGCCCAGATTAACGTATCCAAATAAAATGTCTCTCGCCGGACTCCCTCGAAATAGCTTCGACTTGCTACAGGCCCTGCTTGAAGCACACTCGGATGCTTTCAATCGTCGGTTGATCGCCCGGAAAGTTCCCATGCTTCTCGGCTGTCGATCGGTAGCCGTCGTTGGGTGTGGCGGCTGTAGGAGAAAGGACTCGGACGTACTTCGTCGCTATTGTGGGCGGTGCTACGGCGAAATCGGTGCGGGCCTGACCCACGCTCGCGTAGTCCGCGGGACTGAAGACAGCCATCTGTGCATAGAAACGGTCCATCCCCAAAATTGGCATGTCATCTCCGTCCAACGCGTGTGGACCACTTCCGCCCTGCCCCTCGAAGTACTCGCAAATTCCGGAGACGAGGTATAGAAGGGAACGAGGATAGACTTTGCCGAGGATCGACGGATCTTCGGGCCCGAAATCGGCCGACATAAGGTGGTCTTGTTGCTCGGTAGCGTCCTTCATTTGGAACATTCGGATGCCACGCACCCTGCTGGTGTAGCTGCTCGTAAAGAAGTCCATTGTGCTCGCCGGAGCCATCAAGATAATGTCGAACACCGTAGTCGTGTCGCCTTGAGTGCGCAACGCGATGTCGACATGACGCAGAAAGTTGCCGATGTAGATTGCGCCTGTGCTGTGTCCGACGAGCGTAACGGGCGTACTCGGTTTCTGCTTGAGGTGCATGCAGAGCTCCTCAATGACCGCGGTGCCGCCGTAGAGGCTGCTATCTACGCCAAAGGCATCCTCGGTCTCCCGTTTCATTTCTTCCCAGATGGAACTGCCCGTGTTGGCCAAGTAGAGTGCTCGTAACACCTCCTCCACGATGGTGCAGGTGATCCCATGATCGCGCTTTGCCACGAATCGCTTGACGCTATTGACAATGACCGGCACTGCTGCCTTTGCGATGGCCCACGCAGCCTGGATCGCTCCGCCGATATCAAGCGGAAGGGCTGCAAGCGTCTGCGCACTGCCAAGATTGGCACGATTTGCCTGTACGTAAGCGCCACGAATCGCGCTGACAACATCAGGAGAAAGGTAGGTGCGAGGCGAGAGCTGAAATGAGTCGATCGTCGCGGTTGGCGCCAACAGTGTGTCTACGCTCTGGGAGGTTCGCGCGATCGCCACGGCCTCTTGCTGGATCGTCTCGTCGTTCTTGATTGCCGTCATGAAGGCGTCGATGTCAGCGCTCGTGACCTCGATCTTCTCGACGTCGGGATTTGGCAGGTTCAGCGAGGCTGCGAGCAAAGCAACCCGGTCCGCTTCCGGAACGCCTTGTGGCTGGGGAATCTTACTCGATACAAGATCGGTCGCGTGGCTGACGATGCGTCCGAATATAGTTTCCGCGAACACCAGCGGGAGATGGTGGGCCAATACTTCCCAAATTCCCGACTCCCAGATGAAGAACAAGGGAAAGACAATATTCGCGTAGTTATCGTACGAGTTTGCGCCTTCCTTTTGACCTGTGACTTTATCCACTAGCCCGCCGTGAAAGAACAGTGCGAGCCGGTTCGTTGCCGTTTGCTCTCTAAAGGCCGCGAAGGTTGCGGCAACATCGGCACGGGTCATGCCGTCGTATTTCCCGTCGCGCAAGTAGATGGCGTTGATCGACGGGGGCGCCGCATTCGCACTGGGAGTCGCGAAAGCCTGAAGGTTTAATGCGGGATTGAACACCATGTTGAACCTCATTCATTTTGGCGGCTGACTAGTTCGCCGAGACTGTCATTCCTCTAGAAGCGCCGCCTCCTTGACAAAAACGCGTTTCGCGGCGTTCCGAACAAGTTCAGATTTGAGCCAGAGCAGGCACCCCGATTCCCGTCACCACGAGCGCGAAGTCCTGTGGAACCTGCAGCAGGTTGCCGACGAAGACCTGAACTAGATACGTTCCCTGGGCCGGATTCTGAATCTTAACCGCCTCGACGTTGTTGTCCGGGTCTGGGATAACGAGCGCGTCCGGCAAGTCCTGGTTGCCCATCCATTTAGTGTTGGTCTCCAAATGTTGAACGATGAGATTTAGGTTGTTTTGCAGAGCCCGAGCGGGTGCATCGGTATAGGCCATACAGATTCGAAGTTCTGGCGTGCCGGCCGGAAGCACAAACTGGTACCGTTTACGGTCGCCAGTGCGCGAGAAAGACTTCGTTTTATCTTGCCAATCATCCACGAACTGGAGCTGTAAACCTGGCTTACATGCGTTGGGTATTGCCATCTGCATATCGACTCGGCCGTGCCCCTGATGATAATTAGGCTTGCCCACCGTCTTCGCGTCGGAGTCTTTGCCCGTCAACCATTGGGTGCTGTTGACCAGTGTCGCTTTCAGCAGCGCCGCGCTGGGTTTGTGTTGTCGCTCCTCAACATAGTACTGTCGCACCAATGTCGCACATCCGGACACGAGCGGAGTCGCCATGCTGGTCCCGCCGTCATAGGCGTACTTAGGATTAATCTTGACCACTCCCCAAAAGTTTGAAATCGGAGCGATAGACGACTTGGCAGAGACGATCTCGGTACCCGGCGCAACCACATCCGGTTTGATTCGGCAGTCGTCACAAGGACCTCTGCTGCTGAATGCTGCGAGGCATTGTGGATCGCCTGAGACAGTCTCGTTGCAGATCGGAGGCTGCGGGAAAGCACTCGGCCAACCTTGACCCCAAGTTGTGGAACTCAGTGGACCGTTCGTGCGATCACTGCGGCTGGCGCCCACCGTCAAGGCATTCTTGCAGGATGCCGGCGATCCAATAGAAAGCCAATCGACAAATCCGAGAGCCGCTTTCTTTGGATTCGCGCCAGAACCGGCGTTGCCGGCTGCGATGACAATGAGCATATCCGGATTATTTCGAACAAACTCGTCCACCTCCTCGCTGTTGATCGTGTACGAGGAGGGCGTGTTCGCCCCCCAGCTGTTGTTGTGAATCCTCGCCCCTCCCTGATACGCTTCCAAAAACAGATCGTTGAGGTCGAGCGGCAGACCGCCTAAATCGCCATTAGAGTCCAGAAGGGACTGAAAGAATAGACTTGCTTTGGGAGCTATTCCCTTATACTGCCCGCTCGATGCGGATCCATCCCCCAAGACGGAGCCGGCCACGTGAGTACCGTGGCCTACCGGATCATCCGCAAGGTTTTTGCGACCCCGAGCAATCTTAGCCACGATTCGGCCTGCAAAATCCGGGTGTGTGTCGTCGATACCCGTATCTGCAACGGCCACGATTTGGCCCTTGCCATCCTGGCCCACACAGACAGTTGGATTACCCTGGCCTGTTTCGACGCCCAGGATACGTCGAGCGCAATCGTTGTAGAGTTGAGGCTTTACGTATTCGGCTATTATGTCCACTTCGGGGAGCAATGCGAGATCAATGAGAACAGGTGAATTCTCAATCGCGAAGAAGCGAATTTTCCTGCCACTTGCGCCGGAGATACTGACGTTGCGATTACGAAGCCAATCGACGATTTTGGCGCTATCTTCGGGGCGATGGAGGCGAACATCGAAGGTTAACATCTGCAAACCTGTTGTGGGCGCTGCTCCTGGTGCGGGCAGTACTGATTGGGTCACTTGCTTTGGCGCCGAGTTTCCAGGTGTAATCCATTTCACGCTGTCGACAAAGTCAAGAGCGTTCACCGCGCTAACTTGCTGAGCAGTGAGGCGTGCTTTGTATCCGCCCAATTGATCTCTTTCCAGTAGTCGGACTCCAGTTGACTCAAGTTGTTGCCGCCGGGTCTCCATTAGAGGCCCCTTTAGCTGCACGTTGTAGAAGTCCTCCAACGCAGGTGCGGCGTCATCGAAGGCAACCGCTGCGGATGGAGTCAGATTAAATCCGAGGGTCGCAAGCCTCGTGGAATTTACGGCGACGGCCTTGTCCGGAACAGCGGGCGAAGATACTGCGTTGACGATAATCCCTTGCTTTTTCAATTCTGCAATCTGGGTATCTTCCATATCGCCGATTGCGAAGCTGTCAGTCACGTTTGCGGAGGTCATGGCCTGCTCTGCAGATACCCGCTCGGATTCATGCATGAAGTAAGCGATCACTCGTCGTTTTGCCATCCATACCTCCTAAATGTCAACGGTACCCTGTTACGGACGAACGCTCTGGCGCGCTACGTTCTGCCAGTCGTGTAGAAAGGTCTGCTCGTAGTACTTGGCCGCTCGTTCGTTCCGGATAATTACAGATGCATCGCGGTTTGCGAAGCACCCCGTCCCCTGACCAATTCTGACTTCCAATGGCGACAACCTTTGAATCGATCACAAAACCCTTGTTGTGAACGCCGTTTTGAATCTTCACGTTTCCGAGCGCGATTCCCGCAGCCTGAAGCCGCTCCAGCCATCCGTTGCTCGTCTGGTATTGGCTCAAAATGAGTTTCACATCCTTGCCGGCTTCGATCTTAGCTTGCACCGAATCGATCAACGCAGCAAAGTCTGTATCCTGTCCGTCTTTGGGAGGATGAATATACTGCAGCTGAATGTAAAGCTTCTCGTTGGCGGAGTTCAGCAAGTCCAACATCGCAGCAGAGTAGACGCCAGGATCCGGAGTCAAGAGAGGCGTGATCGTCATCGGCTCCTGAATGGGTAGCGGAGCAAAGAAATGCCACGGCGCGCGCGCCTCTACCTCGAAACTTGCCGGAATCGCCTCTCCGGGCGCTGCCACGAGCACTCCCGGCCCCCCCTGCCACCGAACTTGCAACCTCATAGTCATGTATCAAGAACGCTTCCAGGTTCTGAGCTAACTCTGAACTTTCGATGATTACGTGCCAATCTCGGTCGCTCTTGCGCGCGGTTTGCTGATCGCCGTCACTCGGATTGCCGATCGGATCGATATCCGGTTGATTTGAGTTATTCCAGTTGCCGCTTGATAGCCAAATAGCCCTGCTGTCTCGAACCGCGACTTTAATGTGGTAGGCATTCGGGAAGATCCACCGGCTGATGTCTTTATTGGATCGGACAAGCGCCCAAGCCGCGCTTAGTGAATCACCAAGTTCGGCTTTGAGCGCATCTAAAGTGTCCGAGTCACTCTGGTCCGCCGTAGGGTTCAAAGCGGGATTATCCAATGTAATTTCGAGTTTCTTGTCTCCGGCAAGAGCTTGTTCTACAGAGTCGAGGATGTGCTTCGAAGTGAAGTCATACAGCCCCACCGTGAGTTTAGATTCCGTTTTCGACAAGAATTCTTTAAGTTTGGGAAATCCGGCATCCGGGCTAGCGTGGCACAGAATTGAGATTGTGGCGGTGATGGACTTTAAGGGGACTCCGGGCCCGGTGTACGGGATTTGCGGCTTCGCTGCCATCACGTCTGGGGCAAAAGCGGCCAAAGCCTCAACACCCTCCGCTTCAGCAACTGGGTCGAACTCCTGAAAGGCGTCGGCACGCAGTTCCGTGTGTTGCGCCGCCAGCATGGCGTACCTCTGCGGTTGTTGATAGCGAACTTGTTCTACCTCCGTAGCCGTGCGCACATCGATTGGAAAGCCGTCAATCTGCTGAGGCAACTGGAGTCGGCCAACGTCCTTTGATGTGATCACTACGATGGCCGGCTGGTCTGTGGGCCAGTCGTTCTGCAACTTATATCCAGGACGAATGGAGACGACACCCGGTTGCTTTAGTTCTTGCAAATGAGCGTCGATGATCGGCACAATTTTGTCGAGTTTGTTCACGGCACATTCCTTCACACATGGTCTCATGGTAGCGAGTCATAGACTCGCTCGGTAATCGACAGTCAATCCCAGGGATACTCCAGACTAACTGTTCTCAGAGGAAGAAAACCGAAGAAGGGGACAATTCCCAAGACCAATCTTTTCTAACTCTTCCCCGTGTTCAAACAGCGAAGCCCCAACGCACTAATTGGTCAGTGCCAAAGGCGGCGCGATCCTGTTTTTACCTTTGAAACAGCGTCCGAGTCACAGGGGAAGTGTAACAATGAACGTTACAGCTCTTTCTCGCGGTAAAGATATTCTGGGAGTTGGATGCTGTCAAGTTAATTGTTTTGCAGTTTGCACAACCACTCTGCCATTCGGACCGCAGTACCCGTGGGACTTCGCGTGGTTCGGTTGTGTCAACTTGCTCCGTCGGATGCGTCGGTTACCCTGTGCTTTATTCACGGAGAGCACGGTCGTTCATCGAAGGCAAGCGCACCGAAGACGGTCCCTCGCGGCAGGTAACGTGGTGGGCGTCAGTTGGAATGAACTACGAGAGCCAACTGGACATTTGCTGGTGATAGGTTTGGTAGAGGATGGATCGGATTTGTGGAAGATTGTTCGGAAGCCGGACGGAAAGTTCTGGGACGTTACGGCACTGGTCAGCTCTGCACTGACTGGCGAGACACTGCGGGTTGAAACGGACGACCGGATTTTTGATGTGAAGAGACTCGCCGAATGCGAAGAACTTTACGACCAGTACAGCAGAAGGCCCTATAGGGCAATGTGCGATTGAAAAGAACTACCGCTCCGACGCCAGCCTTTTCAGGCCTTAGCTATTAAATGGTTACAATGACTTGGAACGCAGGGACGACACCGTAAGTCATTGAAGATCATCCCAGGACAATCGTTTTGTGGGTTTTTTTGTGGGCTGGGGTCGGACTGAATGGTGAACACCATTTCGCGGCACCTAGTTTTGCAAGAGTCAGTTCTCTATAGGAAATCTTGGATCCCGGCTTATCAGACCCGGTTCGCCACCAATAATGAGCTGAGGTTTGCCCGTTATGACGGGCGGCTCAGCGGTATTCGCGTGCGTGGTTATTGCGAAAATCCACAGGCAGCGGATCAGCGTTTCGGCTTCCAACACCGCCAAGTGTCCCTCATGTACCAACGGTCAGAGTGAATAGTACGGTGGGTTCCGAATTTCCGTTCCCAGGCATCATACGTTCAGTCGTGTGGATGCTGAGCCTTGGGATCGCTTAAAAGCAGTTACGGAAATGTCGCGTACTTCAAATTGTCCGACTCTAGTAATCTCAATCAACTTGTTGAGCAAGAAGTCCTCATCACCTGAGTCTTTCACGTGCTCGATCACAGGCTGGAGGCGGTCCCATTATTCGTTGCGCTTTAAGCCACTCTCGCGCAAGACGATCAACCCTGGATGCACATCCACATCGAGGAGTTCGATGAAGGGTGGTAAACTCCGCTTATGGCCGCTAAGAAGAAAACGAAAAAGAAGCACACAAAGCTGAGCAAAACTGCCGCGAACAATGGGAGACCGGCTAAGAAGATGGTTAGAAAGAAAAAGGCCAAAAAGAACGTATCCCCGAAGAAGAAGCTGACCAAGAACAAGCCCTCTTTGAAAAAAGCGATGGTTAAAACGAAGGCCACCGGCAAGAAAAAAGCCGGTGCGAGGGCTGCGGGTGCCGCCAGTAACCGGTCTCCGAGAGGAAATCCGAGTTTGGATGTGGAAGCATTTGCACCTCAAGGATCAAGGACGCAGTCGGCGGGGCAATCGGGAGATTTGCAGGGATTATCGAACGTCGCAGGTGCAGATTCGGAGAGTGTGGACGAGTTAATCGAGGAAGGAAACGCGTTCGAGGCCGACGTCGTGGCTGGCGTGGAAAGCGCTGGGAACGCCGACGAGAAGGAAGTTCGCACGCACGAGGTGCCAGAGGACGATGTTCCAGACGAATATCTGGACAAGGAGTAATCGCGGGCGTCCCGGCTCAAAACTCGCGGTACAAGGACGTACAACCAAAACCTGGAGAACCATGCCCAGCTCAGCCGGCGTAAGACGGGTGTTGAGCAGAACAAGAATAATTCCGGTCTTTAGTCTTTGCCCGCCGCCAAGAAAGCGTCCAGGAATTCCACGCGGGCTCATGGCGAGAATGCCAACCCGGTCGCCCCGAAGCGAGGTGTCTTCGGTAATCTTTCTAACCCCCGACTTGCTGTGTACTCTCAACATAAGCCTTAACGTGGCCCATCCCTCAGAGAGCACCCATGGTCTGAGTTTCTTCTTATCGTTCTTTATCCGAAAAAGGGCACCGTTTCATGTCTTCTCCTACGAATAGTTTACCGAATGTAGCTCCTTCCGCTCCTGGAGCAGCGGCCGGCCCCGCCGCGGCCCCTGCGCCAGCGCCGTTCTCGACCCCTGCACTGCTGGCGGCTATGCTGAAGACCTCGTCGAAGATCAGCGACCTCTTCTTTTCGCCCGGTAAGCCACCGCTCGTGGAAATCAGTGGAAAGCTGGCTCCCGTAGGAGCATCGCGCGCCCTCACCAGTGACGACACTCGACGCATTGCGTCCGATCTCATCGGCCACAACCAGCATGCGATTGATAACTTGAAGGAACTCGGTTCCTGCGACGTATCGTACAGTTTGACGGGGGCGCATCGGTTTCGCGTCAACATCTTCATGCAGCGCGGCTCCTGTGCCATCGTGATGCGGGTAATTCCTAGTCTGATCCCAGACTTCGATGCTCTGAACCTTCCTGCCGAATTGAAGAAGATCGTCGGTCTGCGTAATGGAATCGTATTGGTGACGGGGCCGACCGGCTCCGGCAAATCGTCGACCCTGGCGGCGATCATCGACAGAATTAATAAAGAGCAGTCCTATCACGTGCTCACCATCGAGGATCCCATTGAGTTCCTGCACCTCCACAAAAACTGCGTTGTTCATCAACGGGAATTGCACAGCGATACACCCAGCTTTGCCCTCGCCTTGAGGGCGGCACTGCGTCAGGCTCCGAAAGTAATTCTTGTCGGCGAGATGCGAGACAAGGAAACCATCGAGATCGCGATGGAGGCCGCGGAAACCGGTCACCTGGTTCTTTCCACGTTGCATACCATCGACGCCTCGAAGACGGTGGAGAGAATCGTGGGAGCATTCCCCATGGCCGAGCAGCACACCCTGCGAAACCGCCTCGCGAAGAGTTTTCGCTATATCATTTCGCAGCGTCTAATCCCACGCAAGGACGGCGCTGGACGAGTGGCGGTGATGGAAATTTTGAAGTCTACCCTGCGTACCCGCGAGTACGTCGAGAAAGGCGAAACTGACGGCAAGACCCTGCTGGACGCGATGCGCGTTGGCGAACAAGACGGCATGCAGCATTTTGATGGCGACATCGAGAAGTTGATCCGCAATGGGACCATCGATCGGGAAACCGGCCTGGCTTATGCCACAAATCCCGGTAATCTTGAACTGGACATGTCCGATCTGAAATTGGAAGCGGAGACCGATCCGTTGCTGGAAACGAGTGAGACGTAGGAAGCGCCGAGCGACATTCGGTTCGCTCCGCTATGTCCCCGTCCCCCTGCCTTTTCAATAACTTAGCCCCATAAAATCCCCCATTTCCCCGCTCAACCCCGATTTTCTCCCCTTCATTGCCTTCTTGGTGCACAACACACAAGGGTTTCAATAGCATCAATGTGACCGACTCCATGCAGCGAAACTTCCAGGTTCCCTCGTGGACAAGTCTTTTTGCACAGGTTCCGGAACGCGGAACCGTGGGGACAGTTCTAGGTTAGGAAAGCGAGAGCAGAATGCACAAGCCGATCAAGTATGTCGAGAAGGCCGTGACCATCGCCGCCACCGGCGCATGGGCAGTATTTGAACGCCTGAACCGCGTTGCTCCGAATGCATCGCCGACTCCAAAGTGGTCCGACAAGCCCCTGCTCAAATCCTGGGAAAAGTCGAAGCCGCCGCTCGGCTGGCCGCGCTCGACCGATTCGCTCTGTCCCAAGTGTGTGCCTGAAATTCGGCAGCAGATTCTTGATGGCCATCTCCCCGTCGACGTTCTAATGGACGAAAAAGTGGGCGAGATCAAGGCCCAGATCGTCGAACGCGACGGCAAAATCTGGATGGTCAAGGATTGCGTTAAGCACGGCCACTTCGAAGACCTGATGTCGATCGACACCGAATTCTCCAAGCACCTTGAAGACGTTTTCCCCGGCCGCGACATCAAGGCCCATAACGACGAGAAGCTGCATCATCACGGTTCGTCCACCGTGAAGTACGGACGCGGCTCGGTGCTGACCGTTGATCTGACCAACCGCTGCAACATGATGTGCGATCCCTGCTTCATGGACGCGAATCAGGTGGGCTACGTTCACGAACTGACCTGGGAAGAAATCAAGACCGTGCTGGACAACGCGATCACCATCAAGCCGCGGCGTCAGATGTCGGTCCAGTTCTCCGGAGGCGAGCCAACGTTGTCGCCTTACTTCCTGGACGCGGTCCGCTATGCCCGCAAGGTCGGATACAACAGCGTGCAAGCCGCAACCAACGGAATCGAATTCGCGAAAAGCTTTGAGTTCTGCCAACAAGCAGTCGAAGCCGGCATGCGTTACGCCTATTTGCAGTTCGACGGAATTGGCAACGCCGCCAACGATCATCGCGCCGTCGGCAATTTGTTCGATGTGAAATTAAAAGCCATCGACAATCTGCATCGCGCCGGCTGCGAAATCGTGCCGGTCGTTACCATCATCAATGGCATCAACAATGAGCAGGTTGGACGCATCATTCAGTTCGCGCTCGACAATCCGAAGAAGATCGGGTTCCTCAGCTTCCAGCCAGTCTCATTCACCGGACGCGACGAAGCCATCACCGACGACCGCCGCCAGGCGCAGCGCTACACGCTCGCCCACCTGGCCCATGACGTGAAGAATCAAACCGGTTTCGGGGTGCCAGCCCGCGACTGGTACCCGATTTCATTCATGTCCACCTTCAGCGATTGGGCCGACGTAATGCACGCCCAGGATTCCAACAACGATTGGGGCCAACTCTCCTGCGGATGTCATCCGAATTGCGGAACGGGGATGGCTCTTATGATTGATAAGGAGACTAAGGAGGCGGTTCCGGTTACTGCTTTCCTTAAGGGCGATCAGCTGGCCAAGGATATTGCCAAGGTTAACGATGCGGCTCGCAGCAAATTCTGGACTGCGTTTGGGATGGCGCTTTGTTTGATGAAGAACTACGATTCGTTCCAGTCGCCTACTCACTTCAAGATGATAGATCTGCTTAAGAAATTCGATAAGAACTTCAATGCTACGGGCAAGAACTATGGCAAGGTTGGTCCGGACCGGACGATTGACGACGTGATGAAGCGGCGGCAGGACCGGTGGAACTTCCTGTTCATCGCCGGGATGTGGTTCCAGGATCTGTTTAATTACGACTTTCGGCGAACTGAGCAGTGCATCATTCCTTATGCCACGCAGGAAGGCGAGATCAGCTTCTGCGCTTACAACACGGGCGTGGGCTGGCGCAATATCATTGAGAAGATGCACATGACTTCGACGCTCACCAAGTGGTACGAAGAGCACGGGCGTCACGAGATCTTCGCGGGCGGCAAGAAAGTCAAAATGGAAGACAAAGAGCACGCGCTCTACCTGCGGGAAGAAATCGTTACCCACGAAGTGCAGCACGATCTTGACAAGCTGGGGATCGCGAAGACGGCTCGCGAAGAAAAGAAACGCGCCCGCGACAGCAAGGCCGAAAGCAACAAAGTCAAGAACGATGCGGCCTACGACGCGCGCATGGCGCAGCTCTATAGGGAAGTTGTCCTGAAAGAAAAGCCGGCTACGTCGAATGAAGGTGGGTTCATTCCGCTGGGCGCGATCACGGCGGCGATCGCCCCGGCCAATGGGAATGGGGCTGCGACGAGGAGTGAAGTTGGCGAGCCGGTGGCCGGAGACTAAAGTTGGCCGCTGGCGCTTCTCGCTTCGTTTTTCGTTCAAGAAGTTCAAAAGGGCGCAGACTTCCGCCCCGTTTTGATTTGTAACTAAGGTAGCCGCGTACTTAAAGAGGAAATCAGATGCGAACGAGCGCAATTGTTGCGACTGAGTCGCAACTAGGACGATCGCAACTTGGAAGACCAAACCACACGGCGATTACGCGTCCATCGCTGATGAAAAAGCTGGCGGAGCGGGGAGTACGAATTACCGCGCAACGGCGCCTGCTGGTGGGCATTATTCAAGACTCGCCCCGGCACCTTGATGCCGCGGGGCTGCTGGAGATGGCCAGGAAGCGGGATGGGGCGATCGACCGCGCCACTGTCTATCGGACGATTGCGTTGCTTAAAGGTCACGGGTTGATCGACGAGTTGGATCTGATGCACATTGAGGGCGAGAAGCACTATTACGAGGCCAAGACGAGCCGCGATCATTGCCACATGGCGTGCTTCCGGTGTGGCGCCATCATGGAATACACGAGTTCTTCTTTCGAGAAACTGAAGGAGGAGATGGCCGCACAGAGCGGCTTTCAGATCCGGGTGGTGCGGCTCGAAGTGGGGGGAGTTTGCGAACGGTGCCGAAAGGCCGCGAATTAAGTCTATTTTTTTCTAACCTTATTGCGACTTGATCGCAACTGGTTTCACAGTAAGGTGAGGTCGAGTTTCTTGGAGCATACTGGGTTCACAAATATTTCTGAGGGTTCAGAAAGGCACTGGGTCCCTGCACCTTCGCTCAAGGCAGGCTCTCCGGGACTTGAGGCATCTTTGCCAGTTTTCCCAGCGCTGAAGCGCTGGGAAAGGCTCGGACGCCCCTATGGTGCTGGATTCTGGGGCATCTCGTTCCCCAGGGCTGCCCGAAAACGAGTTCTCACGTTCACACTGAAGCGCTGGGCCAAACTGGTTCGCGTCTCCGGGGCTGGATGCTGGAGTCTTGTAATTTTCATGCTCGTTGCCATCAACTCCTGGGCGGGCGCGGGTGGGAGTGTTTCCGGCACAGTGAAGGACGCGAGCGGAGCTGTAATTCCCAATGCCACGGTAAACGCAAGCAACGTTGATACCGGAGTCCAAGACCGGGTCGCGACCAACGGACGAGGTTTTTACTCCTTTCCCGAGCTTCCAGTAGGGCGCTACACCATCGCCGTCAAGAAGATTGGCTTCAAGCTCTATCAGCGAACCGGGATCACCATCGACACCAACCGGACGTTGACGGTCGACGCGGTCCTCGATGTGGGCGAGACGTTCGATGCGGTGACGGTAATTGACAGTGCCGTTCACGCGGAAACCTCCGACACGCAGATGGGAGAGGTGATCAGCGGCGGGAAGATGGCGGCTGTGCCGTTGAATGGGCGCAGCTACACGGATCTTCTGGCGATGCAGGCGGGCGTGGTTCCGGCGACTTCGCTTACATCGAACACGCAGCAGGACGTGGGCGTGAGCGCGCTTTTGCCCTCGGGCGGATTGAACCCGGGAACGATTTCGATCAATGGACAACGGGAATTCTCCAACGCGTTCACGGTGAACGGAAGCGACGCCGAGGAAGACGTGAACTCGGGAACGGCAATCATCCCGAACCTCGACTCCATTGCCGAGTTCCGCATCCTGACCAGCAACTTCGATGCGGAATACGGAGGACACAGCGGCGGACAGATCAACGTGGTTACGAAATCGGGCAGCAATGGATTTCACGGCGACGGGTTTGAGTTCGTCCGCAATACGAACCTTGATGCCCGCAACTACTTCTCTCCGGCGCGCGGCGCTTTCGACCAAAACCAGTTTGGCGGAACCTTCGGAGGCCCAATTCGGAAGGACCGGACATTTTTCTTCGCCGATTATCAAGGGACGAGATTGACGCAGGGAGTAGACACGGGTCTGATTCCAGTTCCCACGGTCGCCGAGCGCAACGGTATTTTTCCGAATGGCGATGATATTCCGGAAAGCGCATGGTCCGCTCCGGCAAAGAATCTGCTGCAATATATTCCGGCGCCGAACGTGGGCACTAACAGCTTCGCGACCTCGGCCTACAACGAAACTTTGCGAGACGATAAGGGGGCCTATCGGCTGGACCACAACAGTCATTGGGGCTCGCTATCGGCATACTATTTTCTGGACGACTACACGCTCAACAATCCCTATCCGGTGGCGCAGAGCGGGGCGAGTGTGCCGGACTTCAACGCGTTGTACCTGGGCCGGGCCCAGTTGCTCAGCCTGGGGGACACGAAGACGCTGGGATCGACGGCGGTAAATGAGTCACACTTCACCTACATGCGCGATCACAACGATCTTGGGAAACCCATTGGCGGACTCGGCGTCAGCTTGGCGTCGCAAGGATTTGTGACGGGGGTCGGGACTCCCGGCATCGTTCCGCTCAATCCCCAGGGCGAAGGGGTTGAGAATATCGTGTTCAATGCGTTTTCCATCGGAACAAATGCCAATGAGCTGAAACAAGTCAACAATACTTTTCAATGGACGGATAATTTCTCCAAAGTGGTGGGTCGTCACACCTTGAAGTTTGGCGTGGAATTTCATTACGACCAGGTCAACACCGATGCGATTGCGCAATTCAACGGCAACTTTTTGTTTACGGGGAGCGGGACGGCGACTGATTTTGAAGATTTTCTGCTGGGGCTTCCGAGTCAATACAACCAGAGCCAGCTGCAACCGTTTTACGGCCGCAACAAATACTGGGGTGTATACGCCCAGGACGGCTGGCGTGTGCGCTCTAACCTGACGTTGAACTATGGCTTGCGCTGGGATCGGATCGAGCCCTGGTATGAAAGGAACAACGGCATTTCCACGTTTGAAGCGGGCAAGCAGTCGGTAGTTTTTTCTGGCGCCCCTGCGGGAATTCTTTTTCCTACCGATCCGGGTGTCCCGCGAACCCTGGCATCACCAGGAAACTTGGATTTCGCTCCTCGCATTGGCTTGGCCTATTCACCGCAGGCTGCAGAAGACACTCTTTTCGGCAAGATTCTGGGTGGGCCGGGCAAGACCAGTGTACGGGCTGGTTTCGGGATGTACTACACGGCAATCGAGGCGCTGACTTTGGGGATCCTGGCAGGGAACGCTCCCTTTGGCATCACTTACTCGAGTCCGGCGCCGCCGCTGTTTGCCACACCTTTTATCGCCGCGTCGACCGGGGAGTTCCAAGGCCAGCCGTTTCCGGTCGCACTGGTGACGCAAGAGGCGTCGCGCAGCCATCCGGACGCGAACGTCAATTGGTCGCAGTATGAGCCGATCAGCGGCATTCCTGGATATGCGACGACGAACCGGATCCCGTATGTCGAAGAATATATGCTGTCGCTGCAACGGCAGCTCGGAGCAAACACGGTGCTCAGCGCCAGCTATGTGGGAACGCAGTCGCACCGGCTGCTGGTGATGGAAGAAGCAAACCCTGGCAATCCCGCGCTGTGTCTGAGTCTGAGCCAGACGAGCGAGGTGGCACCGGGTTCTCCGACGTGCGGTCCTTTCGGGGAGAGCAATGTATTCACCGCGGCATCGCGCCATGTGGTTAACGGCACCCGGGGACCGCTCGGTCCTAATTTCGGCAGCGACACGAATCAGGCGACGATCGGGAAATCGAATTACAACGCGCTCCAACTTAGTCTGCGACATAGCAGCGGGCGGCTTGAGCTGGCGGCTGGTTATACGTACGGTAAGTCGCTCGATGAGTCATCTAACTTGGGAGAAGAGGTTAATCCTATCAACCATGTCCTTAGTTATGCGTTGTCTTCGTTTGACGTCAAGCACAACTTTGTCGTGAGTTACGACTACAAGATTCCGTTCGAGAGCGTCTTTCGCGCTTCGAACCGCTGGACCGAGGGGTGGGAACTCTCCGGGATCACGCATTTCAGCACTGGCCTGCCGGTGACGCTGGTCAATTACGGGGACAATTCTCTGCTCGGGGCGGAACCGAATGGCATCAACAACTATGGCGTCGATGAGCCGGACTACTTGGGAGGCGCTCTCGACCTGAATCACAATCCGCGCAATGGGCAGCCTTATTTCAATCCCTCCCAGTTCAGCGAGAACGCGCTGGGCACGCCGGGCACCGCCAGGCGGCGCTTTTTTTACGGACCGGGGATGGACAATTACGATATGGCCCTGCTCAAGAACGTGCGTCTGACGGAATCGAAGTCGCTGCAGTTTCGGGTTGAAGGCTTCAATATTTTCAACCACGCACAGTTCTTCGGACCGCAATCGGTCGACGGTATTTGCGTCGGCGGATTGACCAGCGCGTGCAACGGCGGCAGTTCCTCCTTCGGTCAAGTCGTCAATGCCGATCCGCCCCGTCTGGTGCAGTTGGGCACAAAATTCTTTTTCTAGAGGAGGGCGACCGCTCCCAGTGACCCAAGCCCGATCCATCCTAATTGCGATGCTGGAAACTACTATCTGCTGAACGACTACAATCCCGGCTACAACGCCGACGGAACGCTGGCGATCAACGACATTAACCCATGCGCTTCGCTTACGTGAAGGCGCGTCCGATTGTCTGTGAGGAACGCGTGCTTGTTTGTCTGGCGTCTGATAACTAGCGAAGGCTCGCGGACTGGAGCGTCCGCGCCACGCGGGCGATGCGCTATGCTTGCAGAATGTCTTTGCGGCGAGTGCCGGCTGGGGATGGGGCGCTGATCCAGATCGTGGACGCGGCTCTGGCCGATGCCGCGCGGCGTAGTGGCCAGTGGCTGGTATGTCGTCCGGGATGCACGCAGTGCTGCGTAGGTGTGTTTGCCATCAATCAACTGGATGCGTCGCGGTTGCAGCAGGGACTAGCTCACCTTGAAACGACGGACTCGCAGCGGGCGGGGCGGATTCACTTGCGGGCGCGGGATTCGGTCCGGCGGTTGTCGGCACAGTTTCCCGGCAACGCTCAGACGGGCGTGCTGGACGAGGGTCCAGAGGCGGATAAGCGCTTCGCGGAATTTGCGAATGATGAGGTGTGTCCAGTGCTCGATCCGGAGACAGGATTGTGCGAGCTTTACGGCGCTCGTCCGATGACTTGCCGCACGTTTGGTCCGCCGGTGCGGTCGGAAGGTGGCTTGGGAGTGTGCGAACTGTGTTATCACGGCGCGACAGATAGACAGATTGCCGCTTGCGAGATGGTGGTTGATCCGGACGACCTGGAAGCGAAGTTGGTTCGGACGGTGGAGAAGACGCGCGGGCCGCATGGGCGGACAATTATCGCGTTCTGTATCGAGTAAAAGACAGGTCCTGTGGCCGCCGCGAATTGCAAATCCATCCCAATCTGCGCCCACACGTTGGCATTTTGTTAAGGATTTGCAACTTAGCCTCGAAACCTAAAGATACCTTTCGCGTAGAGTTAGAAAAATGGTAGTTTCTTGCTACGGTCACGCGCACACTTATGCCGGCTAACGAATACGATCTGGTAGTCATCGGGAGCGGTCCGGCGGGACAGAAGGGCGCGATATGCGCGGCGAAGATGCGCAAGAGAGTTGCGATCATTCCGCGACACGGTGTTTAACTATCCGACGCTGGCGGAGGCTTATAAGGTGGCCGCGCTCGACGGGCTTAATAAACTCTGAGTGGGATTCAGGAGACGGTGCAAACCCCATCTCTACAGGCGGAACGCCGCGCCCGCCACACTTCATTGCCGGGCGCGATACCAGCGGCGCACGGCCACGACCGACCATATTGCCTCGACCACTCCAAAGGGCCATGCGCCTTGCAGAAAGCCGTACGCAGAGCCGAGTGCGCAGGCGGCGGCGAACGCCAGGATGAACCACGTGCTGTGGCGCTCCAATGCATAAGTGATTAACATCGCGGTCACCGCGAACAATCCGAATAGCGTGAGCATGTTCACGTCGTTGCTTCCTCCGCTGGCGCGATGTGCCATTCGCGCAGTGAATCATCCTACCAACTCTTGCCGAGCCAGATTTGCGGTAACCTCGAATTCTCCGCTTCGGCGGCGAGTTCGCGAACAAGGGTGTCCGCGCCACATAAGAAATGGCTGAGTCCACGGAAATCCGGGAAGCGTCGCTGGGGCAGATTGCCATGGTGTTTTTGAAGCTGGGCACGATTGCGTTTGGCGGGCCGGCGGCGCATCTGGCGATGATGGAAGAGGAATTCGTGCGGCGGAAGTGGATCACCCAGGCCGAATTTCTCGACCGGCTGGCGACGGCGAATTTGATTCCGGGGCCGAGTTCGACTGAAGTCGCGATCTTTGTGGGACAACTGAAACGCGGCTGGCGCGGACTGATTGTGGCGGGCTGTTCCTTCATCATTCCGGCGGCCGCAATTGTGTCGGTAATTGCGTGGGCCTATGTGCGCTTTGGCTCGCTCCCGAAGGCCGAAGGCGTGCTCTATGCGATCAAGCCGGCAGTGGTCGCGATCGTCATCCAGGCGCTGGGGAAGTTGGCGCGGACGGGAGTGCGGACGCCTCGGCTGGCATTGATAGCCCTGTTGGCGGCGGGGTTGAGTCTGGTGGGAGTCAGTCCGATTCTGGTGTTGCTGTCTGCCGGATTGGTATCGGCGGCAGCTCTGGCGATGAAGGATCGGCTGGTAGGTGCGGGCATTTTTGGCTCTCTCGAAGCAATCGGGTTCCAGAGGATTGTCGGCTTTCCGAAAATTATGGCCGGGGCAATGGCAGTGACGGCTGTGGGCGCCGTTTTTCCGGTCGGGCTGGGGCGGTTGTTTTTGTCGTTTCTGAAAATCGGGTCGGTGATTTTCGGTAGCGGATACGTCTTGCTGGCATTTCTTCAGACCGAGTTTGTGGAGCGTCTTCACTGGCTGACGGAAAGGCAATTGATTGACGCGGTTGCGGTGGGGCAGTTTACACCCGGTCCGTTGTTTACGACTGCGACGTTCATCGGGTACGTGGTGGCGGGCTGGATGGGCGCGGTGGTGGCGACGGTGGGAATTTTCTTGCCGGGGTTCGTGCTGGTAGCGGTGAGCGGGCCGCTGATTCCGCGTCTGCGGCGATCAGTCGTGGCGGCGGCAGTGCTCGATGGAGTGTTCGCAGGTTCGCTCGCATTAATGGCAGTGGTGACGTGGCAGTTGGGGAAGGCGTCGATTGTGGACCGGACAACGCTGGCCGTGTTCGGAGTGGGCTTGATCGCAGTGCTCCGGTTTCGCGTGAACTCGGCATGGCTGATTGTGGTGGCAGCAGTCGTAGGATTGGTCATGCGGTAATTGCGGAGGTAGGACAAGAAGCGCCGCGTGGTGCGGCTCCTTATTTGTTGGAGGACAGCCAATGAGCGAGGCGCGGATTCAGAGGGCGGAGCGTGGGGATCTAGTGCGGATCACGGATATTTATAACTACTACGTCCTGAATACTCCGGTGACGTTCGACGTTGAGGCGTATACGGTGGAGCGGCGGGAGGCGTGGTTTGCGCAGTTTGGTGCGACGGGACAGCATCGGCTGTTGGTTGCCGAGGAAAATGGTCTCGTGACGGGATACGCGGGGACGACGCGGTTTCGTCCGAAGGCGGCCTATGAGACGACGGTGGAGAGTTCGATTTATTGTGCGCCGGAGGCGGTGGGTATGGGCACTGGGAGGCGTTTATATGCGAAGTTGTTTGAACTGCTGAGCGGTGAGGACATACATCGCTTTGTGGCGGGGTATGTGCTGCCGAATGCGGCGAGCGAAGCGCTGCACCGGCGATTCGGGTTCAAGGTGGTGGGCGTTTTCAGCGAAAATGGGCGGAAGTTTGGGAAGTATTGGGACGTATGCTGGGCGGAACGGGCGAGGTGAAAGCCCGCGGAAAGGGGCTTGCGGTTATTTTCCGCCCTTTGCCGGGGAGAGGTTAAAATAGGTGATTCGGCCCGGTTTCTGGGGCACTGTGAGCCGCGAGAAAGGCGTCAGGACGGTTGTCTCTGAATCCTGGTTCAGAAGTCACGCGCAACCGAAATATTGATTCGTGGAACCTGTGAACAATCTCGAAGGGCGTGTGGGGACGTCGCTTGACGCCGGCGGCCCGGCGGCAGGCGTGCCGTCGGCCCCGTACATTACCCCAGCTGTTGCTCTCGCGATCGCTTCGCCGGCTCGTCGTTCGCGGCCTTCGTCGCCGGTTTACTGGCGGGTGGAAGGAAGCCTGCTCGAGTTGACCACGGTTCGTCCGATCGCTTTTTTTACCTGGAACAGCCAGACGTTTATCGCGCGGGCTGTGCGCCGCAGCCTGGTGCTTCTGATGGCGTTGCTGCGGCCATTTTTGTATGCGGCGAACCGCGTCGCCGCGACTCGGATCGTGCACGCTGTGCTGCGCGGGGTTACGCGCGACCGGCTCGATCTGCTGGGCGAAGAAGAATTCGAATACAAACTGAAGCCGCTGCTTAAAGAAGAAGGAGTGCGGCGCCTTAAGGCCTTGCAGGCGAAGGGCGTGGACGTGGTGCTGGTGAGCCAGGGGCTGGAACATGTGATGCGGCCGTTGGCGCGGCATCTGGGAGTGCGGTGGATTATTGCGAACCGGCTCGATTTCCGCGATGGCGTAGCGACGGGACGGCTGCTCAGTCCGGTGATCCGGCCGCGGGGATTGTTTGCGCGGATTCGCGAAGCGGGCCCGGATGGACAGCAGAGTCCGGCGCGGTGGGTGCGCGCTCTTGGTTTGCGCGGTCCGAAGGCGCTGGCCTCGGCCATTGTGCCGGCCGTGCGCGTGGAGGCGCCGCGGGTTCGTCCGATTGTGTATTTCGACGAAAAGCGTTATCCGGCAGCGTTTTCAGTGCGCAAGGCGCTCGGCGGAAAGCGCGTGATGCTGATCGGCGTCACCGGATTTATCGGCAAGGTGTGGCTGGCGAATACGCTGATAGATTTGCCCGAGATCGGAAAACTTTATCTGCTGATCCGGCGGCAAAAGTCGAGTCCGGCGCAGAAACGTTTTGAGAAGATGATCGAAGGATCTCCGGTTTTTGATCCCGTGTTCGAAAAATACGGCGACCGGCTGGGCGCCCTCCTGGCGGAAAAGATTGAGGTGGTGGAGGGCGATGTTTCGCAACCCGGCCTGGGACTGGATTCCGAGACGGCCGCGCGCTTCCGCACGGATCTGGATCTGATCATCAACAGTTCGGGGCTGACGGATTTTAATCCTGATTTGCGTGACGCGTTGGCCGTGAACGTGGATTCGACGTATCACCTGATTGAATTCATTCGCGCGTCGGATCACGCGGCGTTGCTGCATCTTTCTACTTGCTATGTAGCCGGGCAGCGCGATGGACGGGTGAGTGAGCGGGTGCGTCCTAATTACACGCCATCGCACTTGAAGGACTTTGACGCAGAAAAAGAGTGGCATCGTCTGCATGCTCTGGTGGCGTCGGCGGAAGCGCGAGTGGAGGGACCGGAAGTTACCGAGGAACTGAAGAAGCAGGCGCTGGAGAAAGAGCACGCGGCGAAAGGTTTGAGCGGGCAGGCGCTGGAAAACCAGATTCGCAAGAACAAGGTTCGCTGGCTGAAAAATTATCTTACGGAGGAAGCTACTCGACGGGCGAACGAGTTGGGCTGGCCGAATACTTACACCTTCACCAAAAGCTTGGCGGAATCGCTGATTGCGAAACATATCGCGAAAGATGGGGCGGGGCTGCCGATTGCGATTGTGCGTCCGGCGATTGTCGAGACTTCAGTGGCGAAGCCCTTTCGTGGTTGGAATGAAGGAATCAACACTTCGGCCTCGCTTTCGTATCTGCTGGGAACTGCGTTCCGGCAACTGCCATCGAACGAACGCAAGCGGCTGGACATTGTTCCGGTGGATGCCGTCTGCGCCGGGATGACGCTGATTGGCGCGGCGCTGGTGGAGCGGCGGCATGATCCGCTATACCAACTGGCGACGTCGGTAACGAATCCCTGCGACATGGGACGGTCGATTGAGCTGACCAGTCTCGGACACCGGCGGCACTATCGCGCGCAGGAAGGTCTGGAGTACTGGCTCCGGTTGCGGATGGATGCGATTTCGGTTTCGAAGGAGCGTTACAACCGTATGTCTGCGCCGGCGCAGAAGATGATTATCCAGTCGATACAGCGGGTGATGGCTCCGCTGCCATCCGCGATGAAGAAGCCGCTAGCGAAGACCGAGCGCAACCTTGAACGCGTTGAAAAATTAGTCGAATTGTTCGAGCCGTTTATTCTGCTCAACGAACATGATTTTGTCGCGGATAATGTGGAGAAGTTGTCGCAGGCTCTGACACCGGAAGAGAAAGAAATTTTTGGGTATGACACGGCTGGGCTCGACTGGTGGGAGTATTGGATCGACATTCATATTCCGGCATTGCGACGGTGGACGTATCCGCTGATTGAAGGGCGGCCGCTGGAAGCGCGTGAGCCGCGTCTGCTGCAGATGCCGCCGCCAACCACGACAGAGGCAATGACCGAAAATGGCGATGCGGTGAAGACGGGGACGAACGGAGCAACGTGGCGATATTCCTGACGGGGGGGACCGGGTACATCGGTGCGCATGTCGCCGCTAATCTGCTCGATCGGCACGATGCGACCTTGAATTTGCTGGTGCGCGGCCGCGATCCGCGTGATGCGGAATTGCGGCTTTGGCGGGCATTGCAACTGCACCTGCCATTTTCCCGGTTTTACGAATACCTGCAGGCAAAGATCCGGATTTTCCGTGGCGATCTCACGTCGCCACAGTTCGGGCTCGAACCTGGCGATTACGACCGGCTTGTACATACCACGGATTCGGTGATCCACTGCGCGGCTTCGTTAAATCGGAAGTCGGAAAAGAGTTGTTTGAATGTGAATCTGCGTGGGACGCTCGAAGTGGTGCAGTTGGCGCGGCAATCGCAGTATTATCACGGACTGCGGCGGTTTTCGAATGTGAGCACGGTGGCGGTGGCGGGCAAGCGCAGCCACGAAGTTGTTTTGGAAGACCGGTCGATTGAGTGGGAACGCTCGGACTACGATCCCTATGCGCGGACGAAGAAATTCTGCGAGCACATGGTCCGCGAGTTGCTGCCGGATGTGCCGCTGACGATTTTCCGTCCCAGCATTGTCTTGGGAGACAGCCGGTATCCGCAGACGACGCAGTTCGACATGGTGCGGTCGTTCGTGTTCCTGGCGGGATTGCCGGTGCTGCCGTTTCGTCCGCATGACAAGATTGATATTGTGAATGTGGATTTCGTGGCGGACGCGATTTCTACTTTGCATATGAAAGCGAATCCTGAGCACGATACCTATCATCTTTCTTCGGGCAACGGGTCGCAGACGTTTCAGGAATTGACCAGGGCGCTGGCGGCGGAGCAGAACAAGCGTGGGCCGTCGTTTTTGCCGATCTTGGAAAGGCCGTTCGGGTCGGTGGTCAACACGCTGGCGAACCGCAAAGGGCCGGCGGGACACGGCGCGGCGCTGATGAAGGTCTTCCTGCCGTACCTGACCTGGAATACGGTGTTCGACAACACACGGGTTACGACGGAAATGGGACGCAAGCCGGCGCCATTTTCGCAATACAGTTTTCCGCTGCTCCGCTTCAGCCGCGAGCACAATTTTGAGTATCCGTATCAAGCGTGGCCGGAGAGCACGAAGGCGGGAGGTTCGGCCGCATGATGGACTTCGTTTTGGAAGCGTGGGTATCAAGCATTATCGAGAGCAAGAAAGTTCAGTGGATGCTGGGCAAACGGGAGCCATGGCAGCCGGGCGAGAGATTGAAGCTGCTGTTCGCGGGCTACAACGGGACGCGCAACACCGGATCGGATGTGCGCGTGGAAGAAATGCTGCGGCAGATACGGCGGATTCTCGGGCCGGAGAATGTTGACCTCAGTATGATGACTTTTAACCTTGACCGCTCGCGCGGATATTTTGAAGGCACGTCGCAAGTGCGGCTACCGGATATTTTCCCTCCCTTCTTAGCGAATGAAGTGCCGAAACATCACGGCGTGGTGGCGTGTGAAGGGTCGATGTTCAAATCGAAATTCGCGAATGCGCTGGCGACGATGATGATCGGATCGCTGGGGATTGCGGCGGCGGAGAACAAGTTGTCGGTCGGCTACGGCGCCGAGGCGGGACAGATGGATCCGCTGGTCGCGAAGATGTGCGGACGCTATTGCAAGAACTCGCTGGTGATCACCCGCAATAACGAGTCGCGGAAAATTCTGCGCGAACTGGGAGTGCCAACGGAATTGGGCACGGACACGGCATGGACGTTTGAGCCGCTGGGCGCGGAGTATGGGCAGAAAGCGCTGTGCGATGTGGGTTGGGATAGGAAGACGCCCGTGCTGGTGGTGTGTCCCATTAATCCTTTTGAGTGGCCGGTGAAGGCGTCGGTGGCAAAGGCGGCGCTGCACAGCTTGACTGGCGCATACAAAGAGAGTCACTACCGCGGGCCTTACTTTCATAACGCGGGGCCAGCGGCCGATCGGGCCTACGAACATTATCTGAGTTCGATTGCTAATGCGGTAGCTGCATTTCGTCAGAAGAAAAATGTTTTCGTGATCATGGCGGCGACCGAGCGCATGGATGCCCGGCCTTGCCGGCGTATCTCGGAGAAGCTGGGCGGAGTTCCGATAATGTCCTCGGACGATTACAACATGTACGAACTCGTCAGCATTCTGCGGGCTTGCCGCATGATGGTGTCTTCGCGGTATCACGGGATTGTGACTTCGATGCCAGGGCTGGTGGCGTCGGCAGGGATCACCATGGATGAGCGCATACGGAATCTTATGAATGAGCGCGGGCATCAGGAATTGCTGATGAATGTGGACGATCCGGACCTGGAAGCGCGAACTCTGGCGGCGCTCGAAATTCTGGATCGCGACGGGGAACGGATTGCCGACGGGATCGCGCGGACCGTGGTGAGGAATTTGAAGTTGATGGCTCGCATGGGCGTGTATTTCGAAGAAGAAGTGCAGCGACGGTATCCGGAGTTTCCCACGCGCCGCGGAGAATGGAGTTGGGAGGATTATCTGCCGCCGATGAGCGACGGGTTGAAGGAGTTGGTGGCGGCGTACGGGTAGAAGTTGTGGCGGAAAAAGTCGGGCTTCATATCAGGGCATTCCTTTAAGCGATGCCGAAAGCCTTTTTGGCCTGTAAAGACGGGGCTTGTCTGTCTCCCGTGACGCGGCAAGCCGCGTGTTTACGGGAGATCAAATAACGTTTCATACGCGCCGATGACTTTTCTTGAACAAATTCTTGCGAGCCTGGAGAGCAGCGGCGATGCCGTCGTGCTACAGGAAATGCGCGACGGGCAGGCGGCTTCGCTCACGGCGCGGCAGTTGCTGGCTCGGGTGCTGGCGGCTCGGGCTTATCTGCGGCGGTTGAGGCTTAAGAAGGGCGACCGGTGCGCGCTGCTGGCGCATAACTCAATGCAGTGGGTGGCAATGGATCTGGCCATCATGGCGGAGGGCTTGACGGTGGTGCCGCTGTACGCGCGGCAGTCGCCGGCCGAATTGGTTGCGATGATGAAGGATTGCTGGCCGTCGGTGATTGCATGCGGCGAGCAATCGCTGGCCGACGCGATCATGCAGGCGTGGCCGGAAGCGCCGCCGTCATTCTGCTTCGAAAACGTTTTCACGGCTGGACGCGAATCGGTGGAGAATCGGGCGCTGGCGGTTGCAGACGAAGATGTGGTGGCGATCATCTACACCTCGGGCACGTCGGGCGAGGCGAAGGGCGTGATGCTGAATGCGGGCAACGTCGGATACATGTTGGGTTGCACATCGGGGCGACTCGATCAGCTAATGAAAAAACGGCCGGGGCAGGACGCCGTATTTCATTACCTGCCGCTTTGCTTTGCCGGTTCGTGGATCATGATGCTGACCTGCCTGCTGCGTGGCAGCAAGCTGACATTGAACACTGACTTGGGGAAGATTGCCGCGGAGATGCGGCAGGCCGCGCCGGATTATTTTCTGAATGTCCCCGCGCTTCTCGAACGCATGCGCAAGGCGGTCGACGAGCAGCTTTGGAAGACTGGCGGACTCCCGCTGAAGGTGTACACCAAAGCCAAGGGCGCGTGGGTACGGCGGCAGGAAGGCAAATCGCGCGCTGGGGACGGCTTTTGGCTCGGGCTGGCGAATCGGCTCGTGTTTTCCACGATTCGCAAAAAGATGATCGGCGGCAGGCTGCGCGCGCTGATTTGCGGGTCGGCGCCACTGAGTGTGGAGACGCAACTGTTTTTTATGATGCTGGGCATTCCAGTTTTGCAGGTTTACGGACTCACCGAGACCACGGCGATCTGCACCATGGATGATCCGGATGTGCCGGTGATTCCGGGACGCGCAGGGCCGGCGATTTCGGGCGTGGAGATGAAAATTGCGGAGAATGCGGAGATCGTAGTGCGCGGACCGAATATTTTTACGGGATATTGGAACCGTCCGGAGCAGACGGCGAACTTATTGGGTGACGGCTGGTTTCATACCGGCGATCAGGGTGAAGTGGACGAGAACGGAAACTGGAGGATTGTCGGCCGCATCAAAGACCTGATTATTCTTGGCTCGGGGCATAACATCGCGCCGGAGCCGATCGAGGATAAGATTCTGCAAGAGTTGCCGGGAGCGGGTCAGGTCGTGGTCGTGGGCAACGGGCGCGGATATTTGGCGGCGCTGATCACGGGCAAAGTGAGCAGCGACCAAACGCAAGCGGCACTCGACCTCGTGAATCACGAGTTCCCGCATTACAAGCGGGTACGGGAGTTTTATCTAGTGGACGAAACATTCACCATCGAGAGCGGACTGCTGACGGTCAACGGAAAGCTGAAGCGCGACTTGATTGCCGAGCGCTTTCGAAACGAAATCGACGCGATGTACCGGACGTCGAAGAGTCAGGCCGCGGAGAATCCGGCGGCGAAAACGGCATGAACGAGTTCAAAGGACAGACGCTTTCGTGGCAAGTCGTGAACGGAGCGATTGAACTCGCATTGCATCGCGATCCTTGCAATGAGATCGGGTCGCTCACACTGGAGGAGTTGGAGAAATTTTCCGCTGCGCTTCCTGGATTGGCGAATGAAGCGCAGGCGTTGATTGTGCACTCAACGTTGAAGGCTGGGTTTTCCGCGGGAGCGGATTTGCGCGAGCTGTTTCAGCATGGACAAGAGATGGAAAAGAACGCGGCCCTTAGCGGGGTACGAGAGTTTTTGGAGCGCATTCATGCGGTAATGAACGCGCTCGACGCCGCGCCGCTCACGACGATAGCGGCGGTGCATGGGGTGACATTTGGCGGCGGGTTCGAGCTGGCGCTGGTTTGCGACATTATTATTGCGGACCGCATGGCGCGATTCTGCTTCCCGGAACTGC
>Ga0182018_10001112_pt1 | contig 32215 bp, 36 predicted proteins | sample 812P2MmetaG_FD_120490 | JGI IMG/M metagenome (GOLD analysis project Ga0182018, IMG submission 120490) | Permafrost microbial communities from Stordalen Mire, Sweden - 812P2M metaG | ecosystem: Environmental > Terrestrial > Soil > Wetlands > Permafrost | place: Sweden: Stordalen | collected...
CCGATTCCCACATTCCCACCGCCGCGACGACGACGAAGCATATATGAAAGAATCCCGAAAAGGAGCCGTCCGTGCTGCCCGCCTCAAACTGACCCTTCAGGCTCATCCTTCAATTGGAAAAGACTACCTCGGCGGGCAAACGGCGATCCGCGGCCGGCGTCCCATGCAACAACTCTTTGCTGGTCCTCCTCAGGACGCCGCCGCATATTCCGCCACAGGTTGCAAGCGCAATGTGCCCTTTCGCGGCCCACGCTTGCGAGCGCTCATCACCTTGATCCGCTCCAGCAACTCCTGTGCCGAGCAGTTCTTCTTGGCCAGCAACGCATCTGCGGCGTAGATCTCTCCACCCATTTTCTGTGGATCTCCCAATAAAATCATGGGGATATGCGAGGCCATCTGCTTCAAGCGGCTCACCAGCTGGTCCCCATTCATCTGCGGCATGGCAAAGTCAGCGAGCACCAGGTCCACTTGCATAGCGGCGAAAATGCCAATCGCTTCCTGCCCCGTGCAGGCCGAAACTACTCGGTATCCGTTAGTTACCAGCATGAACTTGAGTACGGAAAGCTCCTGTTCATTGTCGTCTACGCAGAGAATCACTTTCTTTGGCCGCATGATTTGGGAAAACACTCCTTGCTTCAATTTTGTCCGTTTGGCAACACTTCACCTTTGCCCGCTCGTGTGGCAGGCTGGAGCGATCGGTTGCCGGGGTCCGGAGACCGGAGACGAGGCTGCCCTATCCTGGTTGATCTCGCTGCCCGTGTGGCCTTACGCAGTGTGCCCGCAGCCCATAAGGGAGGAGGGGGCGCAGCTTTTGCGCAGACCGCAATCCGTCATTCGATAGCCCAGGAGGCTAGCCTTTGCTCACAATCAATGTGCGTGAAATGCCTGGGGCCAGACCGGCGTGGTTCCGGTTAAATTGGTTCAATGAAGACCAACATTACGGTGCATTCATCTTTGTTGTGAAGAGGGAACGGGAGGCGAAATCCACCCTGAAAATTCCTATGAAACAAATTAGAATTCGCTAACGATTAACACTTCCGTCACTTGCAAGCATCAATGCCTGTTGAAAGCGTGTGTATCACGGCAGGAAAAGCCGTCCTTTTGCAACAAGAACAGTGCTGCCCGCAACACGAACATCGGCGACCTTCGGCCATCGCGATTGCGCAGTCCCTTCCTGAATCTTTGCCGAGAGATAAATGTTGCTGGGCCTTCCGATCTCAACGCCCTGCCGCAGATGGATCCATTCCCCTGAAGCAACCGCGCCGCCCGCAACCAGATAGCTGATGGCGCACCCTGCAGCCGATCCTGTTGCCGGATCTTCACCGCCATTGAACTGCATGCGCGCGCGCCAGGCGGGTTCGCCGCTACTGGGAATCGCGGACGTCGGCCCCAGCACGTAGAACCAGCGCGAGCCGCGTTCGCGGAGCCACTTGCCGGCCTCCTCCTGGTCTACTCTCAACTGCGCCAATGCCTTCGAGGTTCGCAACGGAACAATAGCGAACGCCGTGCCGGTAGAAACAATCCGCGGCGGCAACCTCGGATCAAGGTCATCCTCTGCAAGGCCGGTGAGACGAGCCACCATCGCCCGGTCGAGCTCCTCGCCAAACTCCGGGTTCCTCTGCGTCATCTCACCGAACAAGCCTTCCGCCGCAAATTTCACGGGGATAGGGCCCACATTCAGCACCAGCGTTACTGTGTCCCCGGCCACGACTTCAGGCGCTTGAGCCTTGAGCACGCTTGCGGTGCCGAGGGTGGGATGGCCGGCGAAAGCCAATTCCTCCTGCGTGGTGAAGATGCGTACCCGCACACCCTCAGCCTGCTCCAACGCGGCGGACCTGCGCTCTACAAACGTTGTCTCAGAAAGATTGAACTCGCGCGCGATCGCCTGCATCCGCTCCGTGGTGAGGCTGCAGGTGTTCATCACCACCGCAAGCGGGTTGCCCTCGAGCGCTGTGTCAGTGAATGCATCCACAACAACGTAGTCCAGTTCCAACCGTCTCTCCCCAGCCATCGCTTGACACTCCTCTGCCCTGCCTCTAGTCTACGGATATCGGTTGAGTCGCAAAGTTGTGAATGCAGTCGGCCGTTAAGGAAAACGATGACAGGTCTCTACACTCCCGCAATGTCTTTCACGGCTCTCTCTCGCTGCTGTCAGCACTGCCATGCGTGGGTGTGTTCGATGGGTTAGATTTGCAATCGTAAATCTCCCCCGACCCACCCGCCAAAAGGCGTGGTGGGTTTTTAGTTGAAGCGAACAGTTTCTCAGGCACCGGTGGTGAAGCGGCTAACACGCAGGTCTGCAAAACCTGTATTCGCGGGTTCAAATCCCGCCCGGTGCTCCAAATCTTCAGGAACAACAGAAAGGGCCGCGCCTCAAATGCTGAGGCAGCGGCCCTTTCGGCCTTGAGTGATCTGTCTTATAACCAAGCCGCCGATTCAATTGGCAGCACGCCAAGCCTCAGAGAGCGGTCGTTGGCTGAGGTACGCGGGTCTTGGAACGGTCAAGAAACAGCCTCATGCGCAGAGCCTCGGCCCGCTCCATGGCCACGAGCCGCATCTGGCGGCGAATATGGTCGGCGTTTTCAAGGAAGGCTACCTGGGCCTCGTCCTGCTCGGCATCTCTCTCCAGCCGTGCGATGCGATCTTCGACTGTACGACGGAACCGAGGGCTAATTTCAAATCCTTCATTGACAGCGGTATTCGTAATCATGAAAGGCTCCTGATGAGCTGGAATTCTTGAGGCCGAAAAACTTTTCGTTGGGAGCCTGAAGTTTTTTCCGCTGGTGCCGATATTAGATAAGGCTAACCACGCGCGCTAGATTACTGTGGAGCGACACAATCGTAACCAAGCGGACCTGAAAAAGGACACCTTTTCCCTCCCCAAAGTTCTATTTACATCCCCCCGGTAAATAAGGCGTAGCCGTTTCCTGCTAGTTCTGCGGTGGCGTCGCGTAATACCCCTTGCGGACCTGTACCTTCATGCCATCGCCCTTGCACTCGACGCCGAGGTGCCTGAAGCTCCCGTCCAGCTTGGTATTGGTGGGCGTATAGCTGGCCACATACTCGGTCCGCAGCTCGTCTTCAATCTGCTGGAAGGCCGCTTCGAGCTTCTTTCCGTTGTTGCCCACGTCGATCAGCCGTCCGCCAGTCTCTTCGGTGAGCTTCTTCATCGCGGAGAAGCCGCTATACCCAAAGCCTCCGTAGAAGCCGCGGTCCGCGATCAGAATCACGTACACCAGAACGTTGGTCTTCTGTGCAGCAGCAATCGCATCCTGAATCTTGTGGTCGCTGCCTTCGTCCTCACCGTCGGTCAACAGGATCATCGCCTTGCGGCCCGTCTCCTGGTTCAGCTTTTCGTTCGACGCCAGGTAGACGGCATCGTAGAGCACGGTTCCCTTGGGGTTGCCGATCGTAGGAACCGTGCCTCCGCCCGCACCGGGAATGCCCGCCGCTCCGTTGCCACCCGCTGTGTTGATCTGTGCCTTGTTCATGGCCCGCGTCAGCAGGCGGGGGCTGTTGGTGTAGTCCTGCATAAGGTCCACATCCACATCAAATGACAGAAGAAATGCCTCGTCCTTTTGCCTCAGCACCCGCTGCAGAAACTGGCCGCCTACATCCTGTTCCAAAGGCAACACATTCTGCTGGCTGCCCGAGGTATCGAGCAGAATGCCCAGCGTAATCGGCTGTTGGGTCTCGGCCACGAAGCTCTTGAGCTTCTGCGGCGCCTTGTCTTCAGAGATTGTGCAGTCGTCTTTGGTCAGATGCGGAACCAGCGTGCCGTCCTTGGCCTTGACGGTAAAAAACACGTCCACAAGGTTGACTTGAAGCTTGAACGTAGCCACCGATTCTTCTTCGGGAGCCGGCGGAGGAGCGTTACTGACTGGGGGCGCATCCGGAGACGGGGCCAGCTGAGCCCATCCAGTCGCGGGAAACGCCGACAGGCTCAAAATCAATGCGGAAACTCCCAGGCAGGCACTCAATCGGGGAAGCATACTTCTCATTTAGACGGAATCGGAACCTCGAAGAAAGCATACCTGATCTCTTCCATCCCTGGCAGGCAACCTGCGCGATTCTGGCGCGTCTTATACATGGCGGCTCTGGCCCGTCTGATAATCTGACGATTGCAGCCCTGCTATCCGGTTTGCCGTCAGTTTGCCAGTTTTCCGTAGTCCGTTGTTGGTTTTTGCGCGCCACGGAACTCTGACCACTGGAAGCAGTGCATTCATCAGCGATCGGGGATTTCGTTTCACTCGCCGCTGGAAACTGACAACAGTACCCGGGAGAAGAACTGTGAAGCTTGGTTTAACGGCATGGTCGCTGACGGCAATTCTGAACGTGAGCCTGATTGGGAATCCCGCGGCAATGGCCCAAGAGCAGCAACCCGCAGTGCCGGATGCCCCGACGCCGCAGGCTCTGCCACCCTTTGCAGGCGCCAGCGGTGCCGCCATCACGCCTGGCAAGGGCGCAGGCGATGAGCCGGGCACGGAACCGAGTTCCTCTTCAACCACCCCTGGACAAGACCAGGCTCCGCCCAGCAGCCTCCCGCCCTCATCCCAGTTGAAGGATAATTTCCAGACGAAGCCCCCTGAGATGCCAGCACCGGGAGAAGGCTTTGACAGGAATTCAACCATCCTCCACGTCAACGTCAATTACGTTGAAGTCCCGGTTACGGTGAAGGATTCGAAGGGAAAGCTGGTCGCCGGGCTAACCTGGCGCGACTTCAAGATCTTTGAAAATGACACGCGCGAGCCTCTTGGCTACTTCACCGTGGATCCGTTCCCTCTTTCCATCGCCTTTGTCGTCGACCAGAGCCTCACGTCAGACGTGATGGCCAAGGTGAACGACTCCCTTGGAGCAATCCAGGGCGCGCTGACCCCTTCCGACGAGGTTGCGGTCTTCACTTACAGTCACTTTACGCAAAATCAGTCTCATGGTTTTACCGGTGCCCAAAGTGCGCGCGTGCCCTTTGTCCTGGCCATGACCAAAGCGTCTGGCACTGAGGAAATTATCCCTGTGAACAGCGGTCCCCTGGCCGGATGCAACATACGTCAGAACGGAAACTGCGTCGATCCCAACCTGCAACCCGGCGGCTCTGCCGGCGGCGGGTCCTTTATTACCATCCCCAAGGAAATTCACACTCTCAACGACGCCATCCTGGCCGCGGCCAAGGAACTGTCCACGCGCCCTCAGGGCCGCCGCCGCATTATCTATGTTATCTCGGACGGCAAAGAAGCAGGTAGCAAGGCCACCTATAAAGAGGTCCTGCGCTACCTTCAGACCAACAAGATCGCGGTTTATGGAACGGCGGTGGGTACTTCCGCTCTATGGGGAGAAGGTTACATCAGCCGCTTCCATTTGCCATTTCAGATGTACGACAATCGCCTGTACAGTTACACCGTGGCTACGGGCGGCACGCTCGACTCCGAGCAGAACCTCAACGGCATCGAGAAGAGCTACCAGAAGATCGCCGAAGAGGCCCGCAACCAATACACGTTGGGCTACTACAGCCATCAGCCGTTTATCGACGGCAAGTACCGCACGATCGAGGTGCGCGTTGACCGTCCCGGGCTTGAAGTGTTTAACAAGCGAGGCTACTGGCCCAATGCGCAGGATGCTCACTAGCCTGTGAATGCCTCGGGCGGGGCGGCAGGATTTGGACTGATGTCGGCGGCCACCTGGGGTGGTTCGGACTTCGTCGGCGGCCTTGGCGCCCGCCGCGCACCTGCGATGCTTGTGGTCGCGTCCGGCCACATTGTTACCCTCATCGTTCTGTTTGCCTTGTGCCTGGGAATTCACCTGGCATTGCCCGGCTCCCACTATTTGCTCTTTGCTGCGTTGGGTGGCTTTGAGGGCTCGTTGGCGCTGGCGATTTTTTATCGCGCGCTGGCCATGAGCTCAATGGGCCTCACTGCTGCCCTTACTGGCCTGCTCACGGCCCTGGTTCCCGTTCTCTTTTCCCTCTTCAATGAAGGCCTGCCCACACCGTTGACGGCAGTGGGATTGGGGATGGGGTTGATCGCCATCTGGCTCATCACGCACACGCCTGCGATAGATTCGAATGGAAAGAGGCGAGCGTCGACGCCACCTCGAGCGCTACTGCTGGGCGCGCTCGCCGGTGCTGGATTCGGCACACAGTTGATTCTCTTCAAAATGGCGAGTCCTGGCGGAATGATGTGGGTGATGACCTCTGCCCGCGCGGCAGGTGTTGTGGCCATGCTCCTGGTTCTTGTGGCCATGCCGCCCAAGACACCCTGGCGCGGCTTCTGGCTGACGGGAATCGCCGCGGGTGCGCTGGACACGATCGGCAATCTGTTCTATCTCCAGGCCACACGGTTTGGACGGCTCGACGTTGCTGCGCTGGTTTGTTCGCTGTATCCAGCCGGCACGATCCTACTGGCAGCGCTGGTGCTGCGCGAGTGGCCCACTCGCCGTCAATTGGCAGGAATTGGACTTGCCCTCGCTGCAGTTGTGCTTCTCAGTGCCTAGGAGCGATCTGAATCAATCAGCGCTTTAAACGGGACCGACGCGCGTGGCTGGGATTCAAACCTGAAAACAGTCGTGGAGTGATGCTTGAGATATGAGCTGATTCCGGTGAGCTCTGGCTGCGGGTGAGCGCGCCGCAGATTCGTGATTCTTTAATTCCCCGATGCTCTCTCTAGATTGTTCGACTCCACTTGATAACTTCCATAATCGATAGTCAGCACCGCAGTGCCGCCAATGCGCACCTTGGTCTCGCTGCGAATTCCCTGCGGCAGCCAGAATCCGTGTGCCAGCACGCTTGTGTAGTGAATCAGCGTCCGCGAGATGAAGAATGACGGGTTCTTCGCCGGCTCCGACTCCATCTTCACCACTTCAAAGTCCTCAACATCCACCCAGACCTTGCCGCGATATAAGAACTTGCTGTCCGACAGAGGTTCCACAGCCAGCACATATGTTGGACGTCCGCCGATGGTCTCGTTCCCTACCAGTTGAAATCTATAGTTGGCTGGCGTAAGCGCCGACGAATCCTTGTCATGAGACGCTTCTCTTTCGCTGTCCACAGCCCGCTTGAGAACCTTGTCGCATAGAAACTTTGAACCGCTCTGCGACACAATCTGAAAGGTCATCCCTTTCGACGCATCGTAGTTCGCGAGCACATCCATCTTGGCATTGATCGTCGCCGAATACCCGCGGTACTCCACCTGGTAATGCCGTAGTGCCTTGTAGCGCCTGAGTTCCTGAACTTGCGCATCGGCATGGTGCTGCATCTGCTCCACCACCTGCACCGAGCTCAAGCCGGTAGGCGAACCCGCACCCCCGCCTGAGTTTTCAGCCCACACCGCCACCGCCGTGCTTGCCAGCAATGCCGCCAAGCAAAGGCATCTGAATTGTCGCAAGGACATGAGCAATAGAATACATGGGGAGCAGGAACCCTGGCAGGAAGATCTTGCTCAGTTGGTTACTAATTGATTTCCCGGCAACTCCGAATGCCCCGATTTGGACATCAACTTCCTGCAAACCGGTGCGGTAGATTTGATCCATGCCCAATGTTGCCTATGACCTGCACGACGAGCGCGTCTACGTATACCCCCCCCTCATGGCCCGGCCTTGAGTGCTCTTCAGCAATGCGTGGACCTGATAGGCGAGGCGAGGTCGCACCACGCAACGCTTGCGATTCTGCCCGTCGACCTGCTCGATCCTGCCTTTTTTCAGTTGCGAACTGGCCTCGCGGGTGAAGCTCTGCAGAAGTTCGTGAACTACCGGCTCAAACTCGTCATCCTCGGCGATTATTCCCAGTTCGCTTCAAACAGTGCTCCGCTGCGCGCCTTCATTTATGAATCGAACCGCGGCAATGCCGTCTGGTTCCTTGCCGATCGGAAGGAACTTGAAGAACGGCTTGCGCCGAAAGCATAGTGCTTCAAAAGCGGAAGTACGCCCCAATCATCGGCTCCGCCGTGTGAGTAAACGCCTCGGTAGAACCAAATGCAGTAGTCAAATCGGGAGCCTTGTATAAGTTCCCTCTGTACTGCCCGCGGATGCCGAGGTGAGGCAGCAGACCCCAATCCAAGCCCGCTCCATAAACGAATAGCGGCTTGGTGTTGATGGTGGTGCCCGTCTGTCCACTGACGGGAACATCGAAGAGAAACCCGACGCCCACCAGCGCAAACGGCCTTAGATTCGCAATTTTCAAAGACGCCACCCAATCGCCCGTCACTTCATGTGCATTGGCCAACACCGGAATCTGCTCGCACAGCGGGGTGAAGGGGCTGGGGCAGCTTGTGTAGTTCTGATTGCCGCGATTGAAGGAGTACGTGCCTTCATACCCAAAGATTGGATTGACGATGTGGCGCAGTTCAATCATTCCTCCGGCGGAGTTGGACGGACTTTCAACAACGTTGTTGCCGCTGGTTGCACCACTGAAGGCGCCGTACACGCTCACGCCTATATCCGTGTGCGAGAGGCTTTTTGCAACATCCACTTGCGCACTTGCTGCCGTGCCGACAAATGCTGCGAGTGCCGCCAATCTGAGCAATAAAACAGCCATACGCATTCGTTTGGTTTGCATGATGCTCTCCAATGTTGAATTCGCTTGTGTGCCCATCAAGCTAGTGGCCCATCTATTGGATGCCACTTCCTTGAACACCGGTAGTGAGGTTTTGTTGTTTGGCCACAGATGCCGGAGTGTCTCAGATGGCGAGCCTCGGAGCTTTCCGGGTTATCCTGTGACCACACCATGAATCGACGGTCCTACTTCCCCGTCTATGCAGCCCTCACCGGCGCAACCCTCATAATTTGTCATTCGATTCCTGCCCAGGAGGCCCTTAAGAAAGTGATTCCCTATTTGGACGTGCAACCAGTTCGTGCCCGGCACGGCATGGTCGTCAGCGTCCACCATCTTGCCTCCGAAGCTGGCATTGAAATCCTTCGCGCGGGAGGCAACGCCGTCGACGCCGCGGTAGCCACAGGGTTTGCCTTGGCTGTTGTGCATCCGTCTGCAGGCAATCTGGGTGGAGGCGGTTTTCTGCTGCTGCGCACCCGCGACGGTCACTCCACCTTTCTCGACTTCCGCGAGAAGGCGCCGCTCGCCGCCACCGAGACCATGTACCAGGACGCAGACGGCAATGTGATCCCTGAAGAAAGTCTCGACTCATCCGTTCTTGGCTATCGCTCCATTGCCACCCCGGGTTCCGTCGCGGGACTTGTCTATGCCGAGCGCAAGTTTGGCAAGCTCGGGCTTCAGTGCGTCATGGCCCGCGCAATCCAACTCGCCGAAAATGGATTCGTACTCACCGCAGAAGAGGCCAAAGAGCTGACCGACCCCGATCTCGCTCGCTTCCCTGAATCCAAACGAATCTTCCAACGCGACGGCCACCTCTATGAGGCAGGGGAGACCTTCCGCCAGCCCGAGCTGGCTCGCACTCTCCAGCGCATCGCCGCCGATCCCGACGATTTCTACCACGGCAAACTCGCCCACGAACTCATCGAAGAACTGCACAAGGGTGGCGCACTGCTCATCCTGGACGATCTTGCCCAATACACCGTTGTCGAGCGGGCTCCCATCACGGGCGCATTCCACGACTACACCATCATCAGCGCCCCTCCGCCGTCTTCTGGAGGAATCGTACTGCTGAGCGCTCTGAACATCCTTGAAGCCTACAACCTGGCCAGGTTGGGCAATCGCACAGCACCCTCCATGCACATTATCGTCGAGGCCTACCGCCGCGCTTACATGGACCGTGCCGATTACCTCGGCGATCCCGACTTCAACTCCATGCCTGTCTCCGAGCTCACCTCCAAGCCGTACGCAGCCGCCTGGCGCGCCACCATTGACCCCGCGGCAGCCAGCCCCAGCGCGGGTCTCCATCGCCCTGAGGGATTCCTGCCCGCCGTTCCCCAATCCGCCGGACAGCGCCGACCTGAGTCAAACAACACAACCCATTACTCTGTTGTGGATGCCGAAGGAAACGCAGTCGCCGTCACCACAACCCTCAACGACAACTTCGGCTCTCGTGTTACTGCTGGCCACCTCGGCTTTTTGCTCAACGACGAGATGGACGACTTCGCCGTTAAACTTGGCGTCCCCAACATCTACGGCCTTATCCAGGGACCTGCCAACGCCATCGCTCCCGGCAAACGACCCCTCAGCTCAATGACCCCCACGATCGTTCTCCAAGGCGGCAAGCTCCGCTTTGTCCTCGGCTCTCCCGGCGGCGCTCGCATCATCACAACTGTGGCCAACATTTTCCTGTCTGCTTCTGAAGGCGGCCTCAACATCCAGCAAGCTGTCGATGCCCCGCGGTTCCACCACCAGTTCCTGCCAGATAAGCTCTATCTCGAACCGGGTTTTAGCCCAGAGACCCTTGGAGAACTGCGCACACTCGGCTACGACATCGAAATCAAAGATGGTCACTGGTCTAACGGGGAGTGCATCGCCGTCGACCCCAGGACCGGCGAATTGCTTGGCGGGCAGGACCATCGCAGCCACTACGGCAAGGCTGCGGGTTACTAGCCTGCTTCGCCGATCGAAGACGGCTGAGAATTCACTTAACCGCGAACATATCCATAAAGATTTCCTCAAACCTGAGCAAGATCGACAATCCAAAGTCTTCTTTCAGTTGTAATCCTCCAATTGTGCAGCCGCTAGAACATCCCAAGAATGGATGTTCGTTGGTTTGGCTGAACGGAAATCCTTCCGCTCGCACATCGGGCCTTAAACTTTACTTACCTCAGCGGGAACGTCGCGCTCTATGCGTCGCAAACCCGGGAGTTTTGCCTGACCCATCCCCGTTTCCCAGTCGTGCGTAATCGGAAAGCAAGCCAGCGGATCTGAGAAATTGGGGACCGCCGGCTTGCTTTCCGATTACAATTCAATTGCCCCTCCTCTATCCCCGCCCCATGTTCCGTGTCTGAAATGAGACAATCGAACCAGAGACCGGATTCTCGTTCATACAATTCCGGCGCGGGGGATCCAATTTGTCCATGTTGCCTGTCCTGTCCACACACCTGTTCCTGAACCAGCGCCTGCATCCTGGCCTGCTGGAACTTGCTGCCCGGTCCGGAGCACAGGCGGTGGAGATCTTTGCCGCACGCCAGCACTTTGACTACACAAGCCGCGAGCATGTGGCTGAGCTGGCCAACTGGTTCAGTAGCAACACCCTTCAGCCTTTTTCCATGCATGCCCCCCTCTTCCCTGACCGCGAGATGGGCCGCGCGGGAGCGCCTGCATGCAACCTGATTCATCCTGAAAAATCTCGACGCATCGACGCCATGGACGAAATCAAGCGTGCGCTTGAATCAGCGGAGAAGATTCAGTTTCGCAACCTCATTCTGCACCTGGGCGAGCGCAACGACAGTTGGTCGCAGCGAAGCATCGAACACGCCATCGCCTCTCTTGAACACCTCGGCGCGTTTGCTCATCCTCTTGGTGTGCGTCTGCTGGTCGAGAACCTGCTCAGCGAAGTCACTACGCCCACGCACCTGCTGATCATCCTCGAAATGGGCCACCAGGAAAACGTCGGACTTTGCCTTGACCTTGGCCATGCACACATGTCCGTCGGTGTCGCGGAAGCCATCCAAACCCTGGGCGATCACATTGCCTCTGTTCACGTCCACGACAACAACGGCCTCAAGGACGAGCACCTCTGGCCCGGAGACGGGACCATCGACTGGCAAGCCACGGTTGCGGCTCTCAAGACCCTCAGCACGCCTCCAGCCACCGTCCTCGAGCTCAGTCAGAGCTTTGGCGAGGCAACGGTCGAGATCCCCGCTCGCCTCGAGAAATCTTTTGCTCTCTTCGCCTGAGCCGTTTGTGACGCCAACTCCTCTTCACTGCCTTCACTGCTGATCGGCGCTCATCGCTTCAACATTTGGCCGATCAGCGTGACCGTCATGGGCAGGTTCACACTTGCTGTGTACACCACGCCGGTTTGCATCGCCTGGCAGAGTGCCCTCAGGTTCAGCGTCAACCAACCAGCAACCGCGCTGGCACTCCCCGCGAGGGTCAGCGTCGAGGTGATCGACCGGTTGGCCACCAAAATTGGCGTGCCAAACGTCGCTGTGAATCCTTTCACGACACGCCAACCCGTGTGATGCCCACCACCGCGCCAGACTCCAGACAAAGCTATTCTGCTGCCGTATATGCGGCGTGCCGTGCACACCCGCAAAAGCCGCCGCCGCGATTCACCATCCGCCGTGAATCCAGAAAGAGGATGAAGATGCGAATACTGATTGCCTATGCCACCCGCTACGGCGCGACCCTAGGCGAATCGCCGCAGCGCTTCACCACCACAATCTGGCGCCATCATTGCAGCCAGCGCAGGAAGCATCCGATCCGGCCGGCTACGATGCTGTCGTGATCGGAAGCGCATCCTACTACTTTCATTGGATGAAGCCAGCAGCAAGCTTTGTGCGGCATCACGCGCGGACCCTCGCCGATCGCCCCGTGTGGCTTTTCAGCAGCGGTCCGCTTGGTACAAAGGAGGCCGACGATCAGGGCCGCGATCTTCGCGCCTTCCTCGAACCCAAGGAGATCGCGGAGTTTCGAAGCATGGTGAATCTCCGGGACCACCATGTTTTCTTCGGCGCAATGGACTCGGCCCGGCTCGGTTTCACCCACCGCCTGATTTATAGATCGCCCGCCAGCCGCGATGGCGCCTTGTTTCCCCAGGGCGACTTCCGCAACTGGCCGGAAATTGATGCCTGGGCCAACGGGATTGCAGATTCTTTGAAGTGTTCTTAGCTGCGCAGAGTCGCTAACCCTCGCCGCATGCCTCGGGGCTAAGAAGGAATATTGCCAACAACACAAGCTCCTCCCGGGCTATGATGTTTTCGTCATGACTACTGCCCGCTTTTCATCGCGAATTCTCCGTCTAGCCCTCGTCCTTCTTCTGCTCACCGTCCCCGCCCTCGCCAAAGATATCCCGCTTCAGGTCATCGACTGGCCCAACTCGGGATCGCCTGCCGTTCGCTTTGGCTTTGACAAATTCAAACCGTTGCAAGGCATGGGCAGCATGCACGGCTATGTCATGGACACAACGGCGCAGAACCTCTCGCCGAGGCTCATTTCCAACCAGAGGTTCTCCATTTATCTTTTCGATCAGAACAAGGTGCGCGTTGGCGAAGATGTCATCGCGCTCAAGAATCTCGGCCCTGGCGAAATGGTGAAGTTTGAAACCACAGTGACGACCTCCGGCCTTCCGGTTAGCATCACGCTGGAGAACATGACAGAGGCAGCCAAGGCTGTTTCCCTGACCGTCAACTCCATCCCACAGGGCGCAATGCTCCAATTGGACGGAACAGAGCAGGGCATGACTCCGCGAATTATCAAGGTAGGTGTCGGCACGCACACCCTCACCTTCACCCAGGAGGGATTCATCGCCGGTAACTTTCCGCTCGAGATCACTTCGGACGATGTCTCGGGTGGAACCGTGAGTTATGCACTTGGAGCCGCGGCCTTCGATTCAATTGAACTGCGCGATGGCAGTGTGCTCAACGGCGATTTGGTTTCAATCTCGGGAATGGACGTCGAGATTCGCGTCGGCGGCATTGTGCAGCACATGGATCGCAATAAGATCAAGCGCATCATGCTCACCCAGCGTGACGCACCCACGCCAGGGCCGCCACCACCAGCCACAACTCCAACCCCATAAACCGAGTGAACAGGGTGTGATTGATTGACCTATCAGCCGCCCTTTAAATTCTGTGATTGTCGTTCAACAACACGCAACCATGAAGCGGGCACACCAAGGCCTCGATTCAGAGATCCCGCGCGCCCGCTCAACAGCCGCTCTGCTCTAATGGAAGACTCCCAAAAGATAACACACCAGCAGAATCAACAAGATGGTACCAAGCCCAATGCCTGCGCCGCCGCCTGCGCCCCACCGGCTATAGCCGTAGTACCCGCCGCCGCCGCCGAAGAGCAGCACCAGAACAACGATAACAATGATCAACATCATTTCAGTTCTCCTTCATTCCGAGTTACACGCGCGGGAGAGCTCATGGCACATGCAACTCTCTCATTGTGAGTTTCCCACTCGTGCAATTCGTTAGATGCTCAATTGGGCACACAGGAAACTCAGCGAGAACTCGGTCGGCCCAATTTGACCGCGCGGTCAGCGCTGAGTATGAGATGGGTCAGTCTATTCATGTCCTGTTTTCGATTCGATTGTGACTGAGCGGAATCGCGGCTGGAGTGCTTTTGGGCATTTGTTGTTCGGCGCCATGGACTCGACCCGGCCTGGCTTCTTTCACCGCCTGATTTATAAACTGCCCGCCAACCGCGAAAATCGCCTTGTTTCCCCAAGGCGAATTTCGCGACTGGCCCGAGATCGATGCGTTGGCCAAGACGATTGTTCAGGCGCTGAAGACCCAGCAAGTGTAGGCTCGGTTGGCCAGCAAGCTGAAACCGCTCTATTTGCTTAATCTCTCTTGCAAAAGAACGGTCACAACCTCACCCTCGCCCTTGCCGATCGCTTTTTGGATATCTGATTTAACTGGAAGCTTGTGCGTGCCGTCGCCAAGCGCCATGAATGCACTCTGAAATGGGTGGCCGTCAATGGTTCCGCCGACCTTCACGAGCCCCCTGGTGTTAAAGAACTCCGCAGAGTCAGGCATGACTACGTATGTCCAACCACCCTTCGCGGGAGACTTCTGGAGCCTGGCAGTGAACTTCTTCTTCATGATTCCTCCGCTACGGATGCAAGTCAGAACGCGGGAAGGTGCACCCAGTCTCGACCAGCGAAGTCAGTTTACCTGATCGGAAATCTATTTAGGGATCATTGGTGGGGCAACTTGAGATGGGTTCGATCTTAGCGTCAATATCTTAGGTAAGAAGAAATAGTCCCTCAGCAAATCCGCGGCAGCTGTTCGCCAATCTGCTGGGCGATTACACGGTTGGCTCCCATTGAGGTTCGCGCCACGAGCATCCTTGGATGCTCAGCAGTTACCCGGCCGATGCGCGCCGCATCACGTCCCAGCGGATGCGCACGCAGAACGGCCAGCACCTTGTCCGCGGCTTCAGGCGCGACAAAAAAAACCGCCTTTCCCTCATTGGCCACGTACACCGGGTCCAGCCCCAGGAGCTCGCACGCTGACTGCACCTCGGTTCGAACAGGCAGGCTCACCTCGTCGATGGCAATGCCCACGCCCGAAGATTGTGCGATCTCATTCAGCGTTGACGCCAGCCCTCCGCGCGTCGGATCCCGCATCGCGTGGACATCGACGCCCGCCGCTTTGAGCACTACGGCAATCATCCCGTTCAGCGCTGCGCAGTCTGATTTGATCTGGCTCTCGAATTCCAGGCCTTCGCGCACGCTCATGATGGCCATACCATGGTCGCCAATGGTGCCTGAAACCAGAATCGCGTCGCCCGGCTGCGCCCGATGGGGGCCGACCTGAATTCCTTCACGCAGAACGCCAATCCCCGCCGTATTGATATAGCAGCCGTCGCCATGGCCGCGCTCAACCACCTTGGTGTCGCCAGTGACGATCTGCACGCCAGCTGTGACAGCGGCCTGGGCCATTGCCTTTACAATTGCCGCCAACTGCGCCAGCGGAAATCCCTCTTCCAGAATGAAGCTCGCGCTTAGATACTTCGGGTCAGCACCAGAAACTGCGAGATCGTTCACCGTCCCGTTCACTGCCAGCTCCCCGATGGATCCGCCGGGAAAGAACAGCGGCTGCACCACAAATGAATCGATGCTCATCGCCAACCTGCCGGTGGCCAGATTCAGAACAGCCGCATCGCCCAGATTTTCCAACGCCGCATTCCTGAACGCTGGGAGAAACAGGTGCTCCACCAGTTCGTTGCCGAGCTTTCCTCCTCCGCCGTGCCCCATCACAATCGTCGGGTACCCAACCAGCGGCAACGGGCAGGACCAATTGGAGAAATCGGGCACACCTTTTGATGGGACCGCGAGCTCTGGCTTTGCAACCTCAGCCATTTGCTACTCCTGACAAAGCCGATCCAGCGCCTGCCAACTCCTCCGCTGACAAGAACCGGCCATAGTTGAAGTAGGCCGCGCAAGCGCCTTCGCTTGAAACCATCGTGGCTCCCAGCGGATGCCGTGGCGTGCACTCTTTGCCGAAGGCCGCGCACTCCGCCGGCTTGATGGCACCGCGCAGCACATCTCCAGCCCTGCACAGCGCCGACTCCTCGGTATGAATCCCTGAAATCTGGAACCGCTCTTCCGCGTCGAACTCTCGATATGCCGCGCCTAACCGCCAGCCGCTCTTGGGAATCACGCCAATCCCACGCCAGGCCCGGTCTGTCACCTCAAAGACCTCGGCCAGCATCTTCTGCGCTGCCGTGTTCCCCTCGAATGTCACAATTCGCTCGTAGGCGTTCTCAACTTCGTGCTTGCCCGCCTCCAGTTGAATCACCGCGTGTCGAATTCCATCCAGCAGATCCAACGGCTCAAATCCCGTCACCACCAACGGAATCACAAACTTCTCGGCAACGGGCGGATACTGCCAGTACCCCATCACGCTGCACACATGGCCAGCCAGCAGAAAGCCCTGCACTTTATTCCCCGGCGAACTCATGATGGCCGCAATCGCAGGTGGCACCAGTACATGCGAAACAAGCAGGGAAAAGTTCTTCAACCCCCGCCGCTTGGCCACATGCACGCTCATCGCATTTGCCGGCGCCGTTGTCTCGAACCCTACTCCAAAGAACACCACTTGCTTGTCAGGATTCTTGACCGCCAGTTCCACCGCATCCAGCGGCGAGTAAACCACACGCACATCGCCGCCCGCGCCCTTGATCTGAAAAAGATCCGCATCGGTGCCCGGCACGCGAAGCATATCTCCAAAAGAACAGAAAATCACCCCAGGTTCGGCCGCGATCGCCAGCGCTTTATCAATGAGCTCGAGTGGAGTAACGCAGACCGGGCACCCCGGCCCATGAATCATCTCGATGCCGGCGGGAAGCATCTGGTCGATTCCGTTCTTGATGATAGAGTGCGTCTGTCCCCCGCAAACCTCCATGATCTTCCACGGCCGCGTGGTGATGGCGTGAATCTCCCGCGCCATGCGCTGCGCAATCTCCCCGTTCCGGAACTCAGTCAAATACTTCATGCCTAAAAAGCCCTCTCATCCATAGCACCGGGTGTCCGGTCATTCTGAGCGAAGGTCGCCGCTGAGACCGGCGTCGATGAACCTGCATTTCGTCTCAGTGCGTCCGGCCAGGAAGCCCTCAATCCGCTATGAACCCACCACTGACTTGGTGACCTGCTGACTCGCCGGCTCGCTGGTACAACTCCCATCGGGGCAAGCCGATGGGGGCGCGATCGCCGCCCTCGCAAAAGCCTCTTCCTCGATGCCCAGTTCCTCGTCAAGCACACCCATCTCGCGGAAGTCCTTGAGCGTCTGCTGCGCCGTCTCCTCATCGATCTTCGATAGCGCAAACCCCACATGAACGATCGTGTAATCACCAACTTCGACATCTGGAACGTAATCAAGGCAGACGTTTTTCACCACACCGCCAAAATTCACACGTCCCATCCGGATCAACCCGTCGGTCGAGATCTCTTCCACTTTTCCTGGAATCGCAAGGCACATAATGCTCTCTTTATACGCCGCCCAAGTGCCACGAAATGTGATCTAGATCACTCGAAGACCGCTGCTCAGCCTGCCGCCTTTGCCTCGTTCCGCGCTACCCGCACCTTCACGATCTTCGTAACCAGCGCTTTCGGCAGCGGCTTGTCCACGCGAAACTGAATCGTTCCCTTCGAAGTCTTGTACTTCTGCAGCGCTTCACCAAACTCCTCAACCAGAGCGCCATCCAAGGGGTAGATGCTGCAATGGTTCTAGAACGCCGCATACCAAACCAGCGCACCCTTGTACTGGAATGACGGAATCTTGTAGCTGATCGCCTCGGTCGCTTCTCTTGGGGCAGCTGCCCTGATTATGGTCCGAACCTTTTCCAGGGTCGTCCGCGCCGGCTCCGGCACACGAGCCAGATACGCCTCCACCTCTGCTTTGCCACTGTCATCACTCGGCTTCTTCACGGCCATTGCAATCGCTCCTGACGCCTAGTTTCCGCGCTTTCCCCGCTCCTCCGCCAAATACCTCAGCCACTCTTCCATCCCCGCCCCGGTCTTGGCGGAGGTCTCGAAGATCCTTATCCCTGGCCGAATCTCGTTGATGTTCTTCAGCGCCAGGTCGCGGTCGAACCCGCAAGGCACCGCAATATCGATCTTCGTAATCACGGCCGCATCCGCCGAGTTGAAAAGCGTGGGATATTTCAGCGGCTTGTCTTCGCCCTCTGTCACGCTCAGCAGCGCAACACGGATCTTCTCCCCCAGGTCGTAGCTCGATGGGCAAACCAGGTTCCCCACATTCTCAATAAACAGATAATCCAGGTCAGCCAACTCCCACCCGTCAAGATGCCGGGTGATCATGTCCGCATCCAGGTGGCAAATGCCATGGGTATTGATCTGACGTACCGGCGCTCCACTTGCCGCCAGGCGGCGCGCATCGTTATCGGTTTCCAAATCGCCAACGAGCGCCGCGACCCGAGCCCCGCTCGCCCGTAACTCTGTCAGCGTCCGCTCAAGAAATGCTGTCTTCCCGGTCCCCGGGCTCGAAACCAGGTTCAGCACCAGCACTCCAGCACCCATATACCGATCGCGCAGGCCCGCCGCAAGCTCGTCATTCTTCTTGAGTATTCCCCGTCGCAACTCCACAATCCTGGTCGTCATGCCGCCTCCTGGCCATCCTCGATCTCGATCGACTCAATCTCCAGCTCGCGCCCTTGCCGCTGGTCGCTGCACGGCTCTCCGCATGTCGGACAGCGAAAGCTCTGCACGCCTTCCAGTTCCACGTCCCCACAGGTCGCGCAATGCATCACCACAGGCAGCGTCTTGACCACCAGCTTCGATCCTTCAAGAGAGGTTCCTTCCGTTGCAATGCCCCAACAGAACTCCAGCGACTCGACGACAACGCTGGCAAGAGCCCCCACACGCAGGTGTACCTCCTGGACACGGGCGCCGGGGTAGGCGGCCACTGACTCCGTTACCGTATCGACGATGCTGGCGACGATGGAAAGCTCATGCATAAAGACCCGATTCTACGCCGAAGGCGCCAATCTTTGCTGACCTGCCCGACCCTACCACTCAACATATAAGATGACAGCACAAGGATTCTTCCCCATGCCGACCAGCCCTGCCACTGCCGCCTCGCGCCTTGCCCTGAGCCACCTGGCGCCTGCCGTCATCCAGTCAGAAATTCGTGCCATGACCACCGAATGCGACCGCATCGGCGGCATCAACCTGGCCCAGGGAGTTTGCGACACACCCGTCCCCGCTCCCGTTCAGGAGGCTGCGATCCAGGCCATCCACGACGGCCACAACATCTACACGCGGCTCGACGGCATCGCCCGCCTGCGTAATGCCATCTCAGCCAAGCAGCTGCGCGACTACAGCCTCACCTACGACCCTGAAACGGAAGTCCTGGTCGCCTCAGGCGCTACCGGCGGACTCCACGCCGCCGCCATGGCACTGCTGAACCCAAGCGACGAGGTCCTGCTTTTTGAGCCCTTCTACGGCTACCACGTCTCCACGCTCCAATCCCTGCGCATCAAGCCAATCCTTGTCCCGCTGGCCGAACCCGACTACGCTCTCAACATTGCTGCACTCCAATCTGCCATCACACCGAAAACTCGAGCCATTCTGCTGAACACCCCCACCAACCCCAGCGGCAAAGTGTTCACCCTCGACGAGCTCGAAGCGATTGCGGCCATCGTTCAGGAACACGACCTCTTCCTCATCACCGATGAAATCTACGAGTATTTCGTCTACGACGGTGCACAGCACATTTCTCCGGCCACACTGCCCGGCATGCGCGACCGTACCATCGTGCTCTCCGGCTTCAGCAAGACTTTCAGCGTGACCGGCTGGCGTTTGGGCTATGCAACGGCCGACGCCAAGTGGATGGGCGCCATGTCTTACTTCCATGACCTGACTTACGTCTGCGCCCCCTCAGCATTGCAGCACGGTGCAGCAGCCGGGCTCGAGCATCTCCCGCAATCCTTCTACACACAACTCGCTGCCGACCATCAGTCCAAGCGCACCCGGATCCTATCCGCGTTGACTGATGCGGGAATGACGCCCACGACGCCGGCCGGCGCCTATTACGTGTTAGCCGACGCCACCCGCCTGCGCGGCAAGACCGCAGCCGAGAAAGCCCGCCACCTGCTGGCCGTCACCGGAGTGGCCGCCGTAGCCGGCTCCGCTTTCTTCCGCCCCGGCCACGGCGAGAATCTGCTGCGCTTCTGCTTTGCCAAAATAGACCATGACCTCGACGACGCATGCGCGAGGTTGCGCAAGCTCTGAGGGGTTGTCTTCATCCTGGTCGAAAACCAGGACGGCGCGTGGGTTGAAACGCCATAGAACCCGGATGCCGGGTTTGAATTTGGATGATAAGATGCCTGCAAGGTCGCCACACGGCGAAAATTGCAGATTGCGGATTTGCTGCCGAGGTCTTCCCCGTGCCCTTCGATGTATTCATCAGCCATGCCTCAAAGGACAAGACGATTGCCAACGCCGTATGCGCTCGCCTCGAGGCAGCCGGCATTCGCTGCTGGATCGCCCCGCGCGACATCGTGGCCGGCACCCCCTACGGCGAAGCCATCATCGATGCGATACAAGCTGCCAAGGTGATGGTGCTGGTCTTTTCTTCGAGCGCAAATGCTTCAGTGCAAATTCCCAAGGAGATTGAGCGCGCGGTCAGCAACGGCGTAGCCATCCTTCCCTTTCGCATTGAGGACGTGGCGCCGGGCAAGTCGCTTGATTATTTCATTGGCTCCGTCCATTGGCTTGATGCAATGACTCCGCCGATGGAACAGCATCTAGATAATCTTGCGGCGACCGTGCAAAAGCTGCTTCCCGGGCTTGCCGCCAGGCAAGGACAAGCGGTACCTCCCGTTCCCGTGCCGACGCCCACTCCTGTACCGACTCCAGCTCCTGTGCCCACTCCTATCCCGCCGCCCCCGCCTGCGCCCCCGTCGAAGACACTTTTAATAGGCGTGGCAGGAGCAATTGTTCTGGCGGCAATTGTGTTGGCCGTGATGTTTCTGCGCCATCCCGAGACAACGTCGGACTCCCAAACCAATCCGGTCACGACGGTGGCGCCCGATGCGTCAAACAATCTGAGTCCTGGTAGCAACCCGAATCCGGCAGTCAATCCGAGCAGGCCGGGTTCGCAAACAGTGACCATCTCACCGCCGAGCACAACGAAAGCCGCCTCGGATCCCATTGTGGGCTGTTATCAGTGGTTCAACAATCAGCCTGTCTTCATTCGTTCGGACCACACCATGATGGGCGGCCCGATTCCTGGGCACTGGCAGCTTGTGAACGCGGCACTTCATACGTATATGCTCACCTGGATGCAGCCCAGGGACACCATCGCCGTTGCTCCGGACCAGCGATCGCTGAGTGGACAGAATTCGTATGGCAACGATACAACCGGCACGCGCATGGCGGGTTTCAGCGGACTGATTGGTACCTGGCGCTGGGAGAATGGAGTGCCGGTGGTGATCTCTGCGGATGGCCGGGCAACGGCGGGATCGATTCACGGCGTCTGGCAGCCTATCAATGCAGCGCAAGGAACTTACGCCATCATGTGGGATGCCCCGGTAGATAACGTCGCGTTGTTAGCGGGTGGCACGCGCATCGCTGGAAAAGATAATTACGGCGTGGCGATTTCGGGCATCCGCACGGAGCCCTGCGACCAGAATTAGACTTCTTTCGACGTGCAATCCACGGCCCGGTCTCTAATCCCTAGTCCCGCTCCCTGCAGGGGTGGCTGCTCCACGCGTCTTCACGCCCAGTAGCTGCGGTCCAGCGTTCGATATTGAATGGCCTCGGCGAGGTGCGCCACGGTCAAATCCCCGGCGGCCTCCAGATCCGCAATTGTCCGTGCAACTTTGAGAATGCGGTCGTGCGTGCGAGCAGTCAGTCCCTGCTGCTGCATGGCTCGCTCCAGCAGCCGCTCAGCGTCACCGCCCAATTCGCAGTGGGCGCGAATCTGTCGCGTGGTCATCTGCGCATTGGCATAGATCTTGTCGCCAGACTTCCTGAAGCGCACCCGCTGCCGTTCGCGGGCCGCCATCGCTCTATCGCGGATCTCGGCCGAGCCTTCCGCAGCCGCACCGCCGCGCAGCTCCTTGTACTGCACCGCCGGAACTTCAATGTGAATATCGATCCGGTCAAGGAGTGGCCCGGAAATCTTGGCCACGTAGCGCTTGGATCATTCCGGCGTGCACATGCACTCACGCGATTTGTCATTGAAGAATCCACAGGGGCAGGGATTCATGGCCGCCGCCAGCATGAAGCGCGCGCGATTGTCACTGTGTGATCCTCGAGCGGCTGCCGCAGGACCTCAAGCATGCGGTCGCGGCTTTCCCGCACCGCGGCATCCGGCAAACCCACAGTGTGGAAGCCTTCCTTCTCCAACGGAACGCCGCTAAAGTCCAACTCGACATCGATGAGGTTGGCATCGATGCCGTAGACAGCCGCGCTGAGGGCTTTAAAGAGCATGATTGAATGTCGCCGCGGAGTGTACCATTCGCCCGGCCAGTGATTGCATTTTCGTCGTCACAGCTATTTGCAGGAGCGATGCGTGAGGCTGGATTGACACGGGCGCGTCTGCGAAGGAGATGTTTGGCCGAGTTTGAGGCTGACTGAGATTAACGCGGGACCATGTGGGCAGCCTGTTGACCGTTGTCAAAGGGACCGCGATTCTCATCATCTTCTCCCATCACTTCGCAAGGTCTGCATGGATGTCGCGCGGATTGCCGAGCGGATTGTACCGCGGATATTGTTCGTATGTCCTGGTCCCGGATTCCGGGCCACTCAGCACGCGTCTCACTTCCTCCGCGAACAGATCCCGGGGGACGAATCAACGAACCTCATCCTTTGACCCTCTAACCGCCATCACCTGTTCCGCGCTACAATTTCATCCGTGACTACGAGCCTCTTCGACCTGTACAAGATCGGCGTCGGCCCTTCGAGCTCCCACACCATGGGTCCGATGCGTGCGGCATGCCGCTTTGCACGCGAGCTTGAGCCCCGCGGCCATCTCAAGGACGTGGCTCGTGTGCAGGCTGAGCTGTTCGGTTCGCTTGCCCTCACCGGGATCGGTCACGCCACAGACCGGGCTGTCATTCTAGGCTTGGCCGGCAACGAGCCGGCCACCATCGACCCCGCGGCGATTGAATCGACCGTCGCAGCCATACGCACAGAACACCTCATCAATCTGGCCGGAATTCATCCGATCCCATTTGAAGAACCGCGCGACCTGGTCTTCCAGCGCGCACAGATGTACCCGCCCGACGCGCGCACCCAGCATCCCAACGGAGTCCGCTTCAAAGCCTATGACACCGCGGGCGGGCTCGTTGACGAGCGCACATTCTTCTCCATTGGCGGCGGATTCATCATCGAGGATGCGACATCCAGCTCCACCGAAAAGCAGGCATCCACGGAGCAACAACAGCCCTCAATCCCGTTTCCCTTTCACAGCGCGGCAGAGTTGCTGGCTACGGCGCACGCCAACGAGCTCTCCATCAGCCAGCTCATGCTTGAGAACGAATGCGCTCTCGTCCCACACGATTCGCAGCAGGCGCCTGTCGAGTTTGTACGTGCGGGCATCGACAGCCTGTGGCTCATCATGCAGGGCTGCGTCGAGCGGGGCATCGAAGCGGAAGGCATTTTGCCCGGTGGCCTCAATGTCCGCCGCCGCGCGCATCGCCTGGCCGCCCGCCTGCGGGAGAAGGAAGCTGACGGGTTGCGCAACGAGCCGCTGACCCCACTCGACTGGGTCACCGTCTACGCCATGGCGGTGAATGAAGAGAACGCCGCGGGCGGGCGTGTGGTCACCGCGCCCACCAATGGCGCTGCCGGAGTGATTCCTGCCGTGGCCCTCTACTATCACCGCTTTATTCCCGATTCCGATCATGAAGGCATGATGCGCTTCTTCCTCACTTCGGCCGCCATCGGCATCCTTTACAAGGAGAATGCCTCCATCAGCGGGGCGGAGGTTGGATGTCAGGGTGAAGTGGGCGTGGCCTGCTCCATGGCCGCCGGCGGGCTCACGGCGGCGCTCGGCGGCACCAATGGACAAGTGGAGCACGCAGCCGAGATCGCCATGGAACACAACCTGGGAATGACGTGCGACCCTATCGGCGGCCTGGTGCAGATCCCCTGCATCGAGCGCAACGCCATGGGCGCAGCTAAGGCAATCAACGCATCGCGTCTTGCTCTCAACGAGTCTGAGGCCCACAAGGTCTCGCTCGATCAGGTCATCCGCACCATGTATCAAACGGGCCTGGACATGCAGTCCCGCTACAAGGAGACCAGCCTCGCCGGTCTTGCTCTGAACATCATCGAGTGCTAGATTTGCTGGCGAGGATTGCAGCCATGTTCATACGCTTTATTCCCGCAGTGCTTGTGGTCTGTTCGCTTTTGCTCGCGCCCATTGCAGGAACCGCCGCCGATCGCGGCCCTTCCACTCCTGAAGAGCGAAAGCGAGGGCTCGAATACATTCAAGACTTTGAAGCCAATCCCCTTGGGCCACAGGATGTTCAGGAACGCGAATGGGTTCTTCGATGGATCATTGAGATTCCCGACATCCATGTGCAGGTTTGCATGATTCTCGACAAGATGCCAAAGGGCGACAAGAAAGATGCAGCCACCGTATTTCTTGCGGAAGCGTTCTCGCAGACTGCGTTCCTGATTCAGAATCCAGTTAAGCAAGACGACACGCTGGCTCAATTTCAAGCCGGCGTTGAAGTCGCATTGCGCGTCTACGAGGCACTGTTGAAGGCTAATCCGAAAGATCGACAACCCTATCTCGACGATCTCATCCAACGTCGCGAGGCAGGAACGCTGGCACAATTCGTGAAGGACCGAGCCGCCGCAGCATGCAAGAACTGAGCATTCGAGCTCTGTGGGCTCTTCAGAATTCAGTCTCCGCGAATGAAATCTCAATTCCGCCGAAAATAATTGTTGTCGATTTTTCCACCACCATGTCGTTTTTTCCTTGACACTGATGATTGATGAATCTATACATTCTTCAACTGCAATAAATGGATTGCAGGAATGTTCCAAATCATCAAAAAGGGAGAATAGCAAAAATGGCAACCAAGAAAGCAGCGAAAAAGGCACCTGCAAAGAAGGCCGCAGCCAAGAAGGCGCCCGCTAAGAAGGCCGCAAAAAAGAAGTAGCGGTCAACCAACAACAAGGCAACACGCGAGGGGGACGCTCAAAGCGTCCCCCTCAGTGTTTGTGCAGATACACTAGATTTGACGCACCTGAAACCGCTTTCCAACTCTCATGACAAGACGCCGCTGGATTGCCGAACATTGGGACGAAGCCACTGCAACAATCGTTGGCGCGCAGGCCGAACACATGGCCCGTGTGCTGCGCGCTGAGGCCGGCATGGAAGCCGATGTGGTTGCCGGCGGCCATGTCTTTCACGCCGAAGTTGCTGCCGTCTCCACCAGCGAAGTCCGCTTCAATCTCATCGCCGAGGTCCAGGCCGACCCCGCGCTACCGGTTACGTTAGTCATGGCCGTCTACAAGTTCGACCACATGGAGTGGGCCATCGAAAAGGCCACCGAATTGGGCGTTGCCGCGGTTGCGCCCGTGATCGCGCGCCGTACTGAGAAGCATCTCGCGCTTGCCGCGATGAAGCGCGTTGAGCGTTGGAGGCGGATCGCGCACGAAGCTGCCCAGCAGTCTCGCCGCTCCGACGTCCCGCTTATCTCCGATCCAATCGCATTGGCCGATCGGATCCGCGCGGCGTCAGCCTCTACGCGCATCGTCCTGGCTGAACAGGAGCGCACCACCACGCTGCGCCACGCTGTGAATGAAGCCATGACCGCCGCACAGGCGCAGATGCCCACTCTTGAGATCGCCATTGGGCCGGTCGGTGGATGGACGCCTGAAGAAGAGGCCCTCTTTGACGCCAACGGCTGGATCGCCGTTTCGCTTGGTCCACGGATTCTCCGTGCCGAGACAGCCGCAATCGCCGCTCTAGCGGTGGTTGCCTCGCACTTGGAGTAGGAAGGGCCCACAGGTCAACACCAGGCCGCGCTTATTCTGGAGTGGACCGCGATTGCTCGATTGCGATGACTCGCATGGACCCACCTCGCGGTGGTATACCTTGGCCGCGGATTCAATTGCATTTTGCGTACGGCTTACGCCGCGCTGCGAATGCGCAAGGAGCACTCATGCATTCTTTGATTCGAATGAAACTGTGCCTGCTCAGCTCTAACTGCCTGTTGGTGTCAGCTATCTTTGGCCTGTCGAGCGGGTCCATGGCAATGGGACAGTCGCCGTCTCTCAGCATCCACTGGGACAAGGTCACGGCCGTCTCCCGCTCCGTTCCGACGCTGCAAGTGGTCGTCAATCCACCGCTCCGTCCCGGCGAGCCGTTGAGCTCGGCCTCGTACATGGCTGTCAAGGATCTGGGCGCCGACTATGTGCGCTATGTACCGTGGCTTCCCTACCCAAAGCTTGCTGTTGCTGAACTGGAGCCCCCCACGCCACAGAAGACGAGTTGGGACTTCAGCCTCATCGACCCCATGATGAAGGACTTCTTTGCGGCCACCGAAGGCCATCCCACTGTCATCAATTTCAGCACCATGCCCGCCTGGCTCTTCAAGACCGACAAGCCAGTGACTTATCCGGCTGACCCCAACCAGGTCGCGTGGAACTACACACAGGGCACTGAGCTGCTTCATCCCGCGGGCAAGGAACTCGGCGACTACTACGGTCGCCTGGTCAGCTGGTATGTCAACGGCGGCTTCACCGATGAGAACGGCGTCCATCACGACTCCGGCTATCACTACAAGATCCCTGTGTGGGAGGTGCTCAATGAGCCGGAGGGCGAACACTCCACCACCCCCGAGCAGTACACTGAGCGATACGACGCCATTGTGGAAGGCATTCGCAACGTCAGCCCGGATACGAAATTCATGGGCCTTGCGCTTGAGGCTCCTCGCGACGATCCCCACTACTTTGAGTACTTCCTCGATCCTGCCAATCACAAGGCAGACATTCCCATCGACTACATCTCGTATCACTTCTACGCCATTCCTACAGCCAGGCAAACCATTGCCGAATGGCAGTACACCTACTTCGATCAGGCCGACGGCTTCCTCACCGCCGTTCGCTATATCGAGAACATCCGCAAACACCTCGCGCCGCAAACCAAGACCGATACAGACGAGTTAGGCGTGATCTCCTCCGACGATCTGAGCCAGGGAGCACCCGGCCATGTCACGCAACCCATTCCTCCCGCCTACTGGAACCTGGCCGGCGCGATGTACGCCTACCTCTACATCGAACTGTCACGGCTGCAGATCGACATCATCGGCGAGTCGCAGTTGGTCGGCTATCCTACACAGTTTCCCAGCGTCAGCATGATGAATTGGATCACGAACAAGCCCAATGCGCGGTACTGGGTTCTCAAGCTGCTCAAGGATTCGTTCCATCCCGGTGACCAGCTGGTTGAAACCTCGATCGGCTCGCGCGATCTTGCTGCCCAGGCGTTCCTCACCCCGACGGGCCACAAGCTGCTGCTGGTCAACAAACGCAACTGGGCGTTTGAAATCGCGCTGGGAGATCCTGCCCCGGCAAGCGTGTTCACCGTCGATGTCCTGACGGGCGACGGGCCTGCGCGCCCAATCAAGCTAACCGACGGCACGCTTGACCTCGCGCCCTTTTCCGTAACCGTCGTCAGTTGGTGAGTGCAGTGCGCGGCCAAATACAAATGTCAGGGTGCCCCATCTGGGCGCCCTCTGGGCACCACGTTTTTGGTTTTGTGGCCACGGTGGGAACGCATGATGCCCGCAGCACAACCCGAACGACAGTCCTCAAATCACAAACGCGCGTAGTGCAGCAGCAGCCCCGCTAACGCGGGGTGCCCCAGATCTCGCCTTTGAGACCTGGGAGACAACATATTCATTCAGTTTCGGTGCCGATCACAAGTGCGCGTAGTGCAGCAGCAGCCCCGCTAACGCAGCGCCCGCAAGGTCGCCGATGATTGGAATCGGCGCATAGCGCCAGTTCGATCCGCCCTTGCCGGGAATGGGCAACAGCCAATGAACGAGGCGCGGGCCCAGGTCGCGTGCGGGATTGATGGCATACCCAGTTGTCCCACCCAGCGATAGGCCAATGCCCCACACCAGGCTGGCCACAAGCCACGGCGCAAAGGCCGGGGCAGGTCCGGTTGCTGAAACCCCGTGTGAAAAGATGGCTCCGGCCACAATGACCAGCACCGCCGTGCCCAGAGCTTCGCTGAGAATGTTGAAGAGCGGACTGCGCACCGCTCCATTGGTGCAAAACACGCCCAGCTTGTCGGCGGGTCCCGGCGTGAGCTTCCAGTGCGGCGCATAGTGCAGTGCCATCAGCGCCGCGCCGGCCATGGCCCCCAACAATTGCGCCGACCACATGCTGACCAGCTGCGAGTAGTCTCCGCTGTTGACTGCGCTGGCCAAAGTAATCGCCGGATTGAGGTTCGCACCAGGGCTGCCGAAAGCCTGCGCCACCAGCACGCCGCACAACACCGCCAGAGCCCAACCGGAGGCAATCACCATCCAGCCTGCATCGGCGGCATAGGATTTGCGCAGGGTTACGCCTGCATTCACTCCGTTGCCCAACAGCACCAGTACCAGCGTGCCCATAAACTCGCCAAACCAGACAGAATGCATCGGATATCCTTTTCGGTCGCGCCAAGAACCCTTCAAACCAGTTCGAGATGCAGCCGATACATTGATTGGGTGAACTCAAGCATTCTGCACTGTCGGGCCCACATTCGCCAAGATATTTGAGGGGAGAAATAAGCCGGTCAGAATGTCGCTACGGTTTGCTGGGCGTGGCCTGATCTGCGCCGATCACCGTCTGCTCGTACTTCGGCCAATGCGTCAGTAGCTCGTTCACCACCGTGTGACCCACGGTGTAAGCGGCTTCAAGCGAGGGCAGGTACGCGCCATACTTGCCGATACGCTGGGTGGCAAGACTATCTGCCGCGCTCATGCCGCGCGGCTCCCGGTCAAAGTTGCTCACAGTGCGCAACACCAGAATCCGCCGAGCATCGATCTTCCGGGCGTTGGCCAGGAACTGCAGCGACAGTAGGGTTCCGGTATCTTCCATAGCCGTTGATGCAAACTCCCCCTGACCGTTGGAGAAGTAGGTCATCCACTGCGTCGCCCACGCGTCAAACTGCTTTCCGTGCCAATACCTTGAGGATGAGACCTCGTCGCCCATGGTCACTAACGGCGGCTTCTGCGCCGCAGCCCCATCAAAGTTGCTGCGAATTGACTTCAATTCATCGGAGTCCGCAAGCGGCGTCGCCTTTGTCAGGTTGAAAGCCCATTCCGCAAGTCCTCGGTTGAGCTCGAACACCTGGCCTTCAAGGGGCGCTGCGGGCTCTTCAAACGGCCGAGACTTGCGCAGGGGTAGATAGCCGGTCGTCCAGTCGGGCGGAATCTCGCGCGCATCGATTTCATAGCCCAGGTCTCCATCCACCACCCATCGCGCCCACACTGCGGACCCGAGCGAAACCCGATCCGGACTCCCGCCGGCAATGCCCGCCACGATCCAGTAGGCGTGCGTCAGGTCGAAGCGCGGATCCAAGCCGACCGCCATGATGGTGGCCGCCGCATGTGCTGTGCCCTGCCCGGTGAGGACCACCATCTCCCCATCGCCATTCATGCGTACGGCGTGGTGACCGCTGGCCAGTGGATACACGCGGTCAAGATGGTCGCGCTCCACCCAATACTGCAGCTCGCCGGGCTGGTCGCCCGTGTCTGCGCCCACTTCGAACATGGCCACCACAACGACCTTGACCACAATAGGCTTGGGCTCCGCGGCAGCCACACTGGCCAGAGCGATGAGAATCAGAAAGCTGAGAAAAGATCGCGCACGCATCATCATTGAATGCGATAGTACCCGAGACTCGGGCAGCCGCAAAGCGATTTGCACCCGCCCGCGATACCATGGGAGGAAACGGGAGGTCCCGCTTGAAGAAGACTAGAGACTTTCTCATTGCGATGGCCCTGGCGGCTGCGTCTATCCTCTTCGCTCCAGCACAACAACAGCAAAAGGTCATCGGCTTCATGACCGACTTCGACGTTAAAGACGATGCGGTCGGCATATGCAAGGCAGTCATGGACGGCGTCGCTCCCGGCGTGCGCGTCATCGACATCACACACCAGTCCGAGCCCTACAACATTGCCATGGGGGCGCGCTTCCTGGCCGGCTCCGCGCCTTACTTCCCTAAAGACGCAGTCTTTGTCGTAGTGATCGATCCCGGCGTCGGGTCGACGCGCAAGGCCATCATTGCCAGGTCACGGGTGGGCCAGACGTTCGTACTCCCCGACAACGGCCTGCTTACTCTCGTCCAGGATCGCGACGGCATCGTTGAGGCTCACGAGATCACCAATCCCGCCTGGATGATCGGCTCCGGTATCTCATCGACATTTCACGGACGAGACATTTTCTCCCCTGCCGGTGCCCACGCGGCACGTGGCGACGACTGGACGCAGGCCGGTTCCGTGCTCGACGTCTCCAAACTAGTCCGCCTCGATCTCCACAATGCGACCATCAACACCACCGGTCTTCACGGCCAGGTCATCGGCACAGACGGCCCATTCGGCAACCTCGTCCTCAACGTTCCCGCGGAGACCTTCGCGCAGCTTGGATATAAACTCGACGACGAGGTCCCCATCGATCTCGCAGGCAAACACTACGCATTTCCCTTTGTAAAAACATTCAGCGATGTGCCAGTAGGCAAAGAGCTCTTCTACATTGATTCCCGTGGCCGGCTTTCGCTGGGCATCAACCAGCGTAACTTCTCTGAGACCTACAAGGTGGGCGAGGGCGCGGACCTGACGATTCCAAAGAAGTAGCTCGAATTCCGCTGAAGAAGCCCATGCGGGAGGATCAGTCATGCAAATAGCTCGAAACCTTCTAACCGGAGCAATCATGGTCACCACACTCGCTGCAGCAGCACAGGCCCAACCTCCTACCCATCATTGGGCCATCGTGCTGCACGGCGGCGCGGGCGTTATTGAGCGCGCCAGCATGAAGCCTGAAGCTGAATCCGCCTATCGCGCCAGCATCACCCAGGCCGTGCAGGCCGCCGCCAAGATCCTTGACCAAGGCGGTTCCTCGCTTGATGCCGTTGAAGCCGCAATCCAGATTCTCGAGGACGATCCCCTGTTCAATGCAGGACGCGGCGCGGTCTTTACCGCCGAGGGCAAGAACGAGCTTGACGCTGCCATCATGGACGGCTCCAACCTCAAGGCCGGTGCGGTGGCGGGCGTGACCCGAACGCGCCATCCAATCTCCCTCGCCCGTGCCGTCATGGAAAAATCGCCGCACGTGATGCTCGTGGGCGCAGGAGCTGACGCGTTTGCCGCCAGCGTTGGGCTCGAGCAAGTAGATCCCAATTTCTTTTTCACTGAGCGCCGCTGGCAGGGGCTGGTGAAGCAATTGCAAAAAGAGGGCCGGCCCGTTCCACCGCGTCCCGCCGGTGCCCCGCCGCCACCGACTGCGCCCATCTCTGAAATCGAACCTCCCGACGCACACAAGTTCGGTACTGTCGGCGTGGTCGCTCTCGATCGCGCAGGCAATGTAGCTGCAGGGACTTCCACAGGCGGTACGCAAGCAAAGCAGTGGGGACGCGTTGGCGACTCGCCTATCATCGGCGCCGGAACCTACGCCTCTAATCAGTCCTGCGCCGTCTCCGCCACAGGCACCGGCGAGTACTTCATTCGGCTGGGCGTCGCTCGCGAAGTCTGCAACCTGGTGTACTTCAAGGGAATGCCCTTGCAGCAAGCCGCCGACCAGGTTATTCACAGAGAGTTGGAGGCCATCCACGGCGACGGTGGGCTTATCTCCATTACTCCCGACGGCCAGACGGCCTGGAGCTTCAACACACCCGGCATGTTCCGCGCCAGGCTAGCTGAAGGAGGCAAGCTGCAGATCGGCATCTACAACGACGAGCCGTAAGCAAGGGATCGGAAAGAAGCCTCTTGCTCATCGCTCAGGGCAGCTTGGCGAGGAAAACATTCATTTCCCTGGAAACGCCTGCTTCGTTCGATCTGAATACGAAGTGATCGGCATTGGGCAACCGAACAACCTGCGCGGAAGGCACGCCGGCTTCAAAGGTATTTGCCAATGCCGATGCATGGGCGAGATCCGCTGCTACCATTGCGGCTTTGGCTTTA
>Ga0182018_10001113_pt1 | contig 32209 bp, 33 predicted proteins | sample 812P2MmetaG_FD_120490 | JGI IMG/M metagenome (GOLD analysis project Ga0182018, IMG submission 120490) | Permafrost microbial communities from Stordalen Mire, Sweden - 812P2M metaG | ecosystem: Environmental > Terrestrial > Soil > Wetlands > Permafrost | place: Sweden: Stordalen | collected...
CGATGAGACCCCCGCGGTCGGTCGATTGGGCGAGGCCATCCGGGATTGCGACGACTTCAACGAAATCCCGAAGATGATGGCGCAGGCACTGGTGGACGGTCTGTCGATGGAAGGCGCCGGCGAGGCACTTTCGATCGGCGCGGCCGGCCTGTTCATGCGTTCGCTCACCGGCAATCCGATGGATGTGCATCTGCACACCAGCGTCAACATCCGGCGCTGGCTGCTGAAGCTCGACGGCCTCAGCATGAACAGCAAGCTGTACATTCTGCTGACCTGGCACATGGGCCCGGAAATCAAGTCGACGCAGTTCCGGATGGAGCCCGCCGGCGCGCAGCCCGACATGGATGCCGTTGCCGCGCTGCCGCATCTCTCACAGGAAGATCTCCTGGAAGCGATCAAACACAGCATCTACACCCAGCCGGCGACCGACTGGTCGCAGGTCTCCAATCTGGGCCGCATGCGCGCGGTGCCGGAAGTCAAGGGGACGATCAACCTGGCGACGCAATACATGAACCTCGGTTATGACGCCAAGGCGTTCATGGACATGCTGGCTCAGATCGTTTGCCACGACAACTTCACCGAGATGCATGCTTTCAAGCATCACAACGCCGTCGTGGAGGAATTCTACGCGACGCGCGAGCCGTATCGCTGGATGCATCTGGTGTGCGGCGCTCAGGCGGCGGCGGTTTCCTTCGGTAAGAACATGGAAATCTTCGAGGAAGCGCTGGAGCTGATGCACGCCGCGTAGCAACGGGTTTGCTTCGTAGTGAGATAGAGGAGGGGAGGCCGACAGGTCTCCCCTTTTTCGTGGGGGCGGCTCAAGATCGATCAATCAGTGGTTCTCTCGGCTGCCGCGATTGATTGCGGGCATTTTGGGGGCCAAGTGAATGAATGCAAAGAAGGTCACTTCTCGGAGGCAGCGCGAACGGTGCTGTCTCAGGGACTGGTCGGGCGCCGTGCCGCGTGTCGCACCCGCAGGATCACGATCTCATTTCGGATTACGCGATACCGAATAATGTAGGGGTTGACGGCGACGATCTCCCGCATTGTCGTTCCGGACACCGGCCGTCCGCGATGAGGAAATATCTCCACCGGTTCCCGGCCGCGATCAGCCTTTCCGCCAATCTGTTGGCGGCCCCGGGATTGAATTGAGCGATATAGCCTCGAATGGCCCGGATATTGGTAAGAGCGCGAGCCGTCCAGACGACGCTGTTCAACGCTTCTTTGGCACCGGACACGGAAGCTCGTCAGGATTGCCCCATGACCTCAGCCACTTCACAACCTCGGCGTGCGGAACCACGCGTCCAGCCTCGTAATCGGCCATTGCCTCGGCGTCGAGGCGAGCTTCCTCTGCCTCGTCAGGATGCTCGCTGAAAATCGACCTCGTGTCTGATTTGGCCATGCGCGATCTTCCTTTCCGTCGGGGCAATAGCACAACGCGGCCGCGAGGGCAGCTATTGCGATCGTCCGGTCCCGGCCTGGTACGAGAGGCCGCGACACAACCCTGGCGGCGCTTCTCCGTGTCTACCCGGGGACCGGCAGCATCGGATGGAAGCCGGTCCGCGGCCAAACCCGGAAGCCGTTAGGACGCGGACCGCCTATTCTCCTTCCCCGTGCCGCGCGATGAACTCAAGCGTCGCGTCGGCAGCCTGATCGGCGTGAGTCGCGGCGACGTGGTACGAGTTGCCCTTCAGCACAACCAGTTCAGAATTCCTGATTTGTTGTTGCCATGCGCGAGTGACATCGACCGAACCAAGTCCGCTTTCTTCGGTGGTGATCACCAACGTCCGACAGGTAATCTTCGGCAGATCCGCCGTGATATCGGCGCAGGCGATGGTGCCCATGAAGCCCAGTTGCGTGGATACCGCGGTGCGGCCCATGAAGTTGGCCCACCATTCGACGCCCTCCGGTGGAAAAGCACCACCAAGCCGGCTGCCCATGTTCTGCCGTGCCCAATACTCGACGCCATGCGCCTGAAAATCGCGGATCAGCTCGGGCACCCGCTCGGCCACGCCTTCACGGAACGGAGGCGGCGTGCCGACGACCGTCAAGGTCATCAGCCGTTCGGGCCGGCGCGCGGCGAAGGCGCGGGCGATCGTGCCGCCAATCTTCGCGCCAACCAGATGGAAGCGCGCGATGTCGAGGTGGTCCATTAAGCCGCAAAAATCCTCGATCAGACGATCCAGCGTCCAGGGATAATCGGCCGGCATCGCGGTCGATCCGCCGAAGCCACGCATGTCCGGGCGCACCACCCGATATTGGCGCCCGAGTTTGGGAACCCAGGCATACCAGGCGAGCTCGCTTTCGGCGTTGCCGTGCAGCAACAAAATGGTCTGTGGCAGGCGCCACGGATCGGTGAAGTCATCGACCCGATAGTGCATGTCGAGATCGGCGGTAGGATGGAAATGCGGCATCGGCGTTGCTCCGGAAGACTCGGAATGCAAACTGACGGCCGCGGTTGTATTTCTGTCAACGGTCGGACCTGGCCCCGTTGTCGTCACGGCCCGGCATATCGCGGATTGCATCCGCCCGCCTATACTCGGCGATCCGAGCGAAAGGACACGCAGATGCCCGTATACGTCAGACCGACCGCCTCCGCCCCACCGGCGATGAATCCGTTACTGATGCCGCAACCGCCGATCGCGCCCTTGGTGCCTCCGGCCCATGTCGTCGATCTGATGACCGCGAGCGGATCGGCGATGTTCGGCGCGCGCTGGAAGGGGAAGGAAGCGAAGATCGTCGAGTGCCCGGCACTGTCGGACTCGATGCCGGAATTCAAAACCACCTACGACGTGGAGCCGCATGCCGAACTTCTCGGCTTCGACGATTCCGCCTGGCCCGAGGTCGCCGCGACCGATCTGGGCGCGAAACGCGGTGGCGGCATGGTGTCGTTCTTCTGGTTCCGCGCGACCCTGACGATCCCCGTGAGCGCCGGCGGTTTCGCGACCGCCGGCGCGAAAACCGTGCTGACGGTGAATGTCGACGATTACGCGGAAGTCTGGATCAATGGGGCGATGCCGCGGGCGGCGGGCAGGCCCAGTCCGGCGGCGATTCAGGGCTTCAATATGCCCAACCGCGTCGTGCTCCGCGACACCGTCGAGCCTGGCGAGAAATTCGAGGTCGCGGTCTTTGCCATCAATGGACCAATTTCGGCGGCGCCGGCGAACTTCCTTTGGTTTCGCGAAGCAAAGATTGAGTTTTATCGCTGATGGCGGCTGATTCCGCTCAATCTGGCCGCCGCGGCGCCTCATCGAAAATCGTAAGCGCCAATTGGACAAGCTGCTCGGCAGTGACGGCGTAGCCAAGGGTATCGGCGTCTTTGGCTAAGGTAATCAAACGATCCGACAACGTCATGGGACTGAGCGGATGTGGATCGATCGTTTGGGACTCGTGCGACCTGGGCTCGGTCAAGGGGAACATGGTTGGTTTCCTTCGCGCGACGTCCTGTCGCGACGGCGCAGCATCGCCGGGGGAAAGTTACGAGAAAGTTATCCTGGGGCAATGTCCTGAGAAGTTCCTGGCGGCGATGCCAAAGCTTCTTGCAACGCGAAGACCCGCAATGCGGAGGCCAGTGGCGTTGAACCATCCCGGCCGGCGTCGATCTCCGCGACGAGCCCGGCGAGACTCGTCCGGCGTGCTTCGGCGGCGAGCGATAGCGCCTGCCAGAACGCCGCCTCCAGCGCCACGCTGGTCCGATGGCCGGCGAGCGAAAAGCTGCGTTTGATCAGGCCGGCCAGCGTTCGGCTCCGGCCATGGCCATAGGGGCGGTGCGAAGTCGCTCCATCGCCCATCGCGCCGCCTCCGCGACGACGGGGTTCGGGTCCGCCGCCAATCGCTCCGCCACCGGCCGTAACGCGGGGTCACCGGAGTTACCAATCGCGTTCAGCACATTGCGGACGAACCTGTCGCGGCCGATGCGTTTGACCGGTGATCCGGAAAACATCCGCCGGAAGGCCGCGTCGTCCAGTGCCGCCAGTTCGGCCAACGCGGGTGCGCTCAGATCGTCGCGTGGCCGTAACGCCTGATGCGTCGTGGCCGCGGCGAAACGGTTCCACGGACAGACCGCGAGGCAGTCGTCGCAGCCATAAATCCGATTACCCATCAATGGACGCAGATCGTGTGGAATTGATCCCTTATGCTCGATGGTCAGATAGGAGATGCAACGTGTCGCGTCCAGCCGGTATGGCTCGGGGAAAGCATCAGTCGGGCACACGGACAAACAGCGGGAGCAGGTGCCGCAATGATTATCATGCCGTGCATAAGGCGTGATCTCCAAAGTCGTATAGATCTCGCCAAGAAACAACCACGACCCATGCGAACGAGAAACAAGATTGGTATGCTTGCCGACCCAGCCGAGTCCGGCGGCCTCGCCAAGCGGTTTTTCCATGACCGGCGCGGTGTCGACGAAGACTTTGACCGCGGAGTCAAAGCGCGATGCGACGAACGCGGCGAGATGTTTCAATTTGCCTTTCATCAGATCGTGGTAGTCGCGGTTTTTCGCATAGGCCGCGATCGTGCCGCGATCCGGCCGGTCCAGCGATGCCAGCGGATCGCCGGGCGGGGCATACGACAGGCCCAAAGCGATGACAGTCCGTGCCTCGCGCCACAGCGTCGTTGGTTGGGCCCGTTGCTCCACCCGGCTGGCCATCCAACCCATGTCGCCGTGCTGGCCGGCCGCGAGGAAAGCGGACAGACGGTCGCGGGCCTCGGAGCCTAGTTTGGCCTCGCAAAATCCGATCGCGTCGAAACCGAGAGCGAGTGCTCGGTCGCGGATCAGTTCACGGGCGGTCGCGGATTTGTGTTTCAGGATCGCACCTGGGGACTGGGTCGTGGCGGCGCCAGACCGCGCGACCGCGATCATGTTGCCGGGGCATTTTGACGGCAAGAGCCGGCCGCGTATGATACCTGAACCGACGAGGTTCGCGACTCCTGCCATGGTCCCGGCCATGAGAGAGCCCAATCTTGAGGAACTTCGCCGCGCCGACTCCCTGCGGGACCGTCAGGCGGGCGCGGGGTTGAACGCGTTCAACCGGAGCACGCACCTGCGTCACGCCCGGTTGGGGACGTGGTGGGAACGGGTGCTGGCGGTATTGTCGCTGGTTTTCGTGACCGCGACCGTGGTCAGTCTGATCATTCGGGCGTTGTAGGGTCACCGACCGAGTTGTTCAAACGGCGGGCCTCGCCGCTTGCAGGGCCGTATCTGCGGCCGTCGCGAGGAACTCGACGCACCAAGAGACGCGAGATCGCGGAAAACGTGATCACGGGCCCTAAGGTCTGGCGCCGAGATGGCGCTGCTCTATAACATTAGTCCGCCAACTGTATCGCGGATCGTTGCTCAGCATCGTTCCGGCCCGAATTGGGGAGTTGCCTCGCATCGGCGACGCTCGTTATTTTTAACCACCGGGAATTTCGGATTTCCGGGAAGGTCCGGCCGTTACGGTGACGTAGTGTAATCGCTCGAATCACAACCGGCGTTTCACGCGGAGGCCCCCAATGAATGCGGACTTGTTCAATGAGTTGATGGAAATGAAGAGGCGCGACCTCAATGTTCGCGCGCGTCTGTTAGACGAGGGACGACTCTACGGTGAATATGCCGAAGAGATGCAGCAGGTTCATTTTGAAAATGCGCACCGACTGGACGACCTCGTGACGCAGTACGGCTGGCCTATCTTGTCACTCGTGGGACTCGAAGGAACCCGCGCGGCATGGTTGATCGCGCAACATTCAATTTGCACTCCGGATTTGCAACGCAGGTTTCTCGCTATCATCGCTGACGCCACGAAAGCCGGTGAGGTTCCCAGGCTTCAGGTCGCATTCCTTACGGACCGGGTGCGTGCCGCCGAAGGTAAGCCGCAACTCTATGGGACAGTGCTGGATTGGGATGAAAACGGGGAACTGTCGTGCGAGGTCGAAGACCCGGCCAATCTCGATACTCGCCGGAAGGAGCTTGGCTTACCCTCTTTTGCTGATGAACTTGCTTTGCATCGACGAGAGCTTGAGGCCGAGGGCGGCAAGCCGCCTGCCGATCTCATGGACTGGAAGCGCGGGAGATTGGAGTGGGCGAAACGCGTCGGTTGGATTGATTAAGGTGGGCGGCAAGCCACGCGCCCGGTCCCCGTGCTCATGCGATCCCATCGCGGAAATGGGTGCACGGACACAGCCTGTCCGGCCTGGCGTGTGGTTTTGAACAAAATCGGCAGGTGACCCCTTGTAGCGATCAGCCTCCCCCGATCAGTCCGGGGGAGGAAGGTGATCCGACAAACGATCAGTCGGCCGCGAGCGCCATCTGCCGGCGTGCGATCGACTTGCCGCAGAAATCCTCGACCGCTTCCGAAACGGCGTCGGCGTGGCTGGCGAACACGTGGTCCGCGCCCTCGAACACGCGATAGTCCACATGGACATTCTTTTGCGTGTTGAGTTTGTCGACCAGCTTCCGCACCGCCGGCTCCGGCACCAGTTCGTCGCCGTCGCCGTGCAGCATCAGCCCGCCGCAGGGGCAGGGCGCCAGGAAGCCGAAATCGTAGTGATTGGCCGGCGGCGCCACGCTGACCCAGCCGGAGATTTCCGGCCGGCGCATCAGCAACTGCATGCCGACGAACGCGCCGAACGAGTATCCGGCGATCCAGATCCCGCCATGGCCCGGGTTCACCGCCTGCATCCAGTCACATGCGGCGGCGGCATCGCTGATTTCGCCAATTCCGCCGTCATAGCGGCCCTGACTTCGCCCCACGCCCCTGAAATTAAACCGCATCACCGAGCAGCCGAGCCGCATGAACGACTGGTACATTGTGAATGTGATACGATTATTCATGGTCCCGCCGTGCAGCGGGTGAGGGTGAAGGACAAGCGCGACCGGGGCGCCTGGCTCCTTCGAGTGGTGGTAACGGCCTTCCAACCGGCCGTCTGGGCCGGCGAACATCACCTCTGGCATGGCAATACTTAACCTGTTTCCTGTCTGAATCCGGCGCAGTCGAACTGACAGACCCGCCTGGCCTGCCCGTCGCTTACCGGCCCCATTGACCCCAAATCTTATTGATCCGGACCAACTGGTACACTCACAACACGAAGCACCGCCCTGCGTTTTGCCATCATCAGCCGCCCGATCCGGATAGTTGACTCCCGAAGTCGGGTATTTTAGCCTCACGATCTGGCTGCTCGGTGCAGGGTCTGTTTTGCTTCCCCTCGTCTTGTGACTGGTCCCCCGTTGAACCGAGCACCAGGGTCATCTCGCCGCCTGATCTCCCGCGAGGGGAGGTCAGGCAGCCAGGCGGCCCCGGCGTGGTCAGCACTATATGACAAACTGTGGCAACATTCATAATGGAAATGTCGCATGCCTTACATGTTCTTGAGTGAGACCATCCGCAGTTATCGAGAGCGCGATCCCGCGGCTCGTTCCTCTTTCGAAGTATTGTTTTGCTACCCAGGCGTGCATGCGGTCATGTGGCACCGCCTGTCCCATTGGCTTTGGACTCACAACTTGTATTTTCTTGGTAGATTCTCGTCGCATATCTCGCGCTGGTTGACCGGCATCGAAATTCATCCCGCCGCCAAACTCGGCCGGCGCTTCGTGATCGACCACGGCATGGGCGTCGTGATCGGCGAAACCGCCGAGGTCGGCGACGACTGTTACTTTTATCACCAGGTCACGCTCGGCGTCGCCCGCACCGATCGCGGCAAGCGCCATCCGACCGTGGGCAACAACGTCATCATCGGCGCCGGAGCCAAGGTGCTCGGACCGATCACCGTGGGCGACAACGCCCGGATCGGGGCGAACTCCGTCGTTATCGATTCAGTGCCGGCCGATACCACGGTGGTTGGTGTCCCGGCTCGTCCGGTCATCCGGAAAGTGCCTGGCCACGAGCCGGAATTCGACCCATACGGCATGCCGTGCGACGACAGCCCCGATCCGCTGGAATGCGAGCTGGCCGGATTGCGTGCCGAACTCGCCGCGCTGGAGGCGCGGGTCGCGCGCATCCAGGCGGGCCAGCGCGAGTTTGGCGAAACTTCGCGCGAACGGGTGGCGGAGTAAACCATGCAACTCTCCACACGCGGCCGTTATGCGGTCATGGCGATGGTCGATCTCGCGTCGCGCCAGTCGCTTGGCTGCGAATGCGGGCCCGTTTGCCTCGCGGAAATCGCCTCCAGCCAACAACTCAGTCTGTCGTATCTGGAGCAGTTGTTCGCCAAGCTCCGCCGTTGCGGGCTGGTGGCGTCCGCGCGCGGACCCGGCGGCGGATACCGCCTGGCCCGCGACTCCGACCGGATCTCCATCGCGGCCATTATCGCCGCCGTGGACGAGCCGATCCGCGCCACGCGTTGCGATGAAACGTCGGGCCCTTGCCTCGCCTTGCCCGGCCAACTGACCGACCGATGTCAGACCCACGATCTTTGGTCCGAACTGGGCCGCCAAATCGCCATGTTTCTCGGTGGCGTGACGCTTGCCGACGTCGTCCTGGGTCAGGTCCGCGGGCGAGCGGTGGCACCATCGCGCGGCTTCAACCGGTTGGCGGCTGAGTAGGATGCACTACCTCGATGCCAACGCCAGCGAACCGCTCCGCCCCGAGGCGAAGGCGGCGATGACGGCTGCGTTCGAGGTTGTCGGCAATCCATCCTCGGTGCACGGCGCCGGACGTACCGCGCGGCGGCTACTGGAGGACGCGCGCGAGAAGATCGCCGCGACGTTTGGCGCGCGCGAGCAGGATGTCGTCTTCACGTCGGGCGGTACCGAGGCCGACTCGCTCGCGCTGCACGCTCTCGGCGCCGGCCGGCGGATCATGATCGGTGCCACCGAGCATGACGCCGTGCGCGCCGCGGCGCCGGGAGCCACCGAGCTGCCGGTCGATCGCCATGGGATCGCTGACCTGGACGTGTTGCGGGACTGGCTCCGATCTGGCCCGCCCGCGCTTGTCTGTTTGATGTTTGCCAACAACGAAACCGGTACAATTCAACCGATCGTCGAGGCCGCCGCCTTGTGCCGTTCGCATGGTGCGCTGCTTCACGTCGACGCCGTGCAGGCGGCCGGCCGTATCCAGGTCGATCTGGCCGCCCTCGGTTGCCATTCCCTCGCTTTATCGGCCCACAAACTGGGTGGCCCCCCCGGTCTGGGCGCGCTTCTGCTTGCCGCTGAGCAAACCGCCATCGCCCCGCTGATCTCGGGTGGTGGCCAGGAGCGCGGTCGTAGGGGCGGTACGCCGGCACTGTCCGCCATCGCTGGTTTTGCCGCTGTTTGCGGACTAGGCACGGATCAGGCCGCGCTGGCGGCGGCGCGGGACCGGCTGGAAGCCGAGGCCACGCGCCACGGCGCCTTCGTCTGCGGTGGTGGCGGTCCCCGGCTGTCCAACACAACCTCGCTCGCTTTGCCGGGTGTGCGGGCCGATACACAGGTCATCGCGCTGGACCTGGAGGGGATCGCCGTCAGTGCCGGCGCCGCCTGCAGCTCCGGCAAGGTCCAGACCAGTCACGTGCTGCAGGCCATGGGCCTGGGAATCCTCGCCGGTCAGTCGATCCGCGTGTCCCTGCCATGGAACGTGACCGAGGAAGCGATCCGCGCGTTCGAGACCGCCTACGCGCGTATGGCGGCCCGGTCGCGGCCTGCCTCATCGGAATCAACACTGGTCCCAACGGCGGCATGACCCCATAGAATAAGGTCATGACCGACGCTCCCACCCGCCCGAACCGGCCTGTCTACCTGGACAACCAGGCGACCACCCGCTGCGACCCGCGAGTCCTGGACGCGATGCTGCCCTGGTTCACCGAGCAATACGGCAATCCGCACAGCGTCGAGCACGTCATGGGCCGTGTCGCGGAGGCGGCGGTCGAAACAGCCCGCGGCCACGTCGCCGCGATCCTCGGCGCCGACACGCGGGAGATCGTATTCACCTCCGGCGCGACCGAGAGCAACAACATCGCCATCAAAGGCGCCGCGCGATTCGCCGCGCGCTATGGTGACGAACGCAAGCGGGTCATCACGGTCGCCACCGAACATAAGTGCGTGATCGAGTCGGTGGCGGACCTGGCGGACGAAGGATTTGAGCCAGTCTTTCTGCCGGTCCGCCCCGACGGTCTGCTCGACCCGGATGCGCTGCGTGAGGCGCTGAGCGTGCCGACGCTGCTGGTCTCCGTCATGGCGGTGAACAACGAAATCGGCGTGGTGCAGGACGTTCCCGGCCTCGCCGCGATCGCCAAGGAGGCGGGCGCGCTGTTCCACACCGATCTGGCGCAGGCGGTGGGGAAAATTCCGGTGAACGCGACCGGGTGGAAGGTCGACCTCGCTTCGGTCAGCGGGCACAAGATTTATGGTCCGAAGGGCGTGGGCGCCTTGTTCGTCCGCCGCCGGCCCAGGGCGCGGGTGTTGCCGCTGTTTTCCGGTGGTGGGCAGGAGCGCGGTGTCCGCTCCGGCACTCTTCCGGCCCCCCTGGTGGTCGGTCTGGGCGAGGCGTGCCGTCTCGCCGCCGAGGAAATGGCCTCCGACACCGCGCGGATCGACGGCCTCCGCGATCGCTTGTGGGATGAACTGCGCGTTCGCATCCCGGGCGTCGAAATCAACGGCAGCACCTTCCATCGGATCGCCGGCAACCTGAATGTGACGTTCCCCGTCGAGTCTGCTTTGGCGATGCTGGAGCGGATGCCGGATTTGTGCGTCTCCACCGGCTCCGCCTGCTCCTCGGCGGAAGTCGAGCCGTCTTATGTGTTGCGCGCGCTCGGTCTGCCGGACGACGCGGCTTCCCGCACCTTGCGCATCGGGATCGGACGCTTTACCTCGCCCGCCGACATCGACTACGCGGCGTCCGCCCTGGCGGCGGCCCATTCCGGGCAATCCTTTGGGGCGTAACGCGGCGAACATTCTGGCCGAGGCCTGACCACCCCAGTGGGATTCAAGCATGCCGAAAATGACCTTCATCGAGCGCGACGGCAACCGCCGCGAGGTCGATGCGCCCGCCGGCCTGTCGGTGCTGGAGATCGCCCACAAGCACAAGGTGGACATCGAGGGCGCCTGTGAAGGCTCGCTCGCCTGTTCGACCTGTCACGTGATCGTCGATCCGGGCTGGTACAAGAAGCTGAAGACCGCGACCGAGGATGAGGAGGACATGCTGGACCTCGCGTTCGGTCTGACCGAGACGTCGCGGCTTGGTTGCCAGATCATCATGAGCGAGGTGCTGGACGGCCTGGTCGTGACGCTGCCCGCCGGCGTCAACAACATGTTCAAGGCCTAGGGGGCAGCTTGCGCGTCCTGGTCGCCATGTCTGGCGGAGTCGATAGCAGCGTCACCGCCGGGTTGCTGCACGAGGCCGGGCACGAGGTGATCGGCGTGACCTTGCAATTGTATAATCACGGCGTCGCGTCCGGGCGAAAGGGCGCGTGCTGCGCCGGCCAGGATATCCACGACGCGCGCCGGGTCGCCGACCGGTTGGGCATCCCGCATTACGTGATCGATGCCGAGGAGCGGTTCGCTCGCGCCGTCATCGCCGACTTCGCCGACAGCTATGCCGCGGGCGAGACGCCGGTGCCGTGCATCCGTTGCAATCAGACGGTGAAGTTCGCGGATCTGACCGCGCTGGCGTCCGATCTGGGAGCGGAACGGTTGGCGACAGGCCATTATGTGCGCCGCGTCGATGGGCCGGAGGGAGCCGAACTGCATCGCGCCGCTGACGCGGACCGCGATCAGAGTTGGTTTTTGTTCGCGACGACCCGGGCGCAACTGGAGCGGAGCCTGTTTCCGCTTGGCGAGATGCCGGACAAGCGCGCGGTGCGGAACCAGGCATCGCGTCTGGATCTGGCGGTCGCGGAAAAGCCGGATAGTCAGGACATTTGCTTCGTTCCCTCGGGATCGTACGCCGAGATCGTCGGCCGGCTGCGGCCCGACGCGCTGGAACCGGGGGAGATCGTGACGCGCGACGGCGCGGTGGTTGGGCAGCATGATGGGGTGGCCCGGTTCACCGTGGGGCAGAGCAAGCGTCTGGGCGCGGCGGCGATGGCGGGCGGTGAGCGGCGGATGGTGGTCGCGACTGATCCCGGGACGCGGCGGGTGGTTGTTGGGCCTCGGAATGTCAGCACTTCTGAGGTGAGGCTGCGCGAGGTGAACTGGTTGGTTTCGCCAGACGATGGCTCGATCCGCTGCACGGTGAAGCTGCGGGCAAGGGATGTGCCGCGGCTGGCCTTTGTCGAAGCGTGCGGTGATGGCGCGGTCGTGCGGCTGGACGAGCCGGCGTTGCCGGCGCCGGGGCAGGCCTGCGTGTTTTACGACGGCGATCGGGTGTTGGGCGGCGGGTTCATCACGCGGGAAGCGCTTTAGACTCTTTCACGCACCCAAACCAGGTTCGACACAGCCACGCGGCCTTTGGTTATTCGGCTCGTTTGTTTGGGCCGCGTGATGATCAGGCGATCGCCGTCAATTTCGAAATGCCGGAGTTTCTCTGTTCCGACCTCTTCAGGGAACAGCGAGATCTCGACCGCCGTCACGAATTGTCCTGGACCCGCTGATCGCACCGCGCCGGCGTAGGCGATCGTTTCGTTAAATAATGTGGCCTTCTCGATGTCACTCCCGGCCGGACGGCGCTCGGATTTCGTGATGAGGAACATGATCCAGCCGGCCCGGGTCAGTACCATTCGGCCGCTCGGGCTGGCGCCGAAGGTCGCGACGCGTTCGCCCGTATCGGTGAAAGTTGCTTCCACGGACTGGAGCCGCCAACTGCCGACGAGTGGGATGAGGTCTGGATGCGGCTGAGTCGACATGGTCAGGCTCTCTCGGGGTGTTGTTGAGGTTGACGTTCGTGGAACCATCAGAAGGCGGCAATCCCAGGATTTGTGGCCTCCGCTCGCACTCATTGTTTTGTGGGTCGGTCGTCGTTTCCCGGGGACAGGATCTGGGCCGTGTAAACTCAGCAAGAAAGATAATATCGCGGAGAAGCGCGGAGAAGGAAGGATTTCGCGCTTCGCGCGGCGTGAGATCGCTGGCCCGCGCGAAGCGCCATTTTTCTTTCTCCGCGGCCTCCCCGTTTCTTCGCGCTTCTCCGCGATATTGCCTTTCGTCGTTCAGTATGAAATCGCGGTCATGAGACGCGAAACTCCTGCAACGCCGGCAGCACCTCGCGCGCGAACAACCTGATCCCCTTGACCGTATCGTCATGTTCCAGGAATCCAGCCTGACCCATGTTCAGCAAATGACCGAACCCGCCGACATGATCGTAAATCGCGCGAACCTGCTTCACCACCTGATCCGGAGTCCCCGCCATCATGATGCCAGCCTTGATCGCGCCCTCCACCGTCGCGGCTTTTCGAAATGCGCTGAGCGGATGTTCGGCGCCTCGCAGCATCTTCACACCCGCCTCGACCGGCACATAACCGGGCGGGTTGGCGAAATGCGGCGGCACTTTATTCGATGTGATGTACCACAGCAGCTTTTCCGCCCCCGCGTGTGCCTCGGCCTCGGTTTCGCCGGTATAGACGAGAGCGGAATAGGCCAGCCGATCCTCCGGCACCGTCTCCCCGCGGCCCGCCTCACGCCACGCGCGGCGGTAGCTGTCGAAGATCGTTTTGGTGCCGTCGAAGCCGGTCAGAAACGTTGCCTGCACGTAACCGCGTTCGCCGACCTTCGCCGCGCCGCCGGGACTGGTCGTGCTGATCCAGATCGGCGGGTGCGGCGCTTGATACGGCCGCGGCCAGATATTGATCTGACGCGCGTGAAAGAACCGTCCTTCAAAACTCACCGGTCCGTCGTGGTTGGTCCACGCCTTGACGATCATGTCGAGCGCTTCGTATTCGCGTTCGTTCATGCGCATCGGATTGCTGTTGGCGGGCGAAATCTCGTACGGCACGCCGCGCACAAACCCGGCTTCCAGCCGGCCGCGGGACAACACATCGATCATCGCCATTTCCTCGGCCACCCGCACCGGCTGGCGGCGATTGGCGATCGGGTTGCCGAGAATCAGTAGGCGGGCCTTGTGACTTTGCCGCGCCAGCACGGCCAGCATCAGCGGTGCCGCTGGATCGACACAGGTCGCGGTCTGGTGATGCTCGTTGAGCATGATGTGCAGGCCCTCGTCCTCGGCGAGCAGCCACTCGTCCAGATAGCGATGATACAGATCCGCACCAATACGCGGATCGTAGTGCTGGTTGGGCAATTGCACCCGAATCGATTCGTAGGTCTCGGCGGGCGGCAGCAGGTGGTAGGCGGTTTCGCTGAAATGCCAGGCTTTCATTGGATCAGCCCTCCCCATCCAGAAACGCGAGGGCGGCGCTGACAAAAGCCTCCGGCTGTTCGACATGCGGCACGTGGCCGGCATGCGGCAATGTCAGCACGCGCGCGTTCGGCAACAACCCAGAATAGCCGTCCATGTAAGCGGCGGAGATCAGGCCGTCATGCTCGCCACGCATGAACAAGGTCTTGTTGGTGACGCGAGCCAGGCGGTGGCGCAGTTTCGGGTTGTGCATATAGGGTTCCCAGGTCAGCAGCGCGGTCGTCTCGCGGTTGCGCAGCATGACCGTGAGTTCCTGATCGGTCATTTTCGCTGGATCGGGTCGGAACCGTTCCGGTTCGTGATACAGTAATTTCTCGATTGTCTCAGCCGGCAACGCGAAGATGTCGGGAATGTCCAGTGCATCGCGGGAGCCCAGTTTGACGCCGACGGGCCCGACAAAGATCAGCCGGCGGAATTTTTCCGGTACCATGCTGATCAGTTCGCCGCCGATCCAACCGCCCAGTGAACAGGCGATGAGATCGAAGGGTCCTGGCCCGATCCGATCCAACACGCCAAGATAGACATGGGCGATGTCTTCCGGCCGATCGATCCAGTCTGGCAACGATGATGCGCCGAACCCGGGATGCGACGGCGCCGTGATCCGCCGGTGCCGGCCAAGTAGCCCGAGAAATGGATGATCGGCGCGGAATCCTCCGGCGCCATGCAGGAACAACAACGGCGATCCGTCGCCGCCTTCCCAGAAATCGAGTGAGACTCCCGCCAGATCGATCGTGGCCATGCTGATTTCCTTCCCTTCCGGCCAGCGTAGGTCAGGTACGGGCGATCGGGAAGTGGGTCCAACGCGCCGTGGCACGGCTGGTCCGCACAGGCATCAGGACCGCGGGGAGGCTGGAGCAGATTGTCGCGCTCTCCCGGGTCCTGGCACGGCTGGTCTGTACAGCAAGCACCGTCGCCATCGTCGGTGGGGGGGGGGTCACTCTCGAACGTGTTTGATCTGGCTTTGTGAAACGCACGGATCTCGACTTCATGGCCGTGCGGTAACCAGGCAAGATTTTAACACGGAGACCACGGAGAACCACGGAGCATGCACGGAGAAGTAAGAAAATATGGCGCTTCGCGCGGTGTGTGATCATGTTCCGCGCGAAGCGCCCAATGCTTTCCTTCTCCGTGCATGCTCCGTGGTTCTCCGTGGTCTCCGTGTTAAAGTCTTGCTTACTTGCCGTTGTTCGCGTGCCCTGCCGGCAAGCATCCGCGCCGATTCGTTTGCATCCTGAAAGGATTATCCGGACCGGCTCGCGCGAGGCGGTGCTGGTTCCGGCCGCCCGGACAATCCCCCGGACAAGCCGGGCGAGGCCCATGACGGTGCCTACCTTAACCTACCGCCGCCGGATCATCCTCCCCAACGCGCGCGCGTCGACCGCGCCGAGCAACAATGCCGCGGCGAAATAGACGCCCATTCCCACGCTCACCAGCGCGATCAACCCAAACCAGCGCCCGAAGTGAAACAACGGCACTTCGGCGAACCACAACGTCACCGCCATCGCCAACGCGGCCAGGCCCATCCGCGGCAGACGGCGTAGCAAATCCGCGTCCGCGACCAAATGACCGCGGCGATGCAGGGCGATGCCGAGCGCCACCATGTTGAATGTCGATGCGACGCTGGTCGCCAGCGGCGGGCCGATATGTTTCAGCATGGGCAGCGACCCGGCGATCGACTCGGGCGCCAATGCGCCCGCGTTGAACACGATGTTCAACAGAAAATTCAGCGCCAGAGTCACCATGCCGATTTTAACCGGCAGCGCGGTGTCGCCTCGCGCGAACGCCGCCGGCGCCAGCACTTTCAGCAACACGACCGCTGGCAGGCCGATCGCGTAGGCGGCCAGCGATTGCGACGCCAGGCGCGCGTCCTCGATGTGAAACGCGCCGCGGCCAAACAGCACCCACAGGATCGGGAACGCCGAGATGGTCAGCGCCAGTGCCGCCGGCAAGGTGAGGAACAACGCGTATTCGATCGCGCGATTGAGCGACGTCAGCGCCGCGGCGTCCTCGCCGCCACGCACCTGTCGCGACAACATCGGCAGCAGGGCGGTGCCGACGGCGATGCCGATCACGCCCAGAGGTAATTGTTGAATGCGGTCGGCGTAGTACAGCAGCGAAACGGTTCCGGCGGGCAGCAGACTGGCGATGATCAGATCCACCGCCTGATTGAGTTGCGCGGCACCCGCTCCGATCAGACCGGGCGCCATGCGCCGGAACAGCAATTTCATCTTCGGCGTTAACCGAGGCCGCGGAATCCGCAACGGCATGCCGGCGCGATGCACAGCCCAGACCAGCAAAGCCAGTTGCACGATGCCGGACGCCGACACGCCCCAGGCGGCGGCGTGACCGACGGTTGGCACGAACGGAGTCAATCCGATCAACGCGGCGATGGCGAACAGATTGTAAAGCACTGGTGCGGCGGCGGCGGCGGCGAAGTGCTCCATGCCATTCAATGCGCCGGACAGCAGCGCGGCGAGGCAGATCAACATCAGATAGGGAAACGTGATCCGCGCCAGATCGACGGTCAGCGCGAACTTATCCGGGATGTCGACAAATCCTGGAGCGAACACATGCATGATCTGGGGCATGAAAATCTCGCCCGCGATCATCAGCCCGCCCAGCCAGAACGCCATCACCGAGATTGCTTCCTGAGCGAAACGACGGGCTGCTTCGGGACCCTCAACGTGTAGCAGGCCGGCGAACTCCGGAACGAAAGCGGCGTTGAACGCGCCTTCGCCGAACAGACGGCGAAACAGGTTCGGCAGTTTGTTGGCGACGAAGAAAGCGTCGGCGACCGGGCCGGCACCGATCATATCCGCCATCAGCATGTCTCGGATAAAGCCGAGGACCCGGCTGGCCATGGTCCAACCGCCGACGGTCATGACGCTTTTCAGCATCGAGTGCCTGGCGCCACCGGTACGGATGTTGGCGTCCCCGGTCAGGGAAGCGAGCCGAGCCTCCTCAATTTCGCTCGCCGGTATCAGTGTCGCGTCGCCGCCCATGTCGCGGGCAATGTCGTCAGCCCGCGCAAGGTGAAACTCTCCCGCCATTTCGGCGCGCCTGGTTCCGTCAGTCGCAGGTCCGGCATGCGGCGGAGCAGCGTCGAAAACACGACTTCGGCTTCGATGCGCGCCAGTTGCGCGCCGATGCAGAAATGGATGCCGCCGCCGAACGACAGCGGCTTCAGCCGCCCCCGAGTCACGTCCAGCCGGTCGGGATCGGGAAACACCGCCGGGTCGCGGTTCGCGGCGCCGATCAGCGCGACGATCAGTTCGCCCTTCTGAAATTCGATCCCGCCAAACTCGATCGGCTCCGCCACGGTGCGAGCCACCGCCTGCACCGGGCATTCGAAGCGCAGAATTTCCTCGATCGCGTTCGGGATCAGCGACGCGTCTTCGCGGATCGCCGCCCATTGCGGTGGATTGCCAAGCAGCGACCAGATCCCATTGCCGATCAGGTTCACGGTGGTCTCATGGCCGGCGGCGAACAACAGCGTGACGTTGGCGTGCAATTCCTCGGTCGTCAGATGATCGCCTGCTTCCTCAGCCTGGACCAGCAGGCTCAGCAGATCGTCGCGCGGTTCTTTCCGGCGTTGTTCGAACAACGACGCGAAATACGCGGCGGCCGCCAGCGAACTTTCGTTGGCACGATCAAGTTCCGCGCGGGTCGGAGGCACCGGGTTCAACAGCGCGGCGCCCGAGGCGGTCGCGGTCACGAAGCGCGCGCGGTCTTCCTCGGGAATGCCCAGAAGCTCGCAGATGACCAGCATCGGCAGCGGAAACGCGAGATCGCGGATCGCGTCCATCTCGCCATTTCCGGCCACCTTATCGAGCAGCCGGTCGGTAATGGCCTGAATGCCTGGGCGCATCTCTTCCATCTTGCGGGCGGTGAAGACCTTGGTGACCAGGCCGCGCAACCGCGTGTGATCCGGCGGATCGCGCATCAGCATCATGTGCGATAACTCGACCACCGCCGGTTCTTCCATCGCGGTGGGGCCGAAACGGCGGATCAGTGCCTCCGGGTCGGTGTAGTCCTTGCCCAATCGACGGTCGCGCATCAACAGCGACGCATCTTCATAACGAGTAAGAAATGTCCGTCCGAACGGCGAGCGCCACACCGGCGCGGTCTCGCGCAATTCGCGATACACCGGATAGGGGTCGGCGATGAACGCCGGGTCGCGCGGATCGAACGCCACCATCACGGCGTGTCCGGCAGTGGACGGTTGGCTCTGGCGACCACGGCCTCAAACAGAACCTGAGCGCCGGCCGCGGCTTCTTCCGGTTCGATGCTTTCAGCTTCGTTATGCGACAGGCCGTCCTTGCAGGGCGTGAAGATCATCGCGGTGGGAATATGCCGCGCGACATAGACGGCGTCGTGACCCGCGCCCGAAACGATCTCGCGTGTGGAGTATCCCGCCCGCGCCGCGCCCTGGCGCACCAGTTCGATGCAAGCGGGATCGAACGGTTGCGCCGGAATGCGGAACAGAGTCTTCAACTCCAGCGCCACCCCGCAATCGCGCGCGATGAACTGCGCCTCCCGCGGGAACTGGGCGTCCAGCCGGTCGACTTCCGCCGGATCGGGATGACGGAACTCGACGGAGAATCGGACCTCTCCCGGAATGACGTTGCGGCTGTTGGGCGACACCAGCAACTGGCCAACGGTGCCGCGGCCGTCGTCGCCCCGCGCGCGCATCATCTTGTCCACCAGATCGATGATCCGCGCCGCGCACACCAGAGCGTCCTTGCGTGCCGACGGCGGAGTCGTCCCCGCGTGACTGTCCTGCCCCGTCGTCACCGCGTCGTACCACACCTGCGCCTGGGCACCCGTGACGATGCCGATCTGTTTGCTTTCGCGCTCCAGGATCGGACCTTGCTCGATATGCAGTTCGAAATAGGCGTCCGCCGGGAAGTGGCGGGCTGGTTCGGGGCCGCGGAAGCCGATCTGATCGATCGCCTCGGCGACGGTGATGCCATCGACATCCTTCAGGCCAAGGACGTGGTCCTCGGGGTAGACGCCGGCCCAGACGCCCGAGCCGGCGAGGCTGTGGCCGAAGCGGGCCCCTTCCTCGTCGGTCCAGTTTACCAGTTCGACCGGGGCCTCGGTGGTGATGCCCAGGTCGTTCAGCGAGTGCATGAGTTCCAGGCCGGCCAGGACGCCTAGTGCCCCGTCGAATTTGCCGCCGGAGGGCTGGCTGTCGAGGTGGGATCCAAACAGCACCGGCAACCGCGAGGGATCACGGCCGGGGCGGCGGGCGAACATGTTGCCGATGGCGTCGACCCGGACGGTCAGGCCCAGGGCTTCGCATTCGGTTCGGAAGCGGTCGCGGCCGGCTTTGTCGACGTCGGAGAGCGCGAGGCGCCGGACGCCGCCTTTGGGCGTGGCGCCGATTTGGGCGAAGCGCATGAGGGTGTCCCAAAGGCGCTTGCCGTCGATGCGTTGGTTGGTCTGTGACATGGTGGCGATACTTGGCCGAGGCGGGAGGGATGCCGCAAGGGCTGATTGGGGACGGCGCGCCGGGCCGTCCCATTGGGCCGCACACTGGACCGGGGCAGCGAGGCGATTTATGCCGGGTTGGCCTGCCCGTCTGCCTGCCCGCATCCGGAAGCCACCGTGCGCAACCATCTTTCGAGTCTCTGCCCAATCCGTCATGGCCCGGCTCGTCCGGGCCACCTGTCCCCGCACGGTGTCTCGACGGGTGGCCCGGACAAGCCGGGCCATGACGGTGGTGGGAAGGGCCAGAGCCGCTTTCGAATGGGTCGAGGGCGCCGGTTCGTCATCGCTCGGTTCCTGCTTCCTCTGGCCCTCGCCGGCTGCCACCTGCTCGACCAGACCGATTTCGAGCCCAAACGCCCCCCGCCGCCAGCGCCGCCACCCATTCCTGACACTGAGACTCGCCCGGCGCTGATCACCATCGAATACGCCAAGGCCAATCCGGATTTCGCCACCACCCTGGCGACCGCCGTCCACGCCGTGGAGACCAGGCGTCCCGGTTCGCTGTACGACGTCGTCGCGGTCGTGGCCGATGCCGCTGGTGCCGAGGCCGGCCGTGCCCGCGCCGCCGAGGTCATGACCGCGATCGAGGCCGCCGGCGTGATTCCTGCCCGCATCCAGCTCGGCCTGCTGGTCGAACCCGGGCGCAAGCCCCCGCAGGTTCGTGTCTACCTCCGTTAGCCCTCGTTTCCTGGGTTCTCGCGCTGAGGGCCTGTGTCTGGTCCTGTTCACCGCCTGTAGCTGGGGAGCGAGCTGGCCGCAGACCAAGTTCCTCCTGGGCGAGCTGCCGCCCTTCACCATGCGTGCCTTTTGCGGCGGTTGCGGCTGTCTGTTCGCCTTCGCGGTCGCCATGGCGAGGCGGGAGCATCTTTTGCCTCCGCGTGCCCAATGGGGCCGGCTGTTTCTGTTCGCGATGCTGAATTACGGCGTGTTCATCGTGTTCAGCACCGAGGCCCAGGTCTATTTGCCGGCCTCGGAGGCGATCGTGCTGACCTACACGTTGCCGATCTGGGCTTCGCTGCTGGCGTGGCCTTTATTGGGGGAGCGACCGTCATGGCGGCAGTACGTGGCGCTGGCGTTGGCCATCGGCGGGGTGGCGTTGCTGGTCGGGATCGGCTCGGTTGAAACGCGACGGGAGCAATTGCCCGGGGTGGTGATGGCGCTCACCGGGGCCGTGTTGTTCGGGCTCGGGACGGTGCTGGCGAAGCGGACCCCGCTGGCATTGCCTCCGGCCACCAGCGTCGCCTGGCAGGTGGCGTTGGGGACCGCGGTGCTGGCCGTGCTGGCGGTCCCGGAGACGGCTGACTGGAGCCGTGTGACGCCCGCCGGATGGGCCTGCATCACCTACGTGGCGACGATCCCGATGACGGTCGCTTATCTGGCGTGGTTCCGCGCCCTGCGCCTGGTGCCCGCGTCGATGGCGGCGACGACGGTGCTGGTCTCGCCCATGGTGGGGGTGCTGGGAGGGACGCTGGTACTGGGCGAGACGCTTGGCCCGCGGCAGATCGTGGCGTTGGCGATGACGCTGGCCGGCGTGGCGCTGGCGGCGCGAGGGTAGAACAACCGGAGTATCTGGCCGGTGGGAAGGCGGCGGCCAGATTCAGGATTTGTTCAGAAATGCGCTCCATCATGCGCGGGCGATGACCTGGACCGAGGCGGCCGGACCATGCCTGGCCACCCGGTCGGCGGACTTCGCCACCGAGGCGATGCGCAAAGTCTCGGCGGTGTAAGTGTCGAACCGCGCGTCCTGAGACGCTCCGCCGAACTGATCGCGGGGAGCGCGACGACGCGAGACCGGCCGCGGTCAGGCTGCTTTCTTCCGGTTCTTCTCGACCCAGCTATCGACCAGCGCGACGGTTTGGTCGATCGCGTCCAGGTGCTTGCCGCGGCCGGCGGCGATGATCTGGACCAGCCTGTCGACCCGCTCGATGTTCGGCGCGCCATTGGCCAAAGCCCGCGCCGCCGACGACGGAGTCACCAAAGACAGCGCGGCCTGGGCGTATTTCTCGAACGGGACCAGATCGTTCGGGTCCGCGCCCAGTGAAACGCTGAGGTCGAAGACCCAGTTGTACACAGCACGCGTGGCGTTCAGATCGCTGTGTACCGCGTCTTTGATCGGCCGCATGCCATCCGCCTGCACGCAGCGATAATTGCCGGCCAGCAACATCGACCACTTCGCCAGCGGCACGAACACCGATTCATGCACCTTGAGTTTCACCGGTAGTTCGATCTTCTGGCCATCGACTTCGAAACGCGCCGCCTCGATATCCGCCTGCAGGTCGCGCAGGATCGCGGTGTCCTTGTCGGAGCCGAAACGTGCCGATTTGAAGTTGGTTGGCAACCGGACCTGCAACACGTTCACCTTGTCCTCGGGCGGGCGGAAAGCCTGCGGATCGGGACTGCACAAGGTGATCGTCGCGGGGTCGAAACCATCCCACACCGAGGCATCGGTATAGGCGGCGCGGATGGCGGCGGCGTCGATCGTTGGGATCCGCTTCAGAAACGCCAGCGGCGGCATGTTCATGATGGACATGCACGGCACACGCGATTTCGCCACCGCGTCCAGCAGTTCCCGCACACCGGGTGAGCGGTATTGCGGCTCCTGCATCGCCAGGACCACCAGATCGTAGTCGGCGGGATTGACCCCGGCGGTCCCTCCAGCGGTCAGCTTGCCGGGCAGCGCGCGGGAGTTCACCTCCACCAGACCTTCGCGGCCCTTGACCGGCATGCGCACGATGGCGCCCTCGGCATTGATCAGGCCGGCCTCGGCCGGCAGACAGATCAGGTGCGACGAATGGCCGGCGAGGCCCAGTTTGATGGCGAGTAACGATCCGTAGGACGCGCCCATCATCAGCACGCGGTAAGTCTTGGCCATGTCTTTCTCCCTCCGGCACGCGCGCGGTTGTCAGCGGCGGGCTGGTTTGTCGGTTGGGGGGCCTTGTTGGCCGCCTTCGCTGTATCTCAGGACCTTATTGGCGTTCCGGCAAGGGGGGTGGTCACCACTCTGGTTTGACGTCATCCGCATCGGCGAATTCCGGCCAGGCCAGAGCGTCGTCGTCCGCCGCGGCGATGGCGCGGGACGCTTCCGCCCATCCAGTTCGGCCGGGCTGTTTGACCGGGACGAGAATGAGCCGTCCTTCGGCGAGCGCCATGTCCACGTACTCTCCGGTGGACAGGCCGAGTTCCGTCAGCATGGATTTCGGGATGATCACGCCCGCTGAATTACCGAGCTTCCGGACTGATGCCCGCATGGTGTCCTCCTGTTCGGCCGAGAGGATAGCACGGCTACAGTTTCGTTCAGGCTCGTTCGGTAGGCTCGGCTGGCATGGCGTGTCCTTTCCGGGTAACGTCGCGGTCTGGCGATCCAGGAATGGCTTTAACCGGAGACGCGACATGACCACCCATGTGCGATGCGGCACGCTGTTTGCCGGCGACGAGACAGCGACGCGCACCGATGCCACGATTGGCTTCGGCGACGATGGCAAGATCGCCTTCATCAGCGATACGGGTGCCGCGCCGCCGGTCGGCGTGCATGATACGGTGCTGGATTATTCCGGCTTGTTCGTGATGCCGGGACTGCTCGATGTGCACACGCATCTGGCTTATGGCAACGCCAAGAGCGAAGAGGACATCGACCTCTACCAGCCAATGGAGTTCCGCGCGTTGCGCGGATTGTTCTTCGCGCAGAAGGTAGTCGCGGCGGGCTACACCTCGATCTGCGCGCCGGGCGACGCGGGGCAGGTCAGCCTGTCGGTGCGCAACGCGATCAACTTCGGGCTGTTCGAGGGGCCGCGGGTGACCGCCGCCGGACGCTATCTGACCACGCGGCAGGGACTGACGGATTGGTATCCGACGTGGATTGGGGTGCCCGACACCTCGATCGGCCGGCTGGTCACCAACAAGGACGAGGCGATCGAGGAAATCCGTGTCCAGGTCAAGAACGGCGTGGACTGCATCAAGATCGCGATGGACGGGATCCAGACGCGCGATGACGGTTCGTTGGTCGCGGCCTTCAATCAGGATGAAACCACGACCATGGTCACCGAGGCGCATCGCCTGGGCAAGCGCGTGGTGGTGCATGCGATGGGCCGTGAAGCGGTCCTGTACTCGGCCCGTGCCGGCGTGGATCTGATCTTTCACGCCTTTCGCCTCGATGACGAGTGCATCGACGCCATGTTGAAAAACGGCTGCGCGATCGGCCCGACATTGACGTTCCAGCGCAACATCATCGATTTCACCCAACCTCACGAGCCCGCCGCGATCAAAGGCCGGCCGTCGCACGTCGAGCGCGAATACGCGGTCGCCTGTGAGAACATGCGCAAGGCGCGCGTGGCCGGTGTGCCGATGATGACCGGCACGGACTCTGGGTTCGCGGTCACGCCGTACGGCGAATGGCACGCGATGGAGCTGGAGATTTTCGTGCGCGATCTGGGTTTCTCGCCGGCGGAGGCGTTGCGTTGCGCGACCTCGGTGACCGCGCGGTTCATGGCCAATGGCGGCAAGATCGGTGTGCTGGAGGACGGCCGCTTCGCCGATTTCATCGCGGTCGATGGCTCGCCGTTGGAGAATATCGCGATATTGCAGGACAAGACGCGGATCAAACATGTGCATATCGGCGGCAAGCGGATGCAAATCCCCGAACGCGGTTACGACCCGCGTCAGGTCACTGACCGCAGTTTGTCAAACTGGTCCGATTTGTACACGCAGGAGAGGGTGCGCGAGCTGTATCCGGCGCGCCGTCGGTTGGCCGCGGCGGAGTAAATTCTACCACCAGGAACCCGGCCACTCGTGGCAACCCGGTCTTCCGGCCTTTGATCGAGCCCAGTTGGGTGTGCAGATGGAGATGCCGGAAAGCAGGCGATGAAATGTCACGAGATCGGCACTTAAACGTTCGGTGGAGGTCGAGAGCGTCACCGCAAGAGTGCGGTCCGGCATGCCCCATCCGCGCTCCAGGCTGTAGACCGCGTTCGCGCTGATCGTCACCCGCGACCCGTCGCGTACGGAGCACCCCGGAACCGTACGTCCGAGCAACCGTAAGCCGGTCACTGTTCCGCCACCTGCCGGGCACTCGTCATGTCTTAGCTCGGCGTCGGTTCTGGGTGGCCGTTCCTCGCCATCGCCACGATGGTGCTCAACGACGTTGAAGGCATAGAAGATCGAGATTGCCGGGGTGCCGTCCGCCTCGCAATCGGCTGGCGCGACCAGAAAGAGGGTGGTTCCGTGGTCACTGCCAACCCAGCCTTCGGGCAGCGGGCAATAGTACAATCCCTCTGGTACCTCCACGCGAACGCCATGATTCCCCGTGATGTAATGGCGTGGCGCCGGCCGCGGCGTTGCCGCGACGGCGGCGGGGGCGAACAACAGCGCCGCCGTGAATGAGAGACGCAAGAACGTGATATTCTTGATGGTCATCAGGCGACCCGGCTCCGGTAAGGGTTGTTCCGCATTCAGAATAGCGGGCGGCGTACCACCCCACCATTACCCAACCATTACCCGAGGTCCTATTGACACAACCGTCCGGGGCGGCCTTCGCTGCACGAAAGCGGGTCGATCAGCATTCGCGGGGGCATGGGAACGCCAGGATCGCAGCTCAACCGTGAGGAGGGCGGCGTGACGATTGACCAAACCGTGATGAAAACCAGGACACCGGCGATAACCCGCCGCGCGGCACTCGCCGGCGCCGGAGCGCTGGCCATGCCGCACATCGCGCGGGCGGCCGATAAGCTGACCGTCAAGTTCGACTTCCTGCCGTGGGGCCTGCACGCGGCCATGCATCTCGCCAACGTTAAAGGCTGGTTCACGGACGCCGGCCTGGAGGTGGTCGCCGAGGACGGTCGAGGCTCCGCCAACACGCTGCAACTGGTCAACGCGGGACAATTCGATGTCGGACAGATCCAGGTTGGATTGTTGTCGCAGGCCGCCGCCGGTGGATCGACGTTGAAGGCCTTCGCCGGCTTCATGCGCGCGACCGACATTTCCGCCATCGTTCCGAAGGATAGCTCGATCACCAAGGTCGCGGATGTCCGCGGCAAGACGCTCGTCTGTTTCGCGGCCAGTCCCTGGATGCCGTTTGTCGATCTGTGGTTGAAAGCTGGTGGGCTGACACGCGACGAAGTGACCCTGATGCTGGTCGATCCCTCGGCGTTGTTCGGCACCTACATCGCCGGCCGCGCCGATGTCCTGCTGACACCCGAGGGCGCCGGTTTGCCCTTCACCATGAAGGGACGCCCATCGCGCGCGATCCTGGCCAGCGATGCCGGAATCTTCTTCCCAAGTTACGGCCTGGTGGCGACCAACGCCGTTTTGGCAACGAAAAAAGAGGCCTTCGCCCGTCTCGTCAAAGTGCAGCAGCACGCCTGGGCGTATCTGGCCGATGGTCATCTCGACGAGGGAGTCGCCGCGATGCAGGCGCAGCGGCCGGACGCGAAGCTCGACCCCGACATGATGCGCGAGCAAACCAAAATCTGCCTGACCCTGTTCGACACGCCGAACACCAAAGGTAAGCCCGTCGGGTGGCAGTCCGAGGCTGACTGGGAAGCCTGCATCGCGACGCAGCTCGCCGCCGGCGTCGTCAAACCAGGCCTGAAACCCACAGATTTCTTCACCAATGAGCTGATTGCGTGAGCGAAACGGCAACGGCGGCCGCCGCGCGCGCGTCCAACGTTTGCATCGAGCTGCGCGGCGCCGGGAAGGTCTACCCGTCCCGCCGTGGTGAGGTCGTCGCTCTGCAGGACGTAAGCCTCGACATCGAGGACGGCGAGTTCGTTTCGCTTCTGGGCCCATCCGGTTGCGGCAAAAGCACGCTTCTGAAATGCATTGCGGGGCTCGAGGACATCTCCAACGGCGATCTTTTGGTTCGCGGCGAACGGGTCGATGGACCGCCGCTCGGGCTCGGCATGGTGTTCCAGCGCGATTTGCTGCTCGATTGGCGCACCGTGCTCGACAACACGCTGATCATGGCGGAGTTCCAGGGGCTCGACCGGCGGGAACAAAAACCGCGCGCCATCGCGTTGCTGGAACGCTTCGGCTTAGGCGGCTTCATCGACCGCCATCCGTGGGAGCTGTCCGGCGGCATGCGCCAACGCGCCGCGATCTGCCGCGCTCTGCTGACCGAGCCGAATATTTTGCTCATGGACGAACCTTTCGGCGCGCTGGACGCTATGACGCGCGACGACCTCAATGTGGAGCTGACCCGCATATGGCAGACAGCGAAACGTACCGTGTTGTTCGTGACCCACTCGATCGCGGAGGCGATCTTCCTTTCGGACCGGGTGGTGGTGATGACGCCAGGCCCAGGACGGGTGAGGGAAGTGGTGAGGATCGAACTGCCGAGGCCGAGACCACTGGCGGTTCAGGGCACACCAGAATTCGCGGCTTACGTCACCTATCTGCGCGGGTTGTTCGCCGAGCTCGGCGTCGCGCGGAACTGACGGGCGCCACCCAACCCTGGGCCGCGGTGTCGGGACGCGGCGGCACGCTGCTCGTGCTGACGGCGCTCGTGCTGCTGTGGGAATTCGCGGTGCGCGGGCTCGGCGTGCAGCCGATCCTGCTGCCCGCACCGTCGCGCATCATCGCCGAGATCGTTTCGTCCCCGTGGTTCTGGCTGCGGCAGTCCGGCGATACGCTGATCACCACCGTGGCGGGCTTCGCGTTGGCGGTGGTGCTTGGCGTCTCCCTGGCGATCGGCATCGTCTATTCGCGGCTGTTGGAGCGCGTGATCTACACGCTGCTGGTAGCGCTCAACAGCCTGCCGAAGGTTGCGCTGGCGCCACTGTTCGTGATCTGGATGGGCACAGGCGTGGAGCCGAAGATCGCGATCGCGGTCATGCTGGCGATTTTCTCCATCGTGGTGGACATGGTGCTGGGGTTGCGTTCGATCGATCCGGACATCCTGGCGATGGCCTACGTCAGCCGCGCCAGGCCGATCGCGGTGTTATGGAAGATACGTTTGCCGAACGCATTGCCGACACTGTTCGCCGGGATGAAAGTCGGGATCAGTTTTGCCCTCGTCGGCGCCATCGTTGGCGAGTTCGTCGCCGGCTCCGACGGACTGGGCACCGCGATCCTGATCGCCGAGGGTCAGTTCGATACGACGCGGGTGTTCGCCGCGCTGGTCATGCTTGGACTGATGGGCACCGCTCTGTTCTACGCGCTGGAGTTCGCCGAGGGATTGCTGCTGCCGTGGCATCCCTCGCATCGCGCGCGACACGGGAATTCGCGGGGGTAGCGAGTTCTCCGGAACCGAAGATCGTGTGCGAGTTCGCCCCTCTGGGTGCCATCCCCCTACATTCCGGGCGGTTCCGTTGCCCGAAACGAAGCGCGCGCCGCGATCGCGTCATACCAGCCAGACAGGCCGGGCCGTCCCTCCCGCCATTTCCACGCGGGCAGCCGCGGCGCCGCCAGACCCAACGCCGTGCCCAGTACGATCTGCGCCGCATTCAGCCGCCCCGCGAAGGCGCCGCGAGCAATCGCACCCTCCAGCGCATCCGCCGCGCGATTCACTCGCTCGGACTCATGTGCGATCAACTCCCCGGCGCGTTGCGGTTCCGGCGGCAGCAGTGCCCGGAGCCAGGCGACGACGCCCTCCAGCAGGCCCAACGCCTGGCCCATCTCAGCGAGCGTTCGCCAGCCGTCCGAACCGTCCCGCGGCAGCAGCTTCGGCCCAGGGTTGAGCGCGTCGATATAGTCCAGGATCAGCTTGCTCTCGGTCAGGATCGTGCCGTCGTCCAATTCCAGTGTCGGTACGCGCCCGATTGGATTCAGCGGCAAAACGTCCGACTCCGGCGAGTAGAGCCGTGCGCGGGTCAGCTCCTGTTTGGTCGCAAGTGCGTCCAGGCCGGTTTCCAGTAGCGCGATCCGCACCAGACGCGCGAAGGGTGACCCGGCGGAATACAGCAAGCGCATCGATGGTCTCCTGGTCTCCACTGATGGAGATTGCTTCGCCGCCGCGCTCCTCGCAATGACAGGGAAGACGGATTGACGTAATGGGCCGCCGGCCGGTTCACACGGCCGGCGCACGTGCTGTCTTTTTCGCCCGGGCGGCTTGTGCCTGGTGCTCGCCATATTTCATGCCTTCCAGTTTGAGCCCATCGGGATCGAGAAAGAACACCGCGTAATAATCATCGTAATATTCCGCCGCCGGATCGACGATGCGGGCCTTCAGTTCATCGACCAGGAATTTCTGTAACGCATCGACATCTTTCCGGTTGCGCAGTTGGAACGCGTAGTGATGGAAGCCGACATCGCCAATGCGATACCTATGCTTCCGGCCTTGCGCGTCCGCCGGGCTGATCCAGAAACGTGTTTTGCCGTTGGTCCAGCCGATCGCGTCGTCGTATTCGTCCGATAGTTCAAAGCCCAGGAATGCGAACAGGCGACTGTAGAATTGCTTCGACTTTTCGTAGTCGCTGACTCTGATCGACAAATGATCGATTCCGACGACACGCATCATGGGAGCCTCCTTTGTTTGCCTGCCCTCCGGCGGCGCGGTTCCGGGCACGCGGGGTTGTGATGACCGCCAGATGGGTCCTATCGTTCCCCATCAAGGGCAGCATAGCCCGATCAGCGGAGGGTCCCCATGGCGTCCATATTGGAACACCCAATGGAACACCGGGTGATGCGCAAGGTCGCGTTGCGGCTCGTGCCGCTGGTCAGCCTGGCATACCTGATCAATGTACTCGACCGGTTCAACATCTCCTTCGCCGCGCTGACCATGAACAAGGCGCTCGGCTTGTCCGCCACCGCCTATGGACTGGGCGCCGGAGCGTTCTTCTGGAGTTACGTCCTGTTCCAGGTGCCGGCGAACATGATCCTGGCCAGGGTCGGCGCGCGGCGCTGGATCATGATCATCATGATCATGTGGGGCGTCTGCTCGGCCGGTGCCGCGTTGATCACCGACGCCACCACCTTCGTCATCGTCCGCTTCCTTCTGGGCATCGCCGAGGCGGGCTTCTTCCCCGGCGTGGCGTACTTCATGACGCGCTGGTTCCCGTCCCGTCACCGCGGCAAGGCCATGGGGATATTCTACGCGACCGGCTCCTCGGCGGGCATCATCGGCGGACCGATCGCGGCCAACCTGCTACAGTTGAACGGCGTGTTTGGCGTTGCCGGTTGGCAATGGATCTTCCTGGCCGAGGGGGTGCCCGCGCTGCTTCTCGCCGCCGCCTGCCCACTGTTATTGCGCGACCGCCCGTCCGAGGCGTCCTGGCTCCGGCAAGACGAATGTGCCTGGTTGGAGCGTACGCTGCATGAGGAACAAACGGGCGCCCACGGTGGGCACCTGGGCTTCATGCGGGCGATGCTGAGCCCGACGATCCTGCTGTTGACACTGGTTTACCTGTTGGTTGGCTGTGGCGTTTACGGCAAGGCTTACTTCCTGCCGTTGATGATCAAGAGTCTGGGTTATACCGACACCGCGGTCGGCTATATCAGTTCAATTCCGGCGATCGCCGGGGTGATCGGCATGCTGATCTTCTCACACCGATCCGACCACACCGGGGAACGGGTGTGGCATTTGACGGTGCCATGTCTTCTGGGCGGCGCCGGCCTGGCGTTGGCGGGCATATTTCTTAGCGTCAACCCGCTGTTGGCGATCGCCGCGTTTTCTTTGGCTAGCTTCGGCATTTCAGGATCGCTGCCGGTGTTCTGGAACCTGCCGACCGCGTTCCTGAGCGCCACGGCGGCGGCGGGTGGGATCGCGGTGATCAATTCGATCGGCAACATCTCCGGTTATGCGGCGCCGCAGCTGGTTGGCCTGTTGCGGGACATCACGGGCAACTACGAGGTGCCGATGCTGGTAATGGGGGCTCTGGTGTTACTCGCGGGCGTACTGGTGCCCGTGGCGGCTCGCGCGGCGGAAGCCGGCAAGCGGTGGCGGTTGGCGACCTGAAACCGCCGTGCCGGCCGCGGGACCATTGGCATCCACTGGCCAGATGCCAGATAATCGGCGGAGATGTTCCAGTCCCCGAGTCGCCCCACCGCTGACATCGCGAATTCGCGCGCGCCGGGACCGCGCGGCTCCAGCGGGCTGTCCCGATCAGTCGCCATCGATTCGCCGCCGCCCCAGATCGAGACAGAGCGTCCGACCCGGGGATTCTGGGCAGAACGCATTCGCGTGGCGCTCGCCCAACGATCGGCGCAGGCGTTCGAGATCGTCGAGGATGCGCTGCGAGCGTTCCCCGCGGACGCGGAAATTCTGCTGCTGGCGGCTCTGACCGCTTTGGCCGGCAATCAGCCGGACCGAGCGTCGCGGCTGCTTAAACGGTACGGGAAACACTTCAAGCCAGGCAAACTGATGACTTTGCTCATGGGTCTCACCCTGGCCCAGAATGGACAATTCGCGCAGGCCTGGACGACGCTGGCGGCCGAGGACCTGACCACCGACCGCGCGGCGCACGCCTGGTTCATTGGCAACACGGTGATGGAAGAGTGGTTGTACGACCGGCTGCGCGAGATCCGGCGGGAGCGGTTGCGTGTGACCACTCGCCCTCGGATGCAACCGTCCGTTGGCGCCGGGGCGAAATCGCAAGCCGCCAACCGGAAAGCGGCCCACCAGAAAGCGGACGGCGGCGCCACCCCGCCGGTTGCCCCGACGCTTCCCGCGGTACCGGAGCTACCTCGGTTGGAAGCCTTGTTCGACATGACCGTCGACCTCTTCAATCCAGACGTGATTGAGATCGCGGGCGGCCCGGAGGCTCAGGACGCGGATTTGTTCGACCTGCGCGGGGAACTGGTCAGGCTGAGCCTGTTCGAGGGGTTCGACGAATTGCTTTGCGTGCCGGCGCTGCATGGCGTCGAGGCGCACTGGTATCAGATCGAAACGGTCCGCAAGGTGCTCAAACAATATCGCGGCCGGGTGTTGCTGGCTGACGAGGTCGGGCTCGGCAAGACCGTCGAGGCCGGGATGGTGCTGAAGGAGTACATTCTGCGCGGCATGGCCGAGCGTGTGCTCATCCTTTGTCCGGCGTCGCTGGTGGGGCAATGGCGCGACGAAATGTCGGCCAAGTTCGGCATTGATTGTGCAACCAGCCACGATCCACTGTCACGCACCGATCCAGTTTCCTTCTGGGCGCAACCGCGTGTGATCGCCTCGATCGCGGTGGCGCGCCGGAAGGATCAGGCGGAGATTCTCGCGACTCTGGATTACGATGCCGTGGTGGTCGATGAGGCGCATCACCTGCGCGACCAGTCGAGCGCGAGCTACCGTTTGGTGAACAGTCTCCGCAAGCGCTTTCTGCTGCTGCTGTCGGCGACCCCGGTGCAGAACAGCCTGCTGGAACTGTACAACCTGCTGACCCTGCTTCAGCCCGGGATCTTCAAGACACAGAAGGAATTCCGCGCCGCGTACATGGTGCCCGGCAAACCGCGAGAGCCGGCCAACCGCGACAAATTGCGCGATCTGATGCGCGGCGTGATGATACGCAATACCCGCGCGCTGGCCGCGTTGCGGATGCCGCGGCGGCACGCATCCACGTTGCGCGCCA
>Ga0182018_10001114_pt1 | contig 32191 bp, 26 predicted proteins | sample 812P2MmetaG_FD_120490 | JGI IMG/M metagenome (GOLD analysis project Ga0182018, IMG submission 120490) | Permafrost microbial communities from Stordalen Mire, Sweden - 812P2M metaG | ecosystem: Environmental > Terrestrial > Soil > Wetlands > Permafrost | place: Sweden: Stordalen | collected...
GCTGACGCGCTGGGCAACCTCGGACCGGCCGGCAAACCCGTGGTGGAGACTCTCAGCCGGCACCTGATCGGCGTCAACGAACCGAGCGTTTTCGTGCTGCGCAGCCTGGCCTCGGCGCTCGGCAATATCGGTCCCGCGGCCGCCAGCGCCTTGCCCGCGCTGGAGCAGGCAACGAAGATCCACCGCGTGAGTTGGGCAGCCGAAGAAGCCATCCTCAAGATCAAGGGCGAGCCCGTGCCCGTCTGGTATTAAGTCGCGCGGCGGCCAGACGGCCGCACCCTTCCTCGGCGACTCGCTCAAGTGCTTACGAGACTTCCCCAGAGGCGTCCGGCAGGATGCAGGCTATCAACTCGATAAGGTGCAGCGAGGCGACCAGCCAGACGATTTCAAACCGATGCCCGCCATCGGCAAAGGTGTGGAGGAGATTCGAGTTTCGGACTCGATCGGCTCCTACCGCGTGATATACATGGCTAGACGTGCGGAGGCCGTTTACGTTCTCCACGCATTCCAGAAGAAAACGCAAGCGACGCTCAAGAGCGATATTCAAATCGCGAGGAAGGGATTTAGGCAACTATTGGGAGGCAGGACATGAGCAAACCAGAAAGCTACGCGAGCGTTTGGGACGCCATCGCGGACACGCCCGAACAAGCCGCGAACCTGCGAGCACGGGCCGAACTGATGCAGAAAATCGCAGCTCGTCTGAAACAAAACGCGTGGACACAGTCGGAAGCGGCAAGCCGCTGCGGTGTGACCCAGCCACGCATCAACGATCTGCTCCGCGGCCGGGTCTCGCGTTTTTCACTCGACGCGCTTGTCAATATTGCGACGGCGCTTGGTTGCCGGGTACGCGTCGATCTTGAAGCGGCCTGAGCTTGCGACTTCTCACAGACCGGCCTCGTCTATATTCCAACCACATACGGAAGCTGGACTATGCCGCCGGCGACGAGGTGATCCCCGCGCCAACCGGACATGCCGGTCTGGCCCGCGGCTTCACGGCGGCGACCCCGAATTCCATGCCGGTGATCGGGCCCGAGCCGCTGGGGGGCAATCGCGGCGTGCTTGAGGCTTGGGATCCAGTGCACCAGAAACTCGGCTGGCGCACTCGCGGAGGCGGAACGCTAACCACCGCCGGCAACCTGGTGTTCCAGGCGACTAACGACGGCCACCTGTTTGCTTATACTCCGGACAAGGGGGAGAAATTGCTCGATCTGGCGATTGGCCGCTTCGGAGCGGGCCTGCCGATCACTTATCTGCTGGATGGTAAGCAATACCTCGCGATGTTGGCCGGCATCGGCCGCGCCCGCGAGCGAGCCTTGCCTGGAGTCCGCTCAGTTCTCCGGTCCAAGCAGCGCACAACCGCAGTCGCTCACGTAGATCCTGAGATCCGGGAACCCCATCAGCTTGAAGATGAAGTAATTCACGGCAGCTTCGCCGGGGTCGTCGGAGACGAAAACCAGTTGTGCGTATCGCGGCACTCCGGCTTTGGTCAGGATCCTCCAGATGTCTTTGGCGGCTTTGGGAGTGCCGTCAGGTTTCAGCAGGTCCGTATACGGGACCTGGACCATTTTGCCGTCCTGAGCCTGGGTGGGCAGATTCTTGCCCGAAGCAACAAATACTCGGGGATATACACCGGGGGTCAGGTTCGAAGTGATTACGGTGCGGCGGACATTAAATGGATAGGTGACGGCAGGAACAGCTAAGTCACCGGGGCTTTTCTTCGGGCCAACGATGGTCGGGTCCTTAGTGGGCGCGAAGCCGAGTTTTGCCGACGCCTCCATGGAGTCCGTAAAGACCGATACTTTCTTCTGATTCAGTCTTTCGAGTATCGCGAAAGCCAGGGCTGACTCCTTGGTCAGTCCCGCGCCGGAGACGACAACCTCTTCTTGAGACGGATCGACGCCCGCCTGACCCAGTATCTCGATCATCTTGCGAGGATCGGCGAGATTACTTTCGAAGACCTCGCTCGGGATGTTCACCGCAAACGGCATGTGCCCCCGATCGTAGGCGGCCCGCGGACGGACATCGACGATGCCGACGCGCGAAGATACAAAATTCCGGATCATTCCTCCGCCCCAGAACTGTAACCACGCAGTGTCCCGCATCAGGTAGGGAGCATCGTACGTCCAGTAAGGGAGTTCCCGTTCGTCGGCCAGCCATCCGAGTTCGGAGTCTACATAGAGTTTGACTGAGGGGTAATTCAGAATGAACTTGAGGGCGAAATACGGCACGCTGGCGGCGACGCCTCCTCCACAATACGTGTAGATCCGCTGTTCGGGCTTGATATTGTAGTAAGCCGCCATCTTGCGGATTTCTTCGGGCGACTTGAACGTCTTGTCCGGGTTGTAGAAGTCGGAACTGGGCAGGACGATGCCGGTGGGAATATGTCCGACGCGGTAAAACGCAGCGGTTCCCCCGAAATGCCAGTTGGCGTCGAGCGCGTCCACCAAGGCGTTGTTTGCCGGATCGCCGGTGGCAGAGAGGACTTCGGGCAACTCCGCTTTGGCATCCCGGTTAAGGGCGGCGATAGTGAAAGAGCCCGGCTTGGCGGCGGGCGTGCTCTCTTTAGTCACAGCCAATCCGGCCGATTGCCATTTGTAAAAGCCGCCGTCGAGAATGAACAGATCTTTGGCCGGGTACCCGTAGTAATAGAGTGAGAAAAAGATCCGAGTGGCCATCATGTTCCCGCCCTGATCGTACATGACGATGGACTTGCCGGGACTGACGCCCCAGGAGCGAAAAGTCTTTTCCATTTCCGCAACCGGAATTTCGGGCCGGCCGTATGCCAGCATATCCACATTGACCGCGCCGGGAATGTGGTTTTCGCTATAGGCCTGGGCGGGTGAGGCGTCGAGAATCAGAACGTCGGCATTCTGACGATGTTTCGCGAGCCAGTTGACGGTGACGATATTGCCGCTCACCCCGTCGGCCGCTACCGAGGACTGCGTCAAGAAGGCACAGGCGGCAATTGCAAGTAAGGCGTTTCTGATGGTCCTGAACATCCGGTCTCCTTCCACTACAGCGGGATTACGAGAAGATTTCTCCTGCGGTTCCCATTATTCGCCGCTCAGTGATTTGGAGCCACCAGGCCGTGATGGCGTCGGGAGCCGGTGGGAGCGGCCCGCTTCTTAGGTATGACGATAAAGAGATCCGAAATTTAGCAATTTGCTCTCCCCGTAGGCCCCCACCCCAGTGCCCGGCATTCAGACTTCGCTCTTCCAAATGCGGTTGCTTGCTGATAATCTTGAGGGCAACTAGGTGAAACCGACGCGTTTTCAGAAGGCCGTCTATGGTGTCGCCCTTGCCGTGGATTGTCTGCGCCGCCACGCTCGGATGGCTGAGATTGCGACAATCTTCCTGGGGCAACCGGGTCTACAGAATCGGCTGGATGCTATCTCCGCCATTTCAGCTAACAGGTGACGATGGCAAGCCTGGCGGTCTTTCCGTCGACTTGGTACGCGAGGCTGCGCGGCGCCGGGGAATCAATCTGCAGTGGGTCTTCTGGCAGGATAGCTCGGAGTCTGCGCTGCGGAAAAAGGCCGTGGATTTATGGCCGCTTATCACCATCACCCCCGAACGCCTGAAGGCCTTTCACATATCCGAGCCCTACATCGAGTCAGAGTATACCCTGCTGGTCCGCGCCGACAGCACGTACAGGACAGTTCAGGATTTCTCAACTGCGACGATCGGGCTCGCCAATCCCTCTATCGACGTTTGGCAACTGCGGCGCCGTTTGCCTGCCGCGCGGCCGCTGGCGCGGCCCTTCCTGCAAGGTGTCATGGAAGACGTCTGCCAGAAGCGCACGGATGCTGCCTTCATGGACTCTTATACGGCGATTTCAGCCCTGTTGGACGAGCGCGCTTGCGCCGGTCTTTCGCTTCGCTGGATTGCAGTTCCGGAGGTGCGGTCACGGCTGGGAGTGGGTGCGACGTTCGAAAATCGCGCCGTTGCGGACGCCATACGGGAAGAGATCGGCGCCATGGCGGCGGAAGGCAAACTGGCTGCGATCGTGGGGCGATGGGGTTACCTGGCGGGACAGCATCTGGAATCCATGGAAGCGACTCTGACGGCTACGCGGCGGGAGAACCGGCTGACAATGGCAGCAGGGCTTTTTGCCTTGCTCTTTGTGGTGGCCTGTTGGGAGGCGGCGCGCATTACTCGCGAAAAGAACCGCACCAAGAAAGCCGAGGGATTCCTGCGGGAGGCGGAACAGAAGCTCCGGCTCATGGCAAACAACCTGAAAGAAATGGTGCTGGCTTATGACATGAACCGCAAGCTGATCTACACGAACGCCTCGGTCGAGACGTTGACTGGTTACACGGCGGCCGATCTCGAAAAGGCAAGCCTGCTCGATTGGTGCCACCCGGACGATCAGCCGCGAATGACCGGCCACTGGGAGTCCTTATTTCAGGGGAGTTCCATGCAGGACGAGGAATTCCGGCTGATCGCCAAAGACGGGCGGGTGAAGTGGGTGGCCGCCACTTGGGGGCCGATTTTGGACGACGCCGGCCGCCAGATTGGAGTGCAAGGCAGCAACCGCGATATCACCAAGCGGAAATTGGCCGAAGAAGCATTGCGCGAGTCGCAGGAGCGGTACCGCCAGGCCCAGAAACTGGAGAGCATCGGAAGGCTGGCGGGCGGCGTAGCCCATGACTTCAACAACCTGCTTACCGTGATCAATGGCTATAGCGATATGATTCTCCGGGACCTGGACGAGAGTGACCCGCTGCGGGCGGAAATCGGCCAGATTCGAATGGCCGGCGCTCGAGCCGCCGATCTCACGCGGCAGTTACTGGTCGTAAGTCGAAAACAATTGATTCAACCCACACCGCTCGATCTGAACAAAGTAGTGGCGGAATCGGAGGAAATGCTGCGGCGGCTGCTGGGAGAGGACATCGAATTGAAAACCATCCTCAGTCCATCGTTAGGACAGGTGATGGCGGACCTTGGCCAGATTCATCAAGTCCTGATGAACCTTGTGGCTAACGCGCGAGATGCGATGCCCGACGGTGGCAGTCTCGTCTTAGAAACAGCGGAAGCGGAGATCGATTCCAGTTATGTCGAAGACCATCCGGAGGCCACGTCCGGTCCGTTCGTACTCCTGGCAGTCACCGATAGCGGGAATGGGATAGACGAGGAAACCAGCAAACACATCTTCGAGCCATTTTTTACCACCAAAGGACCGGCACAGGGATCGGGTCTGGGATTAGCCACTGTGTACGGCATCGTGAAACAAAGCAATGGGTGGATTGGGTTCTCTAGCCAGCCCGGTAAGGGAACCGCGTTTAAGATCTATCTGCCGCGCATCGACGCGGGCCTTGAAACGCGCGCCGATGAGGGACACCTCCATGCCAATTTGGGCGGCTCCGAGACGGTGCTGTTAGTCGAGGACCAGGATGAGGTGCGCGGCTTGGCGATCAAGGTGCTACAGGCCTACGGCTACCACGTTCTTGAGGCTGCTAACGGAGACAGTGCGCTGGAGTTGGCCGGGCGTCATCCGGGGCCGATCCATCTGCTATTGACGGACGTTGTCTTGCCGGGGATGAACGGCCGGGAACTAGCCGAGCGCCTTAAGAAAGTGCTCCCGGATGTCAAGGTGCTGTATACATCCGGCTACTCTTACGACGTGATGGCAAATCGCGGCGCGCTCGATCGCGACGTGGCTTACATTGCGAAGCCGTACAAGCCGGACGATCTAGCCTCTAAGGTTCGTGAAGTGCTGGCGGCTTAAAGCTGTTGATGTCCCGGCGTTCGCGGCGTCCGTGACCGACTCCGGCCATTCGCAAGTATCGTGAAGAAATTGCCCTTTTATCCGCAGCCTCTAACAGCCCTCGCCTCCCAAAACGCCCGCAAGCACCGCTTTAATCCCGAACCCTTCGCGATCGTCCGCATCGAGGACTGCACCCACATCGCCGCCCTCGTCGCGGATGCCGGCGCCACCTACAAGCCCATCAACTCCCATGAACGCGTCGCCGTGGAACGCATTGCCCTCGCCCAACACTCCCCGCTCCGCATGTACGCCTTCGAAGCCGGCTTCTTCACCTCCTGTCTCGAACAAGCCCGCCGAACACAACATTCTCATGCAGTCCCAGGTCGGCGACAACATCGAGGTTCCTCGCGCCCCGAACCGTGCCTTCTGGCTCGCCTACGGCTTCATCGCCGCGCCGCCGAAGATTTCGACCGCCTCCGCAAGCTCCGCGGCCAGTTCCCTCCCGAGAAACACGGAGAGCCAAACGAACCCATCGCCGCAGCGCAACCACCTGAAAACGCCCGCCCTGCCGCATTCGCCACCCCCAAACGAACGCAACCCTGGCGATCCGGGTCCCTGTTATACTCAAGCCCAGGGCCGCGGGCCACAGGCAATTCAAGACCGTAATGTCCTTCACAATCAGACACCTGGCGCTCCTGGCGATGGCATTTTCGCCGGCCGCCTTCCCCCAGGCCGGACTCGTCGGCCAGAAGTCCACCGACGGCAAGATCCGCTTCCAAGGCGTCGAGGAATTCCTGATCGAGGGCACTCACCGCGTCCGCCTGCTACCCCTCACCACGCCGCGTATCACCCCCGACGATGCCAAGCGTCTTCAGCGCCTGGAACTCGCCCAGGCCGGCATCATCCGCACCGACGACAACAACCGCCTCATCCGCCTCGACGAATCCGGCAAGCCCTCCGACCTGATCCTCCCCGACGATTTCGCCCCCAAAGCTGCCGTCGACGCCTCCACCGCGCAGGCCCGCCTCGCCATTCAGGCGTTCCAAACCAAGAAAACCAAGGTCGGCGAACTCATCGCGCCCGAGCTCTTCTTCGTCTTCGTCCCCGGCGCCGACGCCGATCGCCTCGCGCTCGTATTCGTCAATCGAACCGCGGTATTCCGCAGCCTCGATGAACAATTGGCCGCCATGGAGGGCCTCGTAACCTCTTTCCCCGACTCCCCCGTCAAGTATGAGTTCCACGACCAGCTCCGCGACCGCCTCGCCGCCGGCATCGCGGCCTTCGAAAATCGCGGCCCGTATTCCGACCTGCTCCTCACCCGCCGCTTCGCCCAACTCGCGCAGCGCGCCTTCCCCGGCGACCCCGCGCTCGGCCAGTTGGAAGCCGCCGTCGCCAGCCGCATTCAAACCATCGACACCGCGCGGCTCAAGCTGCACTCCCTGGCGGCCAGCGGCGAATGGGACCTCCTGCTGGATGCCTATCTCCCGTTCGAGCCGTATCAGTGGTCGTTTCCCGACTTGATGGAGCTGCACCGGACGGCCCTCGAGGAGAGCGCCCGCCTCCACGCCCATCGCGGAGCTCTGCTGGCCGAACGCCACCTGAACGCCGACGCTCTGGGCGAGCTCGCTCTCGCCGCCGGCCGCGACCCCGATAATCCCAGGACCGCCAAACTCCTCGAAACCTCCCGTCAGGCCGCCGCCCAGGCCGAGGCCGCCACCGCCAATCCGCGCGCCCTTACCGCCGGATCGCCCGAATATCTGCGCTTCAACTTCGGGCTGCACGACGCCGAACGCGCCCTCCAGGACAAAGATCTCGCTAAGGCCGATGCCGCCCTCCAGCAGGCCATCGCCGAAAACCAGGACGCTCCCGAAATCCTCATCTTGCAAGCCAAGCTGCTCCGAGCCCGCGGGCGCGACGCCGACGCCTTGCCTCTCCTCGATCGCTATGACCGTACCGTGGCCGACGCCGCCGCGCGCGAAATCGGAAAGGCGGCCCGCACGGACCTTCTCCACGACCTCGAACAGAAGCGCGCCGCATTCAAGCAGCAGCTCGCCGCCCTACAGCACGACGGCGACTACTCCAAACTGCGCGCCGCCACTGCCGCGGCACTGGCCCTCGACCCCAACGACGACGACTTCCTCTATTACGGCGGCGCGGTCGCCGCCGTCTTCCGCGATCGGGCGGCCGCCAAAGATCGGCTGGATCGGTACCTGGTGCGGTCCAACTCGCTGCGCGCCGACCCCGCGGCCCGCGACCGCGCCCTCCGCATCCGCGCCCTGCTGGATGCGGCTCCCCACCCACAGCTCGCCGGCGCCCCCAACTGGTTCTCCGGCCGGCCTCTCGCCGACGGTATCTATTACTGCCCCAGCAGCGGCGCCTTCCAACTCCCCATCGATAGCGTCCAGGGCTACAAGCTCAAAATGGCGTTCCAATGGGACCGCAACCAGCTGAACTCCATCGCCACCACTTTCGAAGATGACAAGGGTCTGCAAAGTTATCGCGCGCTCGGCGGCCCCGAGTCGCAAGGCGATTTCTTCTTCGCTTACGCGCCCTCCGACCCGCAGGTGCAGGTGGTCTCCGCGGCCAAATTCGACGGCCCCGTGGCGCTAGACGGTCTGCGCGTCGCTCACGATGCGCCCAATCCGCCACACCTCGTGGACGAGCACGGGCGTCCGCGCATCCTGCTGCAAGATTCTCCGCAGTTCAACCTGGCGGTACTCACCATCCTGGAAGGCCCACTCAGCACCACTGTCGCCGGCAATCCGTTTTTTAACCCGTTCATCTGGGACGGCCTGCATTATTTCAGTCTCACTTACGACCCGCAGGGCCGCATGGCCGCCGCGCGCGAATGGAATGCCGACAACCTGGTGCGCTTCAACTGGTCGGGCGACCGCCTTATCGAAATCCGCGCGTTCCATAAGGACTCAGTCAGCCCTTACTATCAGCGCACGATCAGTTATTCTGGAACCATGCTCACGGGCGAGACTTACAACGCAGGCAGTAAGGCCGGCCAAATTAAATACGTGTATTCCGGGAAGGTCCTGCAACAGGTAAAAGTAGAAGATGGCGGCGTTCACGATGGAAAAACCTGGACCATACGAATCCGCTAGGCGCCGCGATGTGGCACAGCGCGGCGGCATAGCCGCAAGAAGGATCTTCACCGCAGAGACGCTGAGACGCCGAGAAGAACAAAATTCTAAACCGGAGGGCGCTGAGGTGGCAGAGGGCGCTGAGGGGCGGCTGGCGCACTGTGAACGCCGGCACAAGTTCGGACGCTTTTCGGAAAATCATCGCGGCGCACGAAGATTCTGTCCGTTAGTAGTGCAGACTTCAGTCTGCTGGGTGGAGACTTTCCAGAAACCTCGCCGTCTGTCGTTGAGATCGAACCCGCTTGCTCACGCGCGCGGCTCGGTATCGGCATTGGTTTCCCCTGCTCTTCTAGACCAGACGGGCGAAGAAGGCTCCGCTAATGCCTGACACCATCACCCGCATTGGCCGCTACGAAATCTCCCGCCAACTCGTGGACACCGCGCTGGCATCCGTCTACGACGCGTTCGACCCCGTCGAGCGCAAGCCCGTAGCCATCCGAGTCCCGCGCGGCGCCCAAGAGCCCACTTTAAAGCTCAAGCACCCGGGCCTCATGACCGTCCTGAGTTACGAGCACAACCACGGTGAGTCCTTCGCCGTTCTCGAACCCTTCCAAGGCACGTCCCTCGAAACCATCATGCGCAGCGGCCGTAAAATAGAGCCGCTTGAAGCCGTGGGCCTCCTGCGGCAACTCGCCAGCGTGCTCGATTACGCCCACGCGCATGGGTCGCTTCACGGCAGTCTGCACCCCTCCAGCATCCTCTTGAACGACCGCAACGAAATCAAGGTGCTCGACCTCGGCGCCCCTGCCACCGCCGGCCGCAACGCGTCGCCCGAACAACTCCTCCGGGCCGTCCACTATCTGGCGCCCGAATGCGTGCGCGACCAGCCCATGGATGGGCGCAGCGACCAGTTTTCCCTGGCGGTCCTGGCGCACCGCCTGTTGACCGGCGACTTGCCGTATGCCGGCAAGCCGCTCGGGGTGATGTTTCGCATCGCTTATCAAGGGTTGGAACGCGACGCCATCCGCGAACTCCCGCCGGCTGCGCAAAGTGCGTTCTCGCGAGCGCTCTCCAAACGGCCTTCGGAACGTTACCCCACATGCACCGAGATGGTGGAAACCCTGGCAAGCGGCCTTTTCCGCGCCGTGCCGGCACCCACTCGCATGGTCAGCGCGCCGGAAGCCGCGCCCGAGCCCCGTTCACCGGCCGCGCCCGCGCGCTCCGGCTTTTTCTCTCGCGACGGCCTCAAATATTTCGGCGTGACGTTCGTCGTCTGCGCCGCCGTGCTGGCGGCGCTATTCTATTTCCTGCTGCCCAAACCGCCCAAGCCAATCGTGGCAACACCCGCGGTGAGCCAGCCGGTGGCCGCTCCTGCGGTGCAGCGTCCGGTAGCCCCAAGTGTCTTGCCCGCGCCGCCGCCCGAAGCCAAGGAAAGAGTCGCCACCAAGGCCCACGCGAAGAAGAAACCTGAGCCCGAGGTAGAGGTCAAACCCGCGGAGCCCAAGATTATCAGGCAGTGAAATTGTGGGGCATGCTTCAGAGCTGCTTGCAAAATTCCCGGAAACCGCTTGCTCACGCGCGCGGCTCGGAAAGCTCGTATTGAACGGAAAGCCGTTACCGAGCCGCGACCGTAAGGAAGCGGTCCCGTTAGCGAATTCTGCAAGCTTCGCTGGCCCCGCTCGATAGTATTTTGAACGCAGTACACTAGTGGGAGCAATAGTTATGGAGCGAATATTGATCCGCCATCTCAGTGGCGCCAGGGCCGGCGAGGTGGACGATTTTCCGGCTACCGTCAACGAGATTCTCATCGGCCGCGATCCCGATGCTGCCGTCTGCTTCGACCCCAGCCGCGAAGACCTAGTCAGCCGCCAGCACGTCAAGATCGTGCGCGACCCCGAATCGCCCAACGACTTCGCCATCGTCGACCTGCAAAGCCGCAACGGCACCTTCCTCAACCGCCAGCGCGTCTACAACCCCGCGCGCCTGAGCCACAACGACGTCATCCAACTCGGCCCCGCCGGCCCGGAATTCCGCTTCGAACTCGACCCTCCGCCGGTCACCATCACCCGCCCGCTCGAGCGCACCAGCAATACCCTGATGCTGGCTCCGGTTCACGAAGAAACGGCGCCCCGCCCCATCGGCCGCGCCACCGTCGAGCGCATGCTCGGCGACACCTTCACCAAGGTGAAGCACGAATCGGACAAGGCCGTTTGGGTGGGTGCGGCGGCTCTTACCGCCATCCTGGTGGTGGGCGGCATCACCTATCTCTACATGCGCCAGAATGCCGTCTCGGCCGATCAGCAGGCGCAGCAAAATGCCCAGGCCATCCAGCAAATGGGCCAGGATGTGAAGAAGACGCCGGAAATGGCGCAGGCAGCGATGCGCGAGGAAGTGGAGCGCCTCAACGCTCAGCTGAAGACGGCCGACCAGCGCAATGAGGAGCGTCTCCGCCGCTTGTCGCAGCAGCTCTCCGAAACCGAAGCCGTTACCAAACAAGCGGTCCGCGACATGGCCGAGCGCCAGGCGTCGCAATCCATGCCCGCGACTCCCTCGGCCGACATCCCTTCGTCCACCCCGGTCACGGCGGGGCGCGAGGCCAACCCCAGGGATTACGACGCCGCCGTTCGCACCGGCGTCGGCCTGCTGCAGAATGGCGATCCCGAGGGCGCGCTGAAAGTCGCGCAACAACTCATGCAAAGCCAGCCGAATCGCTGGGAGGCGTATAGCATCGCGGCATCGGTAGCCAAGGTGCAGAATCGGCCCTCCCAGGCCAGAGTCATGTTCGAAAAGGCCTTGTCGCTCGCTCCCGATGAAGTCAAACCCAGCCTGCAGCAGGCCCTGCAGGAGATTTCGCGAGGCGGCCAATAGGCGTTGCGCCGCGGGCCCCCACATGGGAATGTTTGAGCGAGTTCGCAACTTGTTCGGCCCCGGAGCGCCGTCCGGCCGTGCTCCGTCGATCCCGCGATCCCGCACGGCCGGCAAGCCGCAAGTAATCGAGATCCACGCGTCGCTGGCTACCAATCCCGGCTGCGTCCGCGCCGAGAACCAGGACGCCGCCATCTTCGCCCGTCCCTCCGACGACCGCGGTCTGGCCACTCACGGCGTCATCGCGCTAGTGGCCGACGGCATGGGCGGATGCAACGGCGGCGAAGTGGCCAGCACCATCGCCTGCCAGAAAATCCCCCAAGTGTACTTCGCCAGCAACGGCCCCGCGCCCGCGGCCCTGCGCGCTTCGCTTGAGGCCGTCAACACGGAGATCTATCAGACCGCGCAGGCTCAGCCGGAATTGCACGGAATGGGCACCACCGCGGTAGCTTTCGCCGTCACCAGCAGCCACGGATGGCTGGCCTACGTCGGCGACAGCCGCCTGTATCTGATTCGCCGCGGCCAGATCTATCGCATGTCGGAGGACCACTCCATAGTTTTCGATATGGTCCACAAAGGCCTGCTCACTCCCGAGGAAGCGCGCAATCATGCCGACCGCAACGTGCTCTCGCGCGCTCTGGGCAGCCGTCCGCAAGTCGAAGTGTCGTGCTGGGAAGAGCCGTTTCCCATTCAGGCCGGCGACCGCTTCCTGCTCTGTTCCGACGGCCTGCACGATCTGGTGACCGACCAGAAAATGCTCGCCCTCGCCCGCTCCGGCGGACTCGATGCCGCCACCGAAGGTCTGGTGCGCGCCGCTAATGAGAATGGCGGCCACGACAACATCTCGGTAATCTTGTTGGAGGCGGTGGATGCTTCGGCCTTGCGCTCCAAGCCGGCTCCCACCAGGGAGTATCAATTGCCATGACACAGCAGATCGCGTTAGGTGGGGCGAGCTTCGCTCGCTTGGACAAGCTGAAGCATGTCCCACGGGGCGGCAAGCCGCAAACCGTATTCACCACCGAGGCACGGAGACACGGAGAAAAACAAAGTCAAAGGCAAAACCGGAGCCCACGGAGGTGGCGGAGGCCACGGAGGCGTAAGATTCCCGCGTTCGGGAGAATCGTCGCTGCGCGCAAAGATTTCAGCGGCTAGTAATTCAAAGCACCCTGCTTCCCATCGTGGGGTATGCTTTAGCTTGCCCCGCCGGGCGACAGCCCGGCACGAACACGGCAGATTTCAGGAGCCAATAGCATGACGCAGCAGATCGGCCAGTATCGCGTCTCCGCCGAATTGGGCACGGGCGGAATGGGTGTGGTCTATCGCGCCATGGACCTGCTGCTCGAACGCGAAGTAGCCATCAAGCGACTGCGCAGCGAATACGCCGCCAGCCCCAGCGTGCTCGAACGCTTTCGCAAAGAGGCGCAGTTGCAGGCCAAGCTCAACCACCCCAACATCGCCCAGCTTTATACGCTCCTGCAGGATGGCGACACACTGTGCATCGTGATGGAGTTCATCGACGGCACGGTGCTGCGGAATTTCATGCCCATGCCGTGGGAAAGCGCCGTCCCGGTGGCGCTGCAGATTCTCGAGGCGCTCGATTACGCCCATCGCCGTGGCGTGCTGCACCGCGATATCAAGCCGGAAAACATCGTCATCGATCGCGAAGGCACCGTCAAAGTCATGGATTTCGGCATCGCCCACGCCCTGGGAGCCGCCCGCCTGACGCGCGAACGCGTCGTCATCGGCACGCTCGAGTACATGCCGCCGGAACGCATTTTGAATCGCGAAATGGACCAGCGCAGCGACCTGTATTCGGTCGGCGTGCTGCTCTTCGAAATGCTTTGCGGCCGATTGCCGTTCGTCAACGACAGCGAGTACGAACTCCTGCGCGCCCAGGTGGAAACTCCGCCGCCGCCGGTCAGCCAATTCGCCGGCGGCATACCCGATTTCGTAGCGGAAACGGTTCGCCGCGCGCTCGAAAAAAATTCAGCGCAGCGCTATCCTTCGTGCAGCGATATGGCCAGTGCCCTGCGCGACGGGGCCGCCGCCGCGGGCTATCGGCTAAAGCCTGTGTCGGAGGTGTTGGAGATCAAGCCGCACGGCACTACAGGCACGCATCTCACCACCGTCCACTCTTTGTGCCAGCGCATCGACGGACTCATCCAAAACGGCAATTTCGACACCGCCGAACGCGTCGCCGATTCCGCCCTCAACGATTTTCCCGCCAATGCCGACCTCGCCATGCGGCGCGAAAAAGCGCGCCAGGCGGCCGGCGAAAGGCCGCCGGTATCGCGCGAGACCGCCGCGCCCGACGAGCCGCTATCGCAGGATGAAATCGCCCTGCGGCAGACGCTCCTCCGCTTAGTCGCGCTAGACGCCGCCGGCGAGGTGGCGCACGCGCTCGCCACCCTCCATGAGGCCATGGAGCAATACCCCGATCGCACCGCCTTCCGCATCGCCGAAGCTTACCTGAAGGCCAAGGAGTAGTGGGACATGCTTCAGCTTGTCCAGGCGAGCGCATCGTCAAGCCGGCGATCCGAGGAACGCATTTCGCCGATGAGAATTCCCCAAAGCCGATTGTGGGGTTCCGAAGGGCGCATCGTACCGACGCTCGATAAAGATCTCTGCCGGCTCGCCGTTCAACGCCGGGTCCCTCTACTACTTTCCAGAAACCTGGCCGTCTTCAGTTGAACTGAAACCGCTTGCTGACGCGCGCGGCTCGGAGACGCAATCCGTCGATACCGCGACCGTGAGGGAGCGATCCCGATAACGAACTCGGTTTCTGCTGCCAGGGACGCTCCGCGGCGACGATACTGCTGAACCGAATCTACCAGGACGCTAGTGCCCGAGAACTTCGCATCCTCCCCCTCGCGTGCGATATACTCCGGCAAATGAGGCTGTTTCCACTCCTATTATGCTGCTCCGTAATTGCCGTTGCGCAGGATGAGCCGCCGGCCGGCGGCCGCGGCGGCAGAGGCAATGAAGATCCCATCAACGCGCGCACTTTCTCCAGTCTGAAGGCGCGCCAGATCGGGCCGGCCATGATCTCCGGCCGCATCTCGCAGATCGCCGTCTTCCCTGACGACTCCAACCACTACCTGTTGGCCGAAGCGTCGGGCAATATTTTCATGACGGTCAACAACGGCACCACCTGGACTCCCGTCTTCGACAACTACGGGTCGTACTCCATCGGCTGGATTACCATCGACCCGAAGAATCCGTCGATCGTCTGGGCCGGCACGGGCGAGAACAACAGCCAGCGCAGCATCTCCTACGGAGACGGCGTCTACAAAAGCGAGGATGGCGGCCGCACTTTCCATAATGTAGGTCTCAAGCTCACCGAACACATCGCCCGCATCGTCATCGATCCGCGCGACTCCAACGTGGTCTACGTCGCGGCGCCCGGCCCGCTGTGGAAGGGCGGCGGCGAACGCGGCCTCTACAAGACCATCGATGGCGGCAAGACGTGGTCGCAGAGCCTCATCAAAGTGGACGACTACACCGGCTGCTCCGACGTGGTGATGGATCCCAGGAATCCCGACGTTCTTTTCGCCGCCACCCACCAGAGGCAGCGGGCCTACTTCGGCATGATTCACGGCGGTCCCGGCAGCGCCGTCTGGAAGACCGTCGACGCCGGCAAGACCTGGAACAAAGTGACGAGCGGCATTCCCACCGGAGACCTGGGCCGCATCGGCCTCAACTACGCGCCCTCCAATCCCAACTACATCTACGCCATGATCGAAGCGCCCGAGGGTCGCGGCGGCCTCTTCCGCTCGACTGACGACGGCGCCACCTGGGAGCGGCGCAATCCCAGCGATGCCCAGGGTCAATATTACGCCAAAGTGGTGGTGGACGCCGCCGAACAGGATCGCGTCTACGTCATGGGCGTCAACATCTCAGTCTCCGACGATGGCGGCCGCACTTTTAGCCAACTTCCCACGCGCGACAAACACGTCGACAATCACGATATCTGGATCGACCCCAAGAACAACAATCACTACCTGGTGGGCTGCGACGGCGGTCTCTACGAGAGCTATGACCGCGCCGCCACGTGGATCTTCAAGGCGAATCTTCCCACCGGCCAGTTCTACGATGTCGCCGTCGACGAGGACGTGCCGTTCTATCACGTCTACGGCGGCACGCAGGACAATAACAGCGTCGGCTGCGCGGCGCGCACGCGCAACACCTCGCTGACCAACGCGGATTGTTTCGTGACCAACGGCGGCGACGGATTCTACTCGCGTGTCGACCCCAAAGATCCCAACACCGTCTACGCCGCCAGCCAGAACGCCGGCATCGTGCGCTTCGATAAACGCACCGGCGAGCGCGTTTCCATTGAGCCGCAACCGGCGAAGGACGATCCGGCGCTCCGCTGGAATTGGGACGCGCCGTTCATGATCAGCCCGCACTCCAACACGCGGCTTTACATCGGCTCGCAGAAACTCTATCGCAGCGACGACCGCGGCGACTCCTGGGTAGCGGTGAGCCCGGATCTCACTCGTCAATTGGACCGTAATAAGCTGCCTCTGATGGGCAAGATCTGGCCCATCGACGCGATCCAGAAAAACGTATCGACAGCGCTCTACGACAACATCTCCTCGATGGCGGAATCGCCCGTGAAAGAGGGCCTGATCTACGTCGGCACCGACGACGGCCTGGTGCAGGTCACCGAGGACGGCGGCAAGCATTGGACTAAAATCGACAAGCCCGCCGGCGTGCCCGAGAACGCGTATGTGCAGCGCATCGTGGCGTCGCAGCACGATGCCGGCACGGTGTACGTGGCGTACGAGAATCACCAGAACGGCGATTTCAAACCGTACCTCATCAAGAGCACCGACTCCGGCAAGTCGTGGGTGAACATCTCCGGCAATCTGCCCGAACGCGGCGGCGTTTATGCCATCGCGGAGGACCGCGTCGATAAGAACCTGGTTTTCGCGGGCACGGAATTCGGGCTTTACTTCACCAAAATCGGCGGCGAGAAGTGGATCAAGCTGGACGTCGGCCTGCCCACCACCACGATACGCGACCTTATCATCCAGAAGCAGATGGACGATCTCGTGATCGGCACATTCGGCCGCAGCATCTACGTGCTCGACGACTATAGCCCGCTGCGCGCGGCCACTCCCGAGACGATGAAGAAAGAGGCGGCGCTCTTCCCGGTCCGCAAGGCGCTGGAGTATGTGGCGTTCAATCCCGGCGGCGATCTCGGCACGGCCAATTTCAGCGTTCCGAATCCGCCGGTGGGCGCGGCCATCACTTACAACCTGCGCGACAACATCCGCACCAAGGCGCAGGAGCGCCAGCGGCTGGAGCGCGAGGCGACGCAGCGCGGCGAGACCCCGCCATATCCCACGCCCGAAGAGCTGCGCGCGGAATCGTTGGAAGAGCCGCCGGCGATCCTGGTCACCATCAAGGACTCCAAAGGCAACATCGTGCGGCGCCTCAACGAGCCGGCCACGCAGGGAGTTCATCGCATCACCTGGGATCTTCGCAGCACCGGCATCGGACTCGCGCCATCGGTACCGCTCGGTGGCGGCAATACGGGCGGTGGCCGCGGCGGCCGGGGAGGCGCGGGCGGCGGACCGGCCGGCGGCGGCGATGCCGGCGATCTCGAGCAGTTTATGCAATTCGGCGGACGCGGCGGCGGAGGGGGAGCATTCGTTCTGCCGGGCAAGTACTCTGTCTCACTGGCCAAACGCGTGAACGGCGTGGTGACGGACCTGCCGGGCGCGGAGAGCATCGAAGTGGTGGGCGCGACTCCTTCCACGCAGGAAGAGCGCACCGCGACGATCGAGTTCCAGGAGAAGCTGGGCAAACTCCAGAAGGCGCTGACCGCGACGCAGGAAGCCGCGACGGAAGCGGGCACGCGGCTCGATTCCATCAAACGCGCCATCGACGCCGTCCCGTCGCTTCCCCCGAAGGTGCACGAAACGGCGCTCGCGCTGCAGCGCGAACTCGACGCCATCAATCTGGCGCTGAGCGGCGACCGCGTCTGGCGCTCGCACAATGAGGGCGTGCCGGCGTCCATCTCCGAGCGAATACAAGCCGCCGGCAGTTCGGGACGCGGCACCGGCCATCCGACGAAGACTTCGATGGAGCAATATCAGATCGGCTCCGACGAGTTGGCATTGCAGATTCCCAAACTCAAGAAGCTGATCGAGGTCGATATCAAGAATCTGGAGAAGCAGCTCGACGCCGCCGGGGCGCCGCCCACTCCCGGCCGCCTGCCGGACTGGAAGGGCGGCAAGTAGGTTGTGGCGCGGGCTTCAGCCGGCTTTAGCCTGCCCGGTGGAGACTCCGAACTCCTGGAGCCGTTCCGGAATTTGGGGCTGGTAAGGAAATAGCGTGAGCCGTTTCGCGTGCGGGACCACTCCCTCACGGTCGCGGCTCGGAAGAACCGGTGTTACCGAGCCGCGCGCGTGAGCAAGCGGGTCCCGTAGCGTATCGCAAATTCCACGACATAAGGAGTTCGGAGACTCTCCATGCAGAATCCGCTTGCTGACGCGCGCGGCTCGGTAACGCAATCCGCCGGCCGAACTCCGATTCTGCCCGCGTCACGTCAAGCGCGCCCGATCAGCGCTTCCACGTGGGCAGAGGTGGCACGTGCCAGACCTTCCAAGTTATAGCCGCCTTCCAGTATCGACACCAGTCGTCCACCGGCATGACGGCCGGCTAGCTCCATCACGCGAAGTGTCAAGTCGCTGAAGTCGTCGTCGGTGAGCGTGAAGTTGCCGAGCTGGTCGCCGATGCGCGAGTCGAAGCCCGCGGAGATGAGCACCAGCTCGGGACGGAAGCGGTCCATCGCCGGCATCAACGAATTCTCCACCGCGGCCAGAATCTGCGCGCGGCCTGAGCCGGCGGGGAGCGGGAAATTCATCGTAGTCCCCTTCCCCGCGCCTTCACCGGTCTCATCGGCGCGTCCCGTTCCAGGATAGAGCGGCCACTGATGCGTGCTGAAGAAGAAGACGGACGGGTCGGAGTAGAAGATGTCCTGCGTGCCGTTGCCGTGGTGGACGTCCCAGTCGACGATGAGAGCACGCTCGATCCCGTGATGCCGTTGCGCATACCGCGCCGCCAGCGCGACGTTGTTCAGGATGCAGAATCCCATGCCGCGGCCGGCGTTGGCGTGGTGGCCGGGCGGCCGAACCACGCAGAAGGCGTTGCGCGTGTGCCCCGCCATCACCGCGTCTACTGCATTGAGCACTCCACCGACGGCGCGAACGGCGACCTTCCAGGAGCGTCGGTCGATCTGCGTATCGCCAGTGCTCAGCTGGCCATAACCGGCCTCGATATCGTGCCGGGCAGTGCGAAGGTATGTGGGCGTGTGGCAGAGGAGGAGCTCCTCTTCGGTCGCCGAGCGAGGGTCGAGAAGCAGCATCCGTTCGAGCGGCAGCACTTCCATCACAGCATCGAAACGTTGCGGCCGCTCGGGATGCGGGCGGCCAATCAGGTGCTCGCGGCAGATGGGGTCGGCCGATAGGGCGGTCATTTCATACTCCCGGTTGCACCAGGTTGGCAGGCTGCCCAGGACAAGCTGAAGCATGTCCCACCAAGGCACGGCAAGCGGACGCCACGTCCACGGTCATTTCAGACTCCTCGCTGGTTTCCGTAGAGCTCCACGTGGAGGCGCGGACTGAAGCGGAAACCCTCCTCTTTGCAAATTTCCGCCAGCCATAAAGAGCGTTCGCGGAGCACATCGCGATCGGTACCCTCAGGCATAAGGATGACGCGCTGGCGATCGGCCTGGAGCGTTTCCAGCAGCGCCCGCACTTCGTCGAGATCGTCCGGTTTGGCAATCACGAATTTCAGTTGGTATCGGTAGCGGCCCATCAATTCGAGCAAAGTGCCGGGCTGAATGCGCAGGCGATCGTGCTGGGTGGCCCACGGCCCCGGCGGCGTGGAATTGGAGAGCTTGGGGCTGATGCTCATGAGGTCGCAGGCCACCGGGCGAAACACTGTGCCGGCTGTTTCGATGGTGATATGCATGCCGAGCGCGCGCAGCCGCTCAGTGAGCGGCGTCACTTCGGGCAGGATCATGGGCTCGCCGCCGGTCACCACCACGTGGCGGGCGGGGTGCGCCTTCACTTCGTCCAGAATCTGCTGGAGCGATAGTTCGTTGCCCTCCGGCTGCCAGGAAGTGTACGGGGTATCGCACCAGGCGCATCGCAGATTGCAGCCGCTGGTGCGGATGAAGACCGACGGGACGCCCACCAGCGAGCCTTCGCCCTGCAGCGAGTAGAACAGCTCAGCGATCTTCAATGCCGGCCTCTTCGAAACCCTTGCGCCGCAGCAGGCAGGCATCGCACTGCCCGCACGCGCGGCCATTGGGGCCCGGATCGTAGCAACTGAAGGTGATCCCGAACGGCACGCCGAGATCGCGCGCCAGCGACACGATCTGCGCCTTGCTCAACGCTAGCAGCGGGGTGTGGATCTTGAGCCGCGTGGCGCCTTCGACGCCGGCCTTCGTCGCCAGATTGGCCATGCGCTCGTACGCCTCGATGTATTCGGGACGGCAATCGGGATAGCCGGAGTAATCGAGCGCGTTGACGCCGATGAAAATGTCGGAGCTGCCCAAGACTTCGGCCCAGGCGAGCGCAAACGAGAGGAAGATGGTGTTGCGCGCGGGCACGTAGGTGATGGGGATTCCGTGGCTCATCTCTTCGGTCGAACGCGCCTTGGGCACGGCGATATCGGCAGTCAGCGCCGACCCGCCGAAAGCGTCGAGACCGATCTTCGCGATGAGATGGCGCTCGGCGCCGAAATGCGCGGCGATTTGCCCGGCGGCTTCCAGTTCGCGTTTGTGGCGCTGGCCGTAATCGAAGGAGAGCGCAAAGCAGGTGTAGCCTTCGCGCCGCGCGAGGGCCAGGCAAGTAGAGGAATCGAGCCCGCCGCTCAGCAGGCAGACTGCTTTTTTGGGGATCGACACGAGGGAGTCCTATACAATTATAGTCGCCCGGTGCGTATTCGCTTCCTTACTTCCACTCCGCTCGACGTTTGCCGCGGCAGCGGCACCTATGTGGGGATGAATGTGCTTGCCCGCGCGCTTACCGGCCTCGGCCATCGGGTGGAGTTCGAAACTCCGCGCGTGCGCCTGCCGATTTTTACGCTGCAGCGCCTGCTGTTCAATCGTTCCTTGCGCGCCGAAACGCCCTGCGATCTGACCGTCGGGTTCGACATGGACGGCTACCGCATCGCTGCCGCGCCGGGCCATATCGCGGCGCTCAAGGGCGTGATCGCCGACGAGGTGCGCTTCGAATCGGGCGCGACACGCTTTACCATGGGCCTGCAGGCGCGATACGAACGCATGCACGTGGAACGGGCGTCGCGCGTGCTGGCGACCAGCCGTTACTCGGCCGAGCGCGCGCAGGAGTTTTACGGGCTGCGGGAGATGCCCACGGTGGTGCCGGAGCTGATCGACCTGGCAGAGTGGCGGCGTCTGCTCGCCGGGCAGCAGGCCGCCGCGAGCTCGCGATTCACGGTGCTGTTCGTGGGGCGATTCTACCGGCGCAAGCGGGTCGAAATCCTGCTGAGGGCAGCGGCCACGCTGTGCGGCAGGATTCCCGATCTCGAAGTCCGACTGGTGGGAGCGGGACCGTGCGGGGCGCGGCTGCGGCAACTTGCTTCCGAGCTGAAACTGGACAGCACCGTGACCTGGCTGGGCGACGTCTCGCGCCCGCAACTCGTCGCCGAATACCATCGCGCGGATGTCTTCTGTCTGCCGAGCGTGCAGGAAGGCTTCGGCATCGTGCTGCTGGAGGCGATGGCGGCCCGTAAGCCGATCGTCGCCGCACAGGCGGCGGCGATTCCCGAAGTGGCGCCGCACGGAGTGTTGGTGGAACCGGACAGCGCGGAGGCGCTGGCGGCGGGCATCGAGGAGTTGTACGGCGCGCCGGAAAAGCGCGCGGAACTGGCGCGGACCGGCGCGGCGTGGGTGGAGCAGTTCGATGCGCCTCGAGTCGCGCGGCTATTCCTGGATGCGGTTACCGCACGTTGAAGGTAACGGTGACGTGGGGCACATCTTGTTTCGCCTCGGTCTGCTCAGTGGCGAAGTACACGTGCAATTCCACGCGTCCCGGCTTCTCGGGTGGCGGCACCGAAATGTCGGTAGCCACGCCGCGCCGCGCCGTCGAGTTGGCAAAGGTTCGATCGCCGTCCTCAATCCGAAGATATCCATCGGCGGGGGGCGTGATCCGTAGAATCAGTGAGCTCCCCGGCGGTACGTTTCCGCCGGCGGGGACCACTTTCAACTTGCCCCCGGGAACCTGGCGCAGGAGTTGACAGGCGATCGCGGGTGTGGCGACGGACTTCGCCTTCTTCATGGTAAGGCCGGCGCCGGCAAGGCCGGCACGAGGGGCGGTGGGTCGAGCTTCCAGTTGCACGGACTCAGCTGCAGCGGTCACCTCGACCGTCTCGGTAGAGGCGCCAACCCGGAGCGTAAGATTCACTGGCGTCGCAGTCACGTCTCGGAGAGTGGCGCTTTGGAATCCCGGTGCGGACGCGGTTACCAGGTATGTGGTTCCCTGGAGTTCGGGCGCGTTGAATGCGCCGCGATCGTCCGTGGATGTGTTGACTGTTTGGCCGGTGTCCAATGACCTGACGACCACTTGGGCCGAAGGGATCGCCGCGCCGCTGGCGTCGGTAACGGTCCCCCGCACGGGAACGGAATTCTGCGGGAGGAGACTATTGGAAGTCTTCAGTTGCGCCTGTGTTTGAGATTGTTGCGCCTGCTGCATCGGCCCACCGGAGATGGAGCCGCCTTGTACGGGAGGAGGTTGTGGCGACGCGGCGGGCGCGGCAAATGCCGGGCGTGGCGGCGCCGCGGACCGAAAATCAATGGCGACCTGGCGGGCGGGCGGTGGAACGGGTTTTGGCGCGGGAAGCGGAGGCAGATTCATGGCCGGCACGGCGCGCTTCACTTCGGGCGGTGGGGGCAAAATCGGCGCGGCGCTCCCGGTGGCGGCGGGCGGACGGAAACGCGGCAATTCCACTTTGGCCACGGTAAGCGGTTTCGGCTCGCGCGAGTGTTCCCAAATCGCCACGCCTGCGACCGCCAGGACAGCCGCCGCCATGACCACCATCGGACGCCACCACTGCCGGTACCATGGCGCGGGCACATCGTCGATGGCAGCCAGCAAATGTGCCCGGGCGGTGGGATCGCTCAACACATCGCGCAGGGCCTGTTCACGCGCGAGCGCGTCGAACAGTTCCTGATCGGTGAGCGCGGCCTCGAACAGCGCCTGCTGCTCTTCGGGAGTCAGGGTACCGGTGGCGTATCCGCCCAGCAGCTTTTGGATATCGTCGCGGTTCATCGCTTTTTGGGCTCCCAATCTCCGCCCATGAGGTCCATCAGATTCTTGCGGCAGCGGTGATCCCAGGTGTAGACGGTGTTGATGGCCGCCACTCCCATGATCTTCTGAATTTCCGGAAAGTTCTTGCCTTGCAGCTTGAGGCGAATCAACTCGCGGCACCGTTCGCCCAACTGCGGGATGGCATGCGCGAGGCGGTCGAGCATCTGCTTGCGCTCGAATCGATCGGCCGGGCTGGGTTCGAGGTCGGGCAGCGGGATATCGGTGATGGAGACCTGGCTGTACTCCCCGTGGCGCACCGTCTTGCGCCGGAGGCTCATCATTTTAAAGCGCGTGATTTGCAGCGATAGCGGCAGCAGGTCTTCCACCCGCTCGAGGTGCGGGTATTTTTCGTGCAGGAGCATGAGCACCTCCTGGGCCAGATCTTCGGCGGCGTCCCCTGCAAAATGGGATGCCGCGAACCTGACAATCCTTTCACGAAGCTGGGCCAGAACTTCTTCGCGCTGCACGGTTTGTCGTTATGGCAATGATAGCATTCGGGCTCGGCTGGACCAATGTTCACCGCAGAGACGCCGAGACGCTGAGAAAAACAACCTGCAAAGTCAAACCCGGAGAGCGCGGAGGGGGCAGAGGTCGCGGAGGCGTTGGATTCTCGGGTCTTTGCGTCCTCGGGGCTTCGCGAACATTGGGCGGTTAGAAGTACAGACCGAGTGCGTCGGCGATGCGTTGGCTGGCGTGGCCGTCGCCGTAGGGATTGTGGGCGCGCGACATGCGCTCGAACTCGACGCGATTGTCCAGCAGGAACTCGGCCTCCGAGACTATGCGCTCGACATTTGTGCCGACCAGTTTCACCGTCCCTGCTTCCACTGCTTCGGGACGCTCCGTCTTCTCGCGCATCACCAGCACCGGCTTGCCCAATGACGGACCTTCCTCTTGAATGCCGCCGGAATCGGTGATCAGGATGTACGCGCGCCGCATGAGGTCGACGAAGGGGACGTAGTCCAGCGGCTCACACAGTAGTATCGAGGGCTCGCCGCCGAGCATGCGCTCCACCGGGCCAGCGACTTGCGGGTTGCGGTGCACGGGATACACAATCTGCACATCGCCGCGGCGGGCCAGGCGCACGAGAGCTTCACAGACCGCCTCCAGCGGAGCTCCGTGATTCTCGCGGCGATGGGCGGTCACCACGAGAAGGCGCCGGGACGGGTCGAGCCCAGGCAGATCGATCCCCGCAAGCTCGCCCTTCGCTAGCTTTTCATTCACCTGGAGTACCGCGTCGATGCCGGTATTGCCGGTCACCAGAATGCGGTCCGGCGGTACGTTATCGCGCCGGAGATTCTCGGCGGCGCCTTCGGTGGGCGTGAAATGCAGCGAGGTCAGACGAGTGGTGAGGACGCGATTGAGCTCTTCCGGGAACGGCTGGCTCATGTCGCCGGTGCGCAAACCGGCTTCCACGTGGCCTACGGGAATGCGCGCATAGAAGGCGGCCAAGGCGCCGCAAAAAGTGGTGGTGGTATCGCCCTGCACCAGGACGATGCCGGGCCGTTCGGCGGCGAGCACACCCTCCAGCGCCGCTAGAATACGGGCCGACGATTGCGCCAGCGTTTGTCCCGGCTGCATCAGATTGAGATCGTAGTCGGGCACTACGCCGAAGACTTGCAATACCTGATCGAGCATCTGGCGATGCTGGGCGGTGACGCAGCATTTCACCTGGAATTCGGACGGACGGGCGCGCAGATGGAGCAATACCGGACAGAGCTTGATGGCTTCCGGCCTTGTGCCGAATATCAGAAGTACCTTGGTCAACACTGTTACTCTAACTCGCGGCGGAGAGATTGGGTGCAGGTGACGTTCGAGCGGTGGACGGGGCGATCAATGACCAAATCGACGACGCGTATCGGGAAAAGCAAAAAGGGCAGCCCATATCTCAGCCCGATGATTGGCACACGCGCACGATCCGCGACAGTCAGGGCGATGCCGCGCGAGAAGCAGCATCGTGAATAAGGTACTCGGAAGAAGGAGACAGCAACAATGCATCCTGGGATCCGGATGGGCTCTGTTCGCGTGGAGGCAAAACATTATGGGCCACGGATGGACACGGATTCACACGGATAAGAAGAGAGTTGGTTTTGTCTGTGTTCATTCGTGGCCAAATTCGTTTTGGCGATGTGGCGAACGCTGGAAGGCGCGGCGCCGGACGATCTTCGCGGCGGCGAGCGCCAAGACCACCACGATCGCTCCGCGCAGGTACGCCGCGGCGGCGGCCGAAATGCCGACGCCGGTGACGGCCGTGAGCCAGGCGGCGAGGCATAACGGGCATTTCGGCAGGAACAGCACTACGGCCCCGGGGAGTATGGAAGCGCCGCGCCGGGAGAGCCGCCGGGCGAGACGGCGCGATGGCCCCCCGGCCGTGCAGCACTGCGCCGTCATTACGCGCGCTCCCCGTGCTTGCAGCAGGCGCCCGTTTCGCGCGGATTCTGGTACGTGGCTTTGGGATCGACCATGTAATCGTCGCCATATTTATCGTGGTGCCGGACCCATGACATGGAGAATGCCAGGCCATCTTCGACGCGGCCCTTGGGAACCAGGTCGAGGAACCGATACGTTCCGACCAGTGCATCGAGGCCGCGCTCGTAGGTGGAGTAGGTATGGAAGATTTCGCCGGCTTCGTCTTTATAGAACACGCTCAGACCGCATGTTTAGTCCCTAACTAACCAACAGGACCAAAACCAGTCTTACCGCCGGTTCCGAACTTGTGGCTCGCCAATCGAAGCATCAGCTGGTTAATGCGATCGAGCCGCTGGAGAAAACGCACCTCATCTTCCGGCCTGAAGTGCCCCAGTTCCAGGCGATCCTTTTCTCCCCCCGGCGTGAGAGCGAAGAACCAGACGATCAGGGAGACAGCGGTTGACGCGGTCAGCCCAACATCCATTACTACTGCGACACGCAGGTCGAAAATCGAACGCAACAGCGACGCCAGCGTATTGCCGAAGAAAAGGGCGGTAAACATCACGGCATTCAGCACCACGTTCCTGTTCAACGGTACTGGACAGCGACTCGCCAGGAGCATCATGAGCAGGAGAAAGATCGCCAGTGCGAGATTGATGCCGCGGTCGGCGCCAAAGTAGTAGGACAGCAGCATCGAACGCCGGGTCACGGCGCTGGGGACTCGTGGAAGCAGCGTTGCCAAAGAGATGGCGGCCGAAAGCGCCACACCCCCGTACACGGACCAACGGCCCAGGCTGCGCAGCCCTCGATACCGTTCGAGCACCAGCCCGCACAGTTCGCTCGCAACCGAGATTTCGAACATCCAGTTGATGGGCAGGGTTATCAGCCAGAACCAGAAATAGCTTTTCGAACCGAGATTCATGGTTGCCGGGGGGATGCTATACGGCACCTGAAACAGCAAATACGCGAACAAGAACGGATAACGGCGGTGCAAGCCCGACCTGCGCATGCGTACCGCGGTGAGTGCGGCGAAGACACCTGCCACCACTTCGATGCCGGAGATGACCGTGTGACTCGTCATAGCGCAGAAGTCGCTATCTCCCTTATCGGCGATTGGCGCCGGTTCTTTGAGCGACAATTCGCGCTCTCAGCCCGCACATCGAGGGAACTTGCGCCGTCATCGTCCGTCCATGGCTCGCAATTCACTGAACAACGCGCGGAAGCATGCGAGGGACTCTACGATTTGGCCGGACGGGGCTGCGCCGCCGGGCTCGGGCTGGCCGAAATAGGCGCGCGCGAACGGGGCGATCCCGGCCCAGGTGGTCTGTAGAACGCCCTGCATGCGATTGGCGACGGCATCGGTGGCGTGGGAGCGCACGCGGCGGATGGCGTCGAGCTGGTTCAGGGCGACGTCGGCTCTGCGCCACGGAGAGGCAAGCACCGGGAAGCCCTGGACGGCGAAGTACTCGAGCGAGGGGAGAGCCCGTTCATAGTGCCAGTCGCAGATGACGATATCTTTCGGGATTCGGGTGAGCGCGCCGTAGGTCTTATTGGTACTTGCTTCCCACTCGCCGAAGCCGGTGCTCGCGCCGTCGAGGAGACGATCGCCCCACATCCACATGGTGCGTTTCGAGCGGGCCAGGTGGTCGTGCAGGGCGATCGCCTCCCGCGCGAATAACTCCGCTTTGTCCTTCCCCTTGCATCGGGGGCAATCGTTTTCGCCGAGTAGAAAGACCTCGTCCATGCCGACGTGGAAGGAATCCGCGCCGGCGGCATCGGCCAGTTCGTCAATCAGGTCGAATACCATGTCGTGTACCTGAGGATGGAGCGGACAGTAACTTCGGCAGTAAGTGCCCTGATTGAGCGGATACTTGCCGGGCGTCTCGTCGAACTCCGGATGGGCGCGCAGCAGGCCCCAAGTATCTTTTGCCCACGACTGGTGCCCCAGCATATCCATCTCGGGAATGAGTTTGACGCCGGAATCCTTGCACGCGGACGCAAGGACCTTGACGTCGTCTGCCGAAAGGGCGTCGGACTCCGCTACTTCCGGGTGTCTGGTGAAGCGGTAATGGTAGTCGAATTCCAACACCAGGACGTTGACGCCCTCTTTGGGGAGGGCTTCCCGGATGAAGCGTGCCGCCAGGGGGACATCTTCGGCTACCGGCGCCATCAAGTGCAGGCCGCGAACCGGGGGCGCCGGGGACGCGGCGGTGAGGGCCATCAGCGGGAGCATGGTGAGAAGAAAGAATCGCATGCCGATGACGATAGCATGGGGCGATTGGGGAGGGGGCGAAGAGCCCGGAGCCAAATCCGTTGGCAGAGCCCCTATAATAGGAACATCATGGTCGAGCCCGTCATAGTTAGCGATCCGGAGGTCATGAATGGAACGCCGTGTTTTCGTGGCACGCGGGTTCCGTTCAAGAATCTGATCGACTATCTCGAAGGCGGCCACCCGCTAGGCGAGTTCCTCCGGCAGTTTCCGACAATCGGCCAGGAAATGGCGATCCAGGCGCTGGAGGAAGCGAAGAATTCGCTGCTAACCAGAATTGCATGAAGGTTCTGCTGGACGAGTGCCTGCCACTCGATTTTCGGCATAGCTTCCCCACTATCCAGGTCCACACGGCTCAATGGGCGGGTTTCAAAGGCAAGAAGAATGGGGAACTGCTGGAAGCAGCCGAAGCCGCGGGTTACGATGTTCTGCTGACCGTGGATCAGGGGATACCGCATCAACACCGCCGGGGCGATCGAAGGCTCGCGGTCGTCGTCCTCCACAGTTCGACGAATCAACTCCAGGATCTATTGCCCCTGGTCGACCGGATCGTGCAGGTGCTTGCTAACATCCAGCCGGGCGAAACCGTCGCAGTTCCATCGTCTGACTGAGAGCCTCAAGCCGTAGATCCGTGGCCCGGCGCGACTCGCGCCACCGAGCTTGACACCGCCATCGATTAATATCACAATGTAGTTCTAACGATGTTGGGGGAATTCGAATATCTGTTGATCAGCGCCGCGTCGGGACTCGGCGACCAGGCTTACAGCGGGGCGATTCAGCGGGAGATCGCGGCGGCAACCGGGCGGCGGTGCTCCATCGGCGCGTTGTACACTACCATCGATCGCCTGGAAAGCAAGGGCCTGGTAAAGACATGGATGGGGGAAGCGACTGCCCAGCGGGGCGGCCGAGCCAAGCGGATGGTGCGGGTCACGGCGAAGGGCGTGCAGGCGGCGAAGAGCTTTTACGATGCCGTCACCGGGATCAGCCGCGGGGCGCAGTGGGCGGTGAAAGACGCAGGGGGCACATCATGAGGGATGCCGGCTGGCGCGCGGTGGAGCTTGCCGCGCAACTGCTCGATCGTTGCGAGAGCGAGGCGGTGCTGGGCGATTTGGAGGAAGCTGGGGGGAGCCCGTGGCGTAACTTGCTCGACATATCGGGCTTGATTGTTCGCCAGCAGGCGCTCCTTTGGAAAAGCTGGCGGCCGTGGCTGGCGTCGTTCGGACTGGCGCTGCCGGCGAGCCTCATGCTGATGGGCTTTTCGCTGTCGGTCAGCCTGGCTTACCGGCACGCGGGCGAGATTGCAATGCCGCTGCTTGCCGGCCGGATGGTGTTATTAGCCGCCTGGTCGTGGACTGGCGGCTATGCGGTGGCGGCGATGTCGAAGCGAACGCTTTGGATGAGTATCGTCTCGTGCTGCTTGCCGTGTTTGTTTTGCCTGGCGAGGTTCCGCGTGCCTTCTTTGCCCAGTGCCTGCCTGCTGTTGTTTTTGCCGGCGGCGATCTGGGGAGTCTGGCAAGGTTCGCGGCTAAGTGGAATCAAGACGCGAACCGCCATCTTACTGGCAACAGCGGTGACGCTTCTGACACTGCTGTTCATGGGTGAAGGGCTGCCGGCTACGACTTGGATGTTGATCTGGCCGGCGTGGTATTTGGCCGCGACTGCTGAAAGTAACACCTTATGAAAATCACAAAATGGTTCGTTCTGGCCGCGCTGAGCGCGGGTTTGACACTGGCCGCGGAAGGCGGAAGCCAACTCGTGGACCGGGAACTGCGCTCCGAGAAACTGGCAAGCACTAAAGCAGGCACCAACCCCGTACGGAAGATAGCTGTCTATCTCCCGGCTGGCTACGATGGATCTTCCCGGCGGTATCCGGTAATCTACTTCCTCCCGACTCCGTTCGAGAATTATCGCGCTCCGTTCGACCAGCACGGCGCGCAGGCGCTGATCGACAGGGGCATCGCGGCTGGCGTTATCGATCCGTTCATCCTGGTTGCGGTGGATATGAACACTCCGCTGGGGTGTTCGTGGTATGTCAACTCACCGGCGACGGGCAACTGGGAGGACTTCATGATGGAGGAACTGGCGCCGTATATCGACCGCGAGTTCCGCACCTTGGCCAACCGGAATTCCCGAGGGATCGCAGGAGACTTCATGGGCGGATATGGCGCCATCCGATTCGGTATGCGGCATCCCGATGCGTTCGGCTCGGTTTACGCATTACATCCGGTGGGTACGGGATCGGGGCTGCTGACGATGTACTCGCGCCCGAATTGGGACCTTCTGGCCAACGCCAAATCGCAGGGCGATGTGAAGCAGGATGGCCTTTCCACGATCTTCACCACGATCTTTCAGGCGCACCTTCCGAATCCCGATAAGCCGCCGCTGTTCATCGATCTGCAGGCGCATAAGTCGGGGGACCAACTGGTCATCGATAGTAAAGTTACCGAGCGGCTGCGCGATAACTTCTTTATCGAGTCGATGATTCCCCGGTATGCGGACAATCTGAAATCGCTGCGGGGATTCAAATTCGACTGGGCTCGCAACGATAACAATCAAGATCACGTGTACGCCAACCAGGCGCTGACCCACAAGCTGGATGAATTCGGGGTTCCGCATGAAGCGGAGGAATACAACGGCCTGTGGGGGCACGGAACTTGGGGCGAAGAGGGGCGCTTCTATACCGAAGTGCTGCCATTCTTCGCGCGGCATCTGGTGTTTGAGGCGGCGCGTTAGGGCTTGGCAACGGGCGAAGTCTTGCGAGCACGGGATAGCCGGCCGCGGCTATGAGCGAAGCGGACACTGGTAAGTTAACGAATCCGCTTGCTCACGCGCGCGGCTCGGAAGGTGCGGCGGCGCGTTAGGGTTGCCGTTGGAACGGTGTCTTCAGGCGTTCTTCCACCCACTTCTTGTCGATCGTCATCCCGTACTGACCGTGCCGCATGCTGGGTTCCCCGGGTATCTTCAGGGCTTCCTGGTAGGCGGTGACAGCCTCGGTGCGCCGGCCGAGAAGATCGAGCAGGTGGCCCTCCCAAGCCAGCACGACGAACCTAAAATCGCCGTTCGCAGCGGGGAACACGGCTTTCACTATTTCCAGCGCCTCGTTGTAGTAGCGGCCATCGTAGAGGATCAAGAACAACTTTACACGAGTACCGTTGTCGTCGATTTTCACTCCACGCGCCTGTTTATAGGCTTCGAGAGCGGCCGCACCGGCGCCGGTCCATGGCAGCTTTTGAATCTTGACGGCGAGCGGTTCCTCGGCCATGGCCACGGCGCGGTCGGGATCGATGGCGACGTCGCGAAGTTTGGCTTTCGAATGGAAGTGCAACTCGTCGATGACGACCGTCCGTTCTGTGCGCGCGCGCTGCTCGGTGCCATCCTCAAACTTAGCCGCGACGGTGAGGGGCATGCGGACGGCTCCGGTGCGCTCGATGCGCACAGTGCAGTCGAACCCGGCGGACGAGGCGGCGCACGACTTGGAGGCGACGCGGTAGAACACGCTGCCGGAAGACCGCACCCACGATTCGAAAAACCAGTCGAGGTCCTGCCCGCTTTGCATTTCGGCGATGCGCTGGAATTCGCGCCATGCGAGTTGTTTACCGGCGTATTCGCGTAGGCAGCGGCGGTAAAGGGCGTCGAATGTTTCACGGCCCAGCACGGATTCGAGGGCATTCAACATGGCGATGCTCTTACCGTGCTCCACGATGTTGTTGAAGTCCCATTGGATGGCGGACTCCTGCTCTTCGGTGACGTCCATGGTGGTATCGAGGCCCTGCGAAATGCCGCTCACGTAATTGGCTTCCAGCGCGCCGGCGTCGGCGATGTTGCGTGCGTGGCGGTATTCGCGGTCGGCATGCAGGCCCAGGCCGATCATCAGCCAGTTCAGCGACTCCGGCCCTTGCGCGAGCACGTAATTTCCCCAATACATGTGGCCGATCTCGTGGGCGGTGATCCAGCGCCAGTGGGCCTCGGGCTTGTCGGCGAAGCGCTCCTGGCCGTGGACTACGACGAGCGCGGAGGCGACGGGATAACCGCCGGCCGGACGGTCCATACCCGGAACGATGGAGAGCGAGCGGTGCGGATAGACGCCGAAGCGTTCGCGGTAGAATCCGATGGCATCGACAGCGGTCTTTAGCAGTAACTCCGCGCAGGGACGGCCGGCTGCCGTGAAGACGGCGCGGACCTGGACGCCGCCCGCATCGGCTTCGGCGCTCTGGTAGCCTTTGCCGAGAAAGGCACCGAAGGAGCGTGCGCCATTTACGAGATACGCGCGCTTTTCGGGATCGTAACGCCCGCTGGCGGCCCAGGCGTAGCCATCGGGCGCGGCGAACTGCACCTGGTAGTCGTCGAGCGTGCCGAATCCCCACCAGAGTTGCGGGACCGCGGAAGAGGCGATGGCGTTGCCGGTCTTGGAACCGAGTTTCCAGGCCGCGCCGAATGTGACCGAGAGGGCGATCTCGGCGCCGGACGCGAGATCTTGCGGGAGATCGACGAGGGTGACATTTTCGCC
>Ga0182018_10001116_pt1 | contig 32182 bp, 21 predicted proteins | sample 812P2MmetaG_FD_120490 | JGI IMG/M metagenome (GOLD analysis project Ga0182018, IMG submission 120490) | Permafrost microbial communities from Stordalen Mire, Sweden - 812P2M metaG | ecosystem: Environmental > Terrestrial > Soil > Wetlands > Permafrost | place: Sweden: Stordalen | collected...
AGCTCCTCAACATCATCGGACCCACCCGCCTCTTTCTCGGGCAGAAGGACGTCCAGCAGGCCGCCGTGCTGCGCAAGATGGCGGCCGACCTGAACTACGGCGTCGAGATCGTGCTGGTTCCGATCGTGCGCGAGGCGGACGGACTCGCCGCGACGGTCCGGAGCCGTGACCTGACGGCCAACCTCAGGCATGAGGCGCTTGCCATCGGCAACGCGCTCAAGCAGGCCAAGGAAATGGTGGATGCCGGCGTGCGCAGCACCGACCGCCTGATCGCCGAGGCGACCCATATCCTGGGCCAAAGCCACCGGGTCCGCGTCATCTATGCCTCCATCGTCGACCCGGTGACCATGGAAACCCTGCGCGAAGTGGCGCCCGGAAGGGCGCTGATGTGCATCGCCGCCTGGGTGGACGAAGTCAGGCTCACCGACAACGCAGAGCTCTAGCCCGCCCGCCGGAATGCCTGCACCTTTTCCAAGAATAGGGATTATCGGATCCGGCGCGATCGGCACCTACTATGGGGCCCGCCTCGCGCACGCGGGCGCCGACGTGCGCTTCCTGATGCGCAGCGATTTCCCTGCGGTCCGCGAGCGGGGTTCAGTCGTGATCGAGGATCCCATGGGGACGACCGAGCTGAGGCCCGTGTCGGCGTTCGAGTCGGCCGCCGAGATGGGCCCCGTGGACCTCGTCATCGTCGCCTTGAAGACGACCTCGGGCAGCATCCTGCAGGAGCTGGTTGGACCGCTTCTGGAGCCGCAGACCGCGATCCTCACGCTCCAGAACGGGCTCGGCCCGGATGAATTTCTCGCGGATCTCTTTGGCCCTTCGAGGGTCCTCGGAGGCCTGGTCTTCATGGGAGCGATGCGCACGGGTCCCGGCGTCGTGAAGTGCTTCAGCCGGGGATCGGTTTCCATCGGGGAATATGCCGGACCCCCGGGGAGGCGGGCTCTGGACCTCGCGGGACAGCTTGGGGCGGCCGGCCTGGTGGTCCACGTCGTGGATTCACTCATGGAGGCCCGGTGGAAGAAGCTCGTCTGGAACATCCCCTTTAACGGCCTATCGATCGCGGAGGGCGGCGTCGCGACGGACCGGCTCTGCGGCGACCCCGCCACGGCCGCGGAGGTGCGCGCGCTCATGAAGGAGGTGCAGCAGGCCGCCGCGGGATTCGGGTTCAAGATCCCGGACGGATTCCTTAGGTCGCAGTTCTACAAGACGCCACCCATGGGCCGGTACCAGCCGTCGAGCCTCGTCGACTATCTTGCGGGGCGGGAGGTCGAACTGGAACCGATCTGGGGGGAGCCGCTGCGCCGCGCGAACGCGCTCGGAATCGCGATGCCGCGCCTAACGTACCTTTATTCGAGGCTCCGGGCGCAGTGTTCCCGGCAGCCGTTCCCGATACGCTAGGCGCCCATCATCTCGCTTGCGGTCGCGGACCGCCGGGCGACCATCTTCGGAATGCTCCATTCCGGTCGGAATCCGATCTCCGGCAGGCGGGTCCAGCTCATGACCACGTGCCTGTGCGACGCATTCCATGACGATGTGGCGGCGGCGACCGTCGAGGTGCTGGAGCACGTGGGATGCGAGGTCGCGTTTCCCGAGGCCCAGACCTGCTGCGGCCAGCCGGCGTTCAATTCAGGCGACTGGGCGGCGTCGCGCCGCGTTGTCCGGCACACCGTCCGGACGTTTTCAGCGTTGGACCCGGTGGTGGTTCCCTCGGCCTCGTGCGCCGCGATGCTGTTCCACGGCGCCCGGCTCGAGTTCGAGCGCGAGCCCGACCTCGGCGAGGTCGAGGGCCTAGGCCGGCGCACCTGGGAACTCGGCGACTTCATCGTCAACGGGCTAGGCATCAAGGAATGGCCCGGTCGTTTCGATTCGTCCGTGGCCCTGCACCGCTCGTGCCACACCCGAGGCACCGGCAGCGGCGACGCGGCGGAGCTCCTCCTCGGGTCGATTGCGGGCCTTCGGCTCGTCGAACTGGGGGAGGGCGAGCAGTGCTGCGGATTCGGAGGCACGTTCTCGGTCGGATTTCCGACCATCTCCGCGGCGATGGGGAACCTGAAGCTCGACCATGTCCGCGCGGGCAAACCCGACGTCCTCGTGTCGGGCGATTCGGGATGCCTCATGCACCTGGCCGGGCTCGCGGCCCGGGAAGGCCTGGCGCTCCGGTCGCTCCATTTGGCCCAGGTGCTCCGCGACGCGCTCAACTCCCCCGAATGAAGGTCCAGCCGATCGACCAGTTTGCGGCGAGGCTGCCCGCCGAGACGCGGGGCACCGTCTACGAGGGCTCCAGGATCGGGCACGAAAAGCGCACGCAGGTCCTTTTTGACCACTACGCCGAGCCCGACCGCCTCCGTCAGCTGGCCGGCGAGATCAAGCAGCACGTCGTTGAAAACCTCGACACCTACCTGCCCGCCGTGGAGGCAAAGCTCAGGGCGAACGGGGCCGAGGTCCATTGGGCCGCGACCGCCGAGTCCGCATGCGAGGCCGTCCACTCGATCCTGAAGGCCCGGGGGGCGAAGCACCTCGTCAAGGCCAAGACCATGGTGAGCGAGGAGATCGGCCTCGAGGCGTACCTTGAAAAGCGGGGCATGCATGCCCTGGAGACCGACCTCGGCGAATTCATCGTGCAGCTGGACCACGACCAGCCGTCCCACATCATCAAGCCGATCATCCACAAGAACAGGCGGCAGATCGCCGAGCTCTTTGAGCGGAACGGGCTCGGGGCGTACAATGAGGAGCCCGGAGTGATCACGCAGCGGGCCCGGCAGTTCCTGCGGCACAAGTACCTGGAGGCGGACGCGGGCCTCACCGGCGCGAATTTCGTGGTCGCCGAGAGCGGCCGGCTGGTCGTGGTGACCAACGAGGGCAACGCGCGTTTCTGCCTTGCGGCGACCCGCTGCCACATTGCCCTCGTCGGAATCGAGAAGATCCTGCCGTTTGACCGCGATCTCGGGCTGTTTCTCAACCTCCTCGCGCGCTCGGGCACCGGCCAGCAGCTGACGGTCTACAACGAGTTCATCCGGGGCCCCCGCGCGCCCGGCCAGCCGGACGGGCCCGACGAGATGCACGTGATCCTCGTCGACAACGGACGGACGGACGTCCTCGCGAGCGATTGCCGGGACATCCTGCGCTGCATCCGGTGCGGCGCGTGCCTGAACGTGTGCCCGGTCTACCGACAGGCGAGCGGCCACGCCTACCGGAGCATCTATCCCGGCCCGGTGGGCGCCGTGCTCTCGCCGCTCCTTCTCGGCGACCGTTTCAGGGAAAAGGCCGATCTCCCCAAGGCCTCGAGCCTGTGCGGGGCCTGCAACGAGGTGTGCCCGGTGGACATCCCGATACCCGATCTATTGCTCCGGCTCCGCGACAAGGCGCACCGCGAAGGGGTTCCGTCGCCCGGCATTCCCCCGATGGGCGCCTGGGCGCTCCTGGCGTCTCAGCCCACGGCATGGAGGGCGGCCCTCGCGGGCGGCCATCTCCTCAACCACCTGCCGTCTCAGCTCATCCCCATTCCCGCGCTCCGCGCGTGGGAATCGAAGCGCGAACTCCCGAAATGGCGCGGCGGGGAATTCCGCAAATGGCTCAAAATGCGTCGCAAGAGGCCGGAGGACCGGCAAAATCAGACCGAGTAATCTGCGACCATGGATTCATCCGAAAGCCCGAAACCCAAGTTCGAGCCCTTCATCCCCGCGGAGACCGCCATGCGCGAATTCACCGCGCGCGCCCTGATCACGGGCACGGTCCTCGGGATCGGATTCGGGGCCTCCTCGCTTTACCTCGTGCTCAAGGTGGGCCTCACGGTGAGCGCCTCGATCCCCGTCGCGGTCATCTCGCTCGCGCTCTTCCGTATGCTCTCGAAGCTGGGCTTTCGAGACGCGACGATCCTCGAGAACAACATCACCCAGACCGCGGGCTCCGCGGGCGAGTCGATCGCGTTTGGCGTCGGTGTCACGATGCCGGCGATCATGATCCTCGGGTTCGACCTGGAGATCACCCGCGTGCTCCTGGTATCGGTGCTCGGGGGTCTCCTCGGTATCCTGATGATGATCCCGCTCCGCAGGGCGCTCATCGTCAAGGAGCACGGGATCCTCAAGTATCCGGAGGGGACCGCCTGCGCGGCCGTCCTGACGGCCGGCGCGTCCCCGGCGGATCGGGCCCTGGCCTCGCCGGCTGCAATCGAGGAAATGCGCGCGGCCGAGGCGGCCGGCCTTGGAAAGGCGCCGGGGGCCAAGTCGATCTTCACGGGCCTCGGCATAGGGATTGTCTACAATGTCCTGAACCGGGTCGGCAGGCTCTGGAAGGACACGCCCGAAAAGGTCTTCGGGGCGCCGTTCAACGGTGCGTCGGTGAGCGCCGAGATATCACCTGAGCTCCTCGGGATCGGCTACATCATCGGGCCGAGGATCGCCTCGCTCATGTGCGGGGGGGGCGTGCTGTCGTACCTGGTCCTGATCCCGATGATCAAGTTCTTCGGGGAACCCCTGCAGGGCGTCCTGGCCCCTGGCAAGATGCCCATTTCGAGCATGCAGCCCGATGATGTTCGCGGGGCCTATATCCTCTACATCGGCTCCGGGGCGGTGGCCGCCGGCGGAATTATCAGCCTTTTCCGGTCGATTCCGACGATCTGGCACGGACTAAAGGAGGGGCTCCGCGACATCGGTTTTCTCAAACTGGGCTCCGTCGGCGACGCGGACGCAACCGGGCCCGTGCCGCGGACCGAGAGGGACCTTTCGATGAAGTTTGTTGGAATCGGGATCGTCGTTCTCATGGCGGCGATCACGGCGGCGCCGATGCTCCTCCATGCGGGCCTCGGGGCCAAGGTGCTCGGGTCGGTGCTCATCGTGGTGTTTGGCTTCCTTTTTGTAACGGTTTCGTCGCGGCTGACGGGCGAGATCGGCTCGTCCTCCAACCCGATCTCGGGAATGACGATCGCGACGCTGCTCCTCACTTGCCTCATCTTCCTCCTCGTCGGCTGGACCGGGAGCGCCTACTATGTGACGGCCCTGTCCGTCGGCGCCGTCGTGTGCATCGCGGCGTCAAACGGGGGAAGCACCTCCCAGGACCTGAAGACCGGCCATATCATCGGTGCGACGCCCAAATACCTGCAGATCGCGATCCTGTTTGGCTCGTTCGCCTCCGCGCTCGCGCTGGGTCCGCTGCTGCTTGCACTGAACCAGGCGAAGGTGACGTACATCCCCGTCTCGACGCTCGCGCCGTCGGGTCTTCACGTCGAGGCCGACAGCCCGCCGTCGTCCGAGAAGCTTACAGGGCCGCAGGCGCGCGACGATGCGAGGACCTACCTGGTGGGGCACCGGAGCGACCCGTCTGGCGGCGCTGCCGAGAAGTACCTGGTGGACGACTCCGGCCATGCGGTGTGGCTTGTCGACCCCGGCATCAACGGCATCTATCCGCACCGTCCGGACGGCACGACGGTGAACAAGTTTTTTGCCCCCAAGGCGACCCTGATCTCCTACATCATCAAGGGCATCCTCGGCCACAGGCTGCCGTGGTCTTTGGTGCTCCTCGGCGTCATGATCGCCCTCACGCTCGAGATGTCGGGAGTGCCGTCTCTTGCATTTGCGGTTGGAATCTATCTACCCCTTTCGTCCTCGAGTCCAATCTGGGCCGGAGGAATCGTCCGCTGGCTGGTCGACGCGTACACCCGCCGAAAGCACAGCGGGAAGAACCTGACTGAGGAGCAGCTTGTCGCTGAAACCGACAAGAGCCCCGGGGTCCTCCTCGCGTCCGGCTATATCGCGGGAGGGGCGATCGCGGGCATCGTCATCGCGCTCCTTCAGGGCGTCGACTCGCTGGCGCCGATCGACGACTGGTTCAACAGATGGGCTACGGACCGCAATCCGGTGTTCAACGGGCCTTATGCGGATGCGCTCTCGATGATTTTTTTCCTGGGCTTGTGCGCGGTTCTCTATCTCGTCGGCCGGGAAAAGTTGCTTGGCCCCAAGAAGCCGCCCTCGGGCTAAATCGCGGATGGCCGACGACCGCGAAGTGATCATGGCGAAGGTGAGGGCTGCGCTTGCGCCGCTCGCGGACCGGGCACGGATGCCGGAGTACAACGAGGGCCTCGAGCTCGCGCGCAAGGGGGCCCGGGCCGTCGACCCCCAAGCGGAATTCACCGCGCGGATGGAGGGGGTGAACGGAATGGTCGTCGCCAGCGCGGCGGCGCTCGCAGCGGAACTGCGGGGGCGCGGATGGCTGCGGGGCTATTGCGATCCGGAGCTCTGGGCGCGCCTGGAGCCGGAATTCGGGGCCGGCTTCTCTGTCGAAACCCAATTCGACCGCTCCCGTGTGGACGACTACCAGTTCGGCATCACGCGGGGGGCAGGGGCCATCGCCGAGACGGGCACAATCATTCTCGATGACGCCACGACCTCGTCGCGGCTGGGCGCGCTGGCGCCCTGGGCGCATGTCGCGGTGATCCCGCGCCACAAACTATTCCCGGATATCCCGGCCGCGGTGGCGGCCCTGGGAAACGACCCCAACGTGATCTGGTGCACGGGGCCCTCCAAGACCGCGGACGTGGAGGGATTCCTGATCGAGGGCGTGCACGGCCCGGGGGTCCAGGTCGCGCTCTTCGTCGACTGAAGGCCTCCTCAGTCCTCCCCGTCAAAATAGTCGACCTCCGTCATCCGGAAGATCTTCCGTTGGGGCTTCAACATCCATTTTTTTGAATCGGGATAGTAGGTGCTGTCGCTCTGGGAATGATCGGCGATGACGTAGAACACAAAGTCTTCCCTGCCCGTGTTGGTGATCTGATGGGCGGTGCCGGGAGGCTGGATGAAGGCGTCGCCGGCCTTGACCGCGTGCTTTTCCTCATTCGAGCGGATCGTCGCCTCCCCCTTTAACGCGACGAAAAGCTCCCATTGGACGGCGTGCGCGTGGAACAGGCACACCGAGGCGCCGGGCGGGACACTGCGCATCTGCAGGTCGAAAGGGTGGCCGCCGCCCCAGAGTCCGATGTCGCGCTTGCCGCCAAGCGCGAGCGAGATGTTTCGGGAGCGGGATTGGAACTTGCCCGTGGGCGACTTCGATTCCTCCCATGGGATTTCTTCGATCGTTACTTTATTCATGGCGTTGAGAAAATCTCCTCCACGACGGGATTGGTCAGCGCGCCGATCTTCTCGACCTCGACCGTGACCGTGTCGCCGGGCTTCAGGAAAACGGGGGGTTTGCGCGCGACGCCGACGCCGTGGGGCGTGCCCGTGAGGATCACGGTTCCAGGCAGCAGCGTCTTGCTGCCGCTCAGGAACTCGATGAGCGCGGGCACGTCGAAGACCATGTCGTCGGTATTCCAGTCCTGCATGACCTGGCCGTTCAGGACCGTCTTGATCCGGAGCGCATTGGGATTGGGGATCTCGTCTCGCGTCACGAGGACGGGACCGAGCGGGCAGAAGGTGTCGAAGCTCTTCCCCTGGCAGAATTGGCCGCCATTAAGGCGGATCTGCCAGTCGCGGGCGGAGACGTCGTTCGCGGCGGTGTAGCCGAGCACGTAGTCGAGGGCGCGGGCGCGGCTCGCGTTCTTGCACACCTTCCCGATCACGACCGCGAGCTCGCACTCGTAATCGACCTCGTGGCTCGCGAGCTTCCTCGGGAGCTCGATCGGGTCGCCCGGGTTCTGAAGCGAATTGGTGCTCTTGATGAACAGGATCGGCCGATCGGGCACGCCTCGGCCGCCCTCTTCGGCGTGCCGGCGGTAGTTGAGGCCGATCGCGAGGATGTTCGGGGGCACCACGGGTGCGAGGAGCTTGCCGGGCCGGACGCTCCGGTCCGTCGCGTGGAACGAGCCGAACAGGTCGCCCGAGATCTCGCGGGCGGAGCCGTCGGGTTGGAGCGCCGCGTAGGCCGGGCCCGTCGGACCTAGGTGCCGGATGATCCTCATGAAGATTGGGGGTTCAGGGCTTCGCCTCGGCGTAGGCCTCCATCCCGACGCAGGAGCAGACAAGGTTCCGGTCGCCGTACACATTGTCGACACGGCCGACGGCCGGCCAGAACTTCGACGCGCGCGTCCACGGCGCGGGAAACGCCGCAAGCTCGCGCGAGTAGGGATGGTCCCACTCGTCGGCGCAGACGACCTTGGCCGTGTGCGGCGCGTTCTTGAGCGGGTTGTTGGTCCGGTCGGATTCCCCGTTGGCCACGGCCTGCATTTCCCCGTGGATCGCGATCATCGCGTCGCAGAAGCGGTCGAGCTCCGCCTTCGTCTCGCTCTCGGTGGGCTCGACCATGAAGGTGCCGGGTACCGGGAAGGAAAGGGTCGGGGCGTGGTAGCCATAGTCCATCAGGCGCTTGGCGGCGTCCTCGGCCTCGACCCCGTGCTTTTTCCAGCCGCGGAGGTCGACGATGCACTCGTGCGCCACCAGCCCGGACACGCCCCGGTACAGGACGGGGAATAAACCCTCCAGGCGCTTGGCGACATAGTTGGCGTTGAGGATCGCGGCCTTGGTAGCGGCCGTGAGCCCGTCGGGTCCCATCATCCGGATGTACATCCAGGAGATGACGAGGATGCTGGCGCTTCCCCACGGGGCGGCGCTCACCGCGCCGAGGTGGGCACGGCTCCGGTCGTTGCCGAACGGCGATACGACCGCGTGGCCGGGCAGGTAGGGAGCGAGGTGGGCCGCGACTCCAATCGGCCCCATGCCCGGTCCGCCTCCTCCGTGTGGGATGCAGAAGGTCTTGTGGAGGTTCAGGTGGCAGACGTCGGCGCCGATGTGCCCGGGCGAGGTGAGGCCGACCTGGGCGTTCATGTTCGCGCCGTCCATGTACACCTGCCCGCCGTGGGCGTGGATGATCGAGCAGATGTCCTTGATCGAACTTTCAAAGACTCCGTGCGTCGAGGGGTAGGTGATCATCAGCGCGGCGAGGTCGCTCGAGTGGGCCTGCGCCTTCGCCTTGAGGTCGGGGACGTCGACGTTTCCCTGGGCGTCGCACGCCACGGGAACTACCTTGTAGCCGCACATCGTCGCGCTCGCGGGATTGGTGCCGTGCGCGCTCGTCGGAATCAGGCACACGTTGCGCTGGCCGTCGCCCCGGGACTCATGGTAGGCCCGCACGACGAGAAGCCCGGCGTATTCCCCTTGGGAGCCGGCGTTCGGCTGGAGGGACACTGCGGCGAAGCCGGTGATCTCGGCCAGCCAGCCCTCGAGGTCCCGAAAAAGTCTCCTGTAGCCGCGGGCCTGCTCCTCCGGCGCAAAGGGATGCAGCCGCGAGAATTCGGGCCAGGAAACGGGAAACAGCTCGCTCGCCGCGTTCAGCTTCATCGTGCAGGAGCCGAGCGAGATCATCGAGTGGCAGAGCGTGAGGTCCTTCGCCTCGAGGCGCTTGATGTAGCGCAGCATCTCGTGCTCGGTATGGTATTTCTGGAAGACCGACGCCGTCAGGTAGGGGCTTGTGCGCGCGTGGGGCGCCGCAAAGTCCGCGTTGACCCTCTCCGGATCGGGCAGCGAGCCCTCCCCGAAGATCCTGAGGAGCGCCGCCACCTCCTCGACCGTCGTCGCCTCGTCGAGCGAGACGCCGACATGGCCCCCGTCGATCCGGCGCAGGTTGAAACCCTTGGCCTGGGCCGCCGCGTGGACCCGTTCGGAGGCCACGTTGCCGACCCGGAGCGTGTCAAAGAACGGTTCGTCGCCGAGCGTCGCACCGGCAGCGCGCAGACCGGCCGCGAGCATCTCCGCGAGGAGCTTCGTCCGGCGCGCGATTTTCGCCACGCCCTCGGGGCCGTGGTAGACCGCATACATGGACGCCATGACCGCGAGAAGCACCTGGGCCGTGCAGATGTTGGACGTGGCCTTGTCCCTGCGGATGTGCTGCTCGCGCGTGCCGAGAGCGAGCCGCATCGCCGGGTCGCCCTGGGCGTCCCTGGAGACGCCGACCAGCCGGCCGGGCATCTGCCGCTTGAACACGTCCCGGGTCGCGAGAAAGGCCGCATGCGGGCCGCCGAAGCCCGGAGGCACGCCGAACCGCTGGGAGGACCCCACGGCCACGTCCGCTCCGAACTCGCCTGGGGGACGCAGGACGGCGAGGGAGAGAAGGTCAGCGGCGACGATGCAGAAGCCGCCTGAGGCATGAACCTCGTCAAAAAAGCCCGCGAAGTCGTGGACGGCGCCCCACGTGTCGGGGTACTGGACCAGGACGCCGAAGCACCCGGAACCCGGCCTGAAGGAGCGAGGGTCGCCCGAGAGGATTTCGATCCCCAGCGGCTTGGCCCGCGTCCGCACGATGTCGATCGTCTGCGGGTGGCAGGCGTCGGAGACGAAGAAAAGGCGGTGCTCCGGCGCGTCGCCCTCCTTGAGGCGGTGGCACATCATCATCGCCTCCGCGGCCGCGGTGCCCTCGTCGAGCATCGACGCATTGGCGATTTCTAGTCCGGTGAGGTCCGCAACCAGCGTTTGAAAGTTGAGCAGCGCCTCGAGGCGCCCCTGGGATATCTCGGCCTGGTAGGGCGTGTACGCGGTGTACCAGCCTGGATTCTCGAGAATCGTCCGCTGGATGACGCCGGGCACCACCGTGTCGTTGTAGCCCATCCCGATGAGATTCCTGAAAACCCGGTTGTCGGACGCGATCAGCCTCAGTTCCGCGAGGGCGGCGCTTTCACCGACCGCCGCCGGCAGCTTGAGGGGCCGCGAGCGGATGTTCGCGGGGACGGCGGCGTCGACCAGCGCGTCGATGCTCGGGAAATGGAGCTCGGCCAGCATCGCGGCCGTGTCGGCGGGATTGTCGCCGAGGTGGCGGCGGGCAAAAGTGTCGATCGGATTCGCGAGTTCGCTGGGCGAAGACATGCGGTTCAACGGTAAGCGGTCGAGGTCGGCTCGCAATCGCGTTCTGGCCAAAGTTTTCACGCAGTTTGATTCCGATCCTAATAAGCTCTAGAAGTTTTCTATGAAGCCGAAGCGTTTCGCCACCAGGGAGGCCCGAGCCGACCATATCGACCGCGTCCTCGAGGAGCTCTATCGTGAGACACCGATCCCACTGGAGCACAAGGATCCCTTCACGCTGCTCGTCGCGGTGGTCCTTTCGGCGCAATGCACCGACAAGCGCGTCAACCTGGTGACCCCGGAACTCTTTGCCCTGGCGGACACGCCCGAGCGCATGGCCAAGGTTCCCCTTGCGGAAATCCAGCGGATCATCCGCCCGTGCGGGCTTTCACCGCAGAAGGCGAAGGCGATTTCGGGGCTTTCAAAGATCATCGTCGAAAAGCACGACGGTTGCGTTCCCCGGACATTTGAGGAATTGGAAGAATTGCCGGGCGTGGGCCACAAGACGGCCAGTGTCGTCATGTCCCAGGCGTTTGGGGTGCCCGCATTTCCCGTCGACACCCACATTCACCGGCTTGCGAAACGCTGGGGTCTCTCTGGGGGTCGCAATGTCGTGGAGACAGAGCGGGACCTGAAGGCCCTCTTTCCCAAGTCGCGCTGGAACAAGCTGCACCTGAGGATCATCTACTTCGGTCGCGAGTACTGCACCGCCAGGGGATGCGACGGGCACACGTGCGTGATTTGCTCTTGCTTCGACGACCGGCGGGGGTCTAGCTGACCGTTCTCTTGTTCGGGCCGTAGCGTAGCCTGGTAGCGCGCTTGCATGGGGTGCAAGAGGTCGAGAGTTCGAATCTCTCCGGCCCGACCATTTTATTTACGAATAGTCCCTGGTCCAGGTCGGCTGCATTGGCAGGGGCGACTCCGTTTCCATCTGAATTTTCAACCCGCGGCGAGGCCGAGGTCACCCGCCCATAGGAGACGGCTCATCCATTGGTGCTCGATTGAGCCTTTTTCTTTGCTTTGAAACGCGACGAAACATCGCGAGACCGATCAAAGCCATCCCGAGAAAACCGATGGTCGTGCCGTTTTCGGGAACCGTTGAATAGCTGATATCTTCAACCCAAAATGCACCGTTCGCGTTGGCTGGATCTCTATTTTCAACAGTAAAATTGGTCAGGTAACCGCCTTGGGGTATATCCAAGTCTATTGTTGTCCACACGAGGCCAGAGGTCCCACTCTCTAGCGCGCCATATAGGGAGCCTTCCCCGGTAAATCCAATACCGTTGTCGTCAACGCCTGCATAGGTGTATCCGGCTGTGCGCCAATTCTCCAGCTGGAAGCTCACATCAGTGACCGGCGAAAGAAAGGTTGCCGTCAAGGAGCTGTAATAAGTATCCGTACCGGGCAGGTAAGGCGGAAAGACCTCAATGACGCCTCCCTCGATCGCTCCTTCCGAAGTCGTTACGTTCGTCCCAGTCGGAAATTCTGCGTTATAAATTGAGGACCAAGTGGTCGCCGTAAGGTCAAGAATGCCGTTGTAAGGATTTCCTGCTGATACGACGGTGCCGTCAGGGATACCGCTAAGATCAATTGTGTCCGCGAAGAGGACGGACGGAATCGAAAATAATGAAGCGCCAATCGCAGCGGAAAGGAACGGCAGATAGCGGCGGTGGATCATGGGTGCAGTGCTCCAAATACGTGCATTATCCGTACCTACGCTAAGATTTTCGCGGCGCGCTTATTGTCGTCCACTGGCTTAGGGATTAAATATTTAGCAAGAAGCATCCTGAGGATATTTTACGCGGTATGTAAATAAACCTTACACTTTGCGAATCCTGCAGGAAAGTCATTCGAAATCCGATTCCGATTGCCCGGGAAAAGCCTTGGACGACGTCGCATTCCTCGGCAAAAGAGGCTTTCGGCGGCGACTAGAGGTTCCGATGGAAAAACTCCATGATCCGCTGCTCCTCGCGGAGCTTCGCGACCGACGAGGCCGCTCCGGCCATGTGGGTCCCCAGCATCGGCATGAATTCGTACGGCTTTCCGGCCAGGAACAGCGCATCCGCGAGCTCGACCGAATGCTGGAAGTAGACGTTGTCGTCGGTGAGGCCATGGATCAGGAGGAGCGGGCGCGAGAGCCCATCGGCGTACGTGAGGACGCTGCTGGCCCGGTAGCCTTCCGGGTTTTCCTGCGGGAGCCCAAGGTAATGCTCGGTATAATGGGTGTCGTAATTTTCCCAGGTGACGACGGGGGCGCCCGCCACGCCGGCCTTGAACACGTCGGGCCGGCGGATCGTCGCCATGGCGCTGAAGTACCCGCCGAAGGACCAACCGGTGACCCCGACTCGGGAGAGATCCATCTCCGGGTATTTTGCGCCCAAGGCCTGGAGCCCCTCGATCTGGTCGTGGAGGACGGTGTCGATGAAGTTTCCCCGCATGATGCGCTGCCAGTCGCGGCCGCGCAGCGGAGTGCCGCGTCCGTCCAGGCGCGCGACCACATAGCCCTGGTCGGCCATCCACTGGTCGATGAAGTAGGACCGGGCGGCTGACGTCACGTAGGTGATCTGCGGGCCGCCGTAGACCATCAGGATCACGGGATATTTTTTTCCGGCCTCGAAATCCCGGGGGCGAAGCACGGCGGCATAGTAGGAGCGCTCGCCATCCGTGCGGGTGAGCTCGACGCGCGGCAACGATGTCGGCGTTTCCGCGACCGAGGCCAGCGTCGCCTGCTTCAGGCCGTCGATCGAAAGGACGATCGTACCGTACCGGCCGTCGCTCAGGCTGAAGGAGTGGATGATGGCCCGGCCGTCGTCGGACAAATACGCGTAGTGCTCGCCGTGGGTGGTCGTCAGCTGCTCGCCCGGTCCGCCGGCCATGGGGAATCTCCACACCTGGGACTCCGTCGGGTCAGCGCTTCCAACCACGTATACGAATTTGCCCGCTGCATCGACGCCCGCTAGGCTCCGGTAACCGAACTCGAGGGGCGTCAATTCGCGCACCAATGCGCCGGAGGCGTCATGGAGTTCCAATTGCCAGAAGCCGCGGCGCTCGGTGGTCCACAAGAACTGGCCGCCGCCCCGCAGCCAGCTCGGGATCGAGGGCTCGCCGAGGTTGATCCATGCGGGGTCGCGTTCACTCAGAAGTTGGCGGGAGTCGCCGGTCGAAGGATCGACGGCGAGGAGGCGCTCCTCCTGCTGGCGCCGGTCCTCGATGAGAATCGTCAAGGGGGCGCCGGCCTCGCGCCATTCCACCCGCGCAAGGTAGGGGAATTTGTCCGCATCCCACGGGATCCAACGCGTCGGGCCTCCGCCCCGGGAAATCACCCCGAGGCGCACCCTGGCGTTCGCCGTGCCCGCCCGAGGGTAAGCCGTCCTTTGCGGGGGAACCTCGGGATGGAGCGGATCGGCAATGTAGCGGTTCTCCACCATCGAGGTGTCCGTTTCCTGGTAGGCGAGCCACTGCGAGTCAGGCGACCACCAGAATCCGTCCTGCCGGTCCATTTCCTCCTCGGCGATGAATTCGGCGGCCCCGTGGGACAGCGTGGCCGAGGCGCCCGTTGTGAGAACGCGGGTGGCGAGGGTTGCGAGCTCGATGACATTCAATTCGCCGTCCTTCACCGCCGCGACAAAGCCCCCGTCGGGTGAGAAATGGGGGGATATCCAATGGTCGCCTGGCAGCGCCGTGACCTTCAGGTCAGTTCGGTCGACGACGTACAGCCGGCCCGAGAGGGCGACCAGGAGGTGCGAGCCATCCCTCGTCATTTCGAAATCGGTGAAACCCCTGAGGCTGTTTCGGGTCCGCTCTCGGCGCGCCTTTTCCTCGGGCGTCAAGACCTCCTTGGTGTCGCCGAGCAGCTGCGCCGGGGTGACAAGCTCCCGTACGCGCCCGGAAGTGATGTCGAGCTCGAAGAGCCGCAGGGTCGGGTCGCGGGGGCCTCCCCTAAGGAACACGACGGCCGAGCCGTCGGGAGTGATCTTGGGGGAGGTCGGCCGTCCCAGCGTATAGTTCCTCGTCTCGGCCAGGTCGCGGAAGAACGTGAGGGCCGGGTCTTCGGCCGCCACCGCGAGGCCGCAGGGGAGGATGACGGCGAGCAGACGGCAAATCTGTTTCAGCACGGCCAAGGCAACCGGTTTCGGCCGGCGGAGTCGAGCGAGCTTCAGCCGGCCTATCCGCTCGGAACCCCCGCTATTCGGGCAACTTCCAGGGGCGGTTCTGGGCGTCGACGGCGTCGGAGACCGAATGGCTCGCGCCGTTGATCACCGAGACATATCCGCTGGTGGTGTCGGCGATGTAAATCCTGTTGGTCACCGTGTTTACGGCGACGGCCCAGGGCGTGATCGCGAGCGGCAGGGTTTCGGAGACCGTATTGGAGGCCCCGTCGATCTCGGAGACGTTTCCACTGCCGGCGTTCGCAACGTAAATCGTGTTGGTCACGGGGTTCACCGCAATGGCCGCGGGATGGGCCCCCACATTGACCGTCGCGGTGACGGCGTTGGTGGCGCCGTCGATCACGGACACGGTCCCGCTGGCCGTGTTCGCGACGTAGACCTTGTTCGTCACGGCATCGGCGGCGATGGCCCAGGGCTTCATTCCCACCACCAGGGTCGTGGGACTGTTGGTGGCTCCGTCGATCACGGTGACGGTGTTGTCGAGATGGTCGGTGACATACACCCTGTTGGTTGCCGCGTTCACGGCCATCGCGATCGGGAAGGCTCCGACCCTGACGGTGGCCACCACCAGGTTCGAGGCCCCGTCGATCACGCTCACGGAGCTCCCGCTATAGTTGGCGACGTACACCATGTTCGTCGCCCAGTTCACGGCGAGGGCGATCGGGCCGGGGCCGACCCTCAGGGTCGCGACGACGGACCTCGAGGCCCCGTCGATCGCGGTCACCGAGCCGTCGTTAAAATTGGCGACGTAAACCGTATTCGCCGCCTGGTCGACGACGATCGCGGATGGGCAGTTTCCTACCTTCATGGTGGAGGGCGCGCGGCCGGAATCGTCGTCGAACACGGTCACGCTGGCGCTGTTCGCGTTGGCGATATACACGGCATTGGTCGCGCGGTTCAGCGCGATGGACCCGGGTTTGGCTCCGGCGCGAGCCGTGGCCACGACCTTGTTGGCCCCATCGATCACGGTCATGGTGTTTTCGAACTGGTTGGCTACGTAGAGTTCGTTCTTCGCCATGTTCACGAGGATGATATTCGGGTCGGTTCCCCCGGACTCGGCATCCGCGCTCCTTTGCGTGGAGGGCCCCTCTGGGGGAGCCTCCCTAACGGCGCCGTGCCGTTGGCCGGTCGATTTGACGGAGACGACGAGGTTGCTCCGGACCTTGATGGTGACGTCCGGATAGTTCAGCACGCGAAGGCCATTGAGGTCGATTTGGCTGCTCGGATTTCCCTTCTCCGCCACGACCTGCTGGTAGGTGTCGCCGACGTTCAGTCCCGACGCCGCCGTCGCCGCAGCGAACCCGAGGCAGAGGAGGTAGTTCACGAGCCTATCATGAAGCGGCGTTGCATGGGCTCGATTCCGATTTGGCCTTCCTGGCTTTTTTACGAAAAATGGAGATATCGCGGATGTGCCCGGAGTGGGCGTGGGTTAGGGCCTCCGCGGCGCCCGCGGCCCGGCGCGGTGCCGGAGACATTGACGGTTGGCACGCCGACGTTATGGAGGTGTGGCCATGAACCGCTTCGACAAATCGTTCAACAACGTGGACACGGTCACCGGACGCCCGTTCAGCTCCGGGCATCCCGACGGGGTATGGGTCATCGGCATTGTCTACGTGCTGATTTTGGCGGCTGCCGCTGGAGCCGCCGTCGTCGGCATCCTCACTTCGGTTTTCGCCAAGCAACCCTATTCACCGCGAACCCTGGCGCCGCTTCTCGTGATGTCATTCCTATACCTGCCCGCGATCATTCTTCTCGCGATGCGGAGCGCCTCTGCGGTCATATGGATGGTGGGCCTCGCCTTTTTCTTCGCGCTAGGGGCTGTCGCCGCTGGCATACTCCTGAGCAAGTCGGGCCAGCTGTCGGGCGCGACGGTCGCTGGAATGCTGTTCGCCGTTGTGGCGCAGGCGTACGCGGCCTACTACACCTACGGGCTCAAGCGGGAAGCGCTGTTGCTCCATCCTGCCCAGCCGCGCCCCTAAGCGCCGCCCGCCCGTTAGAACAGAAATTTCTCGAAACGGCCCCGCAGGTTCCGGCTCAGCGGCAGGCGGGTTCCGTTGCGCAGAAGGATGGTGTAGTCGCCCTGGGCCGTCGGCTGAAGCTCCCTCACCTGGTCGATGCGGACGAGCGCCGAGCGGTTGACGCGCGTGAACTGCTGGGGCCCGAGGCGCTCCTCGATGGAGGACAGGGTGTCCCGCGGCATCAGGCGCTCCCCTGTGGACGTGTGGATGACGACATAGTTGTCGGCCGCCTCAACCCAGATGATCTCGTCGAACTTGAGGAACACAAATCGCCCATCCGCCTTTACAGCGAGGCGCTCCGCCTTGGGCGGATGCGCCGCGCCGGAGTTGGCCAGCAGGTCCTCGATCCGGTCGCCGAGGCCTCCGCTGCGCCGCGCGTTCACGTACTCGGCGGCCCGTTCAAGCGCCGTCTCAATCCGCTCCCGGTCAAAGGGCTTGAGCACGTAGTCGACGGCGCGGATGCCGAAGGCCTCCACGGCAAACTTGTCATGGGCCGTCACAAACACGATGGCCGGCCGCTCGTCCGGGCCGAGGCTGGAGACCACCTGCATGCCGTCGCATCCGGGCATCTGCATGTCGAGGAACACGATGTCGGGCTTGTCCCGGCGGATGGCCTCCACGGCGTCGGTGCCGTTGCCGTATTGCCCGATGACCTCGGTCGAAACGTCCTTGGGCAGGAGCGCGAGAAGGCGCTCGCGCGCCAGGGGTTCGTCGTCGGCGATCAGGATGCGGAGCTTGTTCATGGGGCGGCGGTGTTGAAGGGGATCACCATGCGCACACACAGGCCGCCCTCGGCCCGGTTGACCAGTTCGAAGTGCTGCTGGTCCCCATAAAGCTCGGCGAGCCTCGCGCGGGTGTTGGCGAGCCCGATGCCCTCCCTTTTCGGCCCTCCCGGGGGGATGCCCGTTCCGTTGTCGCACACGGTCACGACGATGGTGCCGCCCTCCCGCACGCCGCGGAGCTCGATCCGCCCCGACCGGGCCTGGGGCTCGATGCCGTGGCGGACCGCGTTCTCGACAATCGGCTGAAGGATGAGGCTCGGCACCTGGGCCTCCAGGGCGTCGTCGTCGATCGCAATGTCCACCTCGAGGCGGTTTCGGAAGCGGATCCTCTCGATTTCCAGGTAGCGCTCGAGGAAGGCGATTTCCTCGCGGAGCGTCGTCTGCGGCGCCCCTGTGTGCGACATCGTGATGCGGAGCAGCTCGCTCAGGCGGACGAGCATCCGGTCGGCGGCCTCGACGTCCGTGTGCATCAGCGAGGCGATCCCGTTCAGGGTGTTGAAGAGAAAATGGGGCTTGAGCTGGTGGAGGAGCGCCTGCAGGCGGGCCTCGGTGAGGTGCTTCTCGAGCTCGAGCGTCTGCACGGTCCGCTCATGGTACTTGCGGTAGTAGTCCAGGGCGTGGCTCACCGACACGATGACCCCGTAGATCAGGAGATTGAACGGAAAGGTCTTCACGAGGAGCGGACTGAAGATCTCCCCAAAGGTCGCGGATTCGCCGACGATCGAGCTGTCGACGACGCCCACGGCCGCGCGCAGCACCACCCAGGCGAACGAGAACACGAGCGCCGCCGCGAGGTGGAGGGCGGCCGTGGTCCACCGCGAACCCCCCTCGGGCGGGTACCGGCGCGCGAGCCAAACGACCCCGAGGGACAGGACGCCGTACACGTACCAGTCCTCCAGCGGGCCACTGATCGCCTCGCCCCAGCTGATGGGCCGGCCGAGCTGGTTGCTGGACAGATAGAGCTCGCTCGCGAACGCGAGGCCGACAAGCGACCACAATGCGGTCAGGCCGAGCCCGCGGAGGAGGGTGGGGGCCAAGGTCCGGTGATTCATCGCGGAAAAGAATTTTACTTCGATACATCGGAAGTTCAATACCCGTCCATGACCGTTTTCGCGGGCTCCCCAGGCGGCCGACGATGAAGCCACCCCCCCAACGCTCGCCTGGACCCGCTGCACGGGAGGGTGGCCTACCGCGCGGAGCGATCTCCCCGCTCGTCCCCGTGCTCGTGCCGCTTGCGGTTGCGGCCATCCTGATCGCGGTGGTTTTCTCGCGCCTGTTTCCCTACGCGGCGGAAACCGGAAACGCCCCGTTGGTGAGCTTCACGGACGTGACGCGCGACTCCGGCATCACGTTTGCGCACGACAATGGTTCCGAGGAGGGCCAGGATACGCCGACGACCCTGTCCGGGGCCGTCGCATTCCTCGATTACGACAACGACGGGAGGCCGGACCTGTTTTTTGTGAGCGGGACGGCGTGGCCCTGGAACTTCCCGGCGGCGGGGCCCCCGCAAACGTGCGCGCTTTACCACAACGAAGGCGGCGGCCATTTCACCGACGTGACGCGCAAGGCCGGTCTCGACGTCGCCATGCTCGGGATGAGCGTCGCCGTGGGGGATTATGACGGCGACGGATGGCCCGACCTGTTCGTCACGGGCATCGGAGGCAACCGACTGTTTCACAACGAGGGGAACGGCACGTTTGTCGACGTCACGGATGCGGCGGGCGTTCGCGGGGACAACCGCGTCTGGAGCACCGGCGCCGTCTGGATCGACCTCTATGGCGATGGAAAGCTCGACCTTGTGGTGTGCAACTATGCCCGGTGGGCGCGCGGGACAAACCTGGGCGATTCGTTTACCGCCGAAAGCGCAGGACCGTCCTACATGGCGCCGGCCGGTTTCGTGAGCGTTTTTCCAACCGTGTACCGCAACCTCGGCAACGGGAAATTTGCCGAGATCTCGGCGAAGACCGGGCTCAACCTCATCGACAGGCAGACGGGATTCCCGCGGGCGCACCCCCTCGCGGTTGCCGCGGTGGACGCCAACGGCGGCGGGAGGCTCGACCTCCTGTTCACCTACCAATCCGGCGATGACGTCCTGTTCCTGAACCAGGGCAACGGGACATTCCGCGAGTGGACGCCGCCGGCCGAGGAGCGCCACGAGGGCGCGTCCGCGAGCCTCGTGGGCGCCAGCGACCGGTCCCTTTCGCGTTCGGGCCGGCCGACCGACCGGTTCGGCGTGCTGCGGGCGGCTGGGCTCGTCCTTTCCCCGCTTGCGAACGAAGGGGAGTCCTACTGCAGGCTCCGGGACAAGCTCGGCGTCGCCTTGCTCGACTACGATCTCGACGGCCGGATGGACATCATCTCCGGAAATGGCCTCGCGGAACCCGAATTGGACCGGTTTGAGCACGGCCGCGATTTCGCCGCCGCACCCTCGCTCCTGTGGAACAGCGGTCGCGGGTGGGTGCGCGCCCCGGTTCCCGCGATCAAGGCCCTTTTCGCGCCGATGGTGGCGCGGGGAGTGGCGGTGGCGGACATCGAGGGGAACGGGAGCCTCGACGTCGTCATCGCGCAGAATGGCGGTCCGCCCCGGGTCCTTCGGAACGACCAGCGTCTCCATCACGCGTGGCTGCGGATCGACCTGGTGGGGACGCGGTGCCAGCGCGACGCCGGAGGCGCCCGGGTGGAGGTGCACACCCCCCGCGGTGTGCTCGTCCAGACCATGGAGCCCGCGATGGGCTTCATGGCCCAGTCGGAGAAGACACTCACGTTCGGCCTCGGCGAGGATGACCGGGTCCGCAGGATCGTTGTCCGGTGGCCGGACGGTCTGCGCCAGGAGGTCTTTCCGGCGGGGATCAACCGGCGGCTGGTCATTACGGAACCCTAATATGGGAGGCTTTTCATTCGGCGGGGAATGCGTTCGGTCATGCCCCGGGGTTCGCGCGATTCGCCCCCCGTTCACAGCGTTCGGCCACAAACATCTTTTCGCGGTGCCGGTGACGGGGCCTTCTGGCATGCGACCACGTCTGTACCCCTTCCTCAACCGGGCCGGCCGTCATGCCTGCTAACTGTTCCGATATGAAATCCCCCCGCCTTCCGTTTCTTATTGGTTTACTTTGCCTTACCTCATTGCCCCGGGTCTTTGGAGGCAATGCGGTTCTCGACTGGAATCAGGAGGCCATCGACGCCACGCGGCTCGCGCGCAACCCGCCGCCGCACTCGGCATTGTACCTGGCCACGTTTCACATCGCGATTTTTGACACCGTGAACGGCATCACCCGCACAAACCACGGATGGCTGGTCAACGAACCGGCCCCGGCCGGCGCCGACATGGATGCGGCGATCGCGAGCGCGGCGATCACGGTTTTGAACTCGCTATGGTCATGGACCAACCCGCGCACCCTGCAGATCGCCTATGACAAGGCCCTCGAGGCCATTCCGGACGGCCAGGCCAAGACCGACGGCATCGCCTGGGGAAAGAAGGTCGCCGAGGCCGTTTTGGCCAAGCGGGCGAACAGCGGCTACAACAAGCCCGTCCCCGGCAAATACTCGAGCACCGAGGTCGGCAAGTGGCGCGAGACGCCTGCGGCGTTCCGTCCCCCCACGCTGCCCTTCTGGGGCAAGGTGACTCCGTTTGTCCTTACGACGCAGTCGCAGTTTCGCGCGCCGCCCCCCTACACGGTGGACTCGAAGGAATATGCGGCGGAGCTCTCATATGTGAACAAGGTCGGCGCGCGCGACGGCGCCGATCGGACCGATTACCAGACGATGACGACACCGTTCTGGTCCGACGACCTCGGCACCGCGACCCCCCCGGGCCACTGGAACATCATCGCGGAGGGCATCGCCCGAAGTAAGAATCTCTCCGTGCCGGAGACGGCCCGCCTGTTTGCGCTCCTCAATATCGCGGAGGCCGACACCGCCATCGCGATCTGGGAGACAAAATTCTTCTACAACACGTGGCGCCCCGAGACCGCGATCCGCGAGCTGGATCCGAAGGTCAATCCCAACGCTCCGAATAATCCCGACTTCATTCCCAATCTCGTGTCGCCTTCATTCCCATCGTATGTCTCGGGGCACAGCGGGTTTTCGGCCGCTGCCGCCCATACCCTCGCGCTCTTCTTCGGCACCGACGACATCCCCTTCAGCGTCGGATCCGACGGCCTGCCGGGCGTCGTGCACTCCTTCCAAAAGCTGTCCGACGCCCAGCGCGAGGCCGGCATGAGCCGGGTCTGGGGCGGCATCCACGTGATGTCGGACAACCTTGAAGGCCAGAAGATCGGCGTCGAGGTCGCGGACTGGACCTATACCCACGCGCTCCTGCCGATCGCAAAATAACCCCTTACCCCTTAAGACGATGCTCAAGAAACTCCTGACCTGCACGGCCCTCGGCGCCCTCGCCCTTGCGGCCCAAGGCGATCCGGCCTATGTCGCGACCCCGCTTCGGTCGCCGTCGCCCTCCGCCCCTGGCGCCAAGCGCTTCGAGGTGATGGCGCCCTCGGACACCGGCGTCACCGTGAGCAACGTCTACAACGATCCCCGGATGTGGGGCGACCGCTTCCGCGAACTGACTCTCGGGGCCGTCGAGACGGGCGTCGCCGTGGCCGACTTCCTGAAGGACGGCCACTTGGACATCTTTGTCGTTTCGCGCAACGGGCCCTGCGCCCTCTATCGCCAGACCGCCGCCTTCAAGTTCGTGAACATCGCGGCGCAGGCGGGGGTGGACTGCACCCAGAACGGCCCCGGCAGCGTCACGAGCGCAACGGTGGTCGACATCAACCAGGACGGATGGCCGGACCTCTACGTCTGCCGGTTCGACGCCCCGAACCTTCTCTTCATCAACAACGGCGACGGGACCTTCACGGAGCGGGCGAAGGAGTATGGCCTGGACATCAAGGACGCGAGCGTCGAGGCGACCTTCGCCGACTACGACGGCGACGGCTATCTCGACTGCTTCCTGCTCACCAACGTCCTCGACTTTTCAAAGAGCCCGATGGGCCGGAGGAACTACCTCTTTCACAACAACGGGAACGGCACCTTCACCGATGTCTCCAAGAAGGCCGGAATCTGGGGAACGACCCAGGGGCACACCGCCCTCTGGTTCGATGCCAACCAGGACGGCTGGCCCGACTTGTATATCGCCAACGATTTTGAGACGCCCGACCGCTTCTACATGAACAACGGCGACGGCACGTTCACCGACGTCGTCGACGAGCGCCTGCCGCATGTCACGTACTTCTCGATGGGCGCGGACTCGGGCGACCTGAACAACGACGGACTGATCGACTTCATGGTGACGGACATGCGCGACCGCTCGCATAAGGAGTTTATGAGCGGCCTCGAGGAAATGGGGCGCGGCCTTTGGGAGATGGAGCGGGTGCCCGAGCTGATCCCGCAGTACATGTGGAACGCGACCTACCTCAACACGGGCACCGACCGGTACCAGGAGATTTCGCACCTGATCGGCGTCGACGCGACCGGCTGGACCTGGGCGGTGCGCATGGCCGACCTCGTGAACTCCGGACGCGAGGACCTCTTTTTCACCGCGGGAATGATCCGCAATTTCACGAATCCGGACCTGGTGGACAAGCAGAACGTCGCCCCAAACCTGAACGCCCGGGCGACGGTCTGGAAGAATTCGCCGCCCCGGAAGGAGCGCACGCTGGCCTACCACAACCTCGGCGACCTGAAATTTGAGAACGTAAGCGAGCAATGGGGCCTCGACGAGCTCAACGTGTCTTTCGGCTGCGCGATCGTCGACCTTACCGGCGACGGCAATCTCGACATCGTCTACAACACGTTCGCCGGGCCGCCAACCATCATCCAGAACCACACGACCGAGGGCCACCGGGTCATGATCAAGCTGGCTGGCCGCGCCCCCAACCTCGATGCCATCGGAGCGGAGCTGAGGATCGAGACCCCATCGGGGATCCAGGTGCACCAGATTTACACCGAGCGCGGGGTGGTGGCGAGCGAGCCGGCCACAGTTCACTTTGGCCTGGCCAACGACACGGTCATTTCGAAGCTGACGATCCACTGGCCCAATGGGCAGGTGCAGGTCCTCGAGGACCTGCCTGTCGACAAGCTCCTGACAATCAAGCAGCCCGACCTGGCTCCCGGCGAAACGGTCCGCCGGCCTCCGGCCCACCTCAATAAGCCGGCCAATCCCGCGGCGATGTTCGTCGAGAACGCGCACGCTCGCGGACTGGATTTCACGAACACGGCGCAGCCCTCCGACGAATTCAGCCGCCAGCGCCTGCTCCCGAGGCGCCAGGGCATGAATGGCCCGGCGATCGCGGTCGCCGACGTGAACGGCGACGGCATTGCGGATGTCTTTGTCAGCGGGACGGACGGTCAGCCCGGCGTCCTCTACCTCGGCCAGCCCGACGGCAAGTTCAAGGCCGCGGCGGAGCAGCCCTGGGCGAACGCGACGGATTCCGACGACGTCGGGGCGATATTCTTCGACGCGAACGGAGACGGCTTTCCCGACCTGTTCGTCACCAGCGGAGGAGTGCGGCACGACCGGGGGGATCCCGCGCTGAACAACCGGCTCTATCTCAATGACGGGCATGGACACTTCACCCTCGCGCCTTCGGGCACCCTTCCGGCGGACGGCGAATCCACAAGCGTCGCGGCTGCTGCCGATTTCGAAGGCAGCGGGAAGGTCGGCCTGTTTGTGGGAGGGCGGATCGTTCCCGGCCACTGGCCGGCGACCCCGCGCAGTTTTCTGTACCGCAACGTCGGTGGGAAATTTGTCGACGTGACGGACGAGCTTGCCCCGGGCCTGCGCAATATCGGCATGGTCACGGCGGCCGTCTGGGCCGATCTCTCCGGCAACGGGCGTCCCGACCTCATTCTCGCGACCGAATGGGGTCCAATCGTCTATTTCCACAACACCGGACACGGCTTCGAAAATTGGACAGAAAAGGCCGGCCTCGCGGAGCGCACGGGCTGGTGGAGCGCCCTCGCCGTGGCCGACCTGTACGGCGACGGGCGACTCGACCTGATCGTCGGCAACGTGGGACTGAACACCAAATACCACGCCAGCCTGACCGAGCCGACGGTTCTTTATGCGGGGGATCTCGACGGAAGCGGCCGAGATCAGCTGATCGAGGCGCAGTATGAGAATGGGAAGCTCTATCCTGTCCGCGGCCGCAGCAAGCTCGCCTACGTGTACCCTTGGATCTCAAGGAAGTTCCCGTCCTACGAAGCCTATTCCCGCGCGACGATCGACGAGATCTTCACGGCCGATCACCTGGCGAAGGCGCAGCGCTATGCGGCGACGGAGCTGGCGAGCGGGGTTTATCGCCACAAGGAGGATGGGACGTTCGAATTCGTGCCGTTCCCGAGCCTGGCCCAAATCTCGCCGATCACCGCGTTTGTCGTGCGCGACCTGGACGGGGACGGCATCACGGACGTCTATTGCGTCGGAAACAACTACGGCCCCGAGCCCTCCACGGGCCGCTTCGACGGCGGAGTGAGCCTCCTCCTCAAGGGCGACGGCCACGGACACCTAAAGCCGGTGCTCACCTGGGATAGCGGCCTTCTCGCATCGGGCGACACGCGGGCGGCCGTGGCCCTGACGCTTCCCGGCCAGAAGGGTATTCCCTCGATCGCCGTCAGCCAGAGCAATGGTCCGGTCCTTGTTTTCACCCCGAATCCGAATCCTAACTCCGGAAGCGTCGCCCAGCGCTGACGGTCATGGGAATCTCGGGGGACGCGGGAGTTTCCCGTCCATTGAGGACCGTTTTGAGAGGGAAGTACCGGCGTGTTGGCGGTTTTCATGCGCGAGCGACGTGTGGCAAGCCTGCCCGCGCACGCGTGCGCAAATAGGCGCTTCGCCTCGTTTCCGCGCGGCTTGGCCACTTTGGGCCGGTCAGCCGCAGGTTTGCGCGGTCTATCTTGCTTCGGACGAATTCACGGCCGGCCTTTCGCTGGAAAATCCCGACCAATACATTGGAGGGTCCAATGGCTCTCCGGCGGTCACCCTTCCCGCGGGTTTCAATAGCGCCGAGGTCGATTCCGGCTCCGCCACAAGCTCCCCTGACGCAATGCGGACATAATCGGAAAGTTCGCCTACGATACGAAAGTCGACGGTCTGCCATGGCATGCCGAGGTGGAGGGTCTTTGGCGCTCGTTCAGGATCAACACCTTCACCCAAGGGCCGTTTGCGGTAAACAGTGACAGCACGGCAGAAGGGGTCGTGGCAGCTTCAACGCGGACCTTGAGCTCGTGAGGAACCTGAGCTTTGTCGGCAACGCGTATCTGAGTGACGGGGGTGGGGGCTATATTTTCAGCGAGGCTCCGGACTTTGTCGTGAATCCGCCGAATCGCGCCGGTGCCTACACGATCTCGCAAGTGAAATCAGGCTCCTATCTCGTTGGACTTGAATTGAAAGCGACGCCTCAAACCGCCTTGTTTGGCTATTACAGTGGCATTGGCATCGAACGGAATGCTGCGCAGCAGGCGAACGGCAGCTCGGTCGACTATGGCTATATGGGCTCTCCGAACACGCAGAACAAGGCGATCAACGAACTGACATTTGGTGCGGTTCAGACCCTATGGAAAGAACCGGCTCACGGAGCATTGCAGATCATCGCACAGGCCTCCTATGCCGATCGGGAACCATGGTACGTTGCGCCGGGTGCGCCGAGAGGGCTCACGTCGGGATGCTTTTCATGGACCTGCGCTATGTTCTTCCATGAGTCCCCGCTACCCACGGGTGCCGACTGGCGGACCGACCTCAGGCGTAAGCCAAAAAAAACCGCCGGCGGAAGCCGGCGGTTTTTGAAGTTAAGGAACGAGCAGGGTTCAGGGCAAAACGTACCGAAGATCCAGGAAAACCATGGTCGCGTTGGCCTTGTCGGGAGCGCCCGTCGCGACGAACCATGGCTTGCGATCGGCGTATGAGAGCTGCGCGATCAGCTGTAGGGCGCCGTAACTCGGGTTCTTCCAGAACGTGTAGGTGTTTGCGAGCGTCAGTTCGTCAATTGTCTTGTTGTCGGCGTTGGACGACCCGGGATACCCGTAACCGACATACGTGCCGGTGGACAACTTGTTGTAGCGCTGGCCGAATCCGGCGGTGCTCCCGTACACGGAGACCGTGTCGAAGGGCACAGCCGCAAACTCGAGGCCGACGATCGCCGAGGTGGCCTTCACGAGGCCAATGCCATAGGCGCCGGCCGTGTCGGGTGCCTTGACGATGAAGTCCGGCCCAAGTCCGTTGATATAACGTCCGCCACCATAGCTGTAGAAGCCGGTCGCGACAAAGGTGAGGCCCTTGACGAGTTCGAGGCTCACAGCGCCAGAAACACCGCCGCCTTCAGCCGTGGCGTCGGAGTTGACGGTCGAGGTGTACGTGTTGATTCGGTAGGAGCGTGCCAGCCCCGCCAGCTCGAAATGCCACGGAAGGTCGGTGACGGCCTTTGTGTCATAGGTCGCCTTCGCAATGACATCGGGAAATACGTTGGGCTGGGTGGTCGCGGTGCCGGTGTCCACCTCGGTCGCCGAGAAGGCCGAAGGAAGAACGACCGCGCTTCCCACGTACTGGTCGGGATTTTCAAGTGAGACACCCATCGCGAAATCGTCGCTTGCGTGGTAGACCAGGCGCACCTGCGGCTGCCGGGCCCAGGTCAGTCCGGCCTGGTAGTTGGTGTCCATGTCGTTCGTGTAGAAGACATCGGAGGGCAAGGGCGATAGCCCGCGACGGTTCGGGGTCAGCATGCTCCAGTCCTGGCCGGCCAGCAGTTCCCACGGGCCATTGCGCAGGTCGGCGAAATAGACCCGCATGCGCAGCGTGTCCGAATTGCTGGAAACGCCCAGGTTGGTTGGCGCATTCCCGAGGAAGTCCGTCTCCACGTAGCCGAGGACCTTCGTGTCACCCACGAAGGAGTCGACCCTGAGGCCAAGCCGTGAATTCTGCGCGCTGAACTTTGTCTCCGAGAGCTGGCCCGTGCTGCCGTTTGAGTACGGAATGCTGTTGAAGCTGGTGCCGATGGCGCTTCCCGTGGCTTCGCTCCGATACACGCCGGTGAAGTCGAGGAACCCAAACGGGGTGAAATCGGCTACGCCGATCTTGAAGGATAGGGGCGAGCTTCCGGGGGACCCGTTGGCGACCGCGACGCCCGCGGTTCCCGCGCCGCTGTAGGGCGGGACGCCCGGGCCCGACGGAACGGGGGCGGGCATGGCGGGCGATGGAGCGGCCATGGCTGGCGCCGGAGCGGGCTGAGGTGCGGCGGCGAGTTCCGCCTGCAGATTGGAGACGTCCTGCTGGGTGAGGATGCCCTTCTTTACGAGAAGATCGAGCAGCGCCTTGTTGCTATCTTGCTGGGCAAAAGCCGAGACTGCGGTGAAGACTACAGCGGCAAGCGCTGTAAGGCATAAGCGGGACGTTTTGTGGGACATGATGTAGTTCGATCGGTGTTGAGTTACGACAACACTCGTTTTAGCCGAAGATTGTTACGGTCATGTGTCGACCCGGTGACGAAACAGTGAAGTTGAGCGAACCCGAATTCCACCGGCGATTGAGGGTCCAATGCCGATTGCCGCGACCGGAACGTCCGCCGCCTCGTCAATTCCGGCTCGCAGGCCCATTCAGAGCGAGGAATGCGGCGCCCTAGGGGCCGCCCGAACCGGCCCCATCAGCTCCTCAGCGGAGAGAGCCGGTCTGAAATTGAAGCACGGTCGCCTGAACCCGGTCGTCGTACTCGGCATTCGCATAGGCGATAGCCGCGAACGTCTGATTCAGCTGCGCGTCGCTCAACTCCACGATCGAAGAGCTGCCGACCTTGTAGCGCGCCTGCGCCAAGTCGAACGCCTGGGTCGCATGTTTGAGCAGCTGGCGCGTAGTTGATAGCCGCTGGTAGGCCGTTTGCGATGCGACCAGCGCAAGGCGGACGTCGCGCACCGCATTGTCCTGGGCCTCGCGGAGGTTTTCCGAAGCGACTTTGGCCCTGATCTCCGCCTCGTGCTGGCGGGCCACCATCGCTCCGCCCTCGAAGATGGGCACGCTCAGCTGCACCCCGGCGGCCGCGTACTTGTCGGGCAGATGGGAATCCTCGGCGAAGGAATTGCCCAGGACGCCCACGGCCGCCAGCGTTGGATAGTTCGAGTCCTTGTCCGCGGCGGCCACGCTCAGCGCCGCATCGCGCTGGTACTGGAGGTTCAGCAGGTCGGGGCGCTGCCTCAGGGCTGTTTCCACAAGGCTCGCCAGGGGCGGCGGAGGGGCGATCTCTTCGTGGTCATCGGCCAGGATAAAGAAGCCCGCGTCCTTTCGGCCGAGGGCGGCTCCAAGCGACGCCATGGCGCCGTCCGCATCTCCCTGCGACGTCTGTAGCAGCAGCTCCGCCTGCTCGAGGGCGACCTGAGCGAAACTGACGTCGAGGTCGGACTTGAGCTGGTTCTTCGCCAAGGTGCTCACCTGGTCGACGAGGAGCCTGCGGGTGGAGAGGGTCTGTTTGGCGACTTCGAGGACGGCCTGCGCCTGCAGTGTCGCCATGTAGTTGGCCTCCACATTGAGCAGGATCTGTTCGCGGCTCGACTCAGCCCCCTCTGCGGCGGCTCGCACCTGTGATTTGGCCCCGCTCGCCAGGTTCTGGGTGTGCCCGAAATCGGTGATCAGCTGCGTAACGGCGATCCCCTCGGCAACCCGGTCATAGACCGAGGGGTTGTTGATTCCGCCCGCAAGGATACGGGTGTTGTCCCAGGCCGTGTCGACCGCATCCGCATATCCCGTGGCGGTCGGGAAATAGGCGGCCCGGGTCTCTTTGAGGGCTTCCTTGGCGAGGAGCGCGCGCAACTGGGCGGCGGCGTAGGCCGGGTGGTTCCGCAGGGCCTCCGCTTTCGCTTCCTCCATCGACAGGTTCGTCGCCGGTTCGTCGGCCAGGAGCGGCGCGGCGATGGCGATGAACAGGAAAAGCCGGGTCAAACGTCTCATGGCTTGCGGCGGTACCAAAGGAAGAAGGCGGCAGGGACGACAAACACGGTGAGCGCAACCGACACGATGAGGCCGCCGATGATGGACCGGGCGAGGGGGGCGTAGGATTCGCTGCCGGCGCCAAGAGCGAGCGCCATCGGAATCAGCCCAATAACGGTGGCGAGCGAAGTCATGAGGACGGGACGCAGCCGGACCCGAACCGCGAATCGGACCGCGTCGTAGAGCGGCATTCCATCGGCGATCAAACGATGGGTGAATTCAACGATGAGGATGCTGTTTGATACCACCACTCCCACCATCATCACGATTCCCATGAGCGACATGATGTTCAGCGTCGTGCCCGTGGCCGTCAGCATCATCAGTACCCCTGACAACCCGGGTGGCACGGCGAGCAGGATGATGAAAGGGTCGATGAACGATTTGAACTGAGCGACGAGGATGAGGTAGACAAGAACGACGCTCAGGATCAGTCCGGCCCCGAACGAACGGAAGGACGAGTTCATCGCGCCGACAATGCCCCGGACGCTGATGACCACGTTGTCCGGTTTATTCGTCTTTGAGATGAGGGCATCCACTTTCGACGCCACCCGGCTGAGTTCCTCGCCGTGCGGGGCGACGTAGACATCGATGACCCGTCGCAGCTGATAATGGTCCACCTCGGTCGGTCTCTCGATGCGCTTCACGTCGGCCACGGTGTCGAGGAGCGCCGTATTGTGCTGGAGAGTCGATCGCAGCGGGATGCTCCTCAAGTCCGCCATGGATTTCACCGTGTTCTCCGGGTACTGGACCGTCAGCATGTAGAGATTTCCGCTCCTTGGATCGACCCAGTAGCTCGGCGCAATCATGCCATCCGACGTCAGGGCGGTGATGACATTGTCGACCACCTCGTGCTCGGTCAGCCCCATCTCCATGGCATGGTAGCGGTCGATATTGAGCTGGAGCGACGGCGCATGAACGTCCTGGGGAATGAACGCATCGGCCACTCCCGGAATCCCTGCGGCCTTTGCCCTAAGATCCTCGGCCACGGCGTTGGCTGCGTCGAGGTCGTTGGCGCTCACCTGAATATCAATCGGGGCGGGAATGCCCTGGTTTAGGACCGCGTCGACCAAACCCCCGGATTGGAGATAGACGGTCAATTCCGGCATCTCGCGGTGAAGCGACGTCCGCACGCGGTCCATATAATCATAGCTCCCGACCCTGTGATGGTCGACGAGGCTCACCTGAACATACGCGGTATTGGGCGCCGAATTGCTCGTGTAGATCGAGGACAAGTCGGGAGTCGAGCCGATGTTCGAGACGACGAGCCTCAGGTCGCTCGGCGAGACAATCGAGCGAACCAGGTTTTCGACCCGCACGATTTCCTTCTCCGTGAGTTCGATGCGGGTTCCTGGCGCCGCCTTCACGTTGACTACGAACTGTCCCGGATCCGTGCGGGGAAAATAGGACAGCCCAAGCACCGGGACCAGTCCCATGCTGAGAACAAAAAAGCCCAGGATGCAGCTCACGGTCGCCACGGGCCGGCCGAGGGTCGAGACCTGGGCGCGGTCGAAGCCCTTCAGGAATCCGTGAAACCTCGCGTTGAACCAGTGGTTGAAGCGTCCCCACACCGATTGGGGGGGTATGGCGGCGCTCGCGTCTTCGCCGCCATGCTGGATCTCATTGGCACGAATGAGCTTGGCGCAAAAAAGCGGTACCACCGACATCGCCACAAAATAGGAGGCGAACAGTGACAGGACGACCGACAGGGCAAGGGCGGAAAAGAGAAACTTGCTGACGCCCGCAAGGAATGTGACGGGGAAAAAGACGATGGCGGTCGTCAGGGTCGCAGCCAGAACGGCGAGCGCGACCTCCTCGCCTCCTTTTTCGGCGGCGACCTGGGGCGTCTCGCCGAGTTCCATGTGTCTGAAAATGTTTTCCAGCACGATGACCGAGTTGTCGATCAGCCTCGAGAACACCAGGGCGAACCCGCCGAGGATCATCGCATTCACGGAGCTGCCGGACATCTGCAGGGCGATGAATGCCGCCAACACCGACAACGGAATCGAAAGGAAAACGGCAAACGTGGCCCGGATATTCCCGAGAAATACTAGGATCATGAGTCCGGTGAGCGCCATTCCTATCAAGCCTTCGTCGATCAGGTTCTCGATCGCTGACTTCACGAACACCGACTGGTCGAACACGACACTGGTCACGAGCGACTTGGGTATGTCGATCAGCTTGGACACGGCATCCCGGATGCCGTCGACCACCGCGATGGTATTGGCCTCGGCGCTCGATTTCAGGATCGGAAGGTAGACGGAGCGCTGGCCGTCAATCCGCACGATGTTGGTTTGGATCGCCGAGTCGTCCATCGCCTTGCCGATGTCCCCGACCAGGACCGGAGAGCCGTTGAACATCTTCAGCGGGAGATTGTTGATCTCGCCGACGGTATTGAGCTGGCTGTTCGTGTAGAGATTGTAGTCGAAGGGCCCGATCTTCACGTCGCCCGCCGGGAGAATGAGGTTCGCATCGTTCACGGCGCGGG